>Ga0209159_1000148_pt1 | contig 68044 bp, 64 predicted proteins | sample GraSoiAngelo_144_FD_185901 | JGI IMG/M metagenome (GOLD analysis project Ga0209159, IMG submission 185901) | Grasslands soil microbial communities from the Angelo Coastal Reserve, California, USA - 14_1009_02_40cm (SPAdes) (version 2) | ecosystem: Environmental > Terrestrial > Soil > Grasslands ...
AGGCGAGTAGCGACCGGGTCCACCGAGAGCGCGAACTCCTCCAGGGTCACGGCGCCAAGGAGGGTAGGTCCGGTGTCCACCAAAAGTGACAGGGTTTGGCGGCGCGCCGACTCGTGGATGTTCTTAAGCGTCACCTCAACTCGGAACGTTCCCATCGCAATCTGACTCCGCAAACGTCACCCATTCGAGCGGCAGCACGTGGTAGGTGGGCGGGTGATTCTGGTCAGCGAGCTGGGCCGGAAGGCACAGGCGGCGCTCGAGCGGCCGGCTTAGGCCGGCATCACGCGCAGCCCGAGCGCCCGACCCGAGGCGCGAACCGCTTCATCAAGGCTGAGAAAGGCGAGATCCGCGACCGCCGCTCGGGCGACCATGGCGCTGGCCAAGTGAAGCGCGTGGGCGCGGAGGACGAACACCGTCAGCCCGCATTCCGCGGAGATGAAGTTGAATCGCCACCTGAATGCGCTGGAGGGTTGAGTCGATCGTCTTACCAGTAGCGACGCATCCTGGCAAATCAGGAACGGAAGCGCCCCAATCGCTGTCGGGGGCCTTGTTGATGCGCACGAGGTATCGCAGCCTTTTCACGATCTGTCTCCACTGACACTCACACGGCCCGGCTTAATCGGGTGCTTGAACTGACGATGGCTACCTCTTGTAACCACCAGCGTCCAGCCATCGTCTTGCAGCATCCGAATCACTTCGCGAACCTTCACCCGGTTACAGTATCAAATGCACAATCCTCGGCCTCTATTCGGTGCCGCCGAACCCGAATGTAGCCTCATGAAGCCACATCATCAATGTCGCGCCTTCGATACGCCCGAGGCATCGGGCCAGGGGGCGGACCGGCCGACACCCTTCGCCTTAACGCGACTAGGTAGTTGGGGTACAGTAGGGACTCGTCGCTGTCATTCTGCTCTCCGGAGAGAACACCGTGGACCCATACCGGTTGCCGACGCAAGTGGTCCCGAGCCGCTACGACCTGCGGCTCGAGCCCGACCTGGCGACGCTCAGCTTCCATGGCGAGGAGACCGTCACCGTCACCGTCGCCGAACCGACCGACGAGGTCGTCCTGAACGCGGTCGAGCTCGCGATCACCGAGGCGACGATCACCAGCGACGGCGGCGAGTCCCTGCGGGGCGTGCCGACGATGGACGAGGCGGCGGAGCGCTGCCGCATCGCGTTCCCCAGGCACCTGGCGCCCGGCGCCTGGCGGCTCCGCCTCGTCTTCACCGGCCACTTGAACGACAAGCTCCGTGGCTTCTACCGGTCGAGCTACAAGGACGCGGGTGGCGCCACGCACCTCCTGGCCGCCACCCAGTTCGAGGCGACGGACGCGCGGCGCGCGTTCCCGTGCTGGGACGAGCCCGCGTTCAAGGCGGTGTTCGCCGTCACGCTCGCGATCGACCCGGCGCTCGCCGCCGTCTCGAACACGCGCGTCGTCGCCGAGCGGCGGGAGGGCGGCAAGAAGATCGTCGCGTTCGCGGACACGATCAAGATGTCCACCTACCTCGTCGCGTTCGTCGTCGGCGAGCTCGAGGCGACCGACCCCGTACGCGTCGGCGCGGCCCCGGTCCGCGTCTGGTGCGTTCCCGCCAAGCTTCGCCTCGCCGCCTTCGGCCACGCGATCGCCGTCGCCTCACTCCGCTTCTTCGAGGAGTATTACGGCCTGCCGTACCCGGGCGACAAGCTCGACCTCCTCGCGATCCCCGACTTCGCGGCGGGCGCGATGGAAAACCTCGGCGCGATCACGTTCCGGGAGACCGCGCTCCTGGTGGACGAGCGAGCGGCGTCCCACGCCGAGATCGAGCGCGTCGCCGACGTCGTCGCGCACGAGAACGCCCACATGTGGTTCGGCGACCTCGTCACGATGAGCTGGTGGAACGGCATCTGGCTCAACGAGGCCTTCGCCACCTTCATGGAGATCCTGGCCGTCGACGACTGGAAGCCCGAGTGGAAGCGGTGGGTCACCTTCGGCGTCTCGCGCGCCGCCGCCCTCGTGGTGGACGGACTCCACTCGACGCGGCCGGTCGAGTACCCCGTACGGGCGCCGCGCGACGCGGACGCGATGTTCGACACGCTGACGTACGAGAAGGGGGCCTCGGTGCTCCGCATGCTCGAGCAGTACCTCGGCGCCGACGTGTTCCGCGACGGGGTGCGCGACTACCTCCGGCGCCACGCGTACGGCAACGCCGACACGCGCGACCTGTGGGCGGCGCTCGGCACGGCATCGCGCCAGCCGATCCCCGACGTGATGGACGGCTGGATCTTCACGCCGGGCTACCCGCTCGTCAGCGCTCGCGTCGAGGGACGTGAGCTCGTCCTGAGCCAGCAGCGCTTTGCCTACCTCCCGGAGGCGCCCGAGGGCACGGAGCCCTCCGGCGAGCCCGGCCAGCGCTGGCGCGTGCCGGTCCAGCTCCGGCTCCACGCTGGCGGCACGTCGTCCGTCACCCGCCTCATGCTCTCGGGGGCTGAGGCACGCCTGCCGGCGCCGGAGAGGCTCGACGCGGTCGTCGTCAACGAGGGCGGGCACGGCTTCTATCGCGTGCGGTACGCGCCGGAGCTGCTCGAGCGTCTCGTCCGCCAGCTGGACGACCTCGCGCCGATCGAACGCTTCAATCTCGTGAACGACACCTGGGCGGTCACCGTCGCCGGCCTCGGGAGCCTCACCGACTATCTCGACCTGACCGCGCGCTTCCGGGGCGAGCGCGACCGGAACGTCTGGTCTGTTCTGCTCGCGTCCTTTCACGCGCTCAACCGGATCGTCGGGCCCGCCGACCGCCCTCGCCTGGCGGCGCTCCTCCGCGATCGCGTGGCGCCGGCCTTCGCCGCGCTCGGGTGGACCACGCGCCCGGGCGAGGACGAGGTGACGCGTCAGCTCCGGGGCGACCTCGCGCGCGCGCTCGGCACCCTCGGCGACGATCCCGCGGTCCAGAGCGAGGCCGCCGAGCGCTACGCGGCCTACGTCGCGAGCGGCGATGACGTGGACCCGAACGTCCTCCCTGCGCTCATCACGATCCTGGCGCACGCCGGCGACGCCACGCGCTTCGACGAGTTCCTCCGCCGCTTCCGCGCGGCCACGACGCCCCAGGAGGAGCAGCGCTACCTCTACGCCCTCGCCGGCTTCCGGCAGCCCGCGCTGATCGGGCAGACGCTCGCGCGCACGCTCAACGGCGAGATCCGGACCCAGGACGCGCCGTTCGTCGTTCGCACGCTCCTCACTGGCGTCCGTTCGCGCGAGCTCACATGGGAGTTCGTCAAGACCAACTGGGACGCGATGGAGCGCCAGTACCCGAAGCACGCGCTCCGGCGCCTGGCCGAGGGTGTCATCGCGCTCGCCACCCCCGAGCTCGAGCGCGACGTCCACGCGTTCGTCCGCGCGCGGAAGATCGACTTCGGCGGCAAGACGCTCGCGCAGTACCTCGAGCAGCTCCGCATCGCGGTCACGCTACGCGCGCGCGAGGGCGCGGCGCTCTCGAAGTACCTGGCGCGCTTCGGCTGAGCTCGACGCTCGCCTGGCTCGCCGCGGCGCCCGTGCGATTCAAAGGAGGATCGAGCATGCGGCGAGTGATGCTCGGCGGAGTCGTGGCGGTCACGCTCGCGGCGGCCGCGGCTATCGCGTGGGCCCAGCACGGCCACGGGAGCATGGGTGCCGAGGGGCACCAGGTCGCCCAGGCGTGCGCGACGGAGTTCGAGAAGGTCGTGAGCGACGGCCGCGGCTTCGGCCTGGCGTTCGCGGCCGACCAGAACGGCTACCCCGGCCCGATCCACGTTCTCGAGCTCCGGGACCGCCTCAAGCTCACCGCGGACCAGGCCGCGAAGATGCAAGAGCTGATGCATACGATGTTCGCCGAGTCCCGCCCGAAGGGCGCCCGGTTGCTCGAGGCCGAGGCGAAGCTCCGGCGGCTCTTCGCCGACCGAACAGCGGACGAGGCGGCGGTGCGCGCCGCGGTCGCCGAGGTCGAGCGCGTGCGGAGCGAGGTGCGCCTGGCCCACCTCCTCACGCACCTGAAGACGCGCGACCTTCTCACCGAGGAGCAGCGCCGGATTTATCACGAAGCGCGCTGGGGGGCGCTCCCGCCGGCGCCGTGACCGCGTCTGGCGATGTCGGGATCTTTGAAGTTCGTATGGCCAGGTGCTAACGCCTCGCCGAGTGAGATCGAAGGGGTCATGCGACGGCGGCGGACCTCATTCTGCTCAAACTCTACGCGGGTGGACCACAGGACGCGTGGGACGTGGAGCAACTGCTGGTGGGCCCCGGGCGTGCGGCGCTCGTCGCCGAAGTCGACGCGATGCTCGAGACCCTGCCCGAGGACTCGCGCCAGCTCTGGGCACGCATCGTCGGACCTCGTTAGCCGTGGCCTGCTTTTTCTGCGACCGCCTCGCCGCGGGAGACCTCACCGTGGAGAACGAGCTCTCCGCCGCCTTTCTCGACGCGTTCCCGCTCACCCGCGGCCACACCCTCGTCGTGCCCCGCCGCCACGAGGCGGACGACTTCGCGCTCACCGGCAGCCGAGCAGACGGCGCTGTGGCAGCTCGTCAATGCGGTGCGGGCGCGGATCGAGCGTGAGCTCCACCCGGGCGGCTACAACCTCGGCGTCAACGTAGGCGAATCGGCGGGGCAGACGGTCGGCCACGTCCACATCCACCTGATCCCCCGCTATCCGGGAGACGTGGACGACCCGCGCGGCGGGATCCGCTGGATCATTCCCGCGAAGGCGCACTACTGGGAGCAGGCCTGAGCACCACCTTCTCCGGGTGGAACCAGCGCTGGGCGATGACCGTCGGGATCACCGCGCTCGCCACGACCACCGTCACCAGCACCGAGAACTGCGCCCGGTCGAGGAGCCCCGCATTGAAGCCATAGAGCGAGGAGATCGTCCCGAAGGTCAGCCCCGTGGACATGAGCAGGGTCACGAACATCGCGTCGACCGGCACCCAGCGTCTCGCCAGCGGGTAGACGCCCGCGATCTTCGTCACTTGCTTGACGGCGAACAGGAGCACGAGCAGGCCGAGGTTCGCCCAGACGAGCTTGAGCGAGACGTTCATCCCGCCTTTGAGAAAGAAGAACGGGGTGAGCAGGGCGAACGCGACGACCCGAAACCGCCGGGTCAGCTCCGGGTGCTCGTGAAAGACGCGCGCGAGGGCCAGGCCGAGGACGAAGGCGGGGAGAACGGCGTGGCTCTGAGCCTTGTCCGCGAAGAACATCAGCACGAGCAGGGCGGCCACGGCGCCCTTGATCTCGGGCTCGATCACCCGCTCGCCGTAACGCGAGAAGAACCACGGCTGGAGCGCGACCATGGCCCAGATGACCAGCACCGAGACGCCCAGGAACGGCACGAGCCACCACGTCGGCCGGATGAAGAGGAGTGCCAACGCCAGCGCGGTGCCGAAGTCCGTGACGAACGTGGAGGCCATGATGAGCTTGCCGATCGGCGTGAGGGTCAGCCCGGTCTCGACCAGGACGGCGTAGACGACCGCGAGCGACGTCGTCGACAGGGCGACGCCGGCGATCTGTGCCGCCGGCGTCGCCCAGCCGAGCGCCCAGGCGCAGAAGAGCCAGGCGCCCGAGAACGGGGCTGCGAAGGAGAGGCCGCCGATCAGCAGGCTCTCCTTGAATTTCTCCCGCATCACCCGCGGATCGACCTCCGCGCCCGCGAGGAAGGTCAGGAGGATGCTGCCGAACGACGCGAGGAAGTCCATCCACGGCGGGCTCGTCAGGCCGAGGAAGTTTCCGGCGACGACGCCCAGGCTGATCTCGATCAGCGCGACCGACACGCCGAGCTCGACGGAGGCCACGCTCGCCAGGAGGACGAGCAGGCCCGAGATCACCGCGATCAGGAGGTTTTCCATCCGCCCCCTAAATAAAAAATGACCCCTACCGGTTCTCTGCACGGTAGGGGTCATCAGCCTCGCAAGCCGCGAGGCGGTTTCGGGCGAACCCCATCGCCCTTCGTTGTCTCTCCGATTATCATCACGGCCCGCCCCCGGTCAAGGTTTTCGATATCCTGGTCTCTGGAGCCAGCGACGTGGCGATCAAGAGAATCCGGGCCTTCGCCAACAGCGACGTCGCCACGATCGTGTGGCAGACCGACAAGCCGATCAAGGAATGCCGGGGATTCGCGTTAGCGCGGCAAGTCAAAGGCGACCCCCGGATCTCCTTCGTCCCGACCTGGGTGGGCTTCAAGGGCGAGACACACAAAGAGGGCGAACGCCGGCCGAGCACCGAGTGGCCGATCCAGCGCTTCATCTGGTCGGACTACGGCGTGCGAGCGGGGCAGGAGGTCCGGTATCGCGCGACCCCGATGATCGGGCCCGCCGGCCACCTCTCGATGGCGCCGCGAGCCACGTGGAGCCGGTGGACCCCGTGGGTGCACGTGGGCACAGGGCAGACAAACAAGTTCGAAGCCTACTTCAACCGCGGCATCGTCCCGGCCCAGTGGCTGGCAAGGCAGCGACCGTCCAGGGAATCGCTTCAGCGAGATATCAACGACACGACCTCGAGGAATCGCATCGTCCTGAGCGGCGAGCTTCGCAAGGCGCTGCTGTCCCTTCTGGCCCAGGCCAAGAACGATGGCGTCGAGATCTATGCGGCGCTCTATGAGCTGAACGACCCGGAGCTCCTCGATGCGCTGAAAGCGATCGGGGGCCGATGCCACCTGTTGCTCGGTTCCGGCGCCTACAAGGCGGCGGACAAGAAGAAGGGCACGCCCGCCGTGCCGGACGAAAATGCCGACGTGCGCAAGGATCTCCGGCGGCACAGCCGCGTCAACGTGTACGACCGGCTGGTGCGGAGCCCGCACTTCGCCCACAACAAGTTCGTCGTGTTTTGTGACGCGAACGGCGAGCCCGCGACCCTTTGGACCGGGAGCACGAACTGGACGACGACCGGGCTCTGCACGCAGGTCAACAACGGCATTCTCGTCGAGAGCCCGAAACTCGCCGCGGCGTATCGCGCTCGCTGGGAAGAGCTCAAGAACGCCGGGGCGGGCTATCCGCCGAGCCTCGCCGAGCACGGCTCCGCGCCCGCGAGCGACTCGCTCGGGGGCGCCCGCGTCACGGCGTGGAATACTCCCGTCTTACAGCGTGTCGACCTGGCGGACGCGACGAAGCGGATCAAGGGCGCCGCCGAGGGCGTCCTGTTTCTGATGTTCAATCCCGGCCCGAAGAACACATTGCTGAACGTCATCCTCGGGCTCGACCCGAGCAACCTGTTCATCCACGGCATCGTGAATCAGGATCCTGGAGGAGCGAGCGCCCCGCTCATCAAGCTGACGCACAAGGGCAAGCCGTTGCCCGTCAAGCGCCTGGCGGTCATCCTGCCGGCGGGGCTCCAACGGGCCGGAAGCTGGTTCGACAAGACCTTCGAGTTCAACCGCGTGATGATTCACAGCAAGGTGGTCGTGCTCGACCCGTTCGGTGAGCATCCGGTGGTGATGACGGGCTCGCACAACCTCGGGCCCAAGGCGAGCGCGAAGAACGACGACAACCTCGTCATCATCGCCGACGCGCCCGGCCTCGCGGCGGAATACGCCGTGAACATTCTCGGTGTCTATGGCCATTACAAATGGCTGTACAACCAGTCACTGAGGAACACGACGGGCCCCAGGACGGGCGCGCGATCCTCGCCGCAATACGACGGCAATTTCGACGACGACAAGTGGCAAGCCTGGTATACGCGCGGCGCGAACCTACGAGAGATTGAGTTCTGGCTCGGGTCGGTCCGATCCATCCGGGCCGCGCGTGAGAAACTACCATCGTGAGCAAGAGTACGTCGCGCAGGCTCGGAGCGGCCGCGAGGCCAACACCGGGCGGTAGCTGCGTGGCCCCCACTTCGGCGCGGCGATGGGTCCGCTGGCTCGCGTCGTCGCTGGTGGCCCTCGTCACCCTCGCGGCCTTCCTACCAACGCTGCACAACCAGTTCGTGAACTGGGACGATGACGTGAATTTCCTGGACAACCCTCACTATCGGGGGCTCGGCGGGGCGCACCTTCGCTGGATGTGGACCACGTTTCACATGGCCCACTACATTCCCCTGACCTGGATGACCCTCGGCATGGACTACGTGCTCTGGGGCATGAATCCCGTCGGGTATCATCTGACCAGCCTCCTGCTGCACGTCACGAGCGCGGTCGTCTTCTTCTTCTTGGCCCGGAGGCTCCTGACCCTGGCTCTACCGCTCGCCTCTGGACGAGGTCACGCGCTCACGGTGTCGGCGGGGTTCGCCGCCCTCGTGTTCGCGATCCATCCCCTGCGCGTCGAATCCGTCGCCTGGGCCACCGAACGGCGCGATGTGCTCTCGGGGCTCTTCTATCTGTTGACGCTCCTGTCGTACCTGCGGGCCTGCGAGCCGGGAGCGCGCGGCCGACGATCGTACTGGCTGTCAGTGGCGTTGTTCGCCTGTGCCCTCCTCTCGAAATCGATGGCGGTGAGCCTTCCCGTCGTGCTGTTGATCCTGGAGGTCTATCCGCTCCGACGCCTCGGCGGGTCCCTCGGATGGGCGAGCGCGTCCGCACGGCGGGTCTACCTGGAGAAGATCCCGTTCGTCCTGCTGGCCGCTGCCGCATCGGCGCTCGCCGTCATCGCGCAGCTCTCGAGCCGCGCCATGGTCTCCGTGGCCCACCTGAGCGCGCTGGACCGGCTCGCGGTCTCGGCGTACGGATTGAGCTTCTACCTCTGGAAGACGGTCGTGCCCCTGAACCTCTCGCCGCTCTACATGCTGCCGCAGACGGTGAATCCCGCGGCGACGCCGTTCATCGCGAGTTACGGCGGGGTGCTTGCCGTGACGGCGATCGCGCTGGCACTCCGCCGTCGATGGCCCGGCCTGCCGGCGGCGTGGCTGGCGTACGTGGTCGTCCTCCTGCCGGTGCTCGGCATCGCTCAGAACGGCCCGCAGATTGCGGCCGATCGATATACCTATCTCGCCGCCCTCGGATGGGCGATCCTGGCCGGCGCCGGCCTGTTGTCCTGCTGGCGCCTCTCCACGAGCTCCACGACAGGGGCACCGACGACGTGGGGGCTCGCCGGCATGGCCACGGGCATCGTCATCGCGCTGGGAGTCCTCACCTGGAACCAGGTCCAGATCTGGCACGACTCGGGGAGGCTCTGGACCTACGCCCTCGCGCTCGACCCCAACTCTCCCATCGCTCACAGCAACCTCGGAGAGCTGCTCGATCGTCAGGGCAGGCCGGCCGAGGCGATCGACCATTTCCAGCAGGCGCTGCGCACCAAGCCCGACTTTCCCCTCGCCCACAACAACTGGGGCATGGCGCTCAAAGGTCAGGGCAGGCCGGCCGAGGCGATCGACCATTTCCAGCAGGCGCTGCGCCTCAAACCCGACTTCCCCATCGCCCAGAACAACTGGGGCACGGCGCTCGGCCAGCTGGGCGAGCCGGCCGCGGCGATCGACCACTTCCAGCAGGCGCTGCGCCTCGATCCCGACTTTGCCCTCGCCCACAGCAACTGGGGCGCCGCGCTCCTCCAGCAGGGTCAGCCGGCCGAGGCGATCGAGCATTTCCAGCAGGCGCTGCGCATCGATCCCGACTTGGCCCTGGCACGCAGCAACTGGGGCGCCGCGCTCCTCCAGCAGGGTCAGCCAGCCGAGGCGATCGAGCACCTCCAGCAGGCTCTTCGCGTCCAGCCCGACCTCGCCGAAGCCCACGCCAACTTGGGCCTGGCGCTCGCTCAGCAAGGCAAGCTGGCCGAGGCGACCGAGCACTATCAGCAGGCTCTCGGCCGGAAGGGCCAATAACTGGAATCGCCGCGCCATTGTCCCTGCGGTTCGCCCGTGATACGTTGGCGAGGGCATGAGGGCCGTCGTCGCAGGGCTCCTACTCGCGACCGGGTGGCTCGCCGAGCCCCGCGCCGCGGTCGGGCTGAGCGTCCAGGAAGCGATCCTCCGAGCGAAACCCGCCGTCGCGCTCGTCACCGCCGAGATCCGCGCCGACGTCACGATGAACTGCGGGCAGGGGCCCGTCGAGGTGAGCCCGGCGCCGTTCATCGAGACCGGCACGGGCTGGTTCGTCGACGGCCGCGGCTTCCTCATCACCAACGCTCACGTCGTGGACCCCGCGCACCGGCTGCCGCCCTGGGTGACGCACGAGCTGAAGAAGAAGGCGATCGAGCAGGCGTGCGTCGAGCCCGCGCTGCGCGCCCGCGGGCTCATCCGCGGCCAGCGCCCCGAGGTCGAGGAGCAGATCCGCCGCCAGGCCTCGGACGTCGGGCTCGCCACTGCGAAGGTCGCACCGGTTCCGAAGATCACGGTGATGCTCTCCAACGGCACGAAGTTGACGGCGGAGGTCCGGAAGTTCAGCCCGCCGCTCCTCCTCGACAACGACAACCGCCCGCTCCCGGACTCGGGGCGCGACCTGGCGCTCCTCCGCGTGAGGGACGGGGTCTACCCTGCGATCACGCTCGCGAAGCGCGACAGCCAGATCGGCGATCCGGTCCACATCCTCGGCTTCCCGGGCGTCGTCCTCTCGCACGAGCTCTTGAACAAGAGCGCGGCGCTCGAGGCCTCGGTCACCAACGGCGCGGTGTCGGGCTTCAAGCAGGACCAGATCGGCCAGGGCGTGATCCAGTCCGACGCGCCCGCGGCTCACGGCAACAGCGGCGGCCCCGCCGTCACCGACGACGCCACGGTCGTCGGCGTGATGACGTTCATCTCGCTCTCGTCGTCGGGCAGCGAAGTCCAGGGCTTCAACTTCCTGATCCCGGCGAAGGACGTCGCGAAGTTTCTCGAGGGAACCGAGGTGACGAAGCCCGGCGAGAGCGCGTTCAACCCCGTGTGGGGGGCCGGCATCGAGGCGCTCCTGGACGGTCACTACTCCAGCGCGGTGGCGAAGTTTCAGGAGGCGAACAAGCTCCTGCCCGGGCTCACCGACGTCAAGCGGTTACTCACCGAGGCCGAGGACAAGGTGAAGAACCCACCGCCGCGGCCCTTCCCCTGGGCGTGGGCGACCCTTGGCGTCACGCTCCTCTCGCTCGGCGCGTACGGCGGGATGTGGGGCCGCCGGTGGTGGAAGAACCGCTTCCGCGTTCAGCCGACCCAGGTGATCGCCCTCATCGAGCGCGGGCTCAACCCCGTCATGCTCGACGTGCGGACCAAGACCGACTACGAGACGAGCCCGCTGAAGCTGCCCGGCGCCGTCCGGCTCGACCCGGAGAGCGCGGAGACGGCGAACCTGAACCTCGAGCCCGCCCAGCTCATCGTCGCGTACTGCACGAGCCCGGAGGAGGCGACGAGCGCGCGCGTCGGCAACGTGCTCCGCGCGCGCGGCTTCAAGAACGTGCGGATCCTCAAGGGCGGCCTCGGCGGCTGGACGAACGCCCGGCTCCCGGTCGAGGCCAAGTCCTCCCTGCCCTCGATCGGGCTCGAGATCTACAAGAACCTCTCGCTCGGCGACATCGAGCGGCGCCGCTTCCGGGCCGGCGAGGTCATCTTCCGCGAGGGCGACGACCCGCGCGGCGAGGCGTACGTGATCCACGCGGGCACGGTCGAGATCAAGCGTCGCCTCGACGGCGCGGAGCGGACGCTCAACCGGCTCGGAGAGGGCCAGCTGTTCGGCCACATGGCGCTCTTCCGCAAGGGGCCGCGCTCGGCGAGCGCCATCGCCGCGAGCGACACCGAGCTGCTCGTCATCAGGGACGAGCGGCTCGAGTGGCTCATGCGCAACCGCCCCCAGCTCACCATCGAAGTCCTCAAGGAGCTCTCGAACCTGGTCGTCGCCACCGACAAGGAGCGCGCGGAGGCCAGCGCGGTCAGATAACCGCGCGCTTGCTCTGGCCGAGCGGGCGGAGCCCCGCGTATCATGCCCTCATGAGTGTGGTCACTCCTCCGCTGGCTCGCCTCGTGGAGCGGGCCGGGCGTGACCCGGACATCCTGGCGGTCGTGCTGTTCGGAAGCCGCGCCCGGGGTGAGGGCTCGGCCGGGTCGGATACCGACGTCTGCCTCGTCCTGACCTCGGCGGTCCCGCCAGGCCTTCCGTCGGCCCGAAAGCGCCTCCAGTTTTCCGGCGACGCCGGGATCGACCTCGTGGTGTTCCAGGAGCTGCCGCTCCCGGTGCGAAGCCGGGTGCTCCGCGAGGGCCAAGTCCTGTTCGCGCGGGACGAGGAGGCGCTGTACGCGGTCGCGCTGACGACAGTACGGGATTTCGAGCTGTTCCGGCCGATCTATCACGCCTACCTGGACCAGGTCGGGCGTGATTGATCGCGCGCGGCTGCTCGGCAAGCTGGACGAGCTGGACGGTTACCTGAGCGAACTGCGGGCCATCGCGCCGGCGACTCTCGAACATTACAAGGCGACGGAGAAGAAGCGGGCGTGTGAGCGTTTGCTCCAGCTGATGGTTCAGGCAGTCATCGATGCGTGCGGCGTCCTCGTGACCGGCCTACGGCTCGGACTGCCAGGCCAGGAGGACGATCTCTTCGAGAAGCTGGCTCAGCGGGGTGTGATCTCACCGGGCACGGCCGCCTTGCTCCGCCAGATGCGAGGGCTTCGCAATCTGCTGGTCCACGAGTACGGGCGGATCAACGACGAGTTACTGTTCGACGCGGTCCACCGTCGGCTGGGAGACTTCGAGGCCGTGAAGCGGGAGCTCCTCGCGACCCTGCGCCGCGTCTAGCCGAGGCCGCGCCGCGGTCCGCTGGTCGTCAGATGACGCCGCGCTCGCGCAGGCGCGCGAGCTCCGCCCCCGACAGCCCGAGCCGTCCCCCGTAGATCTCCTCGTTGTGCTCGCCGGGCGCGGTCGGCCCGGCGCGCTCGACCCGACCGGGCGTCAGCGTGAGGCGCGGCACCACCCCGGGCATCGCCAGGGCGCCGACGAGCGGGACCACGAGCCTGAGGATGTTCTCCCGCGCTCGCACCTGCGGGTCCTCGAAGAGGTCACGCACGCTCGCGACGAGCGAAGACGGGACGGCGGCGGCCTCGAGGACCCGGAGCGCCTCCGCGGCGTCGCGCTCCGCCACCCAGGCGGCCACGAGCCCGTCGACCAGCTCGCGGTGCTCGAGACGCGCGCGCACCGAGGCCATGCGCGCGTCGCCCTTGAGCTCCGGCCGGCCGAACGCCTGGAGGAGCCGCTCGAACATGCGGTCGTTGGTGCAGGCGATCGCGATCCATCGCCCGTCGCGGCACCGGTAGTGGTTGTGGGGCACCGCGCTCTCGGTGCCGGAGCCGAGGCGCTCGCGCACGCGTCCGGTCGCGCCGTGCACGGCGATCACGTCGTCGAGGATGCGGAGGACCGGCTCGTAGAGCCCGAGGTCCACCACCTGCCCCTGGCCGGTCCGCTCCGCGTGTCGGAGCGCCACCAGCGCGCCGAGCGCGCCGAAGGCGCCCGCGAGGTAGTCGGGGACGGTGGGCGTCCCCGGCGTGACGGGCGGCCGATCGGGATAGCCCGAGACGTACGAGAGGCCGCCGACGGCGGCAGCGATCCGCCCGAACCCCGGGCGCTCGCGATGGGGGCCCGTCTGGCCGAACGCCGAGATCCTCACCATGACGAGCGAAGGCCGCACGCGGGAGAGCTCGGCCCAGCCGAGGTTCCAGCGCTCGAGCGTGCCCGGGCGGAAGTTTTCCGTCACGACGGCGGTCGACGCGACGAGCCGGCGGATCAGCGCCTGCCCCTCGGGATCGCGCAGGTTACACGTGATGGACCGCTTGTTGCGCGCCTCGACGAACCACCAGTACGAGCTGCCGGATCCACCGGCGGACGGGCCGAGGCGGCGGAGGTCGTCGCCGACGCCGGGCTGCTCGACCTTGACGACGTCGGCGCCGAACTCGCCGAGGAACGTCGCGCAGACCGGCGCGGCGAGAAACGTCGCGAGGTCCAGCACGGTGACGCCGTCGAGGGGCGTCGCGGAGTCGGTCACGCCGGCCATCTTACCCCGGCCGTGCTAGGATCGAGCCGACCGGCACGAGGAGACGGGGGAATGAAGGCGGTTGTCGCGCGGATGTGGGGCGAGCCGGCGCTGCTCGAGTACACGGAGGTCTTTCCGCCGGCGCCCAGGCCCGGCCAGGTGCTGATCGACGTCAAGGCGATCGGCTGCAACTTCCCGGACATTCTGCTCATCCAGGGCAAGTACCAGACGAAGCCGCCGCTGCCCTTCACCCCGGGCGCCGAGGTGGCGGGCGTCGTCCGCGACGTGGGCGCCGGCGTCACGCAGGTCGGCATCGGCGAGCGCGTCTTCGCGCTGATGAACTGGGGCGCGTACGCCGAGCAGGTCGTCGTGGACCAGCACCACGCCTACGCCCTGCCCAGCTTCATGACCTTCGAGGAGGGCGCGGCGTTCGGCCTCGCCTACCAGACCGCCTGGTGCGGCCTCGTCCGCCGCGCCGCGCTCCGCCGGGGCGAGACGCTGCTCGTCCACGGCGCCGCGGGCGGCGTCGGTCTCGCCGCCGTGCAGCTCGGCAAGGCGCTCGGCGCGCGCGTCGTCGCCACCGCGGGGTCGCGCGAGAAGCTCGAGATCGTGCGCGCCTCGGGCGCCGACGTGCTGATCAACTACCGGACGGAGGAGTGGGTCGAGCGCGTGAAGAAGGAGACCGACGGGCGCGGCGCGGATGTGATCTACGACCCCGTCGGCGGCGACGTCTTCGACGGCTCCACGCGGTGCATCGCTTTCGAGGGACGCCTGCTCATCATCGGGTTCACGGGCGGCCGCATCGCCGAGGTCGCCACCAACCGCGTGCTCCTCAAGAACATCGGCATCGTCGGCGTGCACTGGGGGCTCTACAGCGAGCGTGATCCCGTGATGGTCCGCCGGTGGATGGTCGAGCTCCTCAAGCTCGCCGAGGCCGGCCAGCTCAAGCCCATCGTCTCGAGGACGTTTCCGCTGCGGGAGGCGGCCCGCGCGCTCGCCGCCATCGCCTCGCGCGAGACCTACGGCAAGGTCGTCCTCGTTCCGTGATCCGGGTCGGTGTGAAGCGGCTCGATCCGTCCGTTCCCCTGCCGACCTACGCGCGCCACGGCGACGCCGGGCTCGACCTCTGCGCCGCGCACGACGTCACGCTGCCGCCGGGTGGCCGGGCGCTCGTCGGGACGGGGCTCGCCGTCGCCATTCCCCCGGGGCACGCCGGGTTCGTGCTGCCCCGCTCGGGGCTCGCCTTGAAGCGGGGCGTGACGATCCTCAACGCGCCCGGACTGATCGATGCGGGCTACCGCGGTGAGCTGAAAGTGCTGCTCGTCAACCACGACGCCGAGGCGACGGTGACGCTCCGGCGCGGCGAGCGCGTCGCCCAGCTCGTCCTCCAGCGCGTTGAGCGCGCCGAGCCGGTCGAGGCGGACGAGCTCCCCGCGAGCGAGCGCGGCGCCGGCGGCTTCGGCTCGACCGGCGCCTGAGCGCAGCGGCCGGTCAGTACCCTCCGCCGCCTGAGGCACGCTCGCAGGTCTCCGCCGCCGACCGCCAGACGCCCCCGCGCCGCTCGCACGCCTGCTGCGCGCTGGCCACGGGCGGCGCGTACTGACCGCATCCCGCCAGCCCGACGACCAACACGAGGACTCCGAGGACCGCCCGCGTTGGCGAGTTCATATGCGCCTCCTTATCCGGAAACTCCCGCCGAGGAGAGAAAGGTCCCGGCTGCTCGAGACCACTTCCTTGCCACCTGCGCTGACACCAAGTCACCCACTTCACGGCACCGCGGCGCGAGGCGATTCGACAACTACCGATAGTGATTAGCGACCGGGCCACCCTGTACTTTGGTCTGAGGGTTGCAAAAACTCCTGGCAGGTATGCTTCAGCAGCTCAGTGAGTCGAAAGACCTCAGCCTGGCGCCGCATCGGGCGCCCGCGGCACTCCACGGTCTCACCGCGCGCGAGTCCCAGATCGTGGCCCTGATCGCGGCGGGAGCCAGCAACAAGGAAATCGCCGACCGGCTCGCAATTACGGAAAGGACCGTCAAGGCCCATCTGACGAACGTCTTTCAGAAGCTCGGGCTCTCCAGCCGCCTTCACCTGGCGATTCGCGCCCTGTCCGGGGGAAATCTCACCCAGTTGGGCTAGTACGAAGGTCCAATAGACAGGCGATCCCCCAGTAGCCCCTGATAGGCGGACGGATCACAGGGGGGAGAGAGCGATGGTCTCGTCACGATGGTCCCGCGCACACGTGAGCATGACGAAGGCTCTTTTCGTCGTCGTCCCGGTACTCGCGCTGGTCGTCAGCTCCGGCACCGCCGTCGCGACGCACTCCGCGCTCGCCATCGACGAAGCGACAGGCGTCATCAACGGCGCGGAGTACGCGATGTTTGTCCCGCCGGCGTGGAACGGACGGCTGATCCTCTACGCGCACGGGTTCGTGGATCCGGACGCGGCGATTGCCCTGCCCGACGCCGCGCCCGCCGACGTCGCGCCATGGGTGGTCCAGCTCAGGGAAACGCTCCTGAGCGCGGGATACGCGGTGGCTTACTCGAGCTACGCCGAGAACGGGTGGGCAGTGAAGGACGGCGCCGCGCGGACGCACGAGCTGCGCGATCTCTTCAGCAGCCGCTTCGGAGCGCCGACGCACGTCTACGTCATGGGTCGGTCGCTGGGCGGGCTGATCACCGTGTTCCTGGCCGAGAACTTTCCCGGGGCGTACCAGGGCGCGCTCGCGCTGTGCGGGCCGCTCGGGGGCGGCCGCCTGGAGACGGATTACATCGGCAACGTCCGGGTGCTCTTCGATCACTTCTTTCCGGGCGTGATTCCGGGAGATGTCCTCCATGTTCCGGAGATGGAGTATTCGGCGGACAGCCCCGTGGTCAAGGCCATCGTCGCGGCCATCCTGGCGAATCCGCAGAAGGCGGTCGCGCTCGCGTCGGTGGACCAGATCAAGCTGCCGTACACGACCCTGGGTCAGCTCGTCCTCTCGATCGTGCGCCCGATCGGCTACAACATCCGAGGCACGAACGACCTCCTGGCTCGAACCGGCGGACAATCGCCGTTCGGCAACGTCGGCGTCTGGTACACGAGGCTCGAGGTGGTCGATCCCTTCGTGAACGCGGGCGTCGGGCGCTTCGCTGCGCAGGCCGGTGGCCTCCGCTTTCTCAGCGATTATTACCAGACCCGCGGCACCCTCGCGATTCCACTCTTGACGCTGCACACGACACTCGACCCGGACGTGCCGTTCTTCCATGAGCGCGCGTACGCGAAGATCGTCGCCGCGGCCAGGACCTCGAAGTGGTTGGCGCAGCAGTCTGTCCAGCGCTACGGCCACTGCAATGTCACCCCGGCCGAGGTGGCCACGACGCTCTCCCGGCTCGTAAGCTGGGCGGAGAACGGAGTGAAACCCGCGAGCGGGGACGTGACCCTCGACCTGGCGATTTCGTCGCCGGACTCGGCGACCACTTCGGCGGTCGCGGCAGCGAGCGCGGAGCTCACGTTCGACGAGGCGATCCTGTCCGCGACGACAGGGCTGTCGTTGCCCTAGGTCGCGCGCAGGCCTCGCCACTTTCGCTGGCACCAAGTCACCCACCCCGCACCCCGGCGGCGAGAGGCGCATTCGATAACCACCGATAGGGATTAGCTCCCAGCAACGCCCGTCCGTTGGTCTGACGGTTGCACGAACCACTGACGGCTTCACCTGGCGATCCGCGCCATTTCCGGAGGCCACCCCGCCTGGGAGCCAGGCCCTCTAGTACCAAGGTACAATTTACAGACTGGCCCTGATCGTCCCAGATAGAGCTTCACGAGGGACGAACAGATGGCCTCATCACGACACCATCACGCGACTTCAACGAGCGGCACCGACGCCGCGCTCCTCGTGTTCGCATCACTCTCTCTTTTTCTCTCTCGGCTCCACAGATCTCTCAGCTCAACAACTCTCTTAACTCAACAGGCAGCACCGACAGCGGCCGGGAACGCGGCCCGCAGTCCCGCACGCGGGCGAAGGGAAGTCAACGTGGGACAGCCAACACCAAAGGAGAGCACGATGAGGCAACTATCGATCGCGGTGTCCGTCATGGCGCTGGTTCTCGTCGCGAGCTGCGGCGTCGCCTTCGCCACACACTCGCCGTCCGCAGCGCGCGAGGTCGTCGGCCTCGACACGACCGGGGCGCAGTACGCCCTGTTCCTCCCCTACAATTGGAACGGGGACCTGGTCGTCTACGCCCACGGGTTCTTCGACCCCGCGACGCCGGTCGCGCTGCCCGATGCCGCGCCGGTGGACGTCGCGCCGTGGGTCGCGGAGCTCCGTGAACGCCTGCTGCAGGCGGGATACGCGGTCGCCTATTCGAGCTTTTCCGAAAATGGGTGGGCGGTGGACAACGGCGCTCAGCGAACGCGCGAGCTGCGGCCGCTCTTCACCCACTACTTCAAGTACAAGCCCGATCGGACCTTCGTCATCGGCCGGTCGCTCGGCTCGCTCATCACACTGCTGCTCGTCGAGAAGTACGCGATCGAGACCACCACTAGCCTCTCCCTCCTCGGATTGATCACGATCAACGTGAGCGAGCGCGTGTTAGACGGCGCCCTCGCACTGTGCGGTCCCGTGGGCGGAGGGCGCCAGCAGACGGACTACGTCGGCAACACGCGTGTCCTCTTCGACTTCTTCTATCCGGGGGTGATCCCGGGGGACGTCCTGCACGTCCCGGCCGAGGACTACTCGAGCACGAGCCCGCAAGTCCAGGCCATCGTCGGGGCAATTCTGACCAACCCGCAGGCGGCGGTGGCCCTGGCCTCGGTGGATCAGATCGAGCTGCCGTGGACGAGCTTCCCCGAGCTGATCAACTCGATCGTCCGGGTGCTTGGCTACAACGTCCTGGGGACGAACGATCTGCTGCAGCGAACGGGCGGCGCGTCACCCTTCGAGAACCGAAACGTCACCTACACAGGGCTCGGAGCCTACGACGCGGTAGTCAATGCCGGCGTGGGCCGGTTCGCAGGAAGCTCCCAAGCCTTCAACTACCTCAAGGCGTTCTACCAGCCCAAAGGGAACCTGCAGACTCCCGTCCTGACCCTCCACACGACGCTCGACCCGGACGTGCCGTTCTCCCATGAGCAGCGGCTGGCAAGCATCGTCAAGAACGCGGGGTACTCGAGCAGGCTCGTGCAGCAGTCCTACAACCGGTACGGCCACTGCAACGTCAGCCCGGCCGAGGCGGCGAGCGCCTTCCTCCGGCTCGCCGACTGGGTCAAGCGCGGCGTGAAGCCCGTCGGTGGCGCCCTGGCGCCGTGAGGACTGCAAGGGTAAGGCTCGCCGGAACGGTCTGACTGCTCTCGCTGCTGTCCCGCTTGCCGTGGCGGCCGGGCTCGACCCGGCCGCCGTGGCCGACGCCCCCTGTACGAGGCGGTGGATCCCTGGGCGCGGGCCCGACGGGAACGCGCGCGGCAGCTTGCCGGCGCGGAGCTTCTCGGGGATCCGCGACGCCCGGCGGTCCTGGTCTAGTCTCCCGGCCGCATGAACGGGTAGCGAAAATCGGTCGGCGGGACGAACGTCTCCTTGATCGCCCGCGGGCTCACCCAGCGGAGGAGGTTCACGAGGCTCCCCGCCTTGTCGTTCGTCCCCGACGCGCGCGCGCCGCCGAAGGGCTGCTGGCCAACGACGGCGCCGGTCGGCTTATCGTTGATGTAGAAGTTGCCGGCCGCGTAGGTGAGCGCCTCCGCCATCCGGGCGATCGCCGCGCGATCCCGCGCGAAGATCGCGCCGGTAAGCGCGTAGGGCGAGCCCCGGTCGCAGAGCGCCAGCGCCTCGTCGAGCTCGGAGTCCTCGAAGACGTAGACCGTCAGCACGGGGCCGAAGATCTCCTCGCGCATCAGCGTGAGGTCGGGCCGCTTCGCCAGCACGACCGTCGGCTCGACGAAGTACCCCTTGGAGTCGTCCGCGCCACCGCCGGCGAGAATCTCGGCGTCCGGCGACCGGCGGGCGAAGTCGATATAGCCCGTGATCGACCGGAACGCGTTCCGGTCGATCACGGCACCCATGAAGTTGGTGAAGTCGGCCGGGTCGCCCACGCGGATCTCGGCGATCTCGGCGAGGAGCCGCTTCTTCACCTCGGGCCAGAGCGAGGCGGGGATGAAGGCGCGGGAGGCGGCGGAGCACTTCTGGCCCTGGTACTCGAAGGCGCCGCGTGTGAGCGCGGTCGCGAGCGCGGCGACGTCAGCCGAGGGGTGGGCGAGGACGAAGTCCTTGCCGCCGGTCTCGCCGACGATCCGCGGATAGCTCCGGTACGCGCGGATGCTCCTGCCCACGGTCTCCCACATCCCCTGGAACGTCGCGGTCGAGCCGGTGAAGTGGATGCCCGCGAGATCGGGCGAGGCGAGCGCCGGGTCGCCGACCTCGGCGCCCGCGCCCGGCACCATGTTGATGACGCCCGGCGGGAGCCCCGCCGACTCCAGAATGTCCATGATGACGTGGGCGGCGTACACGGCCGTGGAGGCGGGCTTCCAGACGACCGTGTTGCCCATGATCGCCGGCGCCGTCGGCAGGTTGCCGCCGATCGAGGTAAAGTTGAACGGCGTGACCGCGAAGACGAAGCCCTCGAGCGGCCGGTGCTCGACGTGGTTCCAGCTCCCGGGCGACGAGAGGGGCTGCTGGCGGTAGATCTCCTCGGCAAAGGCGACGTTGAAGCGCCAGAAATCGATCAGCTCGCACGCCGCGTCGATCTCCGCCTGGTGAACGGTCTTCGACTGGCCGAGCATCGTCGCCGCGTTGAGGACCATGCGATAGGGACCCGCCAGGAGCTCCGCCGCCCGGAGAAAGATCCCGGCCCGGTCGTGCCAGGCCATGCGCGACCACGCGCGGTGCGCCCCGAGCGCGGCGTCGATCGCGTGCGCGACCTCGGCCGTGCCCGCCTTGTGCCAGACGGCGAGGACGTGCCGGTGATCGTGCGGCATGACGGCCTCGGCGGTCCGTCCGGTCATCACCGCCCGGCCGTCGATGCGAGGTGTGATCTCGGCCACCTCGCTCGACATCCTGGCGAGCTGGGCCCGCACAGCCTTGCGCTCGGGGCTGCCGGGGGCGTAGGCGAGAACGGGCTCGTTACGCGGGGTCGGCACGGAGACGATCGCGTTCGGCATGTCGTCCTCCTTGCGCTGCGACGCGCGCTCCACGGTCATCGAGTCGTTGAGGGGCCGGGGCCCTTGCGGCCCGCGACGTACTCGGCGACGACCGGCACCGACTCCGGCTCGATCGCGGTGAAGCTCACCCCGGCGTGGGCGCCGCGCCGCCAGACGATCGTGCCCTCGGCGACGATGGGAATCGCGAGCGCGCCCTTCTCGAGGCGGAGCCGGACCGTGCTCCCGACCGTCCAGTCCGCCGGCACGTCGGCGAGCGCGAGCCCGCCCTCGCTGATGTCGACGGTCCCCACGCGGCAGACGAGTCCGGTGGCCGCGTCGGTGAGCGCCGCGGCCGCGTCGAGGACGGCCCGCGGGTACTTGCGGACGTCCGTCGCGAGCACGGCGTAGATCTTCACCGGCACCGACTTGCCCCGCACCGTCACCGCCCCCAGCTCCCGGGTCGCGACCACGCCCTTCACGTGCTCGTACGTGGACTCGCTGACGATGATCGAGGCGCCGTAGTCCTTCGTGATCGACTCGAGGCGCGCGGCGAGGTTGACGGTGTCGCCGATCGCGGTGTACTCGAAGCGCTGCCGCGAGCCGAGTATGCCGACGATCGCCTCGCCCGTGTTGATCCCGACGCCGTTCCGGATCGTGACGCCGAACTTCGCCTCCCAGCGCGCCGCCGCCGCGAGCGTCCGCTCCTGGAACGCGAGCCCCGTCCGCACGGCCTTGATCGCGTGCTCGGGGTCCTCGGACGGCACGTTGTAGAGGGCCATGACGCAGTCGCCGATGTACTTGTCCACGGTACCGTCGTGATCGAAGACGATCTCCGTCATCTCGGTGAGGTACTCGCGCAGCATCGCCGCGACCTGCTCGGGCTGGAGCTTCTCGGAGATCGACGTGAAGCCGCGCAGGTCGGAGAAGAGCACGGTGACGAGGCGCCGGCGCGAGCTCAGTTTGTCGCTGGCGCGGACGACCGTCCGCAGCACGTGTGGCGAGAAGAACCGAGAGAGCCGCCGCTTCTCGCGCTGCTCGCGCACGAAGTGCTCGACCACGGTCGAGCCGTAGCCGAGCACCAGGGCGATGGTGCCGGCCATGCCGCGCATCCAGACGTCGCCGAGGGCGAAGCCGGCGATGGCGCCCAGCGTGAGGATGCCCCACACGAGGACCGCGGCGCCGAGCGCGCGCAGCGCCCGGAGGCGCCCGACGAGCGCCGAGCCGAGCAGCGCGGTGACGACCGCCACGAGCGTGGCGACCCACCGGGGGATCTCGCGGATCGCGTCGCCGCTGACGAGCGTGTCGAGGGCGTTGGCGTGGATCTCGACGCCGGTCATGCCGTCGAGACCCGCGAAGGGCGTGGGGTGGAAGTCCTGCAGGGCCTTGCTCGCCTGGCCAACCAGGACGATCTTGCCCTGGAAGGCCTCGGGCCGGATCTCGCCCCGCAGCACCCGGTAGTACGGCAACCACGGGAACGTCCGCGGGCCGCCACGGAAGTTGATCAAGACTTCGGCGGCGGCGGGCAAGGGCGCGACGACCAGCCCCGCCCGCGCGGCGATCCGGTGGAGCGCGGCGTCGAACCCGGGGAGCGTCCGCTCGCCGACACCGACACGCAGCGGGACGCGCCGGATCAGACCGTCGGCGTCATAGAAGACGTTGACCGACCCAACGTCGGCCGCGCCCTGCCGGATCGTCGGTAGCGGAGGGTTTTCGTCGATCCGCTTGAGGCTGATCCCTTGCTGCTGGAGGGTCTGCGGGTCCACGGTAGGCGCGGCGGCGAGCACGACGTTGCCGGCCCGCGCGACCGCCGCGCTGAGGGCCCGATCGTCCTTGAGCCCGCGCGACGACGGCCTGTCGAAGATGAGGTCGACGCCGATCGCGAGCGGACCGCCCGCGCTGATCCGGTCGAGCACCGCGCCGTGCATGGCGCGGGGGAACGGCCACTGCGTGTGCAGCTCGGTGTTCGAGGCCTCGTCGATCGTGACGATGACGATGGGCGCGCTCGGCTGGCGGGCGCCGCGGAGCTCGAAGAGCCGGTCGAGCGCCCAGGTCTCGAGGGGCTCGAGCACGCCCGCATGGACGAGCGCGACCGTGACCACGGCGGCACCGATGCCGCCGGCGAGCTGCCGGGCCAGGCTCACCAACGATTCCCCGACTCGCGCCATTGTCGCCACTCTATCCCACAACGCGGGTGTTGACAGCCCGTCACAGTGGCGCCGTTGACAAGCCGTCACTATTGCGACGTTGACAACCCCTGGACCCGGGGCAATACTCGGCGCCTGCAGTCGAGCAACGGTCCCGGACGCGACCGGGCACAGCCCAGCGAGACTCGATGGTCTCTCGGAGGACGCAGTCATGGCGGGACTTCGCTACCGAACCCTGCCCCTCTTCGTTCTGCTGGCGCTGTGCTGGCCGGCGCTTGTCCAGGCCCAGGGAACCAAAGCGGGTGTGGTCACGACGCTCCAGGGGCGTGTCACCGCGGCGCGGGCCGCCCTTCTCCAGCCCGTCGCCCTGAAGTTCAAGGACGACGTCTTCCTGAACGACCGGATCGTGACGGACGATCGCTCGATCGTCCGGCTCCTGCTCGGCGGCAAGGCGCTCGTGACCGTCCGCGAGCGCTCCACGCTCACCATCACGGAGCTCCCCGGCCGGTCCACGATCGACCTCGACTCCGGGAAGGTCGCCGTCGCGGTCGACCTGGACAAGATGCGGCCGGGCGACACCATCGAAGTGAAGACGCCCAACGCGGTCGCCGCCGTGCGCGGCACGGTCTTCGTCGTCGAGGTCGCGCGGGCGGCGAGTGTCACGAGCACCTTCTACGGCTTTACCGGCCAGGTCCTGGTGACGATCGCCAATCAGGTCTTCACCCTGTCACCGGACACGTTCCTCAGTGCGACGGACTCCCAGCCACCGACGTCCGGGACGATGACGGCCGACATTCGAGAGCAGGCGCTGTCGGGGCTCCAGACCGGGGCGCAGCCGGTTAGCGCAGGTCAGGCGGGCGCCAAGGATCAGGCGCTCGGCTCCACGGTCACGACGCTTGCCGACGCCCTGCCCTCCGTCAGGACGCCGCTCGTCGTGAATCCGCTGACGCTGCCGACACCGCCGATGCGTGTGAACGTCCCCCTCCTGCCGGGCGGTGTCAGGGAGTTCCCCGTCATAAGAGGCGGTGGCGGCTGCGGGTTGCCTATTTGCGTCGACTGACCGTGGGTGCTTCAGTACGCCCGGATTCAGTACGCCCAGGAGAGGACGAGCGAGAAGACGTGGCGGTCGAAGTCGAACACCTCGATGTTCGACCGCGCGTTCGTCACGAGGACCTCGGCGGCGAGCGTGAAGTTGCCGGGCAGCGGCAGCTCGGCGCGCGCGACGTACGTGTACTCCTGGTCGGCGCGGCGCCGCGTGTCGGGCGCGTACGTCGGCAGGATCGAGCTCCGGTGCCGGTAGTCGCGCAGGTGCACGTCGAAATCGTACTTCAGACGCACTCCGCCGACTGGTAGCGTGTACTGGGCGCCGGCGCTCAGCCGGTGGCCGACGTACTCGTAGTTCCGCCCGTCCGTCTGGTCCCAGTCGATCTGATAGCCGACCTTCACGAAGTGGCGGTCCTGCGCGAAGCGCAGGAGGTGGAGGAACCCCGCCATGTAGTTGTGGGCGTCGCGGACCTCCTGACGCGGCGGCGGCGGGACGCCCTCGTCGAAGTCCTTGTTCTGAAAGCGCGCGAAGGCCTGCGTGAGATGGTGCTCGCTCTCGACGACCGCGCCGGAGAGCGCCAGAGTGTGCCGCGTGAGGAACTCGTCGGCGTCGAGGCCGAGCCACTCGTAGGAGTACTGGAGGCCGAGCTGGGCCGGGCGCGATCCCAGCGAGAGCTTCCGGACGAGGCCCGCGCTCACGAGGTGGTCGAGGACGCTGAACCTCGGGACGTCGTTGTTGTACGTCGTGAAGAACGAGTAGCCCAGGGACGACTCCCAGTCCTCCGTCCGCCACCACACGTAGTCCGCGCGGACGGCAAAGAGCTCGCCCGTGGAGGTGTGGCGTGGGCGTCGGAGGTCCGCCACGAGCGGCTCGCGGCCGTTCGCGCTCGGCACGACGCGCACGTTGTCGTCGTAGGTGAAGCCCAGGCGCGCGTCGAGCGACAGGCGCCGCTCCGTCGCGCGCGCCGCCACAATCGTGTCGCGCAGCCGCTCGGCGGGGCCGGTCACCGCTGAGCCCGGCGCCAGGCGCAGGGCCTGCTCGACCTCGGCCGCCGCCTGCGTGGGCAGGCCGAGGACGGCGAGGGCGAGACCCGAGTAAAAGCGCGTGAGCTGCTGGATCTCCGGATCGCTCGCGCGGCCGGCGCGGAACGCGGCCAGCGCGCCCCGGTAGTCCTTAGCGCGATAGCGCAGGAAGCCGACGTAGTAGCCGAGGCCGTCGAGCTCGGGGTTGGTCTTGAAGACCGCCTCGAGGAGCGGCTGCGCCCGGTCGTATTGCTGCCGGGCGAAGTACGCGAGGCCGAGCTGGAAGCCGACCGCCGGGTCCGCGGGCGCCTTCGCCCGTGCCTTCTCGAGGAAGGGCACGGCGAGGTCTGGCCGGCGCTGCGCCGCGTAGACCACGCCCGTGTAGTAGAGCGCCTCGACGTGGTCGGGCTCGATCTCGAGCGCGCGCTTCAACTCGGCGAGCGCCGCCTCGTACCGGCGCTCGTCGATCGCGATGATGGCCTGCGCGACGTGCACGTCAGCCTCGGTCGTCTGGGCTCCGCCGCGCGCGACCGGCCAGAGTGCCTGCAGCGACGCCGCGAGGACGAGCAGGGGGAGGACTCGCCGTGGCACGCGCATCTCTCATGCATATCCAAAGACACCGGGCAGCGCAACGGCGATCTGACGCCGGGGCTCAGTGCTCCCGGTAGCCGACCAGCCCCGCCGCCAGCGAGCGCCGGTCGACCCGCGAGAGGCGCCGCTCCATCGCCCGCGTCAGGAGGCGCGTGTGCGGGATCCCGACCAGGTGCGTCGGGATGAACCACAGGTCGTCGGCGGAGGTCATCCAGCCGGCGTGCGTCCGGTCGAAGCGCGCCAGGCTCACGGGGCGGGAGAAGGCGCGGAGCGTCCGGTCGCCGCGGAGGTTCACGTAGCCCTCGAAGTAGCTCATGCCCAGCTCACGGAGCGTCCGGTAGACGGGCTCGCGGTAGCGGAGGCCCGAGAAGTTCGACTTTGCGATCGCCCCCCAGCGCCCGCGGAGCCGGAACACCGCGAGGACGTGGTCGGTGTCCTGCACGGCCTCGAGGTCGAGCAGGAGCGGCGGGAAGCCGAGGACGCGGAGCGCCGCCGCCGCGAAGATCGCGCCCTCGAGGCAGTGCGCCGTGCGCGTGCGCAGGACCCGCCGCGGCGACCACGCCGTGTCCGCGAGGTGGTAGGGCATCGCGTCCAGCGCCCGCTGGATGCCGCGGGGCGTGCGGAGGGCGCGGAGCGCGCGCAGCTCGCGTCGGGTGAAGCCGAAGTCGGCCGCGGTCAGCTCCTCGTGTCAGAGGGACCGGCCAATTCTACTGGGCTCGCCGGTCGTGCGCTCGCGGAGCTTACGGCGCGACGAGACGAATCGAGTGGTAGTCGCCCGCCGGGTTCCCGACGACGTCCGCGAGGGTGGCCGGCAACGCCGTGGCGTCGAGCGAGGGCTGCGCCCGATGAAACCTCGAGTCATCGGTGTTGTAGAGGTAGCTCGGCTCGAGCAGCGTGTACGCCTCGGTCAGATCGACGTTCGGAAAGCGCGTGGAGGCCTGCGCCGGATCCAGGCGAAAGAGCATCGTGCCGTACTCACCCGTGGCGAAGACGTCAAAGCTCACCAGGGCGGCTGCGCTCGTCGCAGAGCCCAGAGAGTGAGCGCCGGGGCGAATGGGCGCGCCGACGAACAGCGCACGCGCGAGACCAGGGTCCCACACAAGCAGATCGCCGAGGTACCCGAACTCGTCGGCGTTGTCCACGAAGCTGAGCGAGAGGAACACGAGCCGTTCGTTCCCCCCGACCGGTCGTGTGCGCCGGGCTTGCCGCAGCTGCCCGGGATCCCGGAGCACGAATCCCCCCTGCGGCTGGTGGACGCGCATCGCGCTGCACAGGTGGCTTCCGTCGCACGTGTACACGAACAGAAAGTCGGTCGGAGTGTTCAGGGGCTGGATCGTGTAGCGCCCCCGGGCGATCATCGCCTGGCGCAGCTCGTCTCGGAGCCAGCCGTCGAGCGACAGGCTCTGCTCGCCGTTGGCGGGCAGCGTGACGTCCGTGACGGTTCCGATCGTATCGCGGGCGTCGGGAAGGATGCGCCCGGCAGGACCCCAGCCGCCATCGACGATCGTGCCGTTCTCCGGCCCTCCCGAGTACCTCTGCGTGGAATGCACAAAGAACGTGCGGTTGCCGACGCAGCAACCTCGGTCGATCCCATCGTCCAGCCGCTGCGAGTCGATGGCGACCACGGGTCCGGCCGTCGAAGCGAGGACCGTGCCCTGCTCGAGGTCGACGAGGGCCCAGAGCAGCGTCGCGATCTGCTCGGGGAAATACGGCCCGATGGTCCGCGTAGTGAATGCTTCGGTGTCGCCGCTCGAGCCCACTCGGAAAACGGGAACGGTGACCGGACCCACCTGCGGCTCGCCGAGGAAGACGCTGACCAGTCCGAGCGGTCGGCCCGAGGCGTCAACGCTGACGTCCTGGAGGTGCCAGGCGTACGGGTCGACGACGGTGCCGACATCCCGGTTGTGCGGGAGGTCGAGCATCACCGGGAAGCTCTGGCGGAACGGAATCGTCTGTTCGTATGCGAGTTCGAAGGTGAAGGGGCTGAAGCTCGAGCCGCCCGAATTGTACGACCCCAGGTTATCGGGATCGGGATTCGGCGGCGGGAACGGCACCCAGACCGAGGTCGACGACGCTTGGGCACGCGCCAGGTGCTGGCGGTACACAATGGTCTGCGTGAAGTCGACCGTGGTGAGCCGCACCGCTGAGGGGAAGGGGACAGTCTTGGTTTGCCCCAGCACCAGATCGGTGCCGCCCGAGGGGATGTCGAGCTCTGACGACCCTGGCTGGCGCGGGACGGCGAACACGGCCACGGTGGGCTGCGGGACGTCCAGCGGCGTCCGCGCGACCAGCGCGCTGTCACTATCGCCCCACTTGACGACCTCGTACTGCGCGACGCTGAGCGGACCCGATTCGGTGGTGAGGGCGAAGACGCCCTTGGGCGTCCGGAGCTTCCACCGGGCGCCGTCAGCGAAGACCTCCTCGACGCGCACGCCCCCGAGCACTTTGCCGATCACACCGCCGGGAACATTCTGGTCCGGGTTCCTTACCTCATTCCCCAGGGTCCCCTGATAGACGGCCACGAACCGCTCGGCGCCCGCCGGCAGCTGAAAGGGGCCCGACGTCACGGCCCCGCCCGGAGGGACATTGGCGATAGCTGTCGAGCCGACCGCGGTTACGGGCGAGCGTGTGCCTGTGCTTCCGTCATCGGCGTAGAGAGTCAACGTGCCCTCGACAAGGGCGTCCGGTGAGCTATTCGTGCCCGTGATGGTAACTGCTGACGGGTCGGTGCCGCTCACCAGATCTACGTCGAGTCCACCGCGGAAGAAATGGTCGAGGAAGCCGGCGGAATAGCCGACCGCGCGCGGTAGCAGGACGTCGGCCGTCGCATCGTAGTTGTACGTGTTCAGCGAGAACTTCGGTCGCTGCCGACTCGTTTCGAGGTGCTGGTCCCAGAGGGAGCGGCTCGACACCCGGACGTTCAGGGTCACGTGTCCGGTCAGCGGGTCCGTGACGTCGCGAAGGAAGAATCGGATGCGACCGGGCAGCACGTTCCCGGCGAGGGTCGGAATCGTGGCATCCAGATCTTCGGTTCGGTACGCCCGTGGATCGCACACGGGCCGCGGGAGCCCGCCACATGGGCCGGCGAGCGAGAACGTACCCAGGTTGGTCGCCGCAGAGAAAAAATTGCGACTCGAAAACTCTGCCAGACCCGTGCGGCTCGCATTCGCCCAGTAGTCTTGATAGGTCTGGAAGCTGACAGGGTCGTAGCCGACAAGCACCAGGGGCCGACTCGCGTCGCTCCGGGTCCGATAGGGCTGGTTCAGCGCGCGGGTCTCGATGTAGGCCTCGTACCAGCTCTTCTCTCCGCCGAAGAACTGGGCCAAGGCGTTTGTGCAGCCGAGGTGCGGGTCGTTACGCGTGTGCTGTGGTTGCGCCATGTCCTGGAGGACGTGCGTGACCTGTCCGAGCGTGCGGAACAGCCTGGCGGTGTTCCGGTCCCTCTCGACACGACTGCTCTCCGTCAGCGAGCGGAGCTGATAGACGCGCGCATCGGGGAGCGAAAATTGGTTCTGGCTGCTCGCAGGCCCTCGCCCCTCCCGCCCGAGCGCCCAGTCGGGCGCAGAGATACCGGCGACAAGCGGGATCCCGGCGCCGCCGCGCTGGATGTCGAAGAAGTGGTGCTTGGGCCGATCGATGTCCGAATGAGGATTTTTCGGCTGAGGACACCCCAACTGGGCGAGCACGATGTGCGCTTGAAAGTCGTCCTCGCGGATCGCGCCCTCGATCATCCAGCCTCGAGCGGTCCCGTTGTTGCTGAATTCGGCCAGCTGCGCGAACGGTGTGATGGCCGGAGAATCAAATACGTCACCCGGACGAATGTCCATCGCGTCCAGATATCGAGCGAGACCTTGCGAGGTCGCATAACTCTGATCGGTGACGCTGCCGTGGGTTCTCAGATGGTACGCCTCGGCGCTTCGGCACAGAAGAAAGATGCAGACAGCCAGGCCACCGATTGAGCTGAGACGTATGGCCCTCATCGGTGACCCTCCTCGAGAAACTTGAGTTCCCGGTCGACGTGCCAAAAGAAGCGGCCGACACGTCGTTCGTCGGCTGGTGTCTTGTCGCGCTCGTTTGAAATCAGCTTGAGTCGATTCGAGTACGGGACACGAAACTTCAACGACTGGTCATCGCTCCGTGAAAAGGCACGGCCAGCATAAACGCGCTGAAGCTCCCTCAACCACTCCTCCGGCGTGCCCCGAAACGGCTCCAGTGCGTGCGTTGAATCCTTCCGCACAAATCGGCGGACTCGCTCTCGCTCTCGGCCTGGAGGGAGATAGCCGTTGTTCAGGATCAGCGCCTTGTAACCGCTCGTGAACAGCGTCACGACAGGATCCGAGCCGATCACGAGTCCGGTCCATGGGCCCTCAATCGGCCCCCACGCGTCGAATGAAATCAGGCCATCGGAGTCGCTGACAGTGTCTGTGACCATGAGTGGCCCATTCGCACGACCGCCCACGCCTTCCGTCTGCCACTCGGCCAGCGCATGCACATCCGCCAAAGGCTGGTGCGTCTCGGCATCGGCGACTTTGAACTTGAAGGGCAACGATTCGAACGTGCAGGGCATCGGGACGACTTCACACGGTTGGTCCGAATCGGCCGCGTGAGGCCACACGACGCTAGCTATCAAGATGGTTGCCAGCGCCCAGCGGCTTCGCATCCGGCTCACATCTCCTCGATCAACCATCGCCCCAGACTATCCCGCCGGAAGTAGACGAAGTAGAGGAACGACGTGCCTCCCTCCTGACGCACGACCGCCGCCTCGGCCAGGTTGTCCACCTGCTCCACCACGAGCAGGCTCTCGAGGCTCGCCGCGATGGTGGGCAGGCTCGATCCCAAGGCCTGGAAGACTTGCCCGAACTGCGACTGGATCGCCGGGGAGAGGTACGAGAGGGCTCCCGAGGTGTCGCCGGCAACGAGCCGGTCCTTGAAGCCGTTCCACAGGCCCTGAAACCGCGCGGTCGCGGCCGCCGACGACTCGATCAGGACCACTGTTCTGGCGGTGAACCGTCCGCCTTGTCCATCGCTGACGGTGGCGGCGGGAAAGTACAGCCCAGGTTGGATATAGGTGAATCGCTGGCCATCCAGGCCGGGGCCGATGAAGTCGGCGAGCCCATCACCGTCGGCGTCTAGCGTGACGCGACTCGAGGGGACTCCCCCGAGCGTGAACCGAACCGTCAAGGGTGCCACCCCTGCGGCGGGTATCGGGATGAGAGACGGCACGGGGGTCGGTGACGTGAAAACGCTGACGGCCACACTGTGCCTGGCCGTCGTCCCGTCCGATCGCGTCAGAGTGGCGGTCAGCACGGTCGTGTCGACCGTCAACAGAACCTGGACAGCGAAGACCGGCCCCTGTACCGCGGCGACGATACCGTTGACCGTCACCCCCACCTCTTGCCCACCGGCATCCACCGTCCCTCTTACGAGCAGCAACCCCGCCGGCACGGTCGCGGCGTGTGCCGGGTCGGTGATCGTCACCCCGGCGCCACTCGCCACGGTGAACGAGCGCTGGGCTGGCGTCGGGTCCTCGTTGCCCGCGAGATCGCGCGCTTTGACCTCGAGGAGGTAGTTGCCCGGCGCAAGTCCGGTGAGTGTGGCGCTGTGTTCCAAGGTGAATGCGGACCACGCGCCACCGTCGAGGCGCCACGCGAATTCGAGGCCGGAGGGCGGCGTGAGATTGTCCGTACCGGTGAACGTGAATATCGCGCTCGTGACCTGCGCCGCTCCGCCGGGCCCACCGGCGATCTGGGTGTCGGGCGGGGTGTTGTCCACGATGATGACCCGCGTGGTCGTGGCGGAGTTCCCTGCGCGGTCGGTTGCGGCGGCGCCGAGCGTATGCGAGCCGTCGCTCACGGTGGACGTGAGCCAGGTCGCCGTGGCCGTCGCGCCTGGCGCCGGCAGGGGCGGGTCGACTGTGCTGGTGAGCGACCGGCCGCCAACGGTGAGCACGAGCGAGCCGACCCCGCTGCCGCCGTCGCTCGCATTCACCTGAAGTCCCACGTCGAGCCGCACGTAGCTCCCACCCCGTGGCGCCCGGAAATCGAGCGTGGGTGCGGCGCTGTCGTGGACGATCGTCCCCTCGGTCGCGCGCGAGGTGAGCCCGTCGCCCGCGTGCGTCGTCGCGAAGGCCGCGAAGGAGTTCACGTGATCGGGCGCGAGTGTCAACGACATCGCAAAGGCGCCGGTCTCATCCGCGATCGCTGCAACCGGGGGCGTCGTGGCGTCGACGAAGACATCAACCAGCGCACCCGGGTCGGCAGCCCCGGTAATCGTGATTGGCAAGTGGTTGGTGAACGCGGGCGCCGTGAGCCCCGGCGCCGGTGGCGCGCGAAACTTCAGGAGGCGCCCGGCCTTCCCGTTCGCGAGGTAGAGGGAACCGTCGGGGTCGAAGGCCAGGCCCTTGGGGTCGATGAGGTGGCCGGCGAAGTCGGTGAGATGCGCGTCCGGGTGGAGCTTGCCGATGGCTGACCTGGCGAGCTCTGTCTCGACGGTCAGCCGGTTCGTCGAGATGTAGATCGCGGCGAGGGCGTCGACGCTGAGGCCGATGGGTTGCTCGAGGCCGACGTCGACCAGGGTTGCCGGCGCACCGAGTGCGCCCCCAGAAAGGATGGGGAATTTCAAGATCGTGCCCGCGGAGTCGGGTTCGCTCTCGAGCCCCCTGGTCGCGGCGACCAGCGAACCGTTGACGCGCACGAGGCCTTCGAGCCGCCGGATGCCAGCGGCGACGGTCGTGAGGCTGCCGTCGGGTGCGAGTCGGAGGATCACGCAGCCCTCATCGGTGTCGAGACCATCGTGCGCGATGAGGCGATGGGCACCGATGTACAGGCTTCCGTCGGAGACGACGGCCAGCCAGCGCGGCGTCTTGATGCCGGTCGCCAAGACAGTCAGCGCCCCGGAGGCTTCGAGACGTAGGATTCGTCCCGCGCGCTCCTCCGCGATGAGGAGCCGGCCGCCGCCGTCGAGGGCGAGGCCGGCGGGGCGATCGAGCCCGGAAGCCGCGCGGCCCAGCGCGCCACTCGTGGGCAGTCGATAGACGATGCCGGCCCCGCGGTCAGAGACGTAAAGGGTGCCGTCCGCGGTCACGGCGACGCCGATCAGCTCGTCGCGCCCCTCGAGGACGGTCTCGACGGGCGCGAGCGCGGCGATCGGCTGGTCGGCGCGCGCCGACGCCGTGCTCGGCTCGAGCACCGTGAGGATCAGGAAGACGGTCGCGCACGGCGGCCGGCGTGAGTCCATGAAGAGGTCGGAACGCGCAAGAACCACGCCGCTCCCCCCGATGCGCGCAACCGACGGTCGCAGTTCGGAATTCGCCGAAGCGCTGCCGCGGGAGAGTTACGCCAACTGCACAAGGAGCCGGGCAGGCCGCCCAGGCGCGTGGGCGCTCAGGCCGACCTGCTCTTTCTCTGCCTTCTTTCGGGCGGTCTCGAGAGAGACTGGGACGAAGGAGGGAAACCCGTCATGACCAGAACGCAGAGTCTTCTGACCGGTGTCTGGCTCGGCGTGCTCCTGCTCGGTCTCGCCGGCTGCGGCGCCATGCAGTCCACCCCTGACAACCCGACCGGCGCCGGCGGCCTGATGCCGAACGTGGAGGACAAGGACGCTGGGCTCGTCGCCGTCGCCCCGGGCTTCAACATCAGCCGCTACAAGGTCATCGTCGTCGAGCCGTTCCCGGTGACCGACCCCACTAGCAAGGACGAGGGCGACCGCCAGTTCGCGGCCAAGATGGCCGGGTTCCTCCAGCTCGAGCTGGTGCGCCGCCTCAAGTCGAGCGGCCTCTTTCCGACCGTGGTGAACGGGAGCCAGACGCAGTACAAGCCGGGTGCCCAACCGGCTCTTCGGCTCCAGGGAGCGATCACGCGGCTCGGGCGCGGCTCGCAGGTGGCGCGCTACTTCGCCGGCCTCTACGGGGCGGGGCGGGCCCGGGCCCAGGCGGACATGCGGTTCGTCGAGGCGTCATCGGGCCGCGTGGTCATGGTCACGGCCGATCGCCGCGTCGCCTCCATCGGCTGGTTCGGCGGCTCGGACGAGGGGCACCTCGAGGAGTCCTTCGACGACATGGCCCGCGATCTGGGGAAGTTCCTGGTGCGGCTGTCGAAGGGCGAGGCGCCCGGGAAGTAACCGACCCGGCGCCTCACTCCGCCGGGAACGGCTGATAGTACGGGACGCCGTACTTCCCGAACGTCGCCTGGATGGTGCCGTCCCGGCGGAGGTCGTCCAGAACGCGGCTCACCGCGTCGATCAGCGCCTGGTCGGCGTTCCTGAGCCCCACGGCGATGTTCCACCTGAGCTCCGGTTCCAGGACGTAGCCGTCGGCGATCTTGAGCGGGGTGTTCGGGTGCTCCTTCAAATACCATCCCGCGTACGGCATGCTGACCGCCCCGCCGGCGGCCTGGCCGGTCAGGACCATCTCGACTAGCTCTTCCTCGGTGAACGCGGGGGTCGTCGTGAGGCCCCGCTTCGTGAGCACCCACTGGGCGACCGATTGCACCAGGACCCCGATCTTCTTCACCCCGAGATCCGCGAACGTCTTCACGCCGTTCTCGTTCCGCGGAACGACGAGGACGTACCCGCTGCCGGAGTAGGGTCTGGTCAGCCGTAGCGGAGCCCTGGGCCGGGGCGTCACGATCGCGCTCATGAAGACCTCGCACCCGGCCTGACCGGCCGCGCGCCGATCGAAGATCCAGCTCACGGAGGTCTTGACGCCGAGCGCGCCGGCGAGTTTCTGCGCGAGCTCGAGCTGGATCCCGGGCCGCGCCGGGTCCTGGCCCGAGAATGGGAGCGCCTCCGGGTTCGCGCAGAGGCGCAGCCCCGCGCCGCTCTGCACCTCCGTGAGAGTCGCCCCCTCGGTCGCGAGCGGGGCGAGCGACACGCCGAGGAGGAGAAGGGCCCCGACGGCGAGAGTCCGGATCATGCTCACTGGCCCTCCGTGTGCTTGAGGCTCAGGATGTAGGCGACGAGCTTCCAGATCTGCTCGGCGGAATACTGATACTTCCACGCCGGCATCCGCCCCGACGGCGGTCCATCGGAGATCATCTTGTAGAGATACTCCTTGTCGTAGGTCTGGTCCCTGAGCGTCGGCACGCCGGCACCCCCCGCCCCGGGATGTCCCTTGTGGCAATAGGAGCACGTCGTCGCGAACAGCGTGGCCCCCTGCTTGACGACCGCTTCGTCCTTGAGATCGAACGGCGGAGCGGCGCCCGCTCCCTGAGACTGACTCTGCGCGCCCTGCGCAGGCGTGCCGCCCATCTGGGTCTGACCGTCACGCGGCACGGCGAGTGTCGCAGCCAGGGTCAAGACGGCTCCGAGGAGCCAGCGCGCGTGATTGTGTCGTCCCACCTTGTGGACCTCGCGTCGAGCGCCAGTAGCGCGTCGGACGAGCCACCCTTCGAGCGCGGGCTTCGCCCGCGCAACCGATTCCCAGGGGGGGTGGCTCGGAGGGGGCCGTCGAGGCCCCCTCCGATGATTTACACCCGGTCAGGGCAGCGTGAAGACGACCACCGCTGCGCTGTACGCGTAATGCCCGAGCCGCTCCGGGTAGAGGCCCGCGTAGGCGTCGGCGACCAGGGACCCGGTCCCGGACGCGACGGCGACGTACTGCTTTCCGCCGACGGCGTAGCTGATGATCCCGCCGCGGTGCCCGGATCCGTTGTTGAAGCTCCAGAGATCCTGACCGGTCTCGGCGTCGTGCGCGTGGACGCGTCCTTCCATGTCACCGAGGAAGACCAGCTCTCCACCGGTCGCGAGGAGGCTCCCGAGCGGAGGCACCGGATAATTCACCGACCACTTGAGCGCGCCGGTCACGGGCTCGCGGGCGTCGAGGTGCCCGTAGGCGGGGCCGTCCGGCGTTCCTTTGAAGTTGAAGTTCGCGCCGATGTTCAGCTGGGCGTACGGCTCGGTGATCGGCGTCGTCCGCACGATCTCGAGGTCCATGCAGCCTTCCTGGACGATCTTGTACCAGAGGCCGGCCTTCGGATTGTACGCGCCCGAGTTCCAGCTGTAGGCGCCGGCGATCCACGGGCAGAACCAGGGATGCACCTTTCCCTCGGTCGGGTACCACGGGTCGATGACCTTCCCCGTCTTGGGGTCCACGCCCTTGACGAAATTGAACACGCGGTTCCCCATGTAGGCGTTCTGGACCTTTCCGTTGGTCCGGTCCAGCACGAACACGGGGCCGCCCTTGTTGGCATGGACCAGGAGCTTCTTTCCGTCCCGTTCGAGCAGGAGCATCTCGCCCACCGAGCTGTCGAAGTCCCAGGGGTCGTGCGGCAACTCCTGGAAGTACCAGTTGAGCTTTCCCGTGTCGGCATCGAGGGCGACGATGGAGGTGATGTAGAGGTTGACGCCGGGCCGCGGGCCCTTGGTCATCCAGTCGCCCCCCGCCCAGTCATAGAGGGGAGACGGGTTACCGGTGCCCCAGTAGATCAGGTTCAGGTCGGGATCGTAGGAGCCCGTCATCCAGCCGCCGCCGCCGCCGGTCTTCCAGGAGTCGCCACCCCACGTGGCCTGGGCCTTCGGGTCCTCGGGACCTCCGACGGTCCAGAACTTCCACCGCTCCTTGCCCGTCTTCGAATCCACCGCGAAGATCCGGCCCCGGGTCGGCCACTCGCCGGCCTGCGACCCGATCAGGATCATGTCCTTGACGACGAGCGGCGCGCCGGTGAACCCGACGGTCTCCTTCTTGGAATCGACGAGCTGACTCTCCCAGACCTGCTTGCCGGTTCTGAGGTCCAGGGCGAGGAGGCGCCCGTCGATCGTGCCCACGTACACGTGGCCGTGGCCGACGGCCAGACCGCGGTTGTAGGGCACGTGGGTCTGACGCGCCTTCAGTTGCATGTCGATCTTGGGGTAGTTGAACCACAGGACCTTCCCGGTGGCGCCATCCAGGGCCCACACGCGGCTGTAGGATCCGGACACGTAGACGACGCCGTCCACCGCGAGCGGCGTCCCCTCCAACCCGTGCTCCGTCGCCGGCATCCCGGGCTGGAAGATCCATGCGACTTTCAGATTCCCGACGTTGGAACGGTTGATCTGACCCAGCGAGCTGTAGCGCCACGCCTGATAGGTTCCGTTGTAGGAGAGCCAGCTATTCGGATCCTTTTCAGCGTTGACGAGTCGACTCGGATCGACGGCCCAGGCCAGGCCGGTCGCGAGAGCCACGAGGACCAGCACGCCAAGGACCGCCGCGGCAGTCTTCCATTTCGTATGGCCGATCATTTTCCCTCTCCCTAGGACGTGGGGTTGCTCGAGGCGTCTTTCTGCAAATCCGTGGGTTCCTGCCCCGCGATCACGACGCGGTCGAAGTTGCGCTCCACCTCCTTTGAGCAAGCTTCGTGTGGCGGCCATCGTAGGACCTCCTCAGGGAAACGTCAATGGGCGGGCGGACGCTGGATCTCCGGCGCGGCCTCTGGTACAACACCGCGATGGAGGTGTGCGACGTCGTGATCGCCGCCACGCGACCGGCGCTCCGCCGGGGCGCGCGACTCGGTCTGCTGCTCCTCGCCGCGGTGCTCGCGTGTTCCGCGACCGTGAGGGCACAATCGCCCGCGCGGCCGCGCGTCTTGATGGTGACGTACTCGGGCGGCTACCAGCACGACGTGGTGCGGCGAGCGTCGCCGGACCGCCTCTCCCTCGCCGAGCAGACCGTCGTGGAGCTCGGAGCGCGATCGGGCGCGTTCGACACGAGCCGGCTCTACTCGCACGAGGATCTCGAGCGTCTCTCCGCCGACGCCTTCGCCGAGGTTCGCGCCGTCCTCTTCTACACGACCGGGAGTCTTCCGCTCCGGCCAGAGGCTCGGCAAGCCTTGCTCCGCTTCGTCCAGCGGGGCGGCGGCTTCGTCGGCGTCCACTGCGCCACCGACACCTGGTACGAGGTGCCCGAGTACGGCGAGCTCGTCGGCGCCTACTTCGACGGCCACCCGTGGACCCAGCGCGTGCGGCTCGTGGTCGAGGATCCCTCCCATCCCTCGACGAAGCACCTCGGACCCGGCTTCGAGATCACCGACGAGATCTACCAGTTCCGAAACTGGTCGCGGGACAAGGTCCACGTGCTGCTGAAGCTCGATCCCCGCTCGGTCGACGTCGGCAAGGGAAAGCGGGCCGACCAGGACTACGCGATCTCCTGGATCAGGCGACACGGACGTGGTCGCGTGTTTTACACCGCCCTGGGTCACGGCCGCGAGGTCTGGGAGGACGAGCGCTTCCGCCTCCATCTGCTCGAGGGAATCCGCTGGGCGATCGGCGGGCGTTGAGAGTCCTCCTCGCCGGCCTGGGCGCAGCCCTCGCGCTCGGTCCCTCGACGGCCCGCGCCGACGCCACCTACGAGATGCTGCTCCGGACGGAGGACCGGCTCGTGGGCGGGACGGTCGAGCTGGAGGAGCGGATCGTCGTCAGCGTCAAGGGCGACCGGCTGCGCCAGGAGGCGACCGGGAGCCGCGCGGTGGTGACCCGGCGCGGCGCGCGCTACACGAAGCCGGGCAAGAGCCTCACGCTCGATCAGCTCGACCGCGGGCGTCGATTCGAGATCGACCCGGACACCGGGACCTATGTCGAGCAGGCATTCGCGGACATCCGTCGGCGGCGTGAGGCGGAGCTCTCGGGCGCCGAGAAGGCGCTCGGGATCGATTCTGCCGAGGCGCCCCCCGCGCTCCCGGTGTCGGTGGATCGGACCGGCGAGCGGCTCCAGGTCCACGGCCGGCACTGCGAGCGGGTCGTGCTCAGCTCGACGCGAGAGGCCGTCGTCGGCGCCGGGCGCGGAGCGCCGGAGGCCCGGGCGACGCCGGCGCGGTTCGCGATGACCTTCGATCTCTGTCTCGCCCCCGACGTGCCGGCCGTGGCCGAGGCGCGCGCCCTCGAGGAGCGGATCGGCGACCTCACCGGAGCGCGCGGTCCGGCGCTCGACCGCGCGCTCCGCGTCTTCGCCCACCGCCGCGATGTCTTCGCCGTCTTCGAGCTCATGCATCGTCTGCTGGAGCGCGAGCAGCAGCGGCTCGGCGGCGTGGCCTTCCGCTGGGAGCGCGTGTTCGCGGGACCCCGGCGGGGCGCGTTCCAGGAGACGCTCGTCCGAGAGCAGGGCGAGCTCACGCGCATCGAGGCGGGATCGCTCGACGCGCGCGCGTTCGACCTGCCCCCGACGTTGAGCCCGGCGGGGCGCTCGGTCGGGCGGTGAGGAGCCTTGACAACTCTCCTCGCCGGATGCTTTATCTTGCCCTGCCGGCTGAGCCGCGCATGCAGGGAGCCCTCACCGAGGAGGCACACCATGAGAACCGTGACCTGGGTTGCCGTCACGCTGCTTGTCGCCGCCGGCGTGGTGCCGGCCCAGGCCCAGCGTGCCCCGGTCACCCACACCGAAGTGACCGACCAGATGCTCGCCAACGCTCCCGCCGACGCCAAGAACTGGCTCTCGTACGGCAAGGATTACAGCAACACCCGCTACACGACCTCGAAGAAGATCAACGCCCAGAACATCGGAACGCTCGTCCCGCGCTGGGTGTATCAGACCGGCGGCCCGATCGGCTCCTTCGAGACCACGCCGCTGGTGGTCGACGGCGTCATGTACCTCACCACGCCCTTCAACCACGCCATGGCGCTCGACGCGCGGACCGGCAAGCAGCTCTGGCGCTATGAGCACAAGCAGGGGGCCGACCCGATCATCTGCTGCGGCCCCAACAACCGCGGCCTCGCTGCCGCGTACGGCCGCGTGTACATGGCGACCCTCGATGCTCACCTGGTCGCTCTCGACCAGAAGACCGGCAAGGTGGTCTGGGATGTCCAGGTCGATGACCCCACCGCAGGCTACAGCCTGACGATCGCTCCCCTCGCCTACAAGGGGATGATCATCGTCGGCAACTCGGGTGCCGAGTACGGTGTGCGCGGCTTCGTCGACGCGTACAACGCGACGGACGGCAAGCGCGTGTGGCGGTTCTGGACGATCCCCGACACCGGCTGGGAGGGGAAGTGGAGCCCGACGACCCCGGAGGGCGAGAAGCTCAACCGCGATCTCGACAAGGAGAAGGCTGACTTCGCGAAGGACCCGGACGCCTGGAAGCGGGGCGGCGGGTCGACCTGGATGACGCCGGCCGTCGATCCGGCGACCGACACGCTCTTCATCATGGTCGGTAACCCGTCGCCCGACCTCGACGGCTCGGTTCGTCCCGGCGACAACCTCTACACCGAGTCCATGGTCGCGCTGGACGTCAAGACGGGCAGTTACAAATGGCACTACCAGTACGTGCCTCATGACGTCTGGGACCTCGACGCGGTCAGCCCCGCCGTGCTGTTCGAGACGACGGCGGGCGGGCGGCGCGTGAAGGTGGTCGGCCATGCCGGAAAGACCGGCTGGTTCTACATCCACGACCGCGCGACCGGCAAGCTCATCCGGAGGTCCCAGGCCTTCGTCCCCCAGGACAATATGTTCGCGCAGCCGACGGACACCGGCGTTCGGATGCTCCCTGGAGCCAACGGCGGCTCTGAGTGGTCGCCGGTCGCCTACAGCCCGGACACGCAGATGGCGTACGTCCTCGGCCTGCACCAGCCCATGAACTACATCACGCACGCGGCCCCCTTCGATCGCGGGAAGCTGTGGCTCGGGAGCGCGTTCGTCGCGATCCCCACCGAGGAGCAGTGGGGGACCTTCACCGCGATCGATGTCAACACGGGGAAGATCGCCTGGCAGAACAAGCTTCCCGACCCGCTCATCGGCGGTGCCCTCGCCACGGCGGGGGGCCTGGTCTTCACCGGCGGGGACGGCACCGGCAACTTCTACGCATTCGACGCCAGGACCGGCAAGGAGCTCTGGCGGTTCCAGTGCGGCGCCGGCGTCAACGCCGCCCCGATCTCGTTCGAGGTCGACGGCGAGCAGTTCATCGCCGTCGCCGCCGGCGGCAACTTCCAGCTCCGCTTCCCGTACGGCGACGGCGTCTTCGTTTTTGGCCTGCCGAAGAAGCGGTAGGGCTGGTCGCTTGCATTCGACGGGGAGGCGGCCCGGGCCGCCTCCCCGCATCCGTCCCGCGCTCGCGGGCCTCACGCTCGCCCTCGCGTGTGCGCTCCCGGTCCATGCCGACGAGACCCCCGCGTGGATGAGGGTCGACGCCGACAAAAAGATCGTCCGCCTGCAGATCGTCGGAGCCGCCGATGGCACGAACGGGACGATGAACTTCAACGGCTATGCCCAGGGCGAGATGCGGGTGATCGTCCCGCTCGGCTGGACGGTGCACGTGTCCTTCGAGAACAAGGGCCTGGCGGCGCTCCCCCACAGCCTCGTGATCATCAAGCCGGTGACGCCGCTTCCGATCGAGGACGGCGCGCCCGCCTTTCCCCGCGCCCTGACGGTCAAGCTCGTCCCCGGTCTCCTGGCCGGAGAGACCGACTCGTTCGAGTTCGTCGCGAACAAGGAGGGCCGTTTCCTCTTCTTCTGCGGGGTCACCGGCCACGGGGTGGCGGGGATGTGGGACGACCTGATCGTGTCGACGGAGGCGACGCGCCCGAGGGTCCAGGTCACGCGGAAGGGGGGCGCGGAGGAGACGAAGCGCCTCCTCGCCCGGGACGGCCACGCCTGGCGGCGGCTCGCCGAAGGCGAGAAGCTCGCGCTCCTCTCGGGGTTTCTCGGCGAGCGGCGCCCCGAGTTCCCCTTCGCGCCGAACGTCTACAAGGCGCGCCTGGAGGACTTCTATCACTACCGGGACCGCCTCGCGATTTCCCTCGACCGGGCGCTGTTCCTGATCAACGAGCAGATCGTGCAGGGCGGCCGCTGAGCGCAGACTTCGGGAGGAGCAGACCATGGCGAAGATCGAGAAATACGGCGCGGTCGGCGTCTACGACCCTCCTGGGTATAGCCAGGGCATCAAGGTGACGGGGGCGCAAACGATCCTCTTTTTGGCCGGGCAGGTCGCCTACGACAAGGACGGGAGCGTGAAGCACCGTGGCGATTTCAAGGCGCAAGCGCGCGACGTGTTCGCCGCGGTCAAGGCGCTCGTGGAGGCCGGGGGCGGTACCCTCGACAATGTCGTCAAGATGAACACCTACGTGACCGACGTCCGCTATCGCCCGGAGTTTCGCGCGGTCCGGGAGGAGTTCTTCGGCGCCAAGGGGCCCGCGTCGACGATGGTCGAGGTGTGCGCGCTGGCGCACCCCGACTATCTGATCGAGGTGGAGGCGATCGCGGTCGTCTGAGCGAGGCCGTGACTGCCGAGCGAGGCGCCGTTACTTCCTGGTGACGATGGCGAATCCGAAGCGCTGAAGCTCGGCGTCGACCGCGACCCGCGTCCGGCGGTCCCGGCGGCGACGATCGAGCGGCTTCACGCTCTCCCGCTGCCGCCGATCGGCCGAGCGCCGGTCATAGCGCACCTCGACGCCGATCTCGGTCAGGAACTTCTGTCGGAGATACTCGAAGAGATCGTCGCGACCGCGCGACACGAGGATCAGGTACCGGGCAGTGATCTTGGCGCGGGCCGCGTGTTGGGGCGTGTTGCGCTCGACGAGCTCTCTCACGACCTTCTGCGTCTCTCCCGGCACCACGGGGTTGTGAGGAAAGCTGCCCGGCAAGCTCAATCCACAGTGAGGGCAAAACTCTGCCAGCGCCCGAAGCATCGCCTGGCACTTCGGGCAGCGCTTGTAGCGCGGGCCCGTCGTGTGGGTTCTCATGCGGCGCCTTCCCCGTTGAGAGCCATAGCCCGTCGCTCTGCCATGCACGTCCGCTGCCAGCCGAGACGGCGGAAGCGCGCGTCTGGAAAGCACCATCACGACGGGGGGATAGACGGACAGAGGCTGGACTGACAGAGGCGGGCCTGTCACCGTGGCACGCGGCCCGACCCCCGTCACTGTACAAGGTGCCGCGCCACGAAGATCACGCTGGCGATCGCCGCCAGCCAGAGGAAGGTGCCCACTGGCGCGAGCGGATGGATAACCGCGAGCACGCGATAGTGGAAGTCGCACCACGCTCCGGTGAACCGCACGGAGCCAGGATGGTGCCGGCTGTGTCCTGGCTTACCGCACATGACGCAGAGGCCGCAGTATCCCCGCGGGAGGCCCGCCGCCTCCTGTCCGCCTGGGCTCGTCTCAGATCCACCGCAGCGGCAGCCGCGCTTATTCGCCGAAGCCATCGCGTCGTCGTTCGGGCCCGTCGTGGGATTGTCGCTACCGATCTCGAGGCTCTTGATTCCTAGAAGGCTCCGTGCCCGTCACCCACCCGCACGTGGGCCCATGACGATTTCCATGGCCCGATGCTGATCGCGGCGCAGGCGGTGGGCAATTCGGACAATCCAGTAATCCACCCCGGGAGAACCCCGCGGCTCGTGCGCGGGCTCGAGGGGGATTCGAGCCTCATCCGGCCCCGCCCCGATCCTCCTCGCTCCGCGTGAGGGCTGCGGTCACCACGTGTGCGAGGTGGGAGAATTCGAACGGCTTGGTGACGAGCTCGAAGGCCCCCAACGCACGGGTCTGCTGCGCGAGGGCCTGGTCTGACCTCGCCGTGACGATGATGACTGGGAGCGCGGCATGTAAAGCGACGATCCGCTCGAGCACCTCCACCCCATTCATCCCCGGCATCGTGATGTCGAGGAGCACGACGTCGGGCGGATCGTGCTGGACCAGCGTCAGGGCATCACCGCCGTGCTGGGCGAAGTCCACACGGTAGCCAGCACGCACAAAATACTCTTGCATCAGATGCACTACCGACTCGTCGTCGTCGACGACGAGGATACGGGCTGGTTTGCGAGTCAAGCTCGACATTGAGCCAGCGATACCATATCAAATCCTTCCTTTCCGGCCGCACCTCTGGTGACGATCTTCGTCAGTCGCCTTCCCCTCCGCGTCACCTTCCGGAAGGATGGAGCCCGATAAAGGGTTGAATTGGAAGGGCAAGTGGATTGGCAGGAAAGCTGCACGATCAGCTCTCCAGCCATGCGTGCGACAGTTCGCCGCCAGCAGACGCCGTTCGCAATCTTGCTCTTCGCTCTGTTGCTGCTCACAGCGCTGGAGCGCCGGCTGGCCGAAATCGACTTCAACTCGACCGGTGTCGTGCGGGTCGAGAACGGTGAGAAGGTCGACGGCGATGAGATCTTTAACCGGCTCGTCTATGTCGACGACCTCGCGGCCCCCCAGGCGCCTGCGGCCGGCGAAGTCTGCCACGCCGACGTTGCTTTGCTCGAACCGCATCCTCTTTCCCTGGTCACGGTCCGTCTCTCCGAACCCCGGGGCCCCCCGCTCGCCCTCTCGTCCTCCATCTAGGAACGCCCGCCGAGAGGCGGGTGAGCGTGACAACAAAGTAAGAGGAAGTTAAACGAAACGAAAGGAGAAACAACATGCTTCGGTTCTGGAACAGACGTCATCTGAAGCTTGGCAACCAGCGAGGCTTCACCCTCATCGAGCTGATGATCGTCGTGGCGATCATCGGCATCCTGGCGGCCATCGCCATCCCGCTCTACGCCAACGTCCAGGCGCGGGCCCGCATCGCCAAGGCTCAGGCCGATGCCCGCGCGCTCGCGTCGGCCGTGTCGATCTACTCGGCGCACATGGGCTTCGTCCCGACCGCGCTGACCCAGCTGACGGGCGTTGTCACCAACACCCAGGGCCAGACGGCCGGACCGTTCATGGCGACGCTGCCGACATCGCCGGCGGGCTGGACCCCCAGCACCGGTTACGTCTACGCGTATAGCACTGCGGCCGGCACCTACAACCTCTCGGCCACGGGCGACGGCGCCACCGTTACCCTGCCGTAGCGGTCCTTCCGGAAGCATTGCGACCAACCGCGGGGGAGGGGTCACACCCTCCCCCGCGCTGTTCCCCGGACATTCCTGACGCAGGGATTTTTCCCCATCCCATTACGGGAATGTCCTGATTGCGACGACCTCTGCTTCCAGCCTACAGTCCGGGCGGTCAACGTGCCCTCGTCGACGATCAAAACGCGAGGAGAAGGCGTGGAGGCGTTTGGCTCACACGGTGGCGTGACGGCCGACTCGGCGAAGGTGTTGATCGTCGACGACGATGTCGAATCCTCCGAGATCCTCAGAGCGTCCCTCGTGGCGTTGGGCTATGTGGTCGACCGCTCCTCGCACGGCGCGGATGCCCTCGTGGCTATCCGCCTCGTACGTCCTGACGTCGTGCTGCTGGATATCAGGATGCGTCCCCTTGGCGGTGTGGAAGTCCTGCGGCGTATCCGCGCGACAGATCCGAGTCTCCCGGTGATCATGGTGACCGCCGCCGATGATCCCGTGCTCATTCGCGAGACGCGTGAGATGGGCGCCTACGGCTACCTCGTCAAGCCGGTCGAGGACCATCGTCTGCGCCGGATGGTCGCCGAAGCCGTCACGCGCTCCCGGTATCCCCACCCAGCCGTCCAGGCCCAACGATGAAGGTCGTGTGCGTCTGGTGCCAACAGGAAGGAAAGCCAGCGATCCTCCGTGAAGAGGCTCCGCTGGACCACAGTGTCACGCAGGGGATCTGCGAGCATCACGCCGTCGCGCTGCTCGCCAGGCTGCGACGGTCTTTTGTGAGCGGGACCGGCAACCCCCGTACCGTGGCACACGACGGGCGCTAGCGAGCACGACTCCGCGGCGGGCGTGAGCCCTCAGGCCCGCTTGTATTTGGCGTAGATCCGTCGGTATTCGCCCACCGCCCACTTCACGGCGTCGTCGGGACTCTGGCCGCGGGCGACACGCGTGAACATGTCGGGAAGCAGGAACGTCGCGACGACCTCCTGAATGGCGGGCGTGAACGGACCGGGATACCCGTGGAAGCCGACGATGTTGGGGAAGTCCTGCAGCACCTGCATCTTGGGATCGGTGCCGATGACGGGCATGGGCTTCTTGTAGCCGTCTTTGAGGAACGGCATGTTGTAGCCGCGGCTGGCGATCATGCCATCCTTCCAGTTGTCGGACAGGTACTCTAGAAACTCCTTCGCCGCCTGCGGGTTCTTCGCGAACTTCCAGATCAAGTAGACGTTGGGGTTGGCCACGCTGACCCGCTTGCCCCCCGCTCCCTGGGGCTCGAGCGCGATGTACGTGTTCTGGAACACCTTGGGATTCGTGTCCTCCGTCGTCCGGTAGGCGGAGATCGCATCGTGGATCCAGCTGGCAACCCCCGAGGCGAGATACCGGTTGTCCGACGCGTCGTCCCAGGAGAACACCTCCGGCGTCATGCCCTCATCGAACAGCGCCTTGGCGAACCGGAGCGCCTCGCGGGTCTCCTTGGAGTCGAGGAGCACGTTCTGCCCCGAGGCGTCGCTCTCCTGCCCCCCGAAGCTCGCGAGGAGCGACCGCCAGTTGAGGTTCGCGTCGTTGCAGTGGGAGAACTGGATCCCGCACGGATGCCCCTTCGCCTTCAGAGTCCGCGCGGCGACGCGTGCAAGCTCCCAGGTGTCGGGCGGCTTCAGACCATTCTGGTCGAAGAGATCCTTGCGCCAGAGCATCGGCAGCAGGATGTAGTAGTCGGGGATCGCGTACCAGCGGCCCTCGACGACCGAGACCGGGACCACGGCGGGAATCCAGCCTCCCCACTTGTTGGCGAGCCGTTCCGAGATGTCGGTGACGTCGAGCAGGTGCTTGTGGTAGAGCCCGGTGAGGATGGTGCCGTTGTTGTAGATCACGTCGTGCCCGCTGCCCGCGGCGAACTCCGCGGCGAGCCGTGCGGGAAGCTCCAGGTGCGGAATGCGGTCCACGCGCACCCGGACACCGTTCTTGTCTCCCCACTCCTTCACGAACTGGTCGTACCAGACGTCGTACGCGGGGACGAAGTGACTCCAGAGGAGGATGCGCAGGCTCGTGCCCCGGATCTGGGCCGGCGCCTGGCGGGCCTCGAGCATGGTGGCCAGGGATGCGCCAGTGATCCCGAGGCCGGTCTGCTTCAGAAACGCGCGGCGGCTGACGTCGGACGGAGCCGCGGTCTTGGTGAGATCGTCCATGCCTGGATCACCTCGTTCGTCTCCGGACGGTGAACGAGCGGAACGTTTCGGGGAGTGTAGGCGGCGTCCCGCGCGTTGTCAATACAGCACAGCGGGTCTTGCTGCTGCTACATAGAAATGTCATGGGGTCCCTGGGGGTAACTGTTCAGTGAAAGTGTCACCCAGCCCGGCTGGCAGCCGTAACCCGAGTCGTTCGCCCGCATCCAATGGGCGTCCACGGCTCCTCGGAATTCGGGCAAGGACATGGCACGGGGAAATTCGGCGCGGTTCCTTGCGGAGGATCGCCAGACCGTCCGTTTTCGCGACTCCCCCCGCGAGGCCGCATCAAGCCGTGCAATTTCGGAGGCGTGGACAACTGTGGAAATGTGGATATGCGGGCACGCACATAGGACTTGACAAGAACCCCAGCGGAGCGGGACTATCCGCGCACCCTGGGAGTTAGGCCTGGGGAAGAGAAGGGCGTCCACGGAGCACGTGGCGGGCGACCCTGGTGATCACAGGGCAGGCTGCGTTAACTGTGGCTAATCTACCGAGACTACCTAGCTAGCGAATCGGTAGAGACACAAGACCCGGCTCTTGAGAAAGCGGCGGACCGCGGATCCGCCGCTTTCCTTTTTTGAGAATGTGCCCCCGCCTGCCTGTGCGAGATTCGTCGATGCTGTAGTGTGATGCGTTCTTCCAGGAGGGTCAGATGGAGAAGTGGAACGCCGGCATTCTGATCTTCGACGACGTCGAGATCCTCGACTTCGCCGGTCCCTTCGAGGTCTTCTCGCGGACGCGGCTCGTGCCTGGCCCGGAATCGCGCCGCTCGGACGACAGCGCGCCGTTCCACGTCTTCACGGTCGCCAAGACCGCGGCGCCGATCCGCACGACCGGTGGTCTTCGGGTCATCCCCCACTACGGGTTCGCCGACGCGCCCCAGACCGACCTCGTGGTCGTGCCTGGCGGGTGGGGGACCCGCGCGCTCCTCCATGACGTCGAGACGCTCGACTGGATCCGTCGGACGGCAGCGCGGGCGTGGCAGGTCACCTCGGTGTGCACCGGCTCGCTCCTCCTCGCCAAGGCAGGGCTCCTCCAGGGCCGGCACGCGACGACGCACTGGGGAGCTTTGGGCACCCTCGACGCCCTCGACGCGGGGGTCACGGTGGAGCGCGAGCATCGGGTCGTGGACGACGGCGTCATCAGCTCGGCTGGGGTGGCGTCGGGCATCGACATGGCCTTCTACGTCGTGGAGAGCCTCTTCGGCCGCGAGGTCGCCGACGAGACCGCTCACTACATCGAGTATCGTCGAGACGGAAAGCCGGCGTTCCGTGTGTGATCGGCACCCTGCGACCCTTCCCCGGACCGCGAGCACGTCCTACTGATCGGGATTCACCTGTCGATCGAAATCTCCTGCACACTGTGACTTCGTTTGCAGAGCCATCGGGGTCGGCGCGAGGTCAACTCCCTGATGGCAGAAGCTTTTTGACCTCGACGACAGTTGGCACGACTTTGGCTCCACCCTGTTTGCTCCGTCGACGCTCGCACACAAGGGAAGGGGGCGATGCTCATTCGTCCGGCGAATCCAGTCGTGGCCCGTCTGCTTGTCGTCACCGCGCGCACGGACCTGGCACGCTACGCCTATCTCAGGCTCGTCATGGACAGCACGACCGTGGGCGTGGTGCTGGACCGTCGGATAGGAGAGCGACGCTGGCGCCAGAAACGAGTGGCGGCCGAGCGACGCCGCCTGGACCGCCGCCAACTGGACCTCACCGAGGATCTCCGCAGATCCGGCTGGGCAATGGTGAGTCGCTCGTGACGCTCCGGATGCTCGTGCTCCTGGTCGGAGCCCTCGCGTTATCGATGCTGACCCGGCCCGATCATCACGGCGCGACACCGAGGCCGATCGAGGAGGAACACTTCTGGGACAGTGACCGATGGCGGGTGCGGGACGAAGACTGGCGGCGCGAGCATCCCGGCGCGGCACGGATGCTCGACCAGTTCGAACGGGAGATCAAAGAGAACCCACAGCGGCATCGCCCGGAGGACTGCACGGCCGACTGTGAGTGATCTCCACACCCGGCGCGTCGTCGCGCCGATCAATCAACCCCCGCGGCAGGAACGGCACCGCGAGTAGGACCAGCGCCGTCGTGCCCGCGTTGAGCCACACCAGGCTGAAGAAGCTCACCTGGTGCCGCTCGATCAGCCACGAGCCGAAGATGTCCGAAACCGCGAGGGCAGCATTGCGCACGCTCATCATCAGCGCGAAGCCGAGCCCTTCGCTCCCGCGCGGCGTCGCCCGTGCCGCGAGGTCCATCAGCGCCAGCTCCGCGAGCGTGACGAGGAGACCGTTCTCGCCCTCGATCAGCGCCGCCGCCATGCCTGAGCGATAGAAGAGGTAGCCGAGCGTGCCGAGCGCGCTGAGCGCAATGCCGAGCGCCAGCAGCCATCGGAGCGGCAGCCGCCGGCAGAGGACGCCGTAGAGAAACGCGCCGACCAGCCCGAACGCCCCGCTGAAGAAGCTCAGCGTGCCGATGAACTCTTGGGGCAGCCCCAGGGTGTCGGTCTGGTAGTAGTAGAGGGGCGTCTGGAACCCCGGGGCGATGTAGACCAGGAAGAGCAGCCCGGCCGCGCTCCAGAGCGTGCCCGAGTGCATGAGCGTCCGGAGCTCGGCCTTCGCGCGCGTCCACGCCGCCGCGCCCTTCCCCGCCACCGGGGGCTCGCGGAGCAGCCACCAGGCGACGGGGACCACGGAAAGCGCGACCGCGGCGCCGACGAGCGCCGTGAGCCCGAAGGACCGCGCCGCGAGGAATCCGCCCACGGGCCCGCCGAGGAGAACGCAGGCGTTCTGGACGAAGTAGCGCGCCGAGCTGAGCCGGCCAGTCGCGCGGTACCGCTGGCCGATCTCGACCATGACGCCGCCGACGACGGTGCTGCCGACGACCAGCATCGCGTTCATCGCGATCACGGCCGCGAGGAGGGCGGCGTAGGTGCGGGGCACGAGGCCGATGAGCAGCCACAGGCCGCCGGCCGCGACGCCGCTCAGCAGCAGGTAGTGCCGGCGGCGCGTCCCGAACAGCGGCACGCTGTCGGAGAGGATCCCGGCGAGCGGCTTGAAGTACCAGGCGAGCGCGCCGGCCGCGAAGAACGCCGCCATGGCGTCGCGGGAGACGTGCAGGTCGGACTTCAGCAGGTACTGGAGCGGAAGCTTGAGGACCGCCGGCTGCGCGAAGGTGGTTGCGAAAACGCCTGCGCCGACGAGTATGGCCCACCGGACGAGCTCGGACCGCTCCGCCTCCCGCGGGCGCGTGCTCACGCGGCTCCCGACCGCGACGTTACGGCCCCGGATCAAAGCACGTGGAGAGCGTTCCACCAACGCAGACACACTCGACCGGTTCGCCATGACGGCCTTTGACGATGACGACTCGACTGGTGCAATCGGGCGCCGGCTGCGTCCGACGGGCGATCAATGGCACCAATGCCAGGACGCTCAAGACGACCAGAATCGCGAGAATGGACCCGAAAAGTTTCACCGCTGTGGCTGGCCCCACGATTCGCTCCAGATCCGCCGGAATCCTACTCCACGATCCAGACCGATTCGAGAATTCGCTCGAGCTCGAGCCGGGAGGTGTCCTTGAAGGTTTCCAGAACCTCACCGGTGGTAGGATTGATCGATTCAATGCTCATCGGGTTCTCTCCACGATCGGTACCCGCTCCAAGAACGCGCCGACGTCAGGATCCGAGTAGACTCCGTAGGCATCGACCAACGTCCCGCGCGTCCCGCCGGTGGCCTCGATCGCGTACACAATGGCCGTATCGTCTGGGTCGGAGACGCCTTCAAACCGGCGATACTCTCGGATTACCACATCCTCTGCCCGAAACGTCTTCTGTGTCTCGACGGCTCGCAGCCGATCCCCCACGACCGACAGGCTCTCGGCAAAACCGCGCCGTGCGAGCTGAGCGATCGCACCGGCGAGGGTCTGGTCGTCCTCGGCAACCACTGGCGCCGCCACTCCTCGCCTTTACCTCCCCCGGACCGTCAGGACCGGGCGGGTCGCGGTCCTCACGACCCGTTCGGCCACGCTGCCCAGAAACATCTTGGCGATTCCCCCTCTGCCGTGAGTCCCCATCACGATGATGTCGATGCGCTTCGCTCGCGCGACACGCACGATCTCCTCCGGGGCGCTTGCTGAGTCGCGCAGGAGCGCGGAGGCGCGGACGCCAGCCGCCACGGCTTTCCGCCGAAGACGATCCAGTCGCTTGCGGGCGCTCTCCTCGTACGCCTGCCGCAGGCGCTCGTAGACGCTGGCGGCGACGTACACGTCGGGCACGAGGGGCACCGGTGGGAGGACGTGAAGCAGGAGCAGCGTCGCGCGGTTCCTCGCCAGCTCCAGCGCCAGCTTGAAGGCCGGACCAGAAGCGGACGAAAAGTCCGTGGGGTGAAGAAGTCGGCGAATCTTCATGATCGACGGTCCCTGGCTCCGCGAGTGTCTGGAGCTCGGCCGACGCCCTGCGGGGAGTATGGGCTTGCTCCGCAGCAGTGTCTATAGGTGAGACAGAGTTCCCCAGCGGACTCACGAGCTACCCTGACGTCCGGACTCCCATCGAACACGAACGCCGGCGGACCCATAACCGCCACCTCGCTTCGACGCTCCCGCTAGGGCTTCGTCAGTGCCGCCATCACCCCGCGGCGAACGAAGGTCACGGCGATCGCCGCGAGGACGAGGCTGAACACCTTGGTGATCGCCCGGCAACCGGCGTCTCCCAGCACGCGACCGATCAGCGAGGCCCAGCGCAGCGCCGCCCACACGATGACCAGGTTCAGCGCGAAGGCGATCAGGGTCATGGTGTACCCATGGGTCCGGGCGAGCGTGAGCAGGGTCGTCAGTGTCGCGGGGCCCACGATCATGGGTATGCCGAGTGGTACGACCCCGAGATGGGCACCGGGCTGGCGGAGTGGCAGTTCGGGATGGAGGAGATCGTAGATGGAGAGCACGAGCAGCAGCACGCCGCCGGCAACCTGAAAATCTCCGACGGTCACCCCGAGAAAATGCAGGACGGCGTCGCCGACCAGCAAAAAGCCGAGCCCAATGGCCGCGGCCGTCATCGTCGCTTCGAGCACCAGTCGCCGACGCGCGGTCTCGTCGAGCGGCATACCGATTCCAAGATAGACCAAGACAACGGCGACGACGTCCACAGCGACGAACAGTGGGATAAACGTCAGGAGCAGCGTTCGTATCATTGCACCTTGGGTCTGTGTCCGCCTGATTGTGCTCGCCGAGCGTCGTCGCGTCAATCAGGCGATCAGCGCCGGCGGCACGCCGACGTGACCGTGCACACCCGGGAGGCCGAGGTAACCTGGTGGGGCCCGCCAGGGTTGGCGCCCTCGTCACGGCTGCGTCTGCGCCTGCTCGCCGCTACTTTTCTGCCGGGGCGCGGGGCGGCTGCGATCCGCCGAACTCGCGCGGGCTGTCTCGGTCGCGGCGGATCGGTACGTACAGCACCGACGGCCGGCCCGCCCTTCCCTGCGGGTAGAGGTCCATGAGCTCGTAGATGATTGGCGGCATGCTCACCGACACTGGGATGCCGAGCTGGCGGGCCGCCTGGACCGTGATGGGAAAGTCGTGGGTCCAGCGCCCCTCGCTGAGCACGAGCGCGAGCGCCGCCGCCCGATCCTTGGGATGGTGCTTCAGGAGGACCTCGGCCACGAAGGCCGCGACCTGGAGCCGCGCCTTCGCGGCCATGTCCGCGAGCACGAGCATCTCGTCGCTGACCTGCGCGGGCTTCTTCAGCTCGACGAGTTTCAGGATCGAGGCCGCCGGCAACCCGCCGATCTGAGGGTCGACGGGCCCGAGCACTGCGTTCGGGTCCATCACGACCTCGTCCGCCGTCAGCGCGATCAGCGTCCCGCCGCTCATCGCGTAGTGCGGCACGAACACGGTCACCTTCCCCTTGTGCTCGACGAGCGCCTTCGCGATCTGCTCCGCGGCGAGGACGAGACCGCCCGGCGTGTGCAGGATGAGGTCGAGGGGCTGCTCGGGCTGGGTCAGGCGGATCGCGCGGAGAATCGCCTCCGAGTCATCGATCGTGATCGACTGGCTGACCGGCACGCCGAAGAGGCTCTGCGTGTCCTGCCGATGGATCATCGCGATGACCCGGGATTTCCGCTCTTGCTGGAACCGCTCGATCACTCTGGCCCGTGCCGCATCGGCGCGGAAGGGCGCCCACCACACTTGCTGGGCGATCAGCACGAGCAGGATCAGCCAGCCAAACGTCTTCAACAGGCGCCAGAGCTTCAGTCGCCAGGATCGAGGGGCCTCATTCATCGCGCTCTCCCCCGTTCACCGACGCCTCGGCTAGTAGCCGACCTTTGCGATCGCCTCGGCGAGGAGGCGCCGGTGATCCTCCTCCCGCTTGCTGACGCGCGGCCTCGGCCCGCGCGGCCTGCGCCTCCTCGAGCGACTTCTGGATGGCCGCCGCCCAGGCGGCACCGGATCCCTGGAGCGCCCATCCGACCAGGGCCAGGGCGACGGTGCACACCACCCCGCCCGTCCAGTCGCGTCTACGCTGATACATGAGGAGGTTCTCCGGTCTTCAGTCAGCTGATCTTTGGGCTGGATTGTAGCAGGCCAGCCTCCATCGCGAGGTCGGTCGCCCAAAGTCCCTAGACGGACACACCTCGCTGTGATAGCAAGCGAGTCATGCTGATCCGGCGCGACGCATGACCGCCGCGGCCCACCGGCACCTCGCGCGTGATCCCGTGATGCGGCGGCTCATCCGCCGGCACGGCCCCTACAGGCTCGAGCCTCACGGGCGCTCGCCGTACGAGACGCTGGTGGGCGCCATCGCCCATCAGCAGCTCAACGGCCGCGCCGCCGAGACGATCCTGGGTCGCTTCGTCGCGCTGTTCCCGGAGGGGCGCTTCCCCGCACCGGCGGCGGTGCTCGCGGCGCGCGCGGCCACGCTCCGCCGCGCCGGCTTCTCGCGCGCCAAGGTGCGCGCCATCAAGGACATCGCCCGGCACGCGGTCAAGGGCGTGGTGCCGACGCGGCGCGCGTGCCGGCGGCTCGGTGACGAGGAGATGATCGAGCGGCTGACGCGGATCCACGGCGTGGGCCGCTGGACCGTGGAGATGCTGCTCATCTTCACGCTCGGACGGCTCGACGTGTTACCGGTGGACGACTTCGGCGTGCGCGAGGGCTTCCGCCACGCCTACGGCCGCCGCACGCAGCCCACGCCGAAGGCGCTACGCGTGTTCGGCGAGCGCTGGAAGCCGTACCGCTCGGTGGCCGCGTGGTATCTCTGGCGGGCGGCGGGCGACGCGCGGCGGAAGACGAAGTAGCAGGCAAACACATCGCCACCCTGCCGCTTGCGGGCGAGGCCCGCAATGAGCGACCATTCCGCACCAGTCAGGAGGCGGCCATGGAGCTCTACGAGGTGATGCGGACGACGTTCGCCGCGCGCGAGTTCACCGACGAGCCGGTGCCCGACGCGGTGCTGTTCAAGATCCTGGACCACGCGCGCTTCGCGCCCAACGGCGGCAACCGCCAGGGCTGGCGCGTCATCGTCGTCCGCGATCCCGCGACCCGCAAGGCGCTCTCCGACTGCGCCGCGCCCGCCGCCAAGCGCTACGCCGCGCAGGTCCAGGCCGGCGAGAGCCCCTGGAACACGATCGACCCCACCAGGGTCGACGCCGTGACCATCGAGCGCACGCCGCCGCCGGCCCGGCTCACCGAGCCGTTCGTCAAGGCGCCGGTCGTCCTCGTCGTCTGCGTCGACCTCAAGGTCGTGGCGTCGACGGACCAGTTGCTCGATCGCGTCGGCGTGATCAGCGGCGCCTCGATTTACCCGTTCGCCTGGAACATCCTCATGGCCGCGCGCCACGAAGGCTACGGCGGGACGATCACGACGCTGGCCGTGGCCCAGGAACCGAAAGTCCAGGAGCTGCTCGGCCTCCCGCGCCACGTCGCCGTGGCCGCCGTCATGCCGTTCGGGCGCCCGCTGCGGACGCTCACGAAGCTCAAGCGCAAGACGGTGGCGGAGTTCGCGACGCTGGAGCGCTGGGGCGGCCGGCCGCTGCCCAGCGCGTAGGCGCGCCGCGCCTGATCAGCGCGCCTGGATGCGCGGATCGAGGACGTCTCGCAGCGCGTCGCCCACCAAGTTCAGCGCGAGCACGATCCCGAAGATGGCGAGCCCCGGTAGCAGGACCACGTGCGGGCTCAGGATGACGAACTGCCGCCCCGTGGCCAGCATGCTGCCCCAGTCGGCGGTTGGCGGCTGGGTGCCGAGCCCAAGGAAGGACAGCCCGGCCGTCGCCAGAATCTTCGCGCCCACGTCGAGGCTGAACGCCACGATCACGGGCGACAGCAGGTGGGGCAGGATGTGGCGGCCGAGGATACGGGCATCGTCGCTGCCGAGCGCTCGGGCGGCCTCCACGAACTCGCGCTCCCGCAGCGAGAGGACCACGCCGCGCACCAGGCGCGCGTAGATCGGGAAGCCGACGACCGCGATGGCGATCATCGCGTTGCGGAGGCCGGGGCCGAGCCCGGCCACGATGGCGATGGCGAGCAGGATGTAGGGAAACGCCATCAGGATGTCGGTCAGCCGCATCACGACGTTCTCGATCCAGCCCGTGTAGAAGCCGCCGAAGATTCCGAGCGTCACGCCGATCAGCATCGCCGCCGCCGCCGTCGCCACGCCGGCCAGCAGCGACACGCGCGCGCCCCACACCAGGCGCGCCAGCAGGTCGCGCCCGAACTCGTCGGTGCCTAGCGCATGGCCGGGCGTCAGGGGCTGACGCAGCCGCTCGACCGTGTCCACGGCGTCCGGGTCGAGCAGGGGCAGCCACGGCGCGACCAGCGCGAGGGTCGCCGCGGCGAGCAGGCCGAGCGCGGCGAGCACGGCGAGGCGGTTCCCGCGCGCCACCCGGGCCAGCGAGCGCGTCAGACGCCCCTCGGCCCCGAGCTCCGTGGCGTCGGCGCGGCCGCCATCCGCCACCCGGACGATCACGGGGTCGCGCCCCTCGCCGTCATTCGTACCGAATGCGCGGATCGAGCCAGGCGTAGAGCAGGTCAACGGCGAGGTTCACGAGGACGAAGCTCAGCGCGACCACCAGCACGCAGCCCTGCACGAGCGGGAAGTCGCGCGCCAGGATGCCCTGCACCATCAGCGTGCCCACACCGGGCCAGGCGAAGACCGTCTCCGTCAGCACGGCGCCGCCCAGGAGGTAGCCGGCCTGGACGCCGACCACGGTGACGATGGGGATCAGCGCGTTCTTGAGCCCGTGGCGCAGCACGACCGCGCGCTCGACGACGCCCTTGGCGCGCGCCGTGCGGATGTAGTCCTGGCCGAGCGTCTCCAGCATCGTCGCGCGCGTGAGCCGCGCGATGATCGTCACCGACGCGGCGGCCAGCGTGACGGCGGGCAGCACGAGATGCGCGAGCAGGTCGCGGAGATCGCCACCGCCGTAGGCCGCGTACATCCCCGAGGCCGGGAGCCACCCGAGCCAGAGCGCGAAGATCACCATCAGCACGATGCCGAGCCAGAAGGTGGGCATGCTCGCCCCGAACAGCGATGCGACCGCGCTGAGCCGGTCGAGCACCGAGTTGGGCCGGATGGCCGACGCCACGCCGAGCGCGACGCCGGCCAGCGACGAGAGCAGCAGCGCGGTGCCGGTGAGGACGAGGGTGGCCTTGAAGCGCCCGAGCACCTCATCGAGCACCGGGCGCTTCATCCAGAGCGAGCGGCCGAGGTCGCCGCGCGCGACGTGGCCGAGCCAGCGACCGTACTGCACGTGCAGCGGCTGGTCCAGCCCGAGCTCGGCCCGCAGGCGCGCGCGGTCCTCCTGGGTCGCCTGCGAGCCGAGCATGATCTCGACGGGATCCCCCGGCGACAGGTGGAGCACCATGAAGATGACGACCGACACCCCCGCCAGGACCGGCACCAGCAGCAGGAGCCGGCGCGCGAGGTAGCGCCTCACTTCAGCGAGATCGTCTCGACGCGGAGATCGAAGCTCGGGTGGAGCTTGAACCCCTGAACGCGTTTGCTGTGCACGGCGGTCTGGATCTCGTGGTCGACAAAGATCCACGGCGGGTCATCGGCCAGGATGCGCTGGGCCTGGCGGTAGAGCTCGGCGCGTTTGGCCTGGTCGGTCGTCAGCCGCGCCTGGTGCAGCAGCTCGTCGAACGTGTCGCTCTTGTAGAGCGCGCGATTGGGGCCGCCCGGCGTCCACTGGCTCGAGTGGAGCAGCGGGTACATCACCATGTCGGGGTCCTCGTTGCCCGCCATCCAGGAGAGCGCGAACAGCTCCTGCTCCTTGCTGCGCAGCTTGGCGATGAACGCGCCCCACTCGAAGGTCTGCAGCGTCACGTTGACGCCGACCGCCTTGAGGTTCGACTGCATCACGGTCGCCATCGCTACCGGTGACTGCATGCCCGAGCCCGACTCCGGCACCCACATGCTGGTGGTGAACCCGCCGGGGTACCCGGCGTCGGCCAAGAGCTTCCTCGCGCGTTCGGGGTCGTAGGGATAGGGCTTGAGCCCGGCGTCCGCGCCCCACGTGCCGGGCAACACCGGGCCGGCCGACATCGAGCCCGTGCCCTTGAGCACGTCGCGGACGATCGCCTCCTTGTTGACCGCGTAGTTCAGCGCCTGCCGCACGCGCTTGTCGTCGAAGGGCTTCTTCTGGTTGTTGATCCCGAGGTACCAGACGTGCGCGCCCACCTGTTTGAGGAGCGTCACCTTCGGGTTGTTCTCGAGCTGCGCCACGAAGTCGGGCGGTGTGCCGACGATGAGGTCGAGCGCTCCGGTCAGGAGCTCGGTGAGTCGCGCCTGGTCCTCCACGATCGGGCGGTAGATGACGCGCTCCACCTTCACCGGGGACTTCCAGTACTGCGCGTTCCTCTCCAGCACGACGCGCTGCCCGCGATCCCACGCCACGTACCTGAACGGGCCCGTGCCCACCGGCTGCAGCGCGTAGTCGACGCCGAGCTTCTTCACGGCCGTCGGGCTGACGATGGAGGCGGCGCCCGCCGTGAGGATGGCCAGGAACGACGCCCGCGGCTCCTTGAGCACGAACTCGACGGTCGAAGGGTCGACGACCTCGACGGCCTTGACGTTGCCGAAGAAGTAGTTGGCGAACGGATACTTACCGAGCTTGTTGAACGGGTGCTCGGCATTGATCTGGCGCTCGATCGAGAACTTCACGGCCTCGGCGTTGAGCGGGGTGCCGTCGTGGAAGCTGATGCCCTTGCGGAGCTTGAACGTGTAGCGCAGGCCGTCCTTGGAGACCGTCCACGACTCCGCCAGCCCGGGGACGATCTGGGTGCTCTCGTCCGGGAAGGTGGCCAGCGTCTCGACGATACGGCGCCCGACCCGGTTGGAGTTGAGGTCGGTCACCTGGGCCGGGTCGAGATTCACCGGCTCGGCGACGAGGCCCACGACCAGCGTCCCCGCCGGCTGGGGCGCCGCCGGGACCGCCATGCCGGGCCCGATCATCAGCGCTACCAGTGCGAGCCACGCCGTTGTCACGCTCATGGGAAGCCTCCGTCGCCGAGCGAGGTGCGATCGCGCCGCCAACCTATACGATCACGCGCAGGCGTGCAAGGCGCCGCCCCCGGCTCGGTGTGCGCTGTCGCCTACCGGAGCCCAAACCCCCGAGCCATGAAGCTCGCGACGAACACGAGCACGACCACGAGGCCCATCTCCGCATGGTTGATGATGTAGAGGCGGGACGCTGCGCTCGTATCCGGGGCGGCGCCTCGGCGAAGCTCCCGCCGCCATCGGATGAACGTGGCCATCGGCCAGGCTTCGAGCAGGGCCACGGTCGCGAAGAGGGTGATCTTCAGCCAGAACAGCGGGGAGGCGAGGTAGAAGGCGCTCCCCTTCTCGAGGCCTCCGAACGCGCGCGCGAGGCCCGTCGCGAGCCAGAGCAGCGCGGCAATCCCCCAGACCGTGTCGGCCGTGAAGAGGCGGTGGAGCCCCGGACCGTCGAGCGAACCCTTGAGGGCGCGCCCGCGGAAGAAGATGCTCGGCAGCCCGAGTGCGAGCGCGAGCACGTGGAGAGCCGAGACAATCGCCGAGATCATGGCCGCACGTCACTTCTCACTCGAGCTCGCGCCGTGGTTGCTTGAGCTCGTCGCGAATGGCCCGCAGCGAGCGCTGAAGTGTGAGTCGATCGTGACCGTTGTGTCGACGCCGCCTTCAGACTCCAAGTTTGAGCCCGGCCTCCAGAAGCCCTGGGAACACGACGTCGCGGAATGCGGCGATCTCCTGCTCCGGCGGCCCGAAGGTCAGCGTCGGCATCAGATAGAGGTTCCTCACGCCGAGCTTCGCCATCTCCGCGATCCGCCCCGCGCAATCCCCCGGCGCCCCGATCAATCCGAGCGCGTCGCACAGCTGCGCGACGACCTCGTCGGAGACGAACGACGTGGCGTCGATCGCCGCCTCCCAGTCCCGCGCGTGCGACAGATCCGGATAGATCGTGTGGACCGCCTCCGGAATCTCGAGCTTCGGCAGCCGGATGCCCGCGGGCTCCAGCCAGTACCCGCCCCACCGCAGCACGCCCCAGTGAACGGCCGTCGGCCGCGCGAGCCGGCGCGCCCCGGCCGTGGTCGCCGCCGTCGCCGTCCGCGCCGCCCAGATGACCGCGAGGTCCTCGACCCGTCGCCCCGCCCGCTTGGCGCCGCGCTCCAGGTGCTCGAGCGCGCGCTGCACGATCCCACCGTTGAAGCCGACGAGCAGCAGCACGCCGTCGGCGATCTCGCCGGCGAGCTCGATCGCCTTTGGGCCAGACGCCGCCATGATCAGCGGGATCGGTCGCCTCGCCGCGAAGGTGAGCCGCCCCGGCGTCCCGCCAAAATCCACCGATTCCCCTCCCAGCAGCGCGCGCACGGTGCGCAAGCACTCGCGCATCTCCGCCAGCGTCGCCGCGCGCCGGCCGATGGTGCTGGCCGAGGTGTAGCCCGTGCCCATCACGAACTTCACCCGCCCCGGCGCCAGTTCCTCGACGCTCTGGATGGCGCCGGCCAGGACGGAGGCGTGGCGTGTCAGCGGGTTCGTGACGGCGGGAAAGAGCGTGAGGCGCGACGTGGAGGTGGCCGCCTGCGCGAGGACGACGAACGTGTCGCGGGACAGGAGCTGGCTGTCGAGAATGCCGACTCCGTCGAATCCCGCCGCCTCGATGTCCTGGACGAGCCGAACGAGCTGCGGCATCGGCTGGGTTCCGGGCACGCGCATGTAGACACGGACAGGCTCGATGGTCGTGCTCCTTCGTTGCCGGGATGACGACCCCCCGCAGTCTGCATCGGTGTCCCGCCCACCGCAAGGGGCCTCCCCCGTGTATTCTTCCGGATTAATGAGAGCCGTGATCTGCCGCGCGTGGGGACCCGTGGATGACCTCAAGCTCGAGGACGTCGCGCCGCCAACGCCTGGCCCGGGCCAGCTGGTGATCGACATCAGGGCGACGGGCGTGAACTACGCGGACTCCATCATGGTGGCTGGCCGCTACCAGACGCGCCCGCCGTTCCCCTTCAGTCCCGGCCTCGAGACCGCCGGCGTGGTAACGCGCCGTGGCGAGGCCGTGACTCGCTTCAAGACCGGCGACCGCGTGATGGCGATTCTCGCCTACGGCGGGTTCGCGGAGCAGGCGCTGGCGGACGAGGCCGAGACGTTCCCCATCCCCGACGCGATGCCGTTCGACGAGGCGGGCACGTTTCCGATCGCCTATATCTCCAGCCACGTGGCGATCCGCTGGCAGGGCCGGCTGGAGGCTGGCGAGACGCTGCTGGTCCTGGGCGCCGCGGGCGGCGTCGGCCTGACGGCGGTGGAGATCGGCAAGGCGATGGGCGCGCGCGTCATCGCCGGCGCCAGCACCGCAGAGAAGCTGGCGGTGGCGCGCGAGCACGGCGCGGACGCGATCATCAACTACGCCACGGAGAAGCTGACCGAGCGCGTCATGGAGCTCACGGACGGTCAGGGCGCCGACGTGTGCTTCGACCCCGTCGGCGGCGATCTGTTCGACGCCGCGCTGTCCTCGCTCGGCTGGGGCGGACGCATACTATTGATAGGCTTCGTCGGGGGGATTCCGAATATTCCCGCCAACCGGCTGCTCGTGAAGCACCGGGCGGCGCTCGGCTCGTCGTTACGCTACTTCCGTTGGCACGCGCCGGACAAGCTCCGTCGGTCTGTCGACGAGCTGCTCGAGTGGTACGCGAAGGGCACGCTGAAGCCGCTCGTCACACATCGGCTGCCGCTCGAGCGCGGCGCCGAGGCCATTCGCCTGCTCAGCGACCGCAAGGCACACGGCAAGGTCGTCATCATGCCGGAGCTTCGCGCTTGATGGAGCTTCGCGCGGAGCCACACGGGTCGCACGTCGTCGTCGTCGCCATCGACAACCAGCCGCGCCGCAATGCCATGCCGCGCGCCATGATGGCGGAGCTCGCCACGCTCTGGGACAGGCTCGAGCGCGACGGCACCTGTCGCTGCATCGTCCTCACCGGGGCGGGCGCGCGCGCGTTCAGCTCGGGCGCCGACGTGAGCGGCGATCTCTCCGCCGACCCAGAGACGGCGCGCATCGTCAATCACGCGCTGCTCAAGAATCGCGCGTACGCGAAGCCCATCGTTGCGGCGGTGAACGGGGATTGCGTCGCTGGAGGCCTCGAACTCCTGCTCTCGACCGACGTCCGGGCGGCGGCGCCGCACGCGCGTTTCGGCCTGCCCGAGGTCCGCTGGTCGATCTATCCGTTCGGCGGCGCGACCGTGAAGCTGGTCCAGCAGATCGGCTACGTCCACGCCATGGAGCTGCTGCTCACGGCCCGGCTGATCGACGCCGCGGAGGCGGCGCGGATCGGGCTCGTCAACCGCGTGGTGCCGGCGGACGCGCTCATGCCGTGGGCGCTCGGGACGGCGGAGACCATCGCCGCCAACAGCCCGACCGCCGTGCAGGCGGTCAAGCAGCAGATCAGCAGCACCATCGCCGACCACGCGGCGTCGCGCGAAGCGCTGGAGCAGGAGCTCGGCGACCGCGTGCGGAAGAGCGATCACTTCAAGGAAGGCGTGCGGGCGTTTCTCGAGAAGCGCAACCCGAACTACACGTGAGGAGAAGACCGATGAAGCCACTCGCGATCCTGCTGGCCGTGCTCGTCGCGGCCCCGATGCTGCTCGCCCCTCCCGTCGCGACCGCGGCCGACGACTTCAAGATCGCGCTGGTGGCGCCGCTCTCCGGCCGGTGGGCGCGCCAGGGCCAGCTCAAGAAGATGGGCGCGGAGATGGCCATCGCGGAGATCAACGCCCAGGGCGGGATCAAGGCGCTCGGCGGCGCCCGGATCGTCCTGCGCGAGGCGGATGCGGGCGACAGCGTGGAGAAGGCGGTGAGCGCGGCCCAGCGCGCGCTGTCGCGCGAGAAGATCAGCGCGGGGATCGGCGCGTGGCTCAGCTCCTTCACCCTCGGCGTCACCGAGGTGGCCGAGCGGCTCGAGGTGCCGTGGTTCACGCTCTCCTACGCCGACTCGATCACGGAGCGCGGCTTCAAGTACACATTCCAGACGAGTCCGGTCTCCTCGCTGCAGGCCGAGCAGGCGCTGGATCTGGTCGTTGATCTGGCGAAGCGCAACAAGCAGACGCTCAGGAAGGCGGCGATCGTCGGCGACAACACCGCCGCCACCGTCTTTTTCTTCAAGCCGCTGCGCGAGAAGCTCCTCAAGGCCAAAGGGATCGAGATCGTCGTGGACGAGATCTGGACGCCGCCGCTCGCCGATGCGACGGCCATCGTCCAGAAGGTGCGCTCGACCCAGCCGGACATCGTCTTCTACGGCGCCACCAACTTCCCGGACTCGATCCAGGTGCTCCAGAAGGTCAAGGAGTTCGGCCTGAACGTGCCGATCCAGGGGGTGGGCGCCTGGCTGGTGACGCCGGAGTACGTCAAGACGGTGGGCAAGGAGCTGCTCGACAACATCATGACCGTGACCGCCGCCCACCCGCTCAAGGGCCAGGAGGAGCTGGTCAAGCGCTTCACGGAGCGCACCGGCGAGCCGTTCATGACGCAAGACCCGCTCATGACCTACGCCCACGTCTGGATCATCAAGGAGGCGGCGGAGATGGCGAAGTCCGCCGACCCGAAGGCGATCCGCGACGCCGTGGCGAAGCTCGACCTCAAATCGGGGCCGGCGGCGAGCACGCTGGCGCCGGGGCGGATCAAGTACGACGAGCGCGGCCGCCGCGTGGGCGCCGCGCCCATCATCGTGCAGTGGCAGAACGGCGAGCCGTTCACCGTCGTGCCGGTGGAGTACGCCACCAAGAAACCGATCTGGCACGGCGCCAAGTAGCGGCGTCGTGTCGGTCAGCGACCTCGCACAGTACGTGGTGACGGGCCTGCTCGTGGGCGGCGTCTACGCGCTCATGAGCATCGGCCTGGCCCTGATCTTCGGCGTCATGCGCGTCGTCAACTTCGCGCAGGGCGACTTCATGATGCTGGGGATGTACCTCACGTACTTCCTGGCGGTCGTCTCGGGCGTCGATCCCCTGCTCGGCGCGCTCCTGACGATCCCGCCGTTCTTTCTCGTCGGGGTCTCCGTCCACCGCGCGCTGCTCGTCCGCGTCACCGGCGGCGGCGACCCGCAGCGCCTGATGGACGCGCAGCTCATCCTCACGCTCGGGCTCTCGCTGATCATCACCAACGGCACCACCATGCTGCTCACGCCCATGCCGCGCGGGATCAAGACGGCTTACGCGACGCAGGCCTTCGCCGTCGGCCCCGTGTTATTGAACGAGGCGCGCTCCTACGCCTTCCTGATGGCGCTGGTGCTCGCCGGCGTCGTCTACGTGTTCCTCACGCGGACCGATCTCGGCAAGGCGCTGCGCGCGGCGGCGGATGACCCGGAGGCCGCGGGCTACCAGGGGATCGACGTCCGCGCCATGCACGGCCTCGCCTTCGGCGTCGGCATCGCGCTCGTCGCGGCCGCGGGCGGGCTCCTGGCCACCTACCACCCGATCGAGCCGACGGTCGCCGTCAACTTCATCGTCCTCATGTTCGTCGCCGTCGTGCTCGGGGGCCTCGGCTCGATTCCGGGCGCCTTCGCCGGCGGGCTCCTGATCGGGCTCGTGCAGTCGCTCACGCTGCTGGTGCTGCCGTTCCAGCTGCAGAACGTCGGCGTCTTCATCACCTTCCTGCTCGTGCTCTATCTCCGGCCCCAGGGTCTCTTCGGCCAGCGGCTGCGCGCCGTCTGATGCGACGGCTCCTGCCGATCGCGCTGGTCGTCCTCGTCGGCGTCGCGCTGACGTTCACGCTCGCCGAGCGCTACCACCATCGCGTGCTGACGCTCGTGCTCGTGTGGGCCACGATGGGGCTCGCCTGGAACATCATCAGCGGCTACGCCGGCCAGACGTCCTTCGGGCACCAGGCGTTCTTCGGCATCGGCGCCTACGTCACGGTCTTGCTCGTCGTCACCACGGGCCTCACCCCGTGGATCGGGATGGCCGCCGGGATGGTGGCCGCCGTCGTCGCCGCCGTGCTCATCGGCCTGCCCACGTTCCGGCTCGCCGGCATCTACTTCGCGCTGGCCACCCTCGCCTACCCGCTGATCTTCCGGATCGGCATGGAGTTCCTGGGCTACCAGGAGGTTCCGATCCCGATGATGCGCGACCGCCCCGCGACGTACATGCAGTTCCGCGATCCGCGCGCCTACGACCTCCTCGCCCTGGCCGCGCTGGGGGGCACGCTCCTGCTCTCGCACTGGATCGAAGGCTCGCGGCTCGGCTACGCGCTGCGCGCGCTGAGGGCGAACGAGGAGGCGGCGGAGGCGGCGGGCGTCGACACGTTCCGGGCCAAGATGGTCGCCTACACGCTGAGCGCCGCGCCGGCCGCCGTCATCGGCGCCATTTACGCCCACGCCATCCTCTTCGTCGTCACGCCCGACGCCGTCTTCGGCGTGCTCGTGATCGTGCAGACGCTGGTGGTCTGCCTCGTGGGCGGCGTGGGCAGCAAGTGGGGCCCGCTCATCGGCTCGGCCATCATGGTGCCGATGAGCGAGACGCTGGACGCCACCGTCGGCGACCGGCTACCCGGGATCCAGGGCGTCGTGTACGGCGCGGCGCTCGTGCTCGTGATGCTCTTCGCGCCCGAGGGGATCTACTGGCGGCTCCACGCCTTGCGTCCGGCGCGGCGCGCGGTCGAGGCGCCGCGCGTGAGTGCGGCGGCGCCGCGCACCGACACGACCGTGGCGGGCCGCGCGCCGGTGGAGCGCGGCGCCGCGCTCCTGGAGGTGCGGGGCGTCTCGCGGGCGTTCCTCGGCCTCTGCGCGCTCGACGACGTGAGCTTCAGCGTCCGCGCCGGCGAGATCCTCGGCGTGATCGGACCGAACGGCGCCGGCAAGACCACGCTCTTCAACGTGCTGAACGGCTTCCTGCTGCCCGACGCGGGCCAGGTCCGCTACCGCGGGACTCCGATCCACGGTCTGCGCCCGAGCGCGATCTGTCGCCGCGGTATCGGCCGCACCTTCCAGGTCGTTCGCACCTTCCCGCAGCTCACCGTGCTCGACAACGTCATGGTCGGCGCCTTCGCGCACGGGACGTCGCCGCCACGCGCGCGCGAGCGCGCCCTGGCGGCAATGGCCGCCGTCGGACTGGGGCGGGCGGACGACGTCCCCGGCGCGCTGACCACGCTGGATCTGCGGCTGATGGAGCTCGCGCGCTGTCTCGCCAGCGCGCCCGACCTGATCCTGTTGGACGAGCCGCTGGCCGGGCTCTCGCGCGACGGGGTGGAGACGATGGCCGCGCTGGTGCGGCGCGTGCGGGACGCGGGCGTGAGCGTGGCGATCATCGAGCACACGATGTACGCCGTGGTGCAGCTCGTCGACCGGCTGGTCGTCCTCGACCACGGCCGCCGGATCGCGGAGGGGCTGCCGAACGACGTCGTGCGCGATCCCGCCGTCATCGAGGCCTACCTGGGCAAGCGCTGGCTCCGCCATGCTGAAGGTCTCCGGACTGGTGCACTCGGGGCGGCCCCCCGCTCGGGGCGCCGCGGCGAAGCCGCGTCACCCCTCGATCCATGCTGAAGATCTCGGGCCTCAGCGTCTCGTACGGCGGGCTCCATGCGCTGGCCGACGTTTCCCTGGAGGTCGGCGAGGGCGAGTTCGTCACCATCGTGGGGCCGAACGGCGCAGGCAAGACGACGCTGCTCAAGGCCATCGGCGGCGGCGTGCCGGCGGTCGGGCGGATCGAGTACCGCGGCGAGAACATCGCCGGGCGACCGTCGCACGTGCGCGCGCGGCTCGGCATCGCGCACGTGCCCGAGGGCCGCAAGGTGTTCTCCTCGCTGAGCGTGCTCGAGAATCTCGAGATGGGCTCGTACCGGTCGGCGGCCCGGGCGCAGCGCGCCGAGGGCCTCGACAGCGTCTACGGGCTCTTCCCGGTGCTCCGCGAGCGCCGCACGCAGCTCGCCGGCTCGCTGTCCGGCGGCGAGCAGCAGATGCTCGCCATCGGCCGGGGGCTCATGGCGCGACCCGACCTGCTGCTGCTCGACGAGCCGTCGCAGGGACTCGGGCCACGGATCGTCGAGATCATCTTCGAGGCGATCGCGGCCAGCCGGCGCGCGCGCCGGCTGACCATCCTGCTCGTCGAGCAGCGCGTCGTCGAGGCGCTCGAGCTCTGCGATCGCGGCTACGTGCTGGAGACCGGGCGGGTGACGCTGGTCGGCGAGCGCGAGACGCTCCTGGCCGACCCGCGCGTGCAGCACGCCTACCTGGGCGCGTGATCGTCAGCCGAGCTCATCCCTGAGCCTCGGTTTCTGCACCTTCCCGGTCGGCGTGCGCGGGAACTCGTCCGCCTTCCGGAACACGAACCGCGCGGGCACCTTGTAGCCGGCGAGCCGCTCCCGGCAGAACGCCGCCAGCGCCTCCGCCGACGCGGTCGCGCCGTCGTGGAGCTCGACGGCCGCCACCACCAGCTCGCCCCGCGCGCGATCGGGGACGCCGACCACGTAGGCCTGTTTGACCGCGGAATGGCTCAGCAGCACGGCCTCCACCTCGAGCGGGGCCACGTTGATGCCGCCCGTCTTGATCATCTCCTTCAGCCGTCCGCGGAAGCGCACCCGCCCGTCGTCGCCGATGAGGCCGAGATCGCCGGTGACGAAGGACCCCTCGGCGTCGAAGGCCGCGCGCGTCTGCTCGGCGTCGTTGAAGTAGCCGGGCGTCACGTGGCCCTTCACGCGAAACTCGCCGACGTCGCCGGGCGGCAGTGCCCGGCCGCTCTCCGGATCCACGACGCGGATCGTCATGCCGGGCAGCGGCCGCCCCTGCGTCTCGAGCCGCAGCGCGAGCGCGTCGTGGGCGTCGGTCACCGCGCAGTTGCCGTAGGTCTCGGTCGAGCCGTACACGTTGCAGAGCTCGCGCGCCGCCACCGCCTCCATCGTCATCTGGATGTCCTCGGGCAGGCCGATCGTGAGGCCGGTCCGCATCGCCGCGAGCGCGCGGTGCGGCCGGTCGGGATGCTCCAGCATCGCGCGCGCCATGTGGGCCATGCCGTAGTAGACGCTGCAGCGCTGCTCGTCGAGGAGGGCGAGCGCCTCGCCGGGCTCGAAGCTCTCCTGGAGCACGAAGGCTCCGCCGTGCGTCACGATCGCCGGCAGCGCGTTCGCCGAGCCGAACGACCAGAAGAGCGGCACCGCGAGCCAGACGCGATCGGCGGTGGTCAGGTGCTGGCGCTCGCCGATGTTGAAGCCGTTCTCGACCACGCTGCCATGGGCGAGCACGACGCCCTTGGGCGTGGCCGTCGAACCGGACGTGTAGAGGATGTAGCACGGGTCGCTCGCCGTCACCGAGGCCTGCGCCGCGCGCAGCGCCTCCGTCCGGACCGCCGATGCGCGCGCGACGAAATCGCCGAGCCGATAGACGCCGTCGTGCCGCCGTGAGTCGAGGCAGACGACCGCGCGCAGCTCGGGCAGGCGCTCGCTGCGGAGCTCGCCGGGCGACGAAGTCGCCAGCTCAGGGCAGGCCGCGTATAGCGGATCGAGGTAGCTGCGGCCGCGGAAGGCCTCCATCGTGATGATGGCGGCGGGCCGGCAGTGCTCGATCGTCCACGCGATCTCGCGGGGCGCGGAGAAGGTGCTGACGCCGACGGTGATGGCTCCGACCTTACCGATCGCGAAGGCCGCGACGAGCCACTCCGGCCGGTTGGGGAGGAGGACGGCGACGCGGTCGCCCTTCCGGACGCCGACGGCGAGGAGCGCGCGCGCCAGCTCATCGGCACGGGCCCGGAGCGCGCCGTACGTGAGCCGCTGATCGCGGAAGATCACGGCGTCTGCGTCGGGACGCGCCCGCGCCGTCTCGTCCAGCAGGTCGCCGAGTGTCCGGCTGCGGGGCGGCATACTGACCTCGACTATAGCCGGCTCTCCGGCGTTGGGAACGCCGTTACACGCAGTGCCTTCCGCC
>Ga0209159_1000149_pt1 | contig 67290 bp, 70 predicted proteins | sample GraSoiAngelo_144_FD_185901 | JGI IMG/M metagenome (GOLD analysis project Ga0209159, IMG submission 185901) | Grasslands soil microbial communities from the Angelo Coastal Reserve, California, USA - 14_1009_02_40cm (SPAdes) (version 2) | ecosystem: Environmental > Terrestrial > Soil > Grasslands ...
CATCTACGGGGAGGTGCTACGCCTGTAGTAGTATGGCTCGGATGCGGATCCTGATCACCGGGATCACCGGATTCGTCGGCAGCCACCTGACCGAGTGGGCCCTGAGTCGGGGCGCGGACGTGATCGGCGCCCTGCGCTGGCGCAGCAACACCGAGCACATCGAGCACCTCCGCGACCGCCTCACGCTCATCCAGTCGGAGCTGCGCGAGCTGTCCTCGGCGCGCGACCTCGTCGAGCGCGCGCGCCCCGACTACATCGTCCACCTCGCCGCGCAGTCGTTCGTGGGCGCGTCCTGGCAGACGCCGGCCGAGACGCTGATGACGAACGCCATCGGCCAGATGAACCTCTTCGAGGCGATCCGCCAGCTCGGCTCGGCGTCGCGCTTCCTCGTCATCGGCTCCAGCGAAGAGTACGGCCTCGTGGAGCCCGATGAGCTGCCCATCCGCGAGACGAACCCCCTGCGGCCGCTCTCGCCGTACGCGGTGAGCAAGGTCACGCAGGATCTCATGGGGTTCCAGTACTTCAAGAGCTACGGCCTCGACATCGTCCGCGCGCGCGCGTTCCATCACACGGGCCCACGCCGGAGCGACAATTTCTCGACCTCGACCTTCGCGAGACAGATCGCCGAGATCGAGGCGGGGCTGCGCGAGCCGGTCGTGGTCGCGGGCGACCTCAAGCCCGTGCGCGACTTCTCCGACGTGCGCGACATCGTGCGCGGGTACTGGGAGCTGCTCGAGCGCGGGACCGCCGGCGAGGTCTACAACCTCTGCTCGGGTGTCGACTGGACCATCGAGCGCATGCTGACCTTCCTCATCTCGCAGTCGAGCGTCCCCGGCATCGAGATACGCACCGACGCCGCGCGCCTGCGCCCGTCGGACGTCCCCGTGCTGCGGGGCAGCTACGAGAAGATCGAGCGCGCGGTGGGCTGGCGGCCACGCATCCCGCTCGAGCAGACGCTCACCGACCTGTTGGACTATTGGCGACAGCGGATCCGACGACCCGTGTCCTGAGCGGCGGCGCCGCCGGCGCCCGGGCGCCGCGCGTGGCGCTCGTCCACGACTGGCTCACGGGCATGCGCGGTGGCGAGCGCTGCCTGGAGGTCTTCTGCGAGCTCTTCCCGGACGCGCCGCTCTACACGCTGCTCCATGTCCCCGGCAGCGTGTCGGCGCCGATCGAGCGCCGCCGCATCGTCACGTCGTTCGTCCAGCGGCTTCCGCGCGCGGCCTCGCAGTACCGGCGCTACCTGCCGCTGTTCCCCGCCGCCGTCGGCGGCTTCGACCTCTCGGGCTACGACCTCGTGATCTCGCTCAGTCACTGCGTGGCGAAGGCCGTGCGCCGGCCGCCGGGCGCGCTGCACCTGTCGTACTGCTTCAGCCCGATGCGCTACCTCTGGGACCTCTACGACGATTATTTCGGCGCCCGCGCCGGACTGCTCGTGCGCTCGCTGATGCCTCCGGTGGCCGCCGCCCTGCGCGCCTGGGACCGCCGCACCGACGGCGTGGACGCCTTCGTCGCGATCTCGCACCACATCGCCGACCGCATCCGCCGCGTGTACGGCCGCAGCGCCGACGTCATCCACCCGCCGGTGGACGTCGCGCGCTTTTCGCCCGCCGCGCGGGTGGAGGACTTCTATCTCGTCGTCTCGGCGCTGGTGCCGTACAAGCGGGTGGACCTCGCCGTGGCCGCCGCCACCCTTCTCGGGCGGCGACTCCTCGTCGTCGGCACCGGGCCCGAGGCGCGGCGGCTCGCGGCGGCGGCCGGGCCCACCGTCGAGTTCCTGGGCGGGCGCTCCGACGCCGAGGTGGCGCATCTCTACGCGCGCTGCCGGGCCGTCCTGTTCCCGGCCGTCGAGGACTACGGCATCGTGCCCCTCGAGGCGGCGGCGGCGGGACGGCCGACCATCGCGCTGGCGCGCGGCGGCGCGCTGGAGACGATGACGGGGCTCGAGCAGACCGCCGCGCCGCCGACCGCCGTGTTCTTCGGCGAGCAGACGGCGGGCGCGCTGGCCGACGCCATCGGCCGCTTCGAGGCGGAGGCGCGCCGCTTCGAGCCGGCCGCGCTGCGCGCGCGCGCCCAGCAGTTCGACCGGCCGATCTTCCGCCGCCGCGTGGCCGAGTACGTGGACGGCCGCTGGGCCGAATTCCTCGCGAGGCGCGCGTGCTGAAGGCGCACGCGCGGCTGTTCAAGCAGCTCACCTTCGCGACCGACGTCGCGCTCATCGCCGGCTGCTGGGTGCTGGCCTACTGGGTGCGGTTCCACTCCGGCCTCTTCGGGCGCGGCGACATCCCCCCGTTCCGCGACTACGTGTTGCAGCTCGTGCCGATCCTCCTCGTGTGGACCTTCGCCTTCAAGGCCTTCGACCTCTACCGTCCGCTCCGCCTCGGGTCGCACCTCGGCGAGTGGTGGGACATCACGAAGGCGTCCAGCCTCGGCGCCATCGTGCTCGTCGCCATCATGAGCCTCGTGTTCCGCGGCTACGATTACTCGCGCGCCGTCATCGCCCTCTTCTGGGTCTTCTCCATCGCGGCGGCGAGCTTTTCGCGGGCCGTCTTCCGCGAGGCGCTCCGCGTCGCACGCCGCCGCGGCTACAACCTGCGCTATGCCGTCGTCGTGGGCGGCGGCGAGGCGGCGGCCGAGGTCTTCCGCGTGCTGCGCCGGCGGCCCGACGTGGGCGTGCGCGTGCTCGGCCGCCTCGGCGACAAGCGGGAAGAGGGCGAGACGCGCTGGCTCGGGGCCCCCGAGGACATCCGCGCGGTGCTCGACGCTCACCAGGTGGACGTCGTGATCATCGCGCTCCCGCACGCCGACTACCCGCGCCTGGGCGCGATCCTCGACGGGATCGGCGACGACCCCGTCGCCATCCATCTCGTGCCCGACGTGTTCAGCCTGGCCTCGCTGCGCGGAGGCATCGAGGAGTTCGAGACGCTGCCGATCATCCATCTGCGCGAGTCGCCGCTCTACGGCTGGAACGTCCTGCTCAAGCGCGCCTTCGACGTCGCCCTCGGGGGCGCCGCGCTGCTCGTCCTGGCGCCGGTCATGCTCGCGATTGCCTGCGCCGTCCGGCTGACCTCGCGCGGTCCCGTCTTCTACCGGCAGGAGCGGATGGGCCTCGACGGCCGGAGCTTTTCCATGCTGAAGTTCCGGACGATGGTGCCGGACGCCGAGGCCGCCACCGGACCGCGCTGGGCGGTGCCCGACGATCCGCGCCGCACCGGATTCGGCGCGCTGTTGCGGCGCCTGAGCCTCGACGAGCTGCCGCAGCTGATCAACGTCCTGCGCGGCGAGATGAGCCTGGTGGGGCCACGGCCGGAGCGGCCGAGCTTCGTCGAGGACTTCCGGCGCCGCGTGCCGCGCTACATGCTGCGGCACACGGTCAAGGCGGGCATCACGGGCTGGGCGCAGATCAACGGCTGGCGCGGCAACACGTCGATCGAGAAGCGCATCGAGTACGACCTCTATTACATCGAGCGCTGGTCGATCGGCTTCGACCTCAGGATCCTGCTCCAGACGCTCTGGCTCGGCTTCCGCAACCGCAACGCCTACTGATGGCCGTCGCCGACGCCCTGCGAAGCGCCCCGCCCGTCGAGCGCTCGGGTCACCGGCGGCTGCTCGACGCGCTCCTCGTCACCCTCGCCGTCGGTCTCGCGTGCTCGATCACGCTCTCCGAGACCACGCTGCTCGTCATGGCGCTGGTCCTGCTCGCGCGCGCGCGTCCCCGCGCGTCCTGGCTGCGTGCGCCGCTGGCCTCGCCCGTGCTCGCATTTGCCGCGTGGACGCTGGTCACCACGGCGACCGCGATCCGCCCCGGTGACAGCCTGCGCGCCGCCGCCGAGAAGCTCCTCTTGCTGGGGACGTTCTGGGTGGTGCTGGCCGCACTCCCCGATACCGCGTCCGCGCGGCGGTTCGCGACCGCGCTCTTCGTCGCCGTGTCCGTCGTGGCCTTCCTCTCGATCGTGCAGGTGGCCGGATGCGTCGAGGGCGGCTTCGAGGACACGCCCCAGATCCCGCTGCTGACGACCTACTTCAAGAAGTGCGTGCGCGCCCACGGCTTCTTCAGCATCTACATGACGCTCGCGGGCGTACTGACCGTCGTCAGTACCCTCACGCTGCCGCGCTTGCAGGGTTTTCGCCGCGGCCTGCTCGCGGCGTTCGCCTGGCTCGCCGGCGCGGTCGCCCTCGCCCTGACGGAGGTGCGGGGCGCGTGGGTCGGCTTCGGCGTGGGCGGCGTCGTGACCGTGCTGCTCGGCCGGCGCGCGCGGCTCGCGCTGTTGCTGGTGGCCCTGCCGCTGGCCGCGCTCGCATTTCCGCATGTCCAGGAGCGCTTGCGCTCGATGCTCGATCCGGCGGATCTGACCGCGCGGGAGCGGGTCGTCATGCTGCACGTCGGCCTTCGCCTCGTGCGCGAGCACCCCGTGGCCGGCATCGGTCCGGGCCAGGTGAAGCACGTCTACCCGACCTACGCGCCGCCCGAGGCCCTGCGCCGCCACACCGGGCATCTGCACGACACGCCGCTGCAGATCGCGGTGGAGCGCGGGCTGGTCGGTCTCGCCCTCTGGCTCTGGATCTTCGTCGCCTTCTTCGTGCGGGCGGTGGGCGTGCTCCGTCGCGTGCCCGCGCAGGCCGCCGCCGACCGCGCGCTCGTCGTCGGCGCGCTGGCCGCGGTGGCGGCCTTCCTCGTGGCCGGCCTCTTCGAGTACAACTTCGGCGACACCGAGGTGCTGCTGGCGATGCTCAGCGTGATGGCGCTGCCGTTCGTCGTCGAGCGCGGGCTCGCGGGGCACGCGGCATGAAGCGCCCGCCCGCCGGCCCGCGGCTGGCCGCCGTGCGCCTGGTCGCGATGGACGTGGATGGCGTGCTCACCGACGGCGGCATCTGGTACACCGACGGCGGCGAGGAGCTCAAGCGCTTCGACGTCCGCGACGGCCAGGGCCTCGTGCTGCTCCGCGAGGCCGGTGTGGTCACGGCCGTGATCACACGCCGCCACTCGGAGATCGTCGAGCGCCGCGCGCGCGAGCTGGGCATCGTCGAGGTCCACCAGGACGCGACGGACAAGGGCGCCGTCGTGCAGGGGATCCTGACGCGGCACGGCGTCCGCGCGGCGGACGCGTGCTACGTGGGTGACGACGTCGGCGACCTGCCGGCGATGGCGCTCGTCGGCTTTCCCGTTGCCGTCGCCAACGCCGTCCCCGCCGTGCGGACTGCCGCCGTCTACGTCACGCGCGCCCTCGGCGGCCACGGCGCCATCCGCGAACTCTGCGACCTCATCCTCTCCGCCCGCCAGACCAAGCCCCCCACTCGCGCTCGCTGACCGATGTCGCGTGCGCGTCGGCTTCCGTCACCACCCCGCCGGAGGCCGACGAGAACGCGACCGAGACGCGACGAAGTCTCTCGACTCATGCGTGTAGTGATTGGTCCGACGACCGCCGACTGAAGGGTGGGTGGGGGCGGCGTGCCCCTCCGAGACCCGTGTCTTCTGGGTATTGCGTCGGTTCCGGCTGGCAATCGTGGCTCGTCGGCAGGCGCAACGTCGTGTCGATTTGCGTGGTCGAGGAGGGGCACGCCGCCCCCGCCCACCCGTTTAGTACGCGATCGTCGGCTCCGTCGCCACGCGCACGCGGACGAAGTAGTCTTTGAACCGCTCGAGGTCGTCCTGCGACACCATGTCCGAGACGAGGAAGCACGCGACGTCGCCCTGCTTCCACACCCACGTCACGAACCCGCTGTCACGCTTGAGCATCGGCTTGAAGCGGCCATCGATCTGGACGCGGTCGCGCTCGCTCATCGCGAAGCTACGCTCCGCGGGCAGCATGATGTAGCTGACGAGGTGGCCGTCGACGTCGCGGTAGTGCACGGCGAGGCCGCGCTGGCGGGTGAGGTACACGGGCTCGGCGGCGACGAGGCTCAGCCGATCGTCGCCGGCGAAGGCCCGGCGGAGGTCGATGCCCGTCTCCTGCGTCAGCCACGGCAGGCCGGCGGGGAGGATCTGCGGCTGGCGCGCACCCCACATCAGCGCGCGCGAGTGCTCGTTGACGACTGCGCGGACGACCTGCTGGACCGGATCGGCCGGCTCGATGCGCGGCAGCACGGGGATCAGGAAGAGCACCAGCGCCAGCGCGGTGGCCGCCGCCGCGATGAGCGGGGCGAGCCACACCGGCCGTCGGGCCGGGTGATCCGCCGCGTCCACGATGCTGACGCGCAGGCGCGCCGGCGCCGTGTAGCGCGGCAACTCGGACGCCAGGCGGCGCCCGAGCGCTTCGTCGTCCGGACCGCGAAGCTCGTCGCTCATTTCTTCTCGTAGTCTTTCAGCAAGCCGCGTAGCCGCTCCTTGGCGCGGAAGATGCGTGACTTCACGGTGCCGACCGGGCAGGCCATCACCCGGGCGACCTCCTCGAGCGGCATCCCTTCGACTTCCGCGAGCAGCAGCACCGTGCGGAACTCCTCGGGCAGGCGTCGCATGGCACGCTCGAGGTCGGTGTGCGCCTCGAGGGCGCCTCCCTCGTCCGTCGACGTGTCGTGGAACATCGGTACGTCCCAGTCGGGGACGCCGTCCTCGGCGATCGCCGTCTCACGCTCGCGTAGCCGGTAAAACGTGAGAAACGTGTTCCTCAGGATTTGAAACAACCACGCCCGCAGGTGGGTTCCCGGCTGGAAGCGGTGCGAGAAGCGGAAGGCTCTCAGGTACGTTTCCTGGACGAGATCGTCCGCTTCCGGCGGATTGCGGGTCAGATAGACGGCGAAGTTGTAGAGCGCGTCGATGTGCTGGAGCGCTTGCCGCTGGAAGTCGGTGTCGGCCACGCCTCAGTCCTCGAACCAGCGCGCGGGGTAGCCGCCCGCGCGAACGGTGTGCTCGTCGGCGAGGTCCGCGAGCAGCTCGCGCACGGTGGCGTAGAGCGTCGGATGCTCGAAATCCGGCGCGACGTCGGCGAGCGGCCGCAGCACGAACGCGCGCTCGGCCAGCAGCAGGTGCGGCACGTGCAGGTCGTCGGGCCCGCTGATCACCTCGTTGCCGTAGAAGAGGATGTCGATGTCGAGCGTGCGCGGCGCGAAGCGCCGGGCCTCCGGCGTGCCCGCGGGCCGCAGGCGCCCGAGCGCGTTCTCGATTTCCTGTAGCCGTCCGAGCAGCGCACGGGGCGGCAGCGCGGTCTCGATCGCCACCACGCAGTTGAGGTACCAGCGCCGCTCGAGCTCCGTGAGGCCCGGCTCCTCTTCCCACGGCTCCGACTCGTAGAGCGGCGAGGCCTCGACGACGGCCATCTCCGCGCTCGCGCGCAGCCTCCGCACGGCCGAGCGCAGCAGATCGAGCCGGTCACCCAGGTTGCTGCCGAGGCTCAGGTAGACGCGCGCCATCAGCGTCGCCGCGTCAGCTCGACCGAGGGGGTGCCGACCAGTCCCTGCAGCGGCGGCGTGAGCTTGCGCACGCGGATGCGGACTTCCTCGGCCGGGAACTCCCGCAGCAGGGCCTGGGCGATCTGCCCGGCCAGCCGCTCGATGAGGTTCACGCGGCCCTGCGTGCCGATCTCGACGATGCGGCGCGCCACCTGGCCGTAGTCCACCGCGCACGCGAGGTCGTCCGAGACGGCGGCGCTGGTGAGGTCCAGCGTGAGCTCCGCGTCCACCGAGAACCAGACGCCCACCGTCTGCTCGGCGGTGGACACGCCGTGATGGCCGTAGAAGCGGACGTCCTCGAGGCGCAGGCGATCGGCGGTCACAGCTTCACGACCGGGTTCTTGAGGGAGCCGACGCCCTCGACGCGGACCTCGACGCGGTCGCCGCGCAGCAGTCGGTCCGCGCCGGCCGGCGTGCCGAGCGCGCCGTCGCGCGTGGCATCGCCGGCGCGGAAGCGCACGATGAGCATCAGGCGATCCCGAGGACGTCGTGCATGGAGTAGAGGCCGGGGCTGCGTCCGGGGATCCAGCGGACCGCACGCAGCGCGCCGCGCGCGAACATGTCGCGGCTGTGGGCCTTGTGCGTCAGCTCCAGGCGCTCACCGAGCGTGCCGAAGGACACCGTGTGCTCGCCGACGACGTCGCCCGAGCGGAGCGACATCACGCCGATCTCCTTGCCCGTGCGCTCGCCCGGCAGGCCCTGCCGTCCGTACACGCCGACCTGCTTGAGGTCGCGACCCAGCGCCCGGGCGACGATCTCGGCCATGTGGACGGCGGTGCCGCTCGGCGCGTCCTTCTTGTAGCGATGGTGGGTCTCGGTGATCTCGACGTCGTAGTCGTCGCCGAGGACCTTCGCCATCGTCTTGAGCAGGGTGAAGGCGAGGGTCACGGCCACGGACATGCTGGGCGCGACGAGGATCGCGGCCTGGCGCGCGAGGGCGGCGATCTCCTCGCGGTGTGCGCCGGAGAAGCCGGTGGTGCCGATCACGGCGCGCCCGCCCGCGCGGGCGACGAGGCGCAGGTGCTCGAGTGAGGCCTCCGGCACCGAGAACTCGACCAGCACGCGGTCGCGCGTGATGGCGGCGCCCGCGTCGGCGGTGACCGGGACGCCGAGCTTGGCGCCGCCGGCTGCCTCGCCGGCGTCACGGCCCAGCGCGCGATGGCCGGGCGCCTCCAGCGCGGCCGCCACCCGCAGCCCGGGCGTCTCGCCGTGCAGCGCGATGATGCGCGAGCCCATGCGCCCGGCGGCGCCGCCGATTACCAGATCTATGTCGGCCATGGGTGGATCGCGCGCGGCTACTTCACGAGCCCGTACTGCTTGAGGACAGCGCGCAGCGTCTCGCGGTTCGCGTCGCTCATGCGGCACATCGGCAGCCGGAATTCCGGCTCGATCATTCCGGCCATCGCCATCGCTTCCTTGATGGGGATGGGGTTGGTCTCGAGGAACGCCGCCCGCGCCAGCGGGAAGAGCCGCTGGTGGAGCTCGCGCGCGCGCTTCCAGTCGTTGTCGAGCGCCGCGTGCACCATCTCGGCCGTGTCCTTCGGCACGATGTTGGCGATGACGGAGATGACCCCGTGGCCGCCCACGGCCATGAGCGGCAGCGTCAGGCTGTCGTCGCCGGAGAGGACCGAGAAGCCGGGGCCGCACGACAGCACGACCTGCGTCATCTGATCGAGGTTGCCGGAAGCCTCCTTGACGCCGCGCACGTTCTTGCAATCGCGGGCCAGCCGCGCCATGGTCGGGGTCTCGACGTTGATCGCCGTGCGGCTCTGGATGTTGTAGACGACGATCGGGATCGCGACCGACTCCGCCACCGTGCGGAAGTGCCGGTAGAGCCCCTCCTGCGTCGGCTTGTTGTAGTACGGGTTCACCACGAGCGCCCCGTCGGCGCCCGCGCGCTCGGCGTGCCGGGTGAGGTCGAGGGCCTCCGCGGTGGAGTTCGAGCCACTGCCGGCGAGCACCTTGACGCGCCGGCTCGCCGCCTCGACCACGACCTCGACGACGCGCTTGTGCTCGTCGTGCGAGAGGGTCGGCGACTCGCCGGTGGTGCCGCATGGCACGAGACCGTCGGTGCCGTTGGCCACGTGCAGCTCGACCAGCTCGCGCAGCTTCGCCTCGTCCACCTTGCCGTTCTTGAACGGAGTCACCAACGCGACGAACGAACCGGTGAAGGTCGGATTCATGCGGTCGTCTCCCCGGCCACCAGGTCTTCGAACGTCTCCCGGCGGCGCACGATGGTATAGCGATCGCCGTCCACGAGGACCTCGACGGGCCGCGGCCTCGTGTTGTAGTTGGACGCCATCACGAAGCCGTAGGCGCCGGCGCTCAGGATGGCGAGCAGGTCGCCCTCCTCCGGCCGCGGCATCGCGCGATCCTTGGCGAAGAAGTCGCCCGACTCGCAGATCGGTCCCACCACGTCCGCCGTCTCCACGGGCGCGTTGGCCCGCGCTTCGGTCACGGGCACGATCGCGTGATAGGAGTCGTAGAACGCCGGCCGCACGAGGTCGTTCATGGCCGCGTCGACGACCACGAACGTCTTGGCGTCGGTCTGCTTGTGATAGAGCACGCGCGTGAGCAGCGCGCCCGCGTTGCCGACGATCGAGCGCCCGGGCTCGAGCAGCACCGTCACGCCGAGCTCCTTGAGGGCCGGCAGCAGCACCGTCGCGTACTCCGCGTGACTGGGCGGCGTCTCGTCGTGATACCGGATGCCGAGGCCCCCGCCCACGTCGATGGTGGTGATCTCGATCCGCCGCTCGCGCAGCTGCTTGACGAGCGCCGCCACGCGGGCCACCGCGTCGCCCAGCGGGGACGTCTTCGTCAGCTGCGAGCCGATGTGCATGTCGGCGCCGACCACCTGGAGACCGGGTAGGCGGGCCGCCTCTTCGTAGGCTGTCAGCGCCTGAGTGTACGGGATGCCGAACTTCGCGCTCTTGAGCCCCGTGGCGATGTACCTGTGCGTCTGCGGGTCCACGTCGGGGTTCACGCGCAGCGCCACCGGCGCCCGCGTGCCCATCTCGCGCGCCACCTCGTCGAGCGCGCGCAGCTCGCCCACCGACTCCACGTTGAACAGGAGGATCTCGGCCTTGAGCGCGTCGCGCATCTCGTCGCGCGTCTTGCCCACGCCCGAGAAGATGATCCTCTTCGGCGACACGCCCGCGCGCAGCGCCCGGTGCAGCTCGCCGCCCGAGACGATATCCGCGCCCGCGCCGGCTCTCGCCAGCGTGGCGATCACCGCGAGGTTGGAGTTCGCCTTGATCGAGTAGCACACGAGGTGCGGGACGTCCTTGAACGCGTGGTCGTAGGCTCCGTAGCTCTCGAGCAGCGCGGCCCTCGAGTAGACGTAGGCGGGCGTCCCGACGGCGTCGGCGAGCTTCGTCAGCGGCACCCCTTCGCAGCAGAGCTGGCCGTGACGATAGGGGTAGTGGGTGGTGGGAGTCATGTGCAGGAAATCGTTGCTCACCGAGGGCGGGAAGTCAAGGCACGGTGACGGTCACCTCGGTCGACGGACGGCTCTCGTTGGCGCGCGCGCTGGCGTCCTGGGCGGTCACCGTGTAGCGGTAGGTTCCCGGCGGCACGTTGCGGTCCACGAACGTCGTCGTCGGCGGCCGCACGGAGCCCACGCGGGTCGCGGGCGCGCCGCCGGCGCGACGGTAGACGATGTACGCGGCCACGTCGGGCTCCCGGCTCGGCCGCCACGACAGGCGCACCTCGCCGCGCGATGGCAGCGCGACGACATCGGTCACCGGCGCGGGCGGCGTCGTCTTCACGGGCGTCACCGCGACCCGCGGGCTCGCCTCGCCGGCCGCGCTGGCCACCCCCGCCGCGCGGATGGCGCGCACCGCGTAGTAGTAGGTCCGGTCGTTCTCCAGGCCACGGTCCTCGAACGACGTGACGCCCGGGGCCGTGCGGCCGATCGGGGAGGGCTCGGCGGCGACATTGCCGGCACGCAATACCTCGTACGCGAGCGGGTCCGTCACCGGCGTGCCGTCGGCGAGCTTCGCCGGCGGCTGCCAGGTCAGCCGCGCCGCGTGGTCACCGCCCTCGCCCCGCAGCGCCTGGGGCGCCTCGGGGGCCGCGATGTAGGTGATCGAGACGCGCGCCGACGGCGGGCTCGTCCGGCCCGAGGCGTCGGCGGTGGTCGCCACGTAGGTGTAGCGGCGGCCGTATGCGAGGTTCTGGCGGTCGACGTACGTGATGCGGTTGCCGCGCAGGGACGACGGGGCCGGGCCTTGCAGGAGAAACGTCGCGATCTCCGTGTAGCCGGCCACGCGGTCGCGGTGCAGCATCGCCGGCCGTGGCTCGCCGGCGCCGGTGTCGTCGACGCGGTAGAGCCGCGCGATGCCCGGCTCGAGGATCCGCGAGTTGTCGACGCGGCGGGACGGCACCGTCCACGCGACCTCGATGCCGCCCTCGCGCTCGACCGCGGTCAGGTCGCTGACCGCCTGCGGGATGCGGATCTCGGGCGGCAGCGGGCTGCCGCGGCGGCCGCAGGCGTCCAGCGCGAGCACGGCCAGGGCGGCGGCGGTGAGGGCGGCGGCGCGCCGGCGGCCGGCGCTCACGAGCCTACGAGCGCGCGTGCCTCGGCGAGCGCCTTCTGCACGGCGGCGGGCGCGGTGCCGCCCGTGACCGCGCGCGCCCGCAGCGAGGCCTCCACCGTCAGGGCGTCGCGGACGTCGGCCTCGATGAGCGGCGAGAACCCGCGCAGCGCCTCGAGCGGCAGCGCCTCGAGCCCGACGCCGCGCTCGAGCGCCAGACGCACGGCCTTGCCGACCACGTCGTGAGCCTGGCGGAAGGGCAGGCCCTTGCGGACGAGATAGTCGGCGAGGTCGGTGGCGGTGGCGTAGTGCTCGCCGGCGGCGGCGCGCATGCGATCGGTGCGGAAGGTCAGCGAGCCCAGCAGCGGTGGCAGCACGCCGAGCACGGCCTCCAGCGTGTCCACCGAGTCGAAGAAGGGCTCCTTGTCCTCCTGCAGGTCGGAGTTGTACGAGAGCGGCAGGCCCTTCATCGTCGTCAGCACGGCCACGAGACTGCCGTAGAGCCGGCCGCTCTTGCCGCGGATCAGCTCGGCCACGTCGGGGTTCTTCTTCTGCGGCATGATGGACGAGCCCGTGGCGAACGCGTCGGCGAACTCCACGAAGCCGAACTCGGCCGTCGCCCACAGCGTGAGGTCCGCGGCGAGGCGCGAGAGGTGCATCCCGGCGATGGCCGCCGCCGCCAGGTACTCGAGGATGTAGTCGCGGTCGCTGACCGCGTCGAGGCTGTTCGGCGTCACCCCCGCGAATCCCAGGTCGCGCGCGAGCGCCTCGCGGTCGATCGGGAACGCGGTGCCGGCCAGCGCGGCCGCGCCGAGCGGCAGCCGGTCGGCGCGCGCGGCGCAGCCCGCCATCCGCTCGCGATCGCGCTGGAGCATGAAGACGTAGGCCAGCAGGTGGTGCGCGAGCACGATCGGCTGAGCGCGCTGCAGGTGCGTGTAGCCGGGCATCGGCGCCTCGGTCGTCTCGCCGGCGCGCGCGACGAGAGCCGCCTGCACCCCGCGCAGTCCCTCGCGCGCGCGGGCGGCCGCCTCCTTGAGGTACATCCGCTCGTCGAGCGCGATCTGATCGTTGCGCGAGCGCCCCGTGTGCAGCTTGCCGCCGACGTCGCCGATCAGCTCGACGAGCCGCCGCTCGACGTTGGTGTGGATGTCCTCGAGCTCGGGCCGGAACGGGAACGTGCCCGCCTGCAGCTCGGCGCGCACGGCCTCGAGGCCCTTCACGATCGCGTCACGCTCGGCGTCGGTGAGCAGCCGCGCCCGTGCCAGCGCGCGCGCCCACGCGATGCTGCCCGCGACGTCCTGCGGCCAGAGCCGCCGGTCGAACGCGAGCGAGCCGGTGAAGCGCTCGGCCGCGGGGTCGGCGCCCTGCGAGAACCGGCCGCCCCAGGTCTTCGTCACGGCAGCAGCGCCGCGATGTCGGCCATGATGCGCGCGGTCACGTCGCGCCGAGTCTCGCGGGCGCAGGCACCGTTCGGCGAGAAGCGCCGCGGCGGGCCGAAGCGCACGGCCAGCGGCGTCGCGCGCGGCACGTAGAAGCGCCGGCCGCGCAGGGCCTCCCACGTGCCGCGGATGCCCGCCGGCACCACCGGCGCGCCCGAGTGCAGCGCGAGCAGCGCCACTCCCGGCAGCCCGCGCTCGAGCCGGCCGCTGACGCTGAACGGCCCCTCCGGGAAGATGCCGACGACGCGCCCGCGCTCGAGCGCGGCGAGCGCCTGGCGCAGCGCGCCGACGTCGGCGCGGTCGAGGTTGAGGGGGATCGAGCCGATGTGCCGGTGGAACGCCGGGTGCAGCGGCGTCGCGCGCCACACGCGCGGCATCACCAGGAAGGTGATCGGTGCCGGCACGCTCACGCCGAGCACCACCCCGTCGAGGTAGTTGTGGTGGTTGGCCGCCACGAGGTAGGGGCCGCACTCGGGCAGGTGCTCGGCGCCCTCCACGCGGAGCCGGAACCAGCGCTCGAGCACGCCGCGCACGGGCGTCCGCAGCGCGCGATAGAGGAAGGGGAACTCCGACAACACGCGGCCGACACCGGAGCTCGCAGGCAGCGCGGTCGAGCGCGACATTCCGCGATTTATAGCACGCTCTCCGGGGGTGTTCTACCGCCAGCTAGCGGCGCGACAGACGGCGCGACAGGCGGTAGCGCGCGACGGCGGCGTTGTGCTCGTCCACCGTCGTCGAGAAGTGATGGCGGCGGTCGTCGCGCGCGACGAAGTAGAGATACTTCACGGGCGCCGGATCGAGCGCGGCGTGGATCGCCTCGAGCCCCGGACTGGCGATCGGCCCCGGCGGCAGCCCGGCATGCACGTAGGTGTTGTACGGGTGGTCGATGACGAGGTCCGCGCGGCTCAGCGCCCGCCGTTCCTTGGCCACCGCGTACTGGACGGTCGGGTCCGCCTGGAGCGGCATCCCGATCTTCAGCCGGTTCCAGAAGACCGCCGAGATGAGGCGCTGCTCGTCCTTCACGATGGCCTCGCGCTCGATGATCGAGGCGAGCGTCAGGAGCTGGTGCGCGCTGAGTCCCCGCTCGCGCGCGCGGCCGTGGATCTCCGGCGTGAGCTTCGCGCGCATGCGCTGGACCATCTTGCCGAGCAGCTCCTCCGGGGTCATGCCGCGTACGAACTGATAGGTGTCGGGGAAGAGGTAGCCCTCGACGCTCGGCCCCTCGATGCCGTTGGCGTCGAGGAATCGACGGTCGGTCGCCGCCCGCGCCACCGCGTCGGCGCCCGCCAGCCGCTCGACCTCGAGGGCGCGCGCCAGCTCCGCCACCGTCGCGCCCTCGGGGTGCAGGATCGCGTGGTGGCGCACCCGGCCGCTCTCGAGCAGCGCGACGATGTCCACGATGGTGGCGTCGCGCGGGATCTCGTACTCGCCGGCCTTGAGGCTGCGCGGCGTGCCGCGCACGAGCGTGGCCACGACGAACGCCGGCCGGCTCCGGATCACCTGCGCCTGCGCCAGGCGGTCGGCGATACCCAGCAGACCGTGATGGGGCGGGATGGTGACCACGAGCGGCCCCTGGCGCACCGCGGGCGCGGGGGTCAGGGCCAGCCAGGCGAACCCCGCCACGAGGAGCCCGAGCGCGAGGAGGAGCCAGCGCCAGCGCATGATTCTTCGAGTCTACCGCGAGGGCGGGGCGGGGCCGAAATCGGCGTGTCGGGACGGCTTTGGTATACTGTCAGGCCTTGGGGTAGCGCCCCGCACTCTTCCACGGAGGTCCGCATGCAGGAGCTTCAACTGCCGACTCGTCACGACTGGAGCGCGTCCGAAAACGCCTACGGCAAGATCGCCATCGACTCGTTCGAGCCGGGCTTCGCGCTCACCGTCGGCATCGCCTACCGTCGCGCGCTGCTGTCGGCCATCCATGGCGCGGCGCCGACCTGGGTCAAGATCGAGAACGTGCTGCACGAATTCTCGCACCTGCCCGGCGTGCAGGAAGACACGCTCGACATCATGATGAACCTGCGCAAGGTCGTGTTCGCGTTGCACGTGAACCGGCCCAAGATCCTGCGCCTGAAGGCCCAGGGCACGCGCGTGGCGAAGGCCGGCGACTTCGAGCCGGACGCCGACGTGCAGATCCTGACCCCCGACGTGGTGCTCGCCACGCTGGACAAGGACGGCGTGCTCGAGATGGAGGTGTGCATCGAGCGCGGCCGCGGCTACCAGTCCGCGGAGAAGCGCGAGCCCGAGGCGCTGCCGATCAACGCCATCCTCCTCGACGCGGACTTCTCGCCGATCAAGCGCGTCAACTTCCACGTCGATCCCGTGCCGGGCAGCCAGACGGCCGACGGCGCACCGCGCGAGCGCCTCATGCTCGAGGTGTGGACCAACGGCAGCGTGGCGCCGCAGGCGGCGGTGGGCGAGGCCTCGCGAATCCTCCAGGATCACTTCAATTTACTGACGGACTTCCCGGAGACCACGCCCCAGGAAGAGGACGCCGAGCACGCCGAGGCGCGGCCCGGCACCGAGCTCAACGACAACCTCTTCCGCAACGTCGACGAGCTGGAGCTCTCGGTGCGCGCGTCGAACTGTCTGAAGACCGCCAACATCCGGACGATCGCCGACCTCGTGCAGAAGACCGAGGCCGAGCTGCTCAAGACCAAGAACTTCGGCAAGAAGTCGCTGAACGAGATCAAGACCATCCTCGGCGAGATGGGACTGTCGCTCGGCATGCGGCTCGACCCCGAGGAGCTGGAGCGGCTGCGCTCGCAGTACGAGCGCGCGTACGAGAGCTAGCATCTCGTCGCGGGCCCCGGCGGACCGGCGGCGGGGCCGCGGCCCGTTCGACCACGCAAATCGACGACGCGTTGCGCCTGTCAGCGGGCCACGAGTCTCAGCCGGGTCCGACGCAGTACCCAGAAGCCACGGGTCTCACGGGCCGCAGCCCCGCCGCCGGTCATGCCTTCCGAACGACTACCTCCGTAGGCGCTCGTCCTGCAGCGGAGACCCGGGGCGGCCGCAGCGGGGTGCCGCCCGAGGCCCATGTCTTCTGGGTACTGCGTCGGTTCCGGCCGATCAACGTGGCCCGATGACTGCGCGGAACCCGGTGTCGATTTGCGTGGCCGAGGGCGGCACCCCGCTGCGGCCGCCCCGGGTCGGCGTCAGCGCTTGAGGCGGGACTTGATGCGCGCGACGGCTTCTTCGGTGGAGGCGCGGTTGCCGAAGCCGGTGAGCCGGAAATAGCCCTCGCCGCTCCGCCCGAAGCCGGCGCCGGGGGTGCCGACCACGTGCGCCTCGTTCAGCAGCTTGTCGAAGAAGCCCCACGAGTCGAGGCCGGCCGGCGTCTTCACCCAGATGTACGGCGCGTTGCGACCGCCGTAGACCGTGAGCCCCGCCGCCTCCAGCCCCTCGCGGATCAACCGCGCGTTCTCCATGTAGAAGTCGATGATCGCGCGCACCTGCGTGCCGCCTTCGGGCGTGTAGACGGCCGCCGCCGCGCGCTGGATCACGTACGGCGCGCCGTTGAACTTCGTCGACTGCCGGCGAAACCAGAGCCCGTGCAGCGGCACCGCCTCGCCGCTCGCCGAGCGCGCGGTGAGGTCCTTCGGCACCACCGTGTAGGCGCAGCGCGTGCCGGTGAAGCCGGCCGTCTTGGAGTAAGAGCGGAACTCGACGGCGACCTGGCGCGCGCCCTCGATCTCGAAGATCGAGTGGGGGATGTCGGGATCCTGGATGTAGCCCTCGTAGGCGGCGTCGTAGAGCAGCACGGCGCCGGCGCCGCGCGCCCAGTCCACCCAGCGCTTGAACGCGGCCCGCCCGAGGACGGCGCCCGTCGGGTTGTTCGGAAAACAGAGGTACACCATGTCGACGGCCCGCTCGGGCAGCGGCGGATCGAAGCGATTCTCGGCCGTGCACGGCAGGTACACGATGCGGTCGTAGCCGCCGCGCGCGTCGGGCGCGCCCGCGCGGCCCGCCATCACGTTGCTGTCGAGATAGACCGGGTACACGGGATCCGTCAGCGCGACGACGGCGTCGGGGCTGAAGAGCTCCTGGAAGTTCGCCGCGTCGCTCTTGCTGCCGTCGCTCACGAAGATCTCGTCGGGGGCGATCGTCACCCCGCGGGCGCCGTAGTCGTGCTTGGCGATCAGCTCCGTCAGAAACTCGTAGCCGGTCTCCGGGCCGTAGCCGCGGAACGTCTCCGCCCGCGCCATCTCGTCGACGGCCGCGTGCAGGGCCGCCACGATGGCGGGCGGGAGTGGCTGCGTCGCGTCGCCGATGCCGAGCCGGATCAGCTTCGCGTCGGGATGCGCCCCCTGGAACTCCTTCACCCGCCGCGCGATCTCGCTGAAGAGGTAGCCGCTCTTGAGCCGCAGGTAGTTGTCGTTGATCCTCGCCATGGCCCACGAATTCTAGCAGATCGTCTCCGGGTCGAGGCAGAAGCGCTCGACGGATCGGTCGCTCCAGCGCGTCACCGAGAGCGTCCGCCCGTCGGTCTCGACGAGCACGGCGCCGTCGCGGTCGGTGCGATAGACGCGCGCGCCGACGGCGCCCAGCCGCGCGAGCGTGCCGGCGTCTGGATGGCCGTACAGGTTCCGCGCCCCGACGGAGACGATGGCCACCGTGGGCCGGACGGCGGCGAGGAACGGCGCGGTACTGGACGTGGCGGCGCCGTGATGGCCGACCTTGAGCACCGTCGCGCCGAGCGGGATGCGAGCCTCGAGCAGGGCGCGCTCGCCCGCCGCCTCGACGTCCGAGGCCAGCAGCACGCTCGCCAGTCCCATCTCCACGCGCAGCATCGTCGCGCGGTCGTTGCGCCGGCCGCCGGGGACGTCGGGAACGATCGGCGTCAGCAGCGCGCCGCCGACACTGCGCGGCCGCGCCGCGTCGTCCCAGCTCTCCGTGACCGCGAACAGCCGGCGGAGCGCGGCCATGCCGCCCGCGTGGTCGATGTCCGCGTGCGTGGTGAGCGTGGCGTGCAGCGCCAGCACGCCGCGGTTCCAGAGAAAGGGCGCGACGGCGCGCTCGCCCGCGTCGAGACGCCACGGTCCGCCGGCGCCGGCGTCGACGACGACCGCGCGTCCGTCGGGCGTCTCGACGACGATCGCGTCGCCCTGGCCCACGTCGAGCACCGTCACGCGCAGCCGCCCGTCGCCGCGCGTCAGGATCGGCAGCGCGGCGAGTGCCGCTGCCGTCAGCAGGGCCAGCGTGGCGCCGGCGGCCAGCGTCCGGCACGGGCCGCGCCGCGCGCGCCAGCGCCACGCCGCGAGGGCACCGCCGAGCCCGGCGGCGTACGCGATGACGGCGCCGGCGCCCGGCGCGGGCAGGCGGATCACCGCGCCCGGCACCGCGGCGGCCAGGGCGGCCACCGCGCGCAAGAGGAGGAGCAGCGGCCACACGGCGCCGAAGGCCGCGGCGGCGGCGAGGTCGCCGACGGCCGCCGCGACCACGGCCAGCAGGCCGAGGACGGTGGCGGCGCCCGCGAGCGGCACCGCAGCGAGGTTGGCGATTATGCCGACGGTCGAGAGCTGGTTGAAGTGCACGAGCGCCACCGGCAGCACCGCGAGCTGCGCGGCGAGGCTCACGGCGAGCGCGGCCGCCATCGTGCCGCGCGGCATCGGCGCCGCGACGATGCCCGCCGTCGCCGCGAAGGAGAGCTGGAACCCGGGATCGAGCAGGTCGCCCGGGCGCGCGGCCAGGATCGCCAGCGCGGCGAGCGCCAGACTGTTCGTCACCGACGCCTCACGCTCGAGCAGCACGGCCGCCAGCACGAGGACGGCCATGATCGTCGCGCGGATCACCGACGGCTCGGGCCCGACGACGGCGGCGAAGCCGAGCACGGCGACGATGGCGCCGGTCGCGGCGGTGCGCCGGCCGCTGCCCGCCGCGCGCGCGAGCGTCCACACGGCGCCCGCGAGCAGCGCGACGTTGAACCCCGAGACCGCCAGCACGTGAAAGACGCCGGCGCGACGGAAGGCGTCCTGCACGTCGGCCGGCAGCGCGGTCCGGTTGCCGAGCACGAGCCCGCCGAGCAGCCCGGCCGACGCCGGCGGCAGTCGCTCGGCGAACGCGGCCAGCGCGAACCGCCGCACGCGTGCGGGCCACGGCGGCGCCGGCGGCTCGAGCGGGACGACCCGTGTCGCCGACGCGCTGCCCGTGACGTGGATGCCCTCGCGCGCCAGGCGCGCGGCCACGTCGAAGACGCCGGGATCACGGAAGCCCACCGGACGCTCGAGCCGCGCGTCGACGACGATGCGCTGGCCCTCGGCCAGCGGCGGCGGGGGACCGTACAGCCCGAGCGAGATCCGTCCGCTGCGCGGCACGCCGTCGACGCTCTCGACGTCGAGGGCCAGCCGGGCGCGATCGGGCGCCCACGCGATCGGGTCGGCGGCGAGCCGCGCCTCCACGCGCGCCGTCGCCGGCAGCGGCAGTCGGCCGACGTGGTCCGCTGCCAGCGGCGCCGGTGTCGCGCGCAGCGCGCCGAGCATGGCGATCGCCGCGAGCAGAGGAGCGAGGGCGTGCGCGGCCTGGCCGAGCACGAGCACCAGCACGGTGGCGGCCAGCCCGGCCGCGACCAGCGCCCACGCTGCGCGCGGCGCGATCCAGGGGGCGAGCGCGATGCCGGCGGCGAAGGCGACGGCCAGCGGTGCCAGCGGCATCGTGAGCCGGCTTGTTCTACCGGAGGTAAGGCTCATGGCGTGTTCACGGCGAGGCGTGGGCGCAGGCGCTCGAGCGTGGCGTGGCCGACGCCGCGCACGCGCCGCAGGTCATCCACCGAGCCGAACGGGCCCTCGCGCGCGCGGACGTCGACGATCCGCGCGGCCAGGGCCGGCCCGACGCCGGGCAGGCGCTCGAAGTCCGCGGCGGTCGCGAGGTTGACGTCGAGCGGCGTCGCGTCGTCGGCGTGGGCGCGTCGCCCGCGCGCCTCGTCCTCGCGCGGCCGCGCCGCCGCGCGCCGCGCCATCGGCTCGCGCGGGCCGGGCTCGCGGGCCGTCGGCGGCGGCGCGGCGCGGTCGAGGGCCTCGAGATAGGCGACGACGTCGGGATTCGCGCGGCGCCAGTGATCGATCGCGAGACCGCCGGCGCCGACGGCGACGACGGTGACGACGATGACGAGCTGCCGGCGCGTGTAGCCGAGCACGCGGCGACGATCGCACGCGCGATTCAGGCTCGCTAGAGTGGACGAAAGGTGACGGGCTAGCCCGCGAGGGGGAGCGACACGGTGAGCGTCGGGGGAAGAGCGGGCGACTGTTGTGGCGAGACTACACGGCGACGAGGTGGACGCACGCGGGGCCCCGGTGTGCCGCGCGCGCCCAGCAGCCACACCGGCCGTGCCCAGCCTGCGCACGCCGTTGCAGCGCGTCGCCGCCCGGTCAGGGCACGAGGGCGGCGCGGCTGATCTTCGTCGTCTCCCGGTTGTGCCACTCCGATTCGGAGAAGGCCTGGTTGATCTGCTCGAGGGGGTACTTGTGCGAGATCAGCCGATCGAACGGGAACCGCGTCCGGTTGCGCACGAGAAAATCGAGGGCGCGCGGAATCACCGCGGCGTCGTACATGATGACGCCGACGATCTTCTTGGCCCCCCACACGAGCGTGGCCGGCTCGAGCTCGACCTTGGCGCCGCGGCTGATGGTGCCGATCTCGAGATAGGCGCCGCCCGGCCGGAGCATCTCGATGCCTTCGGGGATGACCTGGGGGAAGCCGACGAAGTCGCACGCGACGTCGGCGCCCATGCCGCCCGTCCACTTGCGCACGAGCGTGACGCGCTCCTTGCGCTCGGCGACCTCCTTCACGTTGATCACGTGGTCGGCGCCGAACGCCCTGGCCAGCTCCAGCCGCCCGGGCAGCTGGTCGACGACGATCACGGTCGAGGCGCCCATGTCTTTCGCCACCGCCGCCGCCTGAACGCCGAGCCCGCCCGCGCCCTGGATCACCACGCTGCCGCCGAACCGGAGCCCGGCCTCCTGCAGGCCGAAGATCACCTGCGACAGGGCGCAGTTCACCGGCGAGACCAGCTCGTCGCTGAGCGCGTCGGGCACGCCGAACAGGGCGCCGCCGGGGCGCAGGTAGTAGTACTCGGCGAAGGCGCCGTGGAAGTGCGGGAACTCGGAGGGGCCGCGCGGCCGCTCGATCTTGGCCGGGCACGCCGCCGGCTGCTTGTTGAGGCAGACGTAGCACCGGCCGCACGGATAGAAGTAGGTGTACGCGACGCGGTCGCCTTCGCGCAGCGGGCGGCCCAGCGAGTCGGTCTTCACGTTCCGGCCCAGCTTCGCGACGCGGCCCGTCATCTCGTGGCCGAAGATCCAGCCGTCCTCCGGCAGCCGCAGCGGCGCGTCGCCGCGCCAGAAGTGCAGGTCGGAGCCGCAGACGTTGGCGAGCGAGACCTTGATGAGGACGGCGTCGGGCTCGATCTCGGGCAGCGGGACCTCGCGGATCTCGAACGGCTTGCCCGGCCCGAAGAAGACGGCGGCTCTGCCGACGGAGGGCATTGGACTGGCTCCTTTATATGTGCCGTCGGGGCGCCGTCGCAGGGCTGCCCACTCGGGCTCGCCTCGGGCGCGACGCCCTGCGGCTTCGCACTGCGGCCCGACGGTCAGGCGGTCGACGCGCGCGGCGACTGTCGGTCGGGCGGTCGACGCGCGCGCGGCTACTCGCCTCCGAGCTCGAACGTGTCGTGCAGAGCCCGTACGGCCAGCTCCGCGTACTTGTCCTCGATCACGCAGGACACCGCGATCTCGGACGTCGAGATCATCTGGATGTTGATGCCTTCCTTGGAGAGCGCCGCGAACATGCGCGCGGCGACGCCGGAGTGGCTGCGCATGCCGACGCCGACGATGGACACTTTCGCCACGCGCTCGTCGTGCAGGACCTTTTCGGCGCCCACCGTGCGGCCGATCTCCTCCAGCGCCGTCTGCGCGCGCACGTGGTCGCCGCGCGGGACGGTGAACGAGATGTCGGTGAAGCCGTCGCGGCTGATGTTCTGCACGATCATGTCCACCACGACGTTCTTGGTCGCCACCGCGCCGAAGACCTGGGCGGCGATGCCCGGCCGGTCGGGCACCCGGAGCAGCGAGATCTTCGACTGGCTCCGGTCGTGGGTGATGCCGGTGACGACGACCTCTTCCATCCCGCTCTCCTCCCTCGTCACGAGCGTGCCGGGGTCGGGCTTGAACGTCGAGCGCACGTGCACGGCCACGCCGTACTTCTTGGCGAATTCCACCGAGCGGGCCTGGAGGACCTTGGCGCCGAGGCTCGCCATCTCGAGCATCTCGTCGTACGCCACCCGCGGCAGCTTGCGCGCGTCGGGGACGATGTTCGGATCGGCCGTGTACACGCCGTCGACGTCCGTATAGATCTCGCAGACGTCGGCCTTCAGGGCGGCCGCCAGCGCCACCGCGGTGAGGTCGGAGCCGCCGCGTCCGAGCGTGGTGACCTCGTCGGCGTCCGACAGGCCCTGGAAGCCGGCCACGATCACGATCTCGCCCGCCTCCAGCGCCGCCCGCGCGCGCTCCGGCGTGATCCGCGTGATGCGCGCCTTGGTGTGGGCGCGGTCGGTGCGCATACCGACCTGGGGTCCCGTCAGCGAGCGCGCCTTGAGCCCGAGCGCGTGCAGCGCCATGGCCAGCAGCGCGATGGTGACCTGCTCGCCGGTGGCGAGCAGCATGTCCATCTCGCGCGGCTCCGGCGTGCGGGTGATCTGGCCCGCGAGGCCCACGAGGCCGTCGGTGGTCTTGCCCATCGCGGAGACGACGACCACGAGCTGGTTGTTGGACGCGCTCTCGGCGACGCGCCGCGCGACGTTCTTGATCTTCTCCGCGTCGGCGACCGACGAGCCCCCGTACTTCTGCACGATCAGCGCCATGGTCTCTGCAATCTACATGAGCCGCGCGCGCTCAGGCAAGCGCGCGGCCACGCCTCACGCGGCGGTCGGCGCGCGGCGCGCCTCGCCGAGCGAGACGTGCTCGCGCAGGAGGTACAGCCAGCCGGCGAGCGTGATGGGCACCACCGCGCTCGCGTGGAAGAGCAGCGCGTAGGCGACGGCGGCCTCGCGCGTCACGCCGTAGACGGCGAGGGCGGCGGCGGCCGCCGCGTGGAAGACGCCGACGTACCCCGGGGCGGACGGCACGCTGATGCCAACGCCGACGAACGCGAGCACCGCCCAGCCCGCGATGAATGGCAGATCGAGGTGGACGCCGCGCAGCATCGCCCATGCCGCGCTCGCGGGCAGCACCCACACGGCGAGCGTCCAGACCGCGATGCGGGGCAAGTGGGCCGGCGTGCGGATGCCGTCGAGCCCCCGCAGCCCCGTCTCGAAGATCGACGCCGACAGGCGCGTGGCGCCCGGCCATCGTCGCGTGAGGCGAAGCAGGACACGGCGGCACGTGTCGGGTGCCCGCGCGACGGCAATGAGGGCGGAGACGCCGACGACGTCGACGACGAGCAGGATCCCGGCGCCCCACTCGACGACCCGCGGGACGGGAATCATCAGCACGAGGACGGCCAGCATCGAGACGATGGCGAGGCTGTCGAGGACCCGCTCGACCACGAGGGTGGCCGTCACGAGCCAGAAGGCTTCCGCGCCGGTGGCGTAGCCGGACTCGCGCAGCTTGCGCGCCAGCACGTAGATGCGCACCACTTCGCCCGCGCGCAGCGGCAGTACGTTGTTCGCCATGTAGCCGATCATCGTGGCGGCGGCGATGCCCGTGGGCTCGACGCCCGGCGGGAACAGCCAGCGCCAGCGGAAGGCCCGCGCGTAGACGCCCGCGAGGCCGATCACCATGGCCGCGACCACCCACGACCAGTCGGTGCGCGCGAGCTCGCGGCCGAGCTCGCGCAGGTCGACACTCATGAGGAGGAACGCGAAGAGGCCGGCGCTGACCGCGACGCCGAGGACGACGCGGAGCCGGTGGCTCAGAGGCCGAGCTGCGCCAGGACGGCGTCGAGGGAGGCGGGGACGGACGTCGGCCGCGTCGCGGACTCGAGCGCGGTGTCCGGGTCCTTGAGGCCGTGGCCGGTCAGCGTCAGCACGAGCGTGCTGCCCGGCTCGATGCGGCCGGCCTTCACGATCTTGACGAGGCCGGCCACCGTCGCCGCCGAGGCGGGCTCCATGAAGATGCCTTCCTCGCGGGCCAGCATGCGGTAGGCGCGCAGGATCTCCTCGTCGGTGACGATGTCGACCCAGCCGCGGCTGTCCTTCACCGCCTCGAGCGCCGGCCCCCACGACGCGGGGTTGCCGATCTTGATCGCGGTCGCCACCGTGCGCGGCTCCTCGATCACGCGGTTCTCGTAGATCGGCGCCGCGCCGGCGGCCTGGAAGCCGACCATGCGCGGCAGGCTGCCCATCTTGCCGTCGCGATGGTACTCACGGTAGCCGCGCCAGTAGGCGGTGATGTTGCCGGCGTTGCCGACGGGGATCAGATGGTAGTCGGGCGCGCGCCCGAGCTGATCCACGACCTCGAAGGCGCCCGTCTTCTGGCCCTCGATGCGAAACGGGTTCACGGAGTTGACGAGCGTGACCGGGTGCGTCTCCGCGATGCGCCGTACGATGTCGAGCGCCTGATCGAAGTTGCCGTCCACCACCAGGACCTTGGCGCCGTGGATCGCCGCCTGCGAGAGCTTGCCGAGCGCGACCGAGCCGCGCGGCACCATGACGAACGCGCGGAGCCCGGCGCGCGCCGCGAAAGCAGCGGCCGACGCCGACGTGTTGCCGGTGGAGGCGCAGATGACCGCGCGCGAGCCGGCCTCGACGGCCTTCGACATCGCCATCGTCATGCCGCGGTCCTTGAAGGAGCCCGTCGGGTTGAAGCCCTCGCACTTGAGGAAGATGGCGAGGCTCGGATCGGTCGCCTCCGCCAGCCGCGGCGCCGGCAGCAGCGGCGTGTTCCCTTCGAGCAACGTGACCACCGGCGTCTTCTCCGTAACGGGCAGGTACCGCCGGTAACGCTCGATGATTCCGGGCCAGGCAGTTACCGCGTTTCGAGCGCCGGCTTCGCCGGCGCAATCCGCGGGGGCGGCTCGGAGGGGGGCGGAGCCCCCCTTCGACGTAGCGGAGCCCCCCTTCGATGAGCTCACGCGGGACCGCCTTCCACCCGGATCATCGTCGTGGCGCCCGCCACGTCGCGCAGCCGGTCGATCTTCGCCAGCGCCGCGCGCATGTCGCGCTCCCGCGCCTCGTGGGTCACGATCACCACCGGCACCGCCTCGCGCGTGCCGCGGCCCTTCTGGATCACGTTCGCGATGGAGATGTCGTTCTCGCCGAGGATGCCCGCGACGCGCGAGAGCACGCCGGGCTTGTCCTGGGCCATCACGCGCAGGTAGTAGCAGCAGCGAATCGTCTCCATCGGCCGCAGCGGCAGCGCGGCCGGCCCGACCGAGGGCAGCTCGAGCGCCAGCGCCGGGATGCCGTGGGCGATACGGCGCGCGATCTCGAGCGCGTCGGACCACACCGCGGAGGCCGTCGGCATCTGGCCCGCGCCGCGGCCGTAGAACATGAGGTCGCCGACGGCGTCGCCGGTGATGAAGACGCCGTTGAACACGCCGGAGACGGCGGCCAGCGGCGAGGTGGCCGGAATCATCGTGGGGTGCACGCGAACTTCGACGCCGCCGTCCGCGGCCTTGGCGATCGCGAGCAGCTTGATGCGATAGCCGAGCTCGCGCGCGTATGCGATGTCCGCCGCGGTGACGCGCGCGATCCCCTCGGTGTGGATGTCCTTGAGATCGATGAACGTGCGGAAGGCGAGCGAGACGAGGATCTGCAGCTTGTGAGCGGAGTCCATGCCCTCGATGTCCAGCGTCGGGTCCGCTTCCGCGTAGCCCTGCGCCTGCGCTTCTTTCAGCACCAGCGAGAAGTCGATCCCCTCGTCGGTCATTTTCGACAGGATGTAGTTGCAGGTCCCGTTGACGATGCCCGCCAGCGACAGGATGGAGTTCGCCGCGAGGCCCTCCTTCACGGCGCGGATGAGCGGGATTCCGCCCGCCACCGCCGCCTCGAAGGCGAGCGTCACCCCACGCCGCCGCGCCTCCTCGTAGAGCTCGGCGCCGTGGTGCGCGAGCAGGGCCTTGTTGGCGGTGACGACGTGCTTGCCCGCGGCCAGCGCGCGCAGGATGAAGGTGCGCGCGGGCTCGAGGCCGCCCACCAGCTCGATGACGACGTGCACGCCGGGGTCGCCGAGCACCCGCGCGGCGTCGTTGGTCATCGGCAGCGCGCGCAGGTCGAGGCCCTCGCGCGCGCGGGTGAGGTCGGTGTCGGCGACGGCGGCCAGCGCGAGCCGGCAGCCCGCGCGCTCCTCGAGCATCGCGCGCTGCGACTGGAGGATCTTCACGACGCCGGCGCCCACGGTGCCGAGGCCCAGCAGGCCGATGTGAACCTCGCCGACGGACGTCACGGGTGGGTCGTCCGGCCGCTCAGCGGTGGACGTGCTTGAGGCCGCGCAGCGCCTGCTTGATCCGCTGCTCGTTCTCGACGAGCGCGAAGCGGACGTAGCCTTCGCCGTACTCGCCGAACCCGATGCCAGGCGATACCGCGACCTTCGCTTCCTGGATGCAGAGCTTGGCGAACTCCAGGGAGCCCATGGCGCGGAACGGCTCCGGGATCGGCGCCCACACGAACATCGTGCCCTTGGGCTTGGGGACCTCCCAGCCGAGCTTGTTGAGGCCGTCCACGAGCACGTCGCGGCGCTTGCGGTGCACCTCGACGATCTCGTCCACCACCTTCTGGTCGCCCTCGAGCGCGATGATGCTCGCGATCTGGATGGGCTGGAAAGCGCCGTAGTCGAGGTAGGACTTGATGCGCGCCAGCGCCGCGATCATGCGCGCGTTGCCGCACACGAACCCCATCCGCCAGCCCGGCATGTTGTACGACTTCGACAGCGAGAAGATCTCGACGCCGACGTCCTTCGCCCCCGGGACCGAGAGGAACGACGGGGGCTTGTAGCCGTCGAACGTGAAGTCGGCGTACGCGAAGTCGTGGACCACCATCAGACGGTGCTCGCGCGCGAACTCCACGACCTTCACGAAGAAGTCGCGCTCGACGCACATGGTCGTCGGATTGTGCGGGAACGACAGGATCAGCAGCTTGGCCTTGGGCCAGGCGAGCTTCGCCGTCTCCTGCAGCCGTCCGAAGAAATCGCCATCGGCGGTCAGCGGAACCGATCTGAGGTCGCCGTCGGCGATCACCACCGAATACGAGTGGATCGGGTAGGTCGGATTCGGCACCAGCGCGCCGTCCCCCGGCTGCAGGACCGCGAGGGCCAGGTGCGCCATGCCTTCCTTGGCGCCGATGGTCGCGATGACCTCGGCATCCGGATCGAGCTCGACGGCGTACCGGTCGTGGTACCACGTCGCCATCGCACGGCGCAACCGCGTGATGCCGCGCGAGGCCGAGTAGCGGTGGTTCTTCGGATTCTTCGCGGCCTCGATGAGCTTGTCGACGATGTGCTTGGGCGTCGGCATGTCGGGGTTGCCCATGCCGAGGTCGATGACGTCTTCGCCCCGGGCGCGCGCCTTCGTCTTCAGATCGTTGACGATCGCGAAGACATATGGCGGCAAGCGCTTGATCCGGTAGAACTCGTCCATCGCGGCTCCCTCACACAGGCTCGCGTCGGGGCGCGGGCACCTGCGGCAACTCGGCCGCCGCGACGCTTCGCCCAACGTCGACGGCTGTCCCGCGATGATACCGAAGCGTTGCGCAGAGTGTCAACGAATGGAGCCACGACGCGCACTTACGTCGCGCGCCCTGGGTCAGCCTGTCGTCACGCCGCGGACGTTTTGTGACGGATGCCGTGTCGGACTGTCCCGGCGAGTGGGGCTCGGGTGCGTCGAAGTGCTTGATTCTACGTAAAGCGACTTCGGCACGTCGCTTGCGCAACAGGGCGCGGCATGACTGAGGCGAGTGACCGCGCCGACACGACGGAACCCCCGGTTGACACTGTCCCCGGCCCGATGCTAGAACCCGCAAAACTCGGGCTGCAGCGTGGCTGGTTCCACCGCGGGTTGGGGCCGGGCCGTGTGGCATGCCCCGGGGGGAGACGCCGCAGCGTGAACCGTCGCCGTGGTCAGTTCAGCCTGCTGGTCGTGCGCGGGGACGGAGTCAGGGTGGTGCGTTTCAACTTCGCCCGTCCCCTTGCCGTGGCCGGGTTCCTCACGCTCGCCGCCGTCGTTTCCGTCATGGGTGCCCTCGTCGGTGACTGGCTGCAGCTCCGGCAGCTCACCCGCGAGTCGGTCACCTTCGCCGCCCAGATCGTCGAGCAGCGCAAGACCATCGACGACTTCAACCGCCGCGTGGCCGAGCTCCGTAAGGAAGTCGGCGCGTGGCGCGAGATGCACGCGCGCATCCAGGAGCCATTCGGTCCTGACGTCGGCCGCGGCGCGCGCGAGCGCGGCATCGGCGGCGCCACCACGCCGTCCGGGCGGCCGGCGGACGGGATCTCGGCGAGCGACGAGCTGAACCGCCTGACCGAGACGATCATGCAGGAGGGTGAGAACCTCCGCGCGCTCGATCGGCTGATGGCGCGCGCCGGAAAGGCGCTGGCCGCGCTGCCCTCGCGGTGGCCCGTGCGTGGCGCGGTGAACTCGGAGTTCGGCATGCGCCAGTCGCCGTGGACGAAGGCGCCGGAGTTTCACGGCGGCATGGACATCGGCGCGAACCGTGGCACCGCGGTGCAGGCGCCCGCGGCGGGCACCGTCGTCTTCGCGGGGACGGCGCCGGAGTACGGCAACGCCGTGATCGTCGACCACGGCCAGGACATCAAGAGCCTGTACGGCCACCTGTCGGAGGTCAGCGTGAAGCCCGGCCAGAAGGTCGAGCGCGGCACGCTGCTCGCGCACACGGGCAACACGGGGCGCTCGTCGGGCCCGCACCTGCACTACGAGATCCTGGTCAAGGGCCGCGCGGTCAACCCGCGCGCCTATCTATGGGATTGAGGGATTAATTACATGGGGGGCCCCGAAATGGCCCCCCACCCCCCCCAACGCTCGGAGCGTCCCGGCGTAGCCGTGACGCTCCTCGATCGCCTGACCTCCCGCCACTCTAGCTCTCGTCGACCCGTTCGCCGTCGATCTCGATGAAGACGAGCGAGCGCTCGTTGCCGCGCACCCACACGGCTGAGGCCACCGCGCCCGTCTGCGCGTTCAATCCTTGCCAGACCCCGCCTGATGGCGCGTGATTCACCGGATTGCGCGCGACCTCGCGCTTGCACTCCTGGAACCCCTCGCGCGCGAGCGCGTCCACGACCTCGTCGGGCTCGGCGAGCCATCCCTCACCGGTCCAGCGCATGCGGCCCCCACGACACAGCTCCATCAGGCGATCCGGTCCCTGCATGTGGCCCCTCCTTCGTCGGCGGCTCCGCGCCGCGAACCGCGAGGAGGCTTGCAAGGTGAGCGCCATCGATGACGCGCCACGCGGGGTCGGCTAAGCGCGCGTCGCGTGGAACGCCCGCGGTCGGACCGATGCTGACAGCGCGTGAGCGCGCGCGACGGCGCGGAAGAACTTTCAAGAGCTGTTCGTGACGCGAGACGCGCGCGTCAGCCGCGGCGCGCGAGGAACTCGAGGCACAGCGCGTTGAACGCCTCCGGCCTCTCCCACATGTACGCGTGGCCCGCGTCCGCGAGGGTCTTGAGCTCGGCGCCGGGCACGCGCTGGGCGATCGCGTGCGAGAAGCGCGGCGGTACGAGGATGTCGTGATCGGCGACGGTCACCAGCGTCGGGCAGCGGATGTCGCGGAGCCGTTCCAGCGTATCGTGCGCGCGCACGGCCTCGCCCTGGTGCACGAATCCGGCGAGCGACTGCGGATACGGATTGGCGAGCGCGTTCTGCAGCAGCAGCTCGATCAATTCGGGGTGCTCGGCGTAGGTGACGGGCGCGAACAGCCAGAGCGCGAGCATCCGCAGCCACTCGTCGCGCTCGAGCTTGGGCCGCAGCTCGCCCCACGAGGCGGACAACGCGTGCATGTACGCGTCCGGCCGCGCCAGCGTCGCGTGCAGCTGCAGCGTGCGCACGCGCCCGGGATGCCGCAGCGCGATCTCCTGGGCGATCATGCCGCCCATCGAGACGCCGCAGACGTGTGCGCGCGCGATGCCGAGCGCGTCCATGAGGCCGACGGTGTCATCGGCCATCATCGGCGTGGTGTAGGGGGCGTCGGGCGCGTCGGACTGGCCGACGCCGCGATTGTCGAAGGCGACGACGCGATACTTCGCGGCGAAGGCCGGAATCTGAAGTCCCCACGCGAGGTGGTCGCCGCCGAAGCCCATGACGAGCACGAGCGGGTCGCCGGCGCCCGCCTCGACGTAGAACATCTCGATGTCGCGGACGCGGACCTTGGGCAGCGCTCCGCCTCAGCCGGTGGCGACGCCGGTGCGCACCTGGCAGGCGACCCAGTGGCCCGGCGAGACTTGCTTCAGCACCTGTTCGTTCTGCGAGCACGACGGCACGCGCAGACTGCAGCGCGTGTGGAAGCGGCAGCCCGAGGGCGGATTGATCGGGCTCGGCACGTCGCCCTCGAGGAGGATGCGCTTGCGCTTCATGGTCGGATCGGGGATGGGCACCGCGGACAGCAGCGCCTCGGTGTAGGGGTGCTTCGGGTTGGTGTAGAGCTCCTTCGCCGGCGCGACCTCCACGATCTTGCCCAGGTACATCACGGCCACGCGCGTGGAGATGTGCTCGACGACCGACAGGTCGTGGGCGATGAAGATGTAGGTGAGGCCGAACTTCGCCTGGAGGTCCTCCAGCAGGTTGATGATCTGCGCCTGGATCGAGACGTCCAGCGCTGACACCGGCTCGTCGGCGATGATCAGCTTCGGGCTCACGGCGAGCGCGCGCGCGATGCCGATGCGTTGGCGCTGGCCGCCCGAGAACTCGTGCGGGTAGCGGCGCAGGTGCTCGGAGGAGAGGCCGACGGTCTCCAGCAGCTGCACGACGCGCTCCTCGCGCGCCTTCCGGTTCGGCGCCAGCTTGTGGATCACCAGCGCCTCGCCGATGATCGACCCGACCGTCATCCGCGGATTCAGCGACGCGTACGGGTCCTGGAAGATGATCTGCATCTCCTTGCGGAGCGCGCGCAGCGAGCGCTTGTCCAGCGTGGTGACGTTCTTGCCCTCGAACGAGACCTCGCCGGAGGTCGGCTCGATCAAACGCAGGATCGAGCGGCCGGTGGTGGACTTGCCGCAGCCCGACTCGCCCACGAGCCCCAGCGTCTCGCCGGGCATGACGTCGAACGACACGTCGTCCACCGCGTGCACCCGCGCCACCTCGCGCGAGAAGAGACCGCCGCGGATCGGGAAGTACTTCTTGAGGTTCTTGACCTTGAGGAGGGGCTCTGCCATGGCGTGGCCTCTCAGTACAGGAAGCAGGCCACCTTGTGGCCCGGCCGGACTTCCTTGAGCGGCGGTGTGTTGTCGAAGTGCATCGGCTTGGCGAGCGCGCAGCGCGGCGCGAAGCGGCAGCCCGGCTTCTCGGGGCCGCGCAGGGTCGGGACGGTGCCGGGAATCGGCTCCAGCTTCTTCTTGCTGGTGGCGGCCACGTCGATGCGCGGGATCGAGCGCAGCAGCCCCTGCGTGTACGGGTGCAGCGGCTCCTTGAACAGCTCACCCACCGGCGCCTCCTCGACGACCTGCGCGCCGTACATGACGACCACGCGCTGGGCCGTCTCGGCGATGACACCCATGTCGTGGGTGATGAGCATGATGGCCATACCGAGCTTGGCCTTCAGCTCGTTCAGCAGCTCGAGGATCTGCGCCTGGATGGTGACGTCGAGCGCGGTGGTGGGCTCGTCCGCGATCAGGAGGTTCGGGTTGCATGAGAGCGCCATGGCGATCATCACGCGCTGGCGCATGCCGCCCGAGAGCTGGTGCGGGTATTCTTTCACGCGCCGCTCGGCGTTCGGGATGTGCACGATCTTCAGCATCTCGACGGTCTTGTCCATCGCGTCGCGCCGGCCCAGGCCCTCGTGCAGGCGGATGGCCTCCGCGATCTGCTCGCCCACCGTGAACACCGGGTTCAGCGAGGTCATCGGCTCCTGGAAGATCATCGCGATCTCTTTGCCGCGGATCTTCCGCATCTGCGACGGGGACAGACTGAGGAGATTCTTGCCGTTGTAGATGATCTCGCCCTGCACGATGCGTCCGGGCGGCTGCGGGATGAGCCGCATGACGCTGAGCGCGGTGACCGACTTCCCCGAGCCCGACTCGCCGACGATGCCCAGCGTCTCGCCCTTGTTGATGTAGAGGCTGACGCCGTCGACGGCGCGCACGATGCCCTCGTCGGTGAAGAAGTGTGTCTTGAGTCCCTTGACTTCGAGGAGCCGTTCGGCCATGGAGCCTCCCGTTCGAGCTACCAGCGACTCGTCAGCTCGCGGAACGCCTCGAGCGCCCGCGAGGTGTCTTCGGCGTCGACGTCCTTGTGGGTGACGCAGCGGATGGCGGCCGGGCCCATCGCGTGGACCTTCACCTTGCGGGCCGCGCAGCCCTTCACCAGTTCGTCGGTCGCGGCCGGGCCGCGCTCGATGCGCACGATGACGATGTTCGTCTGCACGGTGGCGAGATCCACGCGCAGGCCCGGCAGCTTCGCCAGGCCCTCGCCCAGGCGCCGCGCGTTCGCGTGGTCCTCGGCCAGCCGCTCGACCATGCGCTCCAGCGACACGATGCCGGCGGCGGCGAGGATGCCGACCTGCCGCATGCCGCCGCCGAGCATCTTGCGCCAGCGGCGCGCGCGCTCGATGAATTCCGCCGAGCCGCAGATCACGGAGCCGACGGGCGCCGCGAGCCCCTTGGACACGCAGAAGGTCACGGAGTCCACGTGGCGCGCGAAGTCCGCGGCCGGGCGCTTCAGGGCGACGGCGGCGTTGAACAGCCGCGCGCCGTCGAGGTGCACGGGGACGCCGGCCTCGTGCGCGACCGCGGCCACCGCCGCGATCTCCTCGGGCGTACAGCAGGTCCCGCCGTGGCGGTTGTGCGTGTTCTCGACGCAGACGAGCCCGGTCTGGGGCAGGTGGATGTTCGCGGGGCGCAGCGCCTCGCGCACCTGCTCGGGCGACAGGAATCCGCGCTCGGTCTTCGTCGGCCGCATCTGCAGCTGGCCGATCACGGGCGCTCCCGCGACCTCGTTGTTGAACACGTGCGAGTCGAAGTCGAGGACGACCTCCTGGCCGGGGCGCGTGTGGGTCACGACCGACACGAGGTTGCCCTGGGTGCCGGAGCTGACGAAGAGCCCCGCCGGCTTGCCGAGCCGCTGGGCGGCGAGCGCCTCGAGGCGCCGGACGGTGGGGTCCTCGCCCCAGACGTCGTCGCCGACCTCGGCGCGCGCCATGGCCTCGCGCATCTCGGGCGTCGGCAGCGTGAGCGTGTCGGACCGGAGATCGACGATGTCGTGCATCAGCGTTGCCTCAGCCGCTGCGCGGCGCGCTTGCCCCATTCGGTGTACGAGTAGTCGCTGGCGACCTGGCGGAGGAGCTCGAGGGCTTCCTTGTCGCGCCCATCACTGAAGTTCACGTCGGCGAGCAGGGAGAGGGCCTCGGGCATCACGGGCGCGCGCGGATAGTCCTTGATGACCTTCTCCAGGCGCTGGCGCGCGCCGCCGGGGTTGCCCTGGTTCAGGTAGTAGGCGGCCACCCACACTTCCTTCTGCGCCATCCGGCCGCGGCACACCTCGATCTTCGCGATGCCGTCGGTGGCGTAGCGGGACTCCGGATACTCCTTCACGAGCTTCTTGAACTGATCCATCGCCTTCTGCGCGAACACCTGTTCCTGCTCGATCGGCTTGATCTGGTCGTAGTAGGACATCGCGAGCCGGAACTGGACGAGGTCGGCGATCTGGTGGCGGGGATAGAAGGCCAGAAACGCCTCGAACTCCTTCGCGGCCTTGTCGAAGTCGGGCTCGCGATAGTACGCCTCGCCGATCAGGAAGCGCGCGCGCGGCGCGTACGACGAGTTCGGGTGGCGCTCGACGACCTTGCGGAACTGCTCGCGCGCCTCCGGATAGCGCTTCTTGTCGAGCTCGGACTCGCCGATCTGGTAGAGCTCCTCGGGGGGAAGGATCGGCGTCGGCTGCGGCTTGAACCACGCGCAGCCGGCGGTGAGCAGGAGAAGGAGGGCGAGGAGCGTCCGCGCCATCGTGGGCAAAGGATATAGCACATTTCCCGGCCGAAAAATCCTTTGACTTCCGGGGCCTGGGCCGGTATGACCATGGTGTTTCCCGTCGGGGGCGCCCCCGTGCCCGACGGTCGGGCACCAACCGCTGGAGGCCGAAGATGCTGCCCCGGATGATCCGCGTCCGCCAGACGTTCCCCCGCCCGCGTGTCGCCGACATTCCGCGCGCGGTGACCGCCACCCTCGGCGAGGCCGCCCTCCGGATCAAGCCGGGCGACACGGTGGCCGTCGGCGCGGGCAGCCGCGGCATCGCCAACATCGGCGCGATCGTGGGCGCCGCCGTGCGCTGGCTCCGGGACCTCGGCGCGCGCCCCTTCGTGTTCCCCGCGATGGGCAGCCACGGCGGCGGCACCGCCGAGGGCCAGCTCGCGGTGCTCGAGCACTACGGCATCACCGAGGCCACGATGGGTTGCCCGATCCGCGCGACGATGGACGTGGTCCAGGTCGGCGAGGCGCTGGGGCTGCCGGTGTGGCTGGATGCGTACGCGGCGGAGGCGAACTGGATCGGGCTCGTCAACCGCGTGAAGCCGCACACCGATTTCAAGGGCTCGATCGAGTCCGGGCTGTTCAAGATGATGACGATCGGGCTGGGCAAGTGGAAGGGCGCGCTCCAGTACCACCGCGCGAACGTCAATCACGGCTACGAGACGGTGATCACCGCCGTGGGCCGCGAGATGCTGGTCAAGGCTCGCATCGGCTTCGGCCTCGGCATCGTCGAGAACGGTTACGACGAGACCGCGCACGTGGAGGCGTTCGGGCCGGAGGCGCTGGAGTCGGGCGAGCGGCGGCTGCTCAAGAACGCGCGCGAGTGGATGGCGCGCCTGCCGTTCTCGCCGATCGACGTCCTCATCGTGGAGGAGATGGGCAAGAACATCTCCGGCTCCGGCATGGACACCAACGTCATCGGCCGGCCGTCGAACCCGCACGAGCCGTTCCCGGCCGACCCGAAGATCCTCTGGATCGTCGCCCTCGACCTCACGGAGGACAGCTACGGCAACGCCGTCGGCATCGGCAACGCCGACTTCACCACGCGGCGGCTCGTCGACAAGATCGACATGAAGCCGACGCTGATCAACGCCATCACGGCCTGCGCGCCCAACGGCGCGAAGGTGCCGCCCACCTACGACACCGACCGCGAGGCGATCGAGACGGCGCTCTCGTGCATCGGTCTCACGCCGCCCGAGCGCGCGCGGGTCATCCGCATCAAAAACACGCTGATGCTCGGTGAGATCGAGGTCTCGGAGGCCTTCGCGGCCGACCTGGCCAAGCGCCCGGATCTCACGCCGCTCGGCGACCCGGCCCCGCTGCCTTTCGACGTCGCGGGGCGGCTGGCATCGCGCTGAGGGGCGGCGTGCGCCCGCGCCGCTCGTAGCCGGCCCGCCGTGAACTTCGGAGGCCGCAACCTCGTCCTCGCCCTCGCCGGCGTCGCCGCGCTCGCCGCCATCGTCTGGGGCGCCGTCGTCTGGTACCGGGGCTCCACGCGCGTCACCACCGACGACGCCTACGTCGAGGGGGTCATCTCCCCGGTCAGCGCCAAGGTCAGCGGCCACGTGGTCGAGATGCGCGTGCGCGACAACCAGGCGGTGAAACGCGACGACCTGCTGCTGCGCGTGGACCCGCGCGACTTCGAGGCTCGCGTGGCGCAGGCGCGGGCGGCGGTGGCGGTGGCCGAGGCCAATCTCAGGGCCGCCCGCTCCGAGGTGCCGCTGGCGCGCGACATCACGCGTGCGCAGACGGATGAGGCGCGCGCCAACCTCGAGGGCTCGCACGTGTCGGTGAAATCCGGCGAGGCCAACGTCGAGGAGTCGCGCGCGCGGCTCGAGGCGCGCCGCGCCGCCGTGGGCGCGGCCACCGCGGAGGTGGCCGCCGCCGAGTCCACCGTGCGCAAGACGGGTCTCGAGATCGAGCGCATGCGGCGGCTCATGAAGAACGACTACGTGTCGCGCCGCGAGCACGACGACGCGCAGGCGGCCAGCGAGAACGCCGTGGCCATGCACGAGGCGGCGCGGCGCCGGCTCACCCAGACCGAGCAGGAGGTGCAGCAGGCGCAAGCGGAGCTGGCCGCTCGGCGGCACGCGGTGGACGTGGCGAAGCAGAAGGTGGCGGAGGCGCGCGGGACCGTCGCGCGCGCCGAGGGCCAGCAGGGCCAGGTGACGGTGAAGCAGGCGGAGGTCGGTCGCGCGGAGGCGGCCATCAAGCAGGCGCAGGCCGAGCTCGCGATGGCCGAGCTGCAGCTCGCGTACACGGAGGTGAAGGCGCCCGTCGACGGCGTCGTCTCCAAGCGCACCGTCGAGCTGGGGCAGGTGGTGCAGCCGGGCCAGCCGCTGCTCGCCATCGTGCCCCTGCACGAGGTGTGGGTGCTCGCGAACTTCAAGGAGACGCAGCTCGGACGGGTGCATCCCGGGATGCGGGCCGACGTCGAGATCGACGGCTTCCCGGGCAAGGTCTTCAGGGGCACCGTGGATTCGATCAGCGCCGGCACGGGCGCGCGCTTCTCGCTGCTGCCGCCCGAGAACGCTACCGGCAACTGGGTGAAGGTCGTGCAGCGCGTGCCCGTGAAGGTGCTGCTCGATCAGAAGGAAGTCGGCAACCCGCAGCCGCTGCGCGCGGGGATGTCGGCGGTCGTCACCATCCGCCTTCGTTAAGTGGGGGGCCCCGACATGGCCCCCCACACCCCCCAGTCGCTCGGAAGCGCCCCGGGGAACCCGGGGCGCTCCTCGATGTCCCGTCAGTAGCCTTTGCGCTTGTCGATCAGCGCCAGGAGGGGCCGGCCGTCGGCGAGGCGGCGGAGGTTCTCGCAGAACGTCGCGATAGCGCGCCCGGCGCGCCGCGGCGAGCCGCCGGCCGTGTGCGGCGTCACCACCACGCGCGGATGGCGCCAGAGCGGATGGCCCGCCGGCAGCGGCTCGGGATCCGTGACGTCGAGCCCGGCGCCCCAGATGAGCCCCTCGTCGAGCGCCGTCATCAGATCCTCGCCGTAGACGATCTCGCCGCGCGTGACATTGATCAGAATCGCGTGGCGCTGCATGCGCCGGAACAGGTCGCGTGTGAAGAGGTGGCGCGTGGCCTTGGTGAGCGGCAGCGCGATGACCACGACGTCGGAGGCGGCGAGCAGGTCGTGGAGCCGGTCGGCCTTCCACAGCGTCACCCCGGGCTCGGGCGGGACGTTCTCGACGTCCACCGCGAGCACCTTCAGCCCGAAGCCGAGCGCGCGCCGCGCGACGGCACGGCCGGTGCCGCCGAAGCCGACGATGCCCATCGTCTGCTCCCAGAGCTCGCGCTGCTCCCGGCGGATGGGCTCGCGCAGGCGGAAGTCGGGCTCGCGCAGCGCCGTGTGCAGGCCGCGCGTGAGCGCGAGCAGCAGCGCGAAGGCGTGCTCGGCGAGGTGGATGCCGACCTCGCCCTTCTCGGAGGCCAGGATCACGTCGCTCTCGACCAGCTCGGGCGAGAGGACGGAGTCCACGCCGGCGCCGAGGCAGTGGTAGTAGCGCAGCCGCCGCGCCGCCACGAAGATCTCCGAGCTCACGCGACCGAACAGCACGTCGGCGTCGACGATCTCCTCGCGCTGCCGGTCGGGCGTCTTCGCCACCACGAGCACGGAGTCCGTGCCGGCGGCGGCGAGGATCTCGGCGTCCTGCTCGGGTGTGAGCGAGGGCACCAGCGTCGAGATCGGGGTGTAGACGATCTTCATCTCAGGCTCATCCTCCGTGGGTCCGTCGTCACGAGCCGCCGCGGCGCGTACACGATCACCGACGAGCCCTCCGCGACCAGCGCCGACCCCGGCGCGCGCGCCAATGCCGGCGCGAACGCCGGCCCGTAGAGTCGCGCGACATCCATCGTCAGCGTCGCGCCGCCTGCCGTCCAGACGCGCCACGGCGGGTGCACGACCTCGTACTCCGCCGTCCCGCCGTCGCGCTGCCGCGTGTACCCCCAGTGATGCTGGGTGACGAAGGCCTCCTGCGAGCCCGGCTCGGGCGCCGTCGGCGCTCCCACCGCCGTCGCGGCCAGCCCCTCCCACGCGCCGCCGATCCGCCACTCGTACGCGAGGCGCCCCGGCGCGTCGCTCGCGCCGCGCGGCGTTGCGCTGCGCATCCTCACGGCGCGGTACGGTTCGTTATAGGCGAGCCGGGCCAGGAGCGCAACGGCGAGGCGCGACACGAGCTCGCGCACGAACACGACGCCGTGCCGTGTCTCGCCGCCTGGCATGTCGCGGCGGACGTAGAATCGCAGGTTCACCTCGTCGAAGTCGCGATGCCGTGGAATGGCCGCTCCGAGCACGCGCGCGTCGAGGAAGCGGAACCCGACGACGCTCACGAGGGCGCGGCCGTGCCAGAGGTCGAGCGCGAGGCCGGCGGGGACGAGCGGCGCCAGCACGTCGAGGTCGACCTCGTAGCTCAGCATCACGAGGTGTCGCCACTCGGCGGTGAGGAACGGGCGTCGCGCGCGCGACCGGGCGTCGTCGGTCATCGCGCAGTCCTACGCCTTGACGTTGAAGAAGATCTCGCGCGCGGCGAGCCGCCGCTGATCGATGCTGGCCCGGCCCGTGGCGACCAGCACGTAGAGCATGTTGAGCGCCACCAGCGCCGAGGGGACGCCGCGCTTGGAGCGCTCGTAAACGAGCCGCGCCGTGAGACCGCGACGGCCGCGCAGCCGCCGGTGCAGCCGTTCGACGGAGGCCTTGCCGACGAGGTTGAAGTTGCCGGCGTCCCGCTTGCTCCGCGAGAGCGACATGACGAAGTACTGGCGCGCGCTGGAGAGCACGAAGTAGCGCTGCCGTTTGCCCTCCACTTCGCCGTGGAACTGCAGGCCCGTCGTCAGCGTCTTCACGTCGAGCTTCATGCGCCCCTCACTTTCGGGACGTCGAGCGGGTCGGGGGGACGAGCAGCGTGCCGAGGATCGCGATGGCCGTCATTTCTCGGGTCGCGTAGATTGTGGCACAGGCGGGACGGGAATACCGCTCAGGAGGGGCATCATGAGCGTGCGCAAGCGGATCGGCGTGATGGTGCCGTCGACGAACACGACCTGCGAGGCCGACTTCAACATGGTCGTGCCCCGCGGCATCACCGTGCACGGCCAGCGGCTGTGGATGACGAACGACGCCACCGGCGACGCGGCCTACCAGCGGATGAACGGCGAGATCGAGACCGGCGCGCGGTATCTGGCGACGGCCCGGGTCGACGTGATCGCCTACGGCTGCACGACGGGTTCCTTCTACCGGGGGCCTGGCTGGGACCGCGAGATGCTCGCGCTGATCGAGCGGGAGGCCGGCGTGCCGGCGGTGGCCACCACGCCGTCGGTGGTGACCGCGCTGCGCGCGTTCGGGGCCCGGCGGATCTCCGTCGCCACGCCGTACCCCGACTGGAACAACGAGCGGCTGCGCGCCTATCTCGAGGCGCACGGCTTCGAGGTGCTCAACGTCGACGGCGAGCCGACGGCGGCGGCGTCGGGCAACCAGGGCATCAACGATCAGAGCCCGGAGTCGGTGGTCGCCTTCGCGGCGCGCGCGTGCCGGCCCGAGGCCGACGCGCTGCTCTGCTCCTGCACGGCGTGGCGGTCGGTCGAGGCGGTCGACGCGCTCGAGCGGCGCACCGGCAAGCCGGTGGTGACGTCCAACCAGGCCACGATCTGGACGGCGCTGGGCGCGGTCGGCGTCACGCAGCCGGTCGGCGGCTTCGGCCGGCTCTTCGAGCGTCCGGCGCCCGCCGCCGTCGGGGCGGCGCGATGACCACGTCCACGCCGGCGTTTCGAGAGATCACGACGGGCCTGCGTTTTCCCGAGGGGCCGGTGGCCATGCCCGACGGCTCGGTCGTGCTCGTCGAGATCGAGCGCCAGACGCTCTCCCGTGTCACGCCGGACGGCAAGATCCACGTGATCGCGCGGCTCGGCGGCGGCCCCAACGGCGCGGCGATGGGGCCGGGCGGCAAGATCTACGTCACCAACAACGGCGGCCTCAAGTTCGTCGAGCGCCCGGGCAAGCTCTTCCCCGTCGCCCAGGCCGACGACTACACCACCGGCAGCATCCAGGTGGTCGATCCCGAAAGCGGCAAGTTCGACACGCTCTACGACCGCTGCGACGGCCGGCGGCTCTGCGGGCCGAACGACCTCGTCTTCGACGCCGCCGGCGGCTTCTGGTTCACCGACCTCGGCAAGACGCGCGCGCGCGACGCGGATCGCGGCGCCGTCTATTACGCCAACGCCGACGGCTCCTCGATCCGCGAGGCGATCTTCCCGCTGGAGCGGCCGAACGGCATCGGGCTCTCCCCCGACGGGCGAACGCTCTACGTCGTCGAGACCCCGACCGCGCGCTGCTGGGCGTTCAGCCTGTCGGCGCCGGGCCGGATCGAGTCCGCCAACGGGCCGTATCGCGGCGAGAAGGGCCGCGTGGTCGTCGGCCTCGGCGGGTATCAGATGTTCGACTCGCTCGCCGTCGACGCCGAGGGCCACGTCTGCGTGGCGACGCTCATCACGGGGGCGGTCAGCGACATCTGGCCCGACGGCAGCCGCGTGGACCAGTTCGTGCTGCCGGACATGATGGTGACCAACGTCTGTTTCGGCGGACGCGAGCTGCGCACGGCGTTCGCGACGCTGTCGATGGGAGGCCGGCTCGTCTCGTTCGAGTGGCCGCGGCCCGGGCTGCCGCTGCGCTACCTGAACATCTGAGGGCTAGAGCAGCTTCTCCATCACGATCGTGTCGACCCAGCGGCCGTCGAGCAGCCCCTGCTGCTTGTAGACGCCGACGGTGCGGAAGCCGATCCGTTCGTAGAGCGCCATGCCGGCGGCGTTGTGGGGAAAGGCCGAGAGCACCATTTTGTGGTAGCCGAGCTCGCGCCCCAGCTCCACGAGCCGCGCGAGCACGGCCTTGCCGACGCCCTTGCCGCGGTACGCGCGCTCGACGTAGATGGAGAAATCCACGACGTGGCGGTACGCGTCGCGCGGGTTGAAGGCGTTGAGGCTGCCCCAGCCGACGACGCGGCCACCGTCCTCGGCGACGATCACCGGATGCCGCGGGCCGCGCGCCTTCAGCCAGTGTCGCCGCTCCTCCGGCGTGCGCAGCTCGGTCTCGAGGGTGGCGAGCCGGTCCTCGATGCCCTGGTTGTAGATCTCGCAGATCGCCGCCGCGTCAGCCTCGGCGGCCGGCCGGATCCGGGCCGCGGTCATGGCAGCGACTATAATAGCCGGCGTGTTCCAGAGCGAACGGTTCTTCCGCGAAACCTGGCCGACGATCTCGCAGGCGCTCGAGCCCGAGGCGGGCGCGCGCGGCGCCGTGCGCTGGATCGTCGGCGTGGCCGGGCTCAAGCCCGGCGCCCGCGTGCTCGACGCGCCGTGCGGCTTCGGCCGCCACGCGGTGGCGCTCGCGCGCCTCGGCTACAAGGTGACCGGCGTGGACTTCAACGAGACCGAGCTGGGCCGCGCGCGCGAAGCGGCGCGCGCGGCCGGCGTCGTCGCCGACTTCGTCAGCGCCGACATGCGCGACACCGACTTCGCCTCCGAGTTCAACCTCGCCGTCAACCTGGAGCAATCGATCGGCTACTTCACCGACGACGAGGACCGCCAGCTCATCGACCGTTTCTGGCGCGCGCTCGTGCCGGGCGGCGCCTTCGTGCTCGACACCCGCAACCGCGACCAGTGCGTCAAGTCGCTGCCCCCCGAGGAGCGCCGCCAGTTCGACGACTGGACGCTGCGGATCGAGAACCTCTTCGACGCGGCCACCAGCCGCTGGCGCGCGCGCTGGTTCCGCCTGGCCTCGTCGGCGCCGGCGCCCCGGGAGGCCGGCGAGCTCCTCGGCGAGACCGACATCCGCCTCTACTCGGCGCACGAGCTGGCCGCGATGCTGCGGCCGGAGCGCTGGAGCCGCGTGGACCTCTACGGCGGCCTCGACGGCACGCCGTTTTCCCTCGACGCGCCCCGGCTGGTGCTGGTGGCGCGCAAGTAACGCCGAGTCCAGACAAGGAGATCCGTCCCGATGCCCACCGATCGTCCCCTCGTCGTCCTCGCCGGCCCCATCCACCCCGCCGGCCGCGCGAACCTCGAGACCGAAGCGCGCGTCGTCGTCTGCGACGACGAGACCGAAGCCGGCTTCCTGAGCGTCGCCGCCGATGCCGACGGGCTGCTCTTCCGCGCCAAGCCACGCTGCACCGCGAGCCTCATGGCCGCCTGCAAGCGGCTCAAGGTCGTCGGCCGCCACGGCGTCGGCCTCGACACCGTCGACATCCCCGCCGCCACGAAGCTCGGCGTCGCCGTCGTGCACGCGCCCGGATCGAACTCGCAGTCGGTGGCCGAGCACGCGCTGATGCTGATGCTCATGTCGGCCAAGCGCGCGCGCCAGGTGGACGCGTGGACGCGCCAGGGCAACTGGAGCGCGCGGCAGGGCGGCAACAGCGAGCTCAAGGGCAAGACGCTCGGCATCGTCGGCATCGGCAACATCGGCCGGCTGGTGGCCAGGTTCGCGGGCGCGCTCGGCATGCGCGTGCTCGCCTGCGATCCCTACGTGCCCGACGAGGAGATCCGCAAGCGCGGCGCCGAGCCGGTGAGGAGTCTCGAGGCGCTGCTGCCGCAGGTCGACGTGCTGACCTGCCACACGCCACTCACCGACGAGACACGCGGCATGATCAACGACAAGACCCTCGGCCTCATGAAGCGCGGCGCGATCTTCGTCAACACCTCGCGCGGCGGCGTGCAGCAGGAGCGCGCGGTCTTCGAGGCGCTGGTGAAGGGCCAGCTGGCTGCGGCCGGGCTCGACGTCTTCGAGCAGGAGCCCACGCCGCGCGACAACCCGCTGCTCAACCTCGACAACGTCGTCGTCTCCTCGCACGTGGCCGGCGTCACCGCCGAGGCCACGCACACGGCGACGCTGCAGGTGACGAGCGAGATGCTCCGCGTGCTGCGCGGCGAGCGCCCGCACGTGCTCGCCAATCCCGACGTCTGGCCGAGGGTGGGAATCAGGTAGAATCCTCTCATGGCGATCGATCGACGCCATCCGCGCGAGATCCGCGCCGACATCCGCAGCGGCAAGATCACCAGCGTGACGGCCGGCTTGGGCGAGGGGCACGTCCAGGCGAATCTCGCCGTGCTGCCGAGGGACTACGCGTACGACTTCCTGCTCTTCTGCCAGCGCAACCCGCGGCCGTGCCCGCTGATCGAGGTCACGGATGTCGGATCGACGGAACCGACGGGTGTGGCCCCGGGCGCCGATCTTCGAACGGACCTGCCGAAATATCGGATCTACAAGGATGGGGTGCTGGCGGACGAGGTCACCGACGCGTCGCCGTATTGGCGCGATGACCTGGTCGCCTTCCTGCTGGGCTGCTCGTTCACGTTCGAGTGGGCGCTGCTGGAGGCGGGCATCGATCTCTGGCACGTGAAGCACGGCAAGAACGTCGCGATGTGGCGGACGTCGACGGCGTGCCGGCCCGCGGGCGTCTTCCACGGCCCGATGGTGGTCTCGATGCGGCCGATTCCCTCGACGCAGCTCTCCAAGGCGGTGACCGCGAGCGCGCGCTTTCCCAACGCGCATGGCGCGCCCGTGCACATCGGCGATCCCGCGGCCATCGGTATCAAGGACGTCACGAAGCCCGAATGGGGTGACGCGCAGCCGTTCCGGCCAGGCGACGTGCCGGTGTTCTGGGCGTGCGGCGTGACGCCGCAGGCGGTGGCGCTCGCCTCCAAGCCCCCGTTCATGCTCACGCACAGTCCCGGGCACATGTTCATCACCGATCTCCCCAACGCCACCCTCGCCGCGTTCTAGCGCGTGAGGTTTCTCCCCGCCGGTGACCTCGCGGTGTCCGTGGAGCTCGGCGAGGAGATCAGCGTGGAGATCAACACGCGCGTTCGCGCGCTCGAGTTCCTGATCGATCAGAAAGGAGTCCCCGGCGTCGTCGAGACGGTTCCCACGTACCGCGCCCTGCTCGTCTACTACGATCCGTCGATCGTCGGCTACGAGGCGCTCTGCGCTCAGCTCTCCACGCTGGCGGAGCAGGCGACCACGACGGCCATGCCGCCCGCGCGCGAGGTGGAGCTGCCGTGCTGCTACGAGGGCGAGCTGGGGCCGGATCTGGACGCCGCCGCCCGGCGGCTCGAGCTGCCCGTGGACGAGCTCGTGCGGCTGCACGCGGGCGCCGAGTACCTCGTCTACTTCATCGGCTTCACGCCGGGCCTGCCGTACATGACGGGCGCGCCCGAGCGGTTGACGATCCCTCGCCTCGATACGCCGCGCGTGAAGGTGCCCGCGGGCAGCGTGGCCATCGGCGGCATCCAGTGCTGCGTCTATTCGGTGGAGAGCCCCGGCGGGTTCTGGCTGCTCGGGCGGACGCCCGTGCGCCTCTACGATCCCGACGCCGCCGAGCCCATCTTGCTGAAGCCGGGAGACCGCGTGCGGTTTCGCCGCGTCGAGCGCCGCGAGTTCGACGACGTCGCCGCCCGCGTCGCCGCCGGACGCTTCCGGCCGGTGATCCGATGATCCGCGTGCTGGAGCCCGGGCCGCAGACGACCGTGCAGGACGCGGGCCGCGCCGGCCACATGCGTTACGGGATCCCACCCTCGGGTCCCGTGGACCGTCCCTCGTTCGTGCTCGCCAACCGCCTGGTCGGCAACCCGGACGGCGCCGCGGCGCTTGAGTTCACGCTGATGGGCCCGCGCCTGCGCGCGGAGGCGCCGTGCAGCCTCGCCGTGACGGGAGCCGACGTTCCGGTGACGCTCAACGACGCGCCGGCGCCCGCGTGGACGACGCTCGCGCTCGCGACGGGCGACGTCGTGAAGATCGGCGCCGCGCGGACGGGCGTGCGCGGCTACGTCGCGTTCGCGGGCGGCGTCGAGGTGCCGCCCGTGCTCGGCTCGCGCGCGACGTACCTGCGCGGGCGGCTGGGCGGCCTGCGCGGCCGTGCGCTCGCGCGCGACGATGTGCTCCACCTTCAACCGGGGCCGATTCCACGCCGCAGCGTCGTGCCGCTGCCCGCGCGCCCGCAGTGGGGCGGCGACATCGTGCTGCGCGTCGTGCTCGGGCCGCAGGCCGATCGCTTCACCGACGAGGGCGTGGCCGCCTTCCTCGGCTCGGCGTACGAGGTCCTGCCGCAGTCCGACCGCATGGGCGCGCGCCTGAACGGCCCGCGCATCGCCCACGCGCGGGGCCACGACATCATCTCCGACGGCATCGCGCTCGGCGCCGTGCAGGTGCCGGGCGACGGTCAGCCCATCGTGCTGCTGGTGGATCGGCAATCCACCGGCGGCTACACGAAGATCGCCACCGTCTGTTCCTTCGACATCGCGCGCGTCGGTCAGGCCAAGCCCGGCCAGCGCCTGCGCTTCACGGCCGTGGACGTCGCTCTCGCCCACCGCCTGCTCAGAGAGTCCGACGCCGCCCTCACGAGCGTCGCGCTACAGGAGATGGCCTGATGAGTCTGGACAAGGAAGTCACCGAGTACACGTCGAAGACCGCCCGCTCGCGCGCGCTCCACGAGGAAGCGGTGGCCGTCATGCCCGGCGGCAACAGCCGCACCACCACGTTCTTCGACCCGTATCCCTTCTACTTCCAGCGCGGCCAGGGCGCGCACATCTGGGACGCCGACGGCGTCGAGCGCCTCGACTTCAACGGCAACTACACGAGCCTCGTGCTCGGCCACGCTCACGGCGACGTGGTCAAAGCGGTGCAGGGGGTCGCCGAGAACGGTTTGTCCTTCCCCGGTCCCACCGAGCACGAGATCCGCCTCGCCGAGGCGATCACGCGGCGGATGCCGTCGCTCGAGAGCCTGCGCTTCACGAACTCCGGGACCGAGGCCACCATGAACGCCGTGCGCCTGGCGCGCGCCTTCACCGGTCGCCCGAAGATCGCGAAGTTCGAGGGCGCGTTCCACGGCACCCACGACTGGGTGATGGTGAGCGTGTCGCCCGATCCGAAGGCCGCCGGCAACCGCAAGCGCCCCAAGCCCGTGGCCTGGTCCGCCGGCATCCCGCCCGCCGTGCTCAAGCACGTCGTCGTGCTCCCGTGGAACGACCAGGAGGCGTGCGCGGAGATCCTCGCCAAGGACGGCGAGCAGATCGCCGCGCTCATCGTCGACCCGATCCTCTGCAACGCCGGGCTGATCTCGCCCGCCGACGGCTTCCTGCCGTGGCTGCGCGAGGAGACCCAGCGCCGCGGCATCGTGCTCATCTTCGACGAGGTGATCAGCTTCCGCGTGGCGTGGGGCGGCGCGCAGGAGCGCTTCGGCGTCCGGCCCGATCTCACGACGCTCGGCAAGATCATCGGCGGCGGCCTGCCCGTCGGCGCGTTCGGCGGCCGGCGCGACATCATGGCGTTGTACGATCCGCGACAGGGCGGGGCGCGCATCAGCCAGGGCGGGACGTTCAATGCCAATCCGGTGACGATGGCGGCCGGGCTGGCGACCCTCAACGCGCTCACGCCGGAGGCGTACGCGCGGCTCGACGCGCTCGGCGAGCGGCTGCGCGGCGGCGTCTCGCGCCTGCTGACGGCCACGCGGCGCAAGGGGCAGGTGAGCGGCGTGGGCTCGCTCTTCTGGCTGCACTGGACGACGGAGAAGCTGACCGACTATCGCTCGGCGCGGCCGAAGGACGGCGAGACGCCGCTGCGCGTCTTCATGGGCCTCGTCAACGAGGGCATCCTCATGACCCAGCGCGGGCTCGGCGCCATCGCGCTGGCCACGAGCGACGAGGACGCCGACCGGTTCGTGAACGCGCTCGCGCGCGTGGTCGCGCGCCAGTAGTGCGGCTCGGGCTCGGGCTCTCGGTCCAGCATCCGCCCGAGGACCCGCAGGCCACGCGCTTCGCCGATCACCTCGCGCAGGTGCGGGCGGCGCGCGCGGCCGGCTTCTCCCACGTGTGGGCGAGCCAGCACTATCTCTCCGCGCCCTACACCTACTTCCAGCCGATGCCGACCCTCGGCCGCGTGGCCGCCGAGTCGGGGGAGATGACGTTGGGCACCGGCGTGCTGCTCCTGCCGCTGCACTCGCCGGTCGACGTGGCCGAGCAGGTCGCCACGCTGGACGTCATCACGGGCGGCCGCTTCATCTTCGGCGTCGGCCTCGGCTATCGCGACGTCGAGAACGCGGCGATGGGGGTCGATCCGCGCGCGCGCGTCGGGCGTCTGGAGGAAGGGCTCGAGGTGGTCGAGCGGCTCTGGGGCGGCGAGCCGGTCTCCTACCAGGGCAAGCACTTCCGCCTGCGTGACGTGCGGATCTCGCTGCGGCCGCTGCAGCAGCCGCGGCCGCCGATCTGGCTGGCCGCCAACGCCGATGTCGGCGTGAGGCGCGCGGCGCGCCTGGCCGACGCGTGGCTGATGAATCCGCACACGACGCTGCCGACGCTCGAGCGCCAGCTGACGCTCTTCCACGAGATGCGCGCGGCGCTCGGCCGGCCGCCGGCGCGCGCGATCCCGTTGATCCGTGAGTGCTACGTCGCTCCCGACGCCGCCACCGCGCTCGCCGAGGCGCGGCCGTTCCTCGAGGGCAAGTACCTCGCGTATCGCGCGTGGGAGCAGGACAAGGCGCTCCCGTCGGGGGAGAGCTTCGCGCACGACTTCGAAACGCTCGCGCGCGACCGCTTCCTGATCGGCGACCCGGCGCGCGTGCGTGAGGAGATCGGGCGCTATCACTCGCGGCTCGGGATCACCGACCTGATCGTGCGGGTGCAGTGGCCCGGCATGGACCCCGCGCGCGTGCTGCGCAGCATCCGGCTGCTCGGAGAGGAAGTCCTACCACGCCTCACATGAGAGGAGACTTGGGATGAAGCGAGCGGTTGCGGCAATCCTGACGCTGATCGTGCTCTCGGGTTGCGCTTCCTCGACGCCGCCGCCCCCGTCGGTCTACGTGAACCCGACGCGCGGCCAGACGCCCGAGCAACAGGTGCGCGACCAGAACGACTGCGTGCAGATCGCCAAGCAGCAGACGGGCTACGACCCGGCCCTCGATACCGCGAAGGGCGCGGGCGTGGGCGCCGCCATCGGCGCGCTGGGCGGCGCGGCGGCGGGCGCGGCCATCGGCGCGGCGACGGGCAGCGCAGGCACGGGCGCGGCCATCGGCGCGGCCTCGGGTGGGACGATCGGCGCCGTGGGTGGCGGCGTCTACCAGCACGGCCGTGGGAAGGAAGGGTACAACCAAGCGTACGGCAACTGCATGATGGGGCGCGGCTACTCGGTCAACAAGTAGAACTTACACGCTAGGCGGCGGCCAGCCGGCCGGCGAGGCGATCGTGGCGCCGGATCTGCGCGAGCGTGTCGGCGAGCGCCGACCAGACGACCGGCTTGTTGAACACCATGTCGGCGCCCGCGTGGCGCGCGCGGCTCACGAACGGCTCGTCGTAGCCCGTCACGACGATGACGCGCGGCCGCCGGCGCGCGACATCGTCGTGCGCGGCCATCTCCGCGGCCTCCCGGCCGCTGCCCGTGGCGACGACGTCGACGCTCTCGGCGTGGAGCAGCAGCCTAAACACTTCACGGATGTCGGGGACGTCCTCGACGAGGAGCACCCGGAGCCGCTCGCGCGCCGCATCTCGTCCCCGATCCTGCATACCCTCTTCTCGCCCTCTACGACCGGCGAGGCCGATGCCGAGTGGGTGCGATCTGGCCGGGCCTTGACCCGTCCGGAGGGCCGGTGGTCTACTGGGTCGCTCGTGAATACGGCCCTGAAGCGCACTCCGCTCTACGAGTCTCACGTGAAGGCCGGCGCCCGCATGGTGCCGTTCGGCGGCTGGGAAATGCCCGTGCAATACGCCGGCATCGTCGAAGAGCACCGGGCCGTGCGTGCCGCCGTCGGCTGCTTCGACGTCAGCCACATGGGTGAGTTCGAGGTCGAGGGGCCGCAGGCGCTGGCGTCGCTGCAGCGGCTCACCACCAACGACGTCGCCGCGCTCGAGGTCGGCCAGGTGCAGTACTCGCTGCTCTGCTACCCCGACGGCGGCATCGTGGACGACCTCACGCTCTACCGTCTCGCGCCCGAGCGCTTCATGCTCACCGTGAACGCGTCCAACATCGACAAGGACTGGAGCTGGGTGCGCGAGCACGGCGCGGCCGCGCGCTGGCGCAACGTCTCCGACGACACCGGGCTCATCGCCGCGCAAGGCCCGAAGGCCGAGGCGCTCGTCGGCCGTCTCGCCGACCGCGACGTCACGGGCATCGCCTACTACCACTTCGCCGAGGGGCGCGTCGCCGGCATCCGCACGTTGATCTCACGCACGGGCTACACGGGCGAGGACGGCTTCGAGCTGTACGTCGCGGCCGTCGACACGCCGCGGCTGTGGTCGGCGCTGCTCGAAGCCGGGCGCGGCGACGGCGTCGTGCCCATCGGGCTCGGCGCGCGCGACACGCTGCGGCTCGAGATGCGTTACGCGCTCTATGGCAACGACATCGACGCCACGACCAACCCGCTCGAGGCGGGTCTGGGCTGGATCGTCAAGCCGGCCAAGGGCGATTTCGTCGGGCGCGACGCGATCGAAAAGGTGCGCGTGCCGGGGCCGAGGCGCAAGCTGATCGGGCTGGAGATGGCCGACCGCTCGGTCGCGAGACACGGCTATGCAGTCACCACGCCTGTGGCCAGCCCGACCGTCGGGCGCGAAGGCGCCCCGACGGCAAATACGATCGGTATCGTCACCTCCGGGTCCTACGGCCCGTCGGTGGAGCGCTCCATCGCGATGGCGTACGTGGCGAGCGCGCAGGCCGCCGTCGGCACCGAGCTCGGCGTCGAGATCCGCGGCCAGGTGAGGCCCGCGCGCGTCGTGAAGACGCCATTCCATCCGTCGAGGGTGAAGAAATAAGGATCGAAAGGACCAGAGAATGGCAAACGTCCCCGCAGACCTGAAGTACACGCGCGAGCACGAGTGGGCCAAGCGGGAGGGTGATCGCGTGCGCGTCGGGATCACCGCGTTCGCGCAGGACCAGCTGGGCGACGTCGTCTTCGTCGAGCTGCCGAAAGTCGGCGCGAAGGTCACCGCGCACCAGGCGTTCGGCGTCGTCGAGTCGGTCAAGGCGGTCTCCGACCTCTTCGCGCCGGTCTCGGGCGAGGTCCTCGAGATCAACGCCGAGCTGCCGCAGAAGCCCGAGACCGTGAACAAGGATCCCTACGGCAAGGGCTGGATGATCCTGGTCAAGCCCTCGAATGCCGGCGAGCTGGACCAGCTGCTGACCGCGCAGCAGTACGAGGAGTTCGTGGCGCAGGGCGGCGGGCACTGATGGCGAGCCGCTACATCGCGAACACCCCGGCCGAGCAGCGCGAGATGCTGCGCACGATCGGCGCGTCCTCGATCGAGGACCTCCTCGTCAAGATCCCGCCGAAGGCGCGGCTCTCGCGTCCGCTGGCGCTGCCGCCGGCCCTCGCCGAGGCGGATCTGATCCGGCACATGCGCGCGCTGGCGGCGAAGAACGCCGACGCCGATCGCTACGTCTGCTTCCAGGGCGCCGGCTCCTACGACCACTACGTGCCGAGCCCGATCAACCACCTCATCTCGCGCGGCGAGTTCTTCACCGCGTACACGCCCTACCAGCCGGAGGCGAGCCAGGGGACGCTGCGGACGATCTACGAGTACCAGACCATGATCGCCGAGCTGACGGGGATGGACGTGGCCAACGCGTCGATCTACGACGGCGCCAGCTCGCTCGCGGAAGCCGCCCTCATGGCGCACGCGGTGACGGAGCGGACCGAAATCGTGCTGGCGCGCGGCGTGAACCCGCTCTACCGCCGCGTGGTCGCCACGTACTGCGACGGTCCCGGCATCCGCCTGCGCGAGGTGCCGGCGCCGGAGGGCGTCCTCGACGCGGAGGCCGCCGGGACGCTCGTCGACAAGAAGACCGCGGCCCTCGTGGTCCAGTCGCCGAACTTCTACGGCTGCCTCGAGGACGTCGCGGCCGCGGCCGAGATCGCCCACGCCGCGGGCGCGCTGCTCGTCGTGGTCACCGATCCCGTGAACCTCGGCGTGCTGGAGGCGCCGGGACGGCTCGGCGCCGACATCGTGGTGGGCGAGGGGCAGGGGCTCGGAGTGCCGATGTCCTTCGGTGGCCCGAACCTCGGCGTCTTCGCGGCCAAGGCCGAGCTCGTGCGCCGCATGCCGGGGCGCCTCGTCGGCGCCACGGTGGACAAGGAGGGCCACCGGGGCTTCGTGTTGACGCTGCAGACGCGCGAGCAGCACATCCGCCGCGCCAAGGCGACGTCGAACATCTGCACCAACGTCGCGCTGTGCGCGCTGATGGCGACGATCTACATGGCGACGCTCGGCAAGCAGGGGCTGCAGCGCGTGGGCGAGCTGTCGGCGGCCAAGGCCCACTACGCGGCCGAGCAGCTGACGAAGGTGCCGGGCGTGTCGCTGCGCTTCGCGCAGCCGTTCTTCAAGGAGTTCGCGCTGCGACTGCCGAAGTCGCCGGCGAGCGTGGTGGCCAAGCTGGCCAAGCAGCGGATCCTGCCGGGCGTGCCGCTCAAGACGTACGACCGCACCCTCGCCGACTGCCTGCTGGTGGCCGTGACCGAGCAGCGCACGCGCGAGGAGATCGACGCGTACGCCGCCGCCCTTGCGGAGGCCGTGAGATCCCCCCAGCGGAGGCATCGATGAGCGCCTACGACAAGCTCGTCTTCGAGCTCTCCTCTCCGGGGCGCGTGGGCTTCTCGCTGCCGGAGAGCGACGTGCCGGGCAAGCCGCTGGCCGAGCTGCTGCCCAGGAAGTTCCTGCGCGGCGCGGCACCGGCGCTGCCGGAAGTCTCGGAGTTCGACGTCGTGCGGCACTACTCGCGGCTGTCGCGGATGAACTATGGCCTCGACACGCACTTCTATCCGCTCGGCTCGTGCACGATGAAGTACAACCCGAAGATCAACGAGGACATGGCTCGCGTGCCCGGCTTCGCGCGGCTTCACCCGCTGACGCGACCGGAGGACGCCCAAGGGGCGCTGCGGCTCATGCACGACCTCGCCGGGATGCTCGCCGAGATCGCCGGCATGGACGCCGTCTCGCTGCAGCCGGCGGCGGGCGCGCAGGGCGAGTTCGCCGGCGTGCTGATGATCCGCGCCTATCACGCCTCGCGCGGCGAGAAGCGGACGAAGGTCCTCATCCCCGACTCCGCGCACGGCACCAACCCCGCGTCGACGGCGATCGCGGGCTACGAGGTCGTCGAGGTCAAGTCGCTGCCGAACGGCGAGGTCGACCTCGACGCGCTCACGCGCGAGGTCGGTCCCGACGTCGCCGCCTTCATGATCACGGTGCCGAACACGCTGGGCATGTTCGAGCCACGCATCATGGAGATCACCGAGATCTGTCACGCCAAGGGCGTGCAGGTCTACATGGACGGCGCCAACCTGAACGCGATCCTCGGCATCACGCGACCCGGCGACCTCGGCTTCGACGTCTGCCACTTCAACCTGCACAAGACGTTCACGACGCCGCACGGCGGCGGCGGGCCGGGCGCGGGTCCCGTCGGCATCAAGGCGCACCTCGAGCCGTTCCTGCCGGCGCCGGTGGTGGTCAAGGACGGTGACACCTACGCGCTCGACGACAAGCGTCCGAAGTCGATCGGCAAGCTCCAGGCGTTCTGGGGCAACTTCGGCATGCTCGTTCGCGCCTACGCCTACATCCGCACCATGGGCGCCGACGGTCTGCGCTCGGTCTCCGACAACGCCGTGCTGAACGCCAACTACATCATGAAGCGGCTCGAGGCGGACTACGACGTCTCCGTGCCCGGCCCGTGCATGCACGAGTGCGTGCTGTCGGCGCGCCGCCAGAAGAGGCAGGGCGTGACGGCGACCGACATCGCCAAGCGGCTGCTCGACCTCGGCTTCTACGCGCCCTCGACCTACTTCCCGCTGATCGTGGAAGAGGCGCTGATGATCGAGCCGACGGAGACGGAGTCGAAGGAGACGCTCGATGAGTTCTGCGACGCGATGATCCAGATCGCGCGCGAGGCCCAGCAGAACCCGGCGATCGTGACGAGCGCGCCGGTGACGACACCGGTGCGGCGCCTGGACCAAACGCGCGCCGCGCGCGAGCCGAACCTCCGGTGGAGTCCGACGCGTTAGGCGGCACGCAGCCTCGAGGGGCGCCCCGGGTTCCCCGAGGCGCCCCGAGCGTCGGGGGGATGGGGGCCATGTCGGGGCCCCCAAGCGACCTGGCGCCCGATCGAGGGACGCCCCGGGTTCCCCGGGGCGTCCCGAGCGTTGGGGGGTATGGGGGCCACGTCGGGGCCCCGAGCGACCTGGCGCCCGATCGAGGGGCGCCCCGGGTTCCCCGGGGCGTCCCGAGCGTTGGGGGGTATGGGGGCCACGTCGGGGCCCCCATGAAGAATTGGCGCCTCCTCGTCACCGAGCCGTGCGACGGCGCCACCAACATGGCGATCGACGAGGCGCTCTGGCGCGGCCGCCACGCGGGCACCTCGCCGCCCACCGTGCGCTTCTTCGCGTGGGACCCGCCGACGGTGTCGGTCGGATACGGCCAGCCGCTCGACCGGCACGTGGACGTCGCCGCGTGCCGGCGGCTCGGCGTCGGCCTCGTGCGCCGCCCGACGGGCGGCAGCGCGATCTATCACGACGGGCCGGAGCGGGAGCTGACCTACTGCGTGACGGCGACCGCGGACGATCTCGGCGTGGGCGGCGACCTCCTCGAGACGTATCGCTGGATCGCTCGCGCGCTGGTCCGCGGGTTGAATGCCCTCGGCGCGCGCGCGGAGATGATTCCGACCGGCCGTGGGCTCGGACCGGACCCCGCGTTCTGCTTCGCGCGCACGGGCGCGTTCGAGATCGAAGCCGGCGGCCGCAAGCTCGTCGGCAGCGCACAGCGCCGCCTGGGCACGTCGTTCCTGCAGCACGGCGCCGTCCTGCTCGGGGTGGACGCCACGCGCCTGCGCGCGCTGTTTCCGACCACGCGCGATCCGCTGGCGACGCTGACGACGCTGGAGACGGCGATCGGGCGGCGCCCGACGTTCGACGAGGTGACTCGCGCGCTGACGGACGCGTTCGAGACGGAGCACGGAGTGACGCTCGTCCCGGGCGGGCTCTCCGCCGACGAGACCGCGCGCGTCGAGACGCTGGTCGGCGAGCGCTATGGCCGCGCGACGTTCCTGGCCGCGCCGGCGCGCCCGTAAGGAGCCCGCGTGAGCCGAGAGTATCCAGACTATCCGCGCGTCGGGGTCGGCGCCGTCGTGCTCTCGCGCGGCCGCGTCCTGCTCACCCGGCGCGGCAAGCCGCCGGCGGAGGGGCGTTGGAGCCTTCCGGGCGGCCTCGTCGAGCTCGGGGAGACGTCGGTGGAGGCGGCGCGCCGCGAGGTCGAGGAGGAGTGCGGCATCAAGGTGCGGATCGGGGGCCTCGCCGGGGTCCTCGACCGGGTGACGCGCGATGCCGATGGACGAGTCCGCTATCATTGGGTGCTCGTGGACTACCTGGCCTTCCCGGAAACCGACGACGACACGATCACGGCCGGCGACGACGCGGCGGAGGTGCGCTGGGTGCCGATCGACAAGGTGGACCGCCTGCTGACGACCGATGGGCTCATGGACATGATCCGCCGCGCCGTCGCCCTGGCGCCGGGAGGTGGCGCGTGAAGGTCGGCGTGGCGGCGGGACCGCTGGAGTCGGTCAAGGCGGACGCGATCGTCGTCGGCGTGTACGCGGAGGAGAAGAGACTGCGTGAGGCCGCCGCGCGCATCGACCGGGCGCTGGACGGCCAGCTCTCCGAGGTCCTCGAGGCCGAGCGCTTCGCGAGCAAGCCCGCGCACGTCACGCACGTCCACACCGGCGGCCGCGTGCCCGCGGGCCGCGTGGTCGTGGTCGGGCTGGGCAAGCGCGTGGAGCTGACGCTCGAGACGATCCGGCACGCGGCGGCCGCGGGGCTGCGGCGCGCGCGCGATCTCGGCGCGAAGTCGGCCGCGCTCGAGGTGCTCGGCGACCGGCTGCCCGCGCGCTCCCGCGCCCATGCGGCGACGGAGGGCGCGCTGCTCGGCGCCTACACGTTCGACCGCTACAAGCGCGAGAAGACCGACAAGCGCGTGGAGTCGCTGACGATCGTCGAGCCCGACGCACGCGGGCGCCGGGAGGTGGCCGACGGCGCGCGCACCGGCGAGGTGTTCGCGGAGGCGACGTGCTTCGCACGCGACCTCGTGAACAGCCCGGCCAACGACGTGCACCCGACGTACCTCGCGCAGGTCGCCGGCGAGATCGCGAAGGAGGCCGGGCTCGGGCTCACGGTCTTCGACCGCGCCGAGTGCCAGAAGATGGGCATGGGGCTGTTCCTCGGCGTCGCCGCCGGCAGCGAGCAGCCGCCGAAGTTCATCCATCTCTCGTACACGCCGCCCGGTCGCCGCCGCCGGCGCGTGGCCGTCATCGGCAAGGGCATCACGTTCGACTCCGGCGGCCTCGACCTGAAGCCGGCGGAGGGCATGCTGCGCATGAAGGACGACATGTCCGGCGGCGCCGCCGTGCTCGCGATCATGCGCGCGCTGCCGCGGCTGGCGCCCACGGTGGAAGTCCACGGCCTCATCGCCGCCACCGAGAACATGCCCTCGGGCTCCGCGATCCGTCCGGGCGACGTGCTGCGCGCGATGAACGGGACCACCGTCGAGATCGGTAATACCGACGCCGAGGGCCGGCTGACCCTCGCCGACGCGCTCTGCTACGCGCGGGAGAAGGTCCGCGCCGACGAGATCGTGGACATGGCGACGCTCACCGGCGCGTGCGTCGTCGCGCTCGGACCGTCGTGCTCCGGACTCTTCGCCAACGACCAGAGGCTGGCCGACCGACTGCTGGCCGCCGCCGAGAGCGCCGGCGAGCGCGTGTGGCAACTCCCGCTCTTCGACGAGTACCGCGAGCACCTCAAGAGCGAGGTCGCCGACTTCAACAACGTCGGGCCGCGCGGCGGCGGCGCCATCACCGCCGGCCTCTTCCTCAAGGAGTTCGCGGGCGACGCGCCGTGGGCCCACCTCGACATCGCGGGCCCCGCCTTCGTCGAGAAAGACACGCCGACCGGCCCCAAGGGCGCCACCGGCGCGCCCGTGCGCACGATGCTCTGCTACCTGATGTCGCAGGGATGACCGGCGGCGTTGACCTGCATGCCCACACCACCGCGTCGGACGGAACGCTCTCGCCCAGAGAGCTGGTGAGCGCGGCGGCGCGGCGAGGCGTGCGCGTGCTCGCCGTGACCGACCACGACTCGACCGACGGGTTGCGCGACGCCTTCGACGAAGCGGCCAAGCATCCGCCGCTGACGATCGTGCCCGGCCTCGAGATCAACTGCGACGCGCCCGGCGCCGCCGGCGCCGAGGTCCACGTCCTCGGGTATTACGTCGACCACGAGGCGGGGTGGTTCCAGGACTTCTTGCGCGAGCAGCGCGTCGAGCGCGTCGCGCGCGTGCACCGCATCGTGGCGCGGCTGGCCGAGCTGGGCATGCCCATCGATGCGGCCGAGGTGTTCGCGATCGTGAAGGAAGGCTCGGCGGGCCGTCCGCACGTGGCGCAGGTGATGGTGCAGCGCGGCTACGTGAGGTCGGTGCGCGAGGCGTTCGACCGCTACCTGCACGCCAACGGCCCCGCCAACGTCCCGCGCAAGCGCCTGACGCCCGTCGAGGCGGTGCGCATCATCCGTCGCGCGCACGGCGTGCCGGTCTTCGCGCATCCCGGACTCGCCGATCGAGACGCGCTCATCCCGGAGCTGGTGGAGGCGGGGCTCATGGGGATCGAGGCGATCTACGCGGAGCACTCCGCGGCGCAGACCGCGCACTACAAGGACGTGTGCCGCGCCCACGGCCTCGTCGCCACCGGCGGCTCGGACTATCACGGCGAGCGCAGCGGGCGCACCAACCCCCTCGGCCACCCGCCGGTGCCCATGAGCGTCTGGGAGGAATTGAAGGCGGCCGCCGAGAAGGCGCGCGCGGCGTGAACGTCCAGGTCTTCGGCTTCCACGACTGCCAGGACACGCGCAAGGCGCTGCGCTTCTTCGCCGAGCGCCGGATCGGTGTGCATTTCGTCGATCTGAAGGAACGCCCCGCCTCGAAGGGCGAGCTGAAGCGATTCGCCGACCGCTTCGGGGCGGCCGCCGTCGTCGACAAGGAGAGCGCGACCTACAAGGCGATGGGGCTGCGCGTCGCGCTCGACTCGCCCCAGCGCCTGCTCGAGCGCGCGCTGACGGAGCCGCGGCTCCTGCGCACGCCGCTCGTCCGCAACGGCGGCAAGGTCACGATCGGTCACCTTGCCGACGAGTGGCGGGCCTGGGTCGAGGCCGACCGGAAGCAGGCGTAGTGCAGGCACTCGACGGGCTCGTCGTGCTGGACTGCGCCACGTTCGTGGCGGCGCCGTTCTGCTGCACGCTGCTCGGCGAGTTCGGCGCCAGCGTGATCAAGGTCGAGCAGCCGGGCGTCGGCGACGACCTGCGCCGTCTCGGCCGGCGCGCGGCGAGCGGGCAGCCGGACTGGTGGCTCGTCGAGTCGCGCAACAAGAAGTCGATCACCTGCAACCTTCGCGCGGGGGAGGGGCAGGCGCTGCTCAAGCGCCTGGCCGCCTCGGCCGACGTGCTCGCCGAAAACTTTCGCCCGGGCACGATGGAGCGCTGGGGCCTCGGCTGGGAGGAGTTGCGCGCGGTGAACCGCGGCCTCGTGATGGTGCGCATCTCGGCGTTCGGCCAGACGGGACCGGCGCGCGAGCGCCCCGGCTTTGGCCGTATCGCCGCCGCCGTGAGCGGCGCCTCCTATCTCTCCGGCCATCCGGACCGTCCGCCCGTCAGCCCGGGCACGCCGACGATCCCCGACTATCTCGCCGGCGCCTTCGGGGCGCTCGGCGCTCTCATCGCGCTCCGTCACCGCGAGAGCACGGGCGAGGGGCAGGTGGTGGACGTCGGCCTCTACGAGCCGATGCTCCGCATGCTCGACGAGCTGATCCCCGTCTACGGCGCGACGGGCTACGTGCGCGAGCGGATCGGCTCGGCCACGGAGTACGTCGTGCCCCACAACCACTACGAGACCCGCGATCGCGGATGGATCGCCATCGCGTGCACCAACGACCGCATGTTCGAGCGCCTCGCGGTGAAGGCCATGAGCCAGCCGGCGCTGGTGTCGGAATTCCCGACCATGGCGGCGCGCCTCGCGCGCCGTGACGAGGTGGACGCGGCGGTGGCGCGCTGGGTGGCGGCCCTGGACGCGACGGAGGCGCTGGCGCGGCTGGACGCCGCCGAGGTGCCGTGCTCGCGCGTGGCGAGCGTGCGCGACATCTTCGACGACGCGCAGGTGCACGCGCGCGGCAACATCCTCGAGCTGGCGAGCCCGCTCGGCGGGCTGCTCCAGATGGTGGGCGTGGTGCCGCGACTGTCCGCCACGCCGGGCGAGGTGCGCCATGCCGGGCCGCTCGAGGTCGGCGCCGACAACGAGGAGATCTACTGCGGGCGCCTCGGGCTCAGCCGCGAAGAGCTCGCCGCGCTCGCCGCGAAGAATGTCGTGTAGTCGGACGCCCGGGGGAGGAGCCATGGCCGTCAATCCGCTGAGCCGAAGGGAAGTCATGAAGTTCGGAGCGTTCACGACGGTGGGAGGCGTGCTCACGCCGGGCGTCTCGCTGGCCCAGGCGATCGCCACCGACACACGCGGTATCCTCGCGCGCGACGTCGAGCTGAGCGTGAGTGGCACGAAGATCCCGGCCTACGACGCCCGTCCCGAGCGGCAGGGGCGTGACCCGATCGTGGTGGCGATCTCCGGCTTCACGGGTCTCACCGAGCAGCACAAGGACGTCGTGCGCCGCTTCGCGCAGGCGGGCTACTACGCGATCGCGCCCGAGCTCTTCTATCGGGAAGGCCTCATGTTCGGCAAGGCGCAGCCCGAGCTGGCGAAGATCTCGGCGTCGATCGGCCGCAAGCAGTACCTCGGCGATGTCCGGGCGGCGGCCGATTTTGCCAGGTCGCAGGCGTGGGCGCGGCCCGATCGGCTCGGCGTGACGGGCTTCTGCGGCGGCGGTGCGCTGACGCTGCACTTCTCGGCCGAGAACCCCGACGTCACCGCGGCGGTGCCGTGGTACGGCCATGTCAAGCGCGTCTACATCGATGCGCCGGGCCTGGACGCCTTCGCCGTCGCGTCGAGGATCAAGGCGCCGGTGCTCGGGCTGTACGGCGACGCCGATCAGGGCATCCCGTCGGCGGATGTGAAGGCGTTCGAGGCCGAGCTGAAGAAGACGAATCCCAACGTCGAGTTCGTGCTGTATCCGGAGGCGCCGCACGCGTTCTTCTCGGACGACCGGCCGCAGGTCTACCGGAAGGCGGCCGCCGAGGACGCCTGGAAGCGCTGCCTGGCGTTCTTCGACAAGCACCTCAAGGCGTAGTCGGCCTCAGGGCGCCTTCCAGGCGGAGCCGCCACGGGCGTCCCGCACCACGATGCCCGGCTCGCCGTCACGCGAGACGCCGAGCTCGACGCGGGCGCGGCCGGTGGTGTCGTAGAAGGTGAACCCGGGTGCGCCCTGGGCCAGGGTCACGAGTCCCACGCGCGGGCGTCCCGTCTTGTCGTGCAGCACGAGCAGCGAGCTCTCCTCCTCGATGCCGAGGACGAGGCGCGAAAAGCTGGCCTCGTCTCTGAAGCGCAGCGCGATCGACTTGTTGTTGTCGCTGGGGCCGAGCTCCGCGCGGACTCTCCCCGCCGCGTCCTTCAGCACGAACTTCTGCGCCTCGACGACACGGCCGCGCGGAACGGCCGCGCCGAGCGTGGTGAGCGCGACGGCGCTCAGCACCAGCGCCATGGCCGCGCGGCGCCAGCGCCGCACATCGGCCTCCAGATCCTCGACGCGTCTCAGCACCGCTTCGAGCCGCTCGTCGCCCATCGTCGCCTCCGTTCCCGGTGAATCGCGCGGCGCGAACACATCACGCCGCTCTCAAGACTAGCAAGGGCGACCCCCGGCTCCGAGCTTTGTCGTCATCGAGGGCGAAGAGCGCCTGGAGGGAGGCCGGGGCCGCGAGAACCGGCCGGCGCGCGCGCCGCCGCATCACGCGCAGTAGGCGGGAAAGACACGGCGCACGACGTCGGGCGGATTCATCGCGAGCAAGCCGGTGACGAGCCGTCGCGCCGCGCCGCGCACGGCGACGAAGGTGATGTCCGCGGTCGCCAGCGCGCGGCCGGCCTCGTCGCGCGCGGTCACGCGCGTCTCCCAGTAGCGCGCGTCGCCGGCGCGCGGCCGCGTGGCCGCGCGCTCGCCCCCGACGAGCACGGCGCCGCCGGCGGGCGCGTCGCCGTGGAGCGTGACCGCCAGCTCCGTCGTCATGCCTGCCTCGCCGGTGGCGAGTGCGCCCAACCAGAACGCGGTCTCGTCGAGCAGCGTCGTGAGCGCGGCGGAGGCGAGTCGGCCGTCGGCGGCGCGGAACCCGGGGCGCGGAGCCCAGGCGCCGCCGACGGCGCGGGCGTCGAACGTCAGCTGCACGCGGAGGCCGAGCGTGTTGTCGACGCCGCACGCGAAGCACGTGCGCGAGACGGGCAGCGAGACCGCGTCCACTCCAGGGGCGGCAGTCGACGGGGCCTCTGGCGTGTCGCCGGCGGCGACGCCGCCCTCGACCAGCACGGCGCCCGCCCCGTCGGCCACACGGCAGGCGAGCCCGTCCGCCTCGCGCGCGAGCCTGAGCGAGAGCGGCACGCCGAGCGGCACGCGGCGGTGATAGTGGCCGCGCAGCGTGCGCCGGCCGGATTGCGCGGCAAGGACATCGAAGAGCGCCAGGACCGAGCCGCCGTGCGCGGTGTCGGGCAGGCCCTGCAACGCGGGGTCGAGGGTGAGCGTCAGGTTGTTTCCGGCGCCGGCGACGGCGCCGCGCAGCGTGGCGTCGATGGTCGTCATGCGATAATCGAGCGCGTGTCGTCGCCGATTCTCGCACACAACGCCTTCGTGCGGGCGACGCTCACCAACTTCTTCTTCAGCCTCAGCCTGAACGGCTACGTCCTGCTGCCGCTGCACATCCACGCGCTCGGCGGAACGGAGGTCGCCATCGGCGTCGTCATGGGCGTCTACAGCGCCGTCGGCATCGTGTGCCAGCCGCTCGTGGGCCCGTGGGTCGACGCGGTGGGGCGCCGGCTCTTCATGGTGAGCGGCACCGGGCTCGTGCTCGTGGCCTCGCTGCTGCCGATCGCGTTCGACTCGATCGGCGTCTTCGCGCTCGTGCGTGCGCTGCACGGGATCGGCTTCTCCGTGTACTTCGTGGCCATGTTCTCGTACGTCGTCGACCTCGTGCCGGCCGCGCAGCGCGGCTGGGCGCTCGGCATCTTCGGCGTCTCCGGCTTCGTGGCCACCGCGGTGGCTCCGCTGCTCGGCGAGTGGGTCGTCCGCCGGACGAGCTTCCGGGCGCTCTTCGTGATCTCGGCGCTGCTGGGGGCGGTGCCGCTGGCGCTCGTCCTCCGCCTCGGCGGGTCGCGTCCGGCGATGGCGACGGCGCCCGCGCCGGGGTGGGTGCGCGCCGGGCTGGAGGACGTGCTGCAGCGCCACATGGTGGTGAGCCTGTTCTTCGGTCTGGGCTCCGGCACGATCTTCGCGTTCCTTCCGACGTTCGCCCAGAGTCTCGCCGTCACCACGCTCTCGCTCTTCTACACGGCGTACGCGGGCGCCGCCATCGCCGTGCGGGTCTTCGGCGGGCGGCTCATCGACACGCGTGGCCGCCGCGCTGTCATCGTGCCGTCGATGTTCCTGCAGGCGAGCGCGCCGGCGCTGCTCGCGATCATCGGCATCCTCGTCACGCGTACGAGCACGACGCCCGTCGTGCCCGTGCTCTTCCTCGCCGGCCTGCTCTCGGGCGGCGCCCACGGCTTCCTCTATCCGGGGCTCGCCGCGCTGGTGACCGACCTCGCGCGGCCCGCGCGCCGGGCGACCGCGGTGGGCGTCTTCAGCGCCATGTTCCTGGTCGGCCAGGCGGCGGGCGCGTTCCTCTTCGGCGGGGTGGCCCACGCGCTCGGCTACGCCTCGATGTGGACGATCCTGGCCTCCCTGCTGCTCGCCGGCGCGGCGCTGTCCATGGGGCTGGCGCGTCCCGCCGCCCCCGCCGCCGGGTGACGCGGCCGGGTATACTGACGGCCTATGTCGAAGCTCGAAGCCGACGACCTCCGCTGGGCGCTGCAGCGCCGGATCGAGGACGTCTTCGCGAAGCTTGGCGAGAAGTTCGGCGACCTCACGGGCCGCGTCGAGACCGACATCCGTCCGAGCGTCTCCTTCGACGACATCGGCGGCCTCGTGCATGCGAAGGCGACGGTGCGCGGCTTCGCGCACGCGCTCACCAGCCCCGATCTCTATCAGCAGTGGGGGATCACGCCGCCCAAGGGCGTGCTGCTCTACGGGCCGCCGGGCACCGGCAAGTCGAAGCTCGCGCGCGCGCTCGCGACCTCGGCGGCGGCGATCTTCTACCACGTCAAGCTCTTCAACCTCACCTCGAAGTTCGCCGCGAACACGGGCGAATTGCTCCAGGAGATCCTCCGCATCGCCATGAGCGAGGGCAAGGCCGTCCTCTTCCTCGACGAGGCCGAGGCGCTGTCCCTCGAGCACCTGCTGCCGCCGCCGCAGGCGCGCGAGGCGAGTGCGCGGCTGGTGGCTACGCTCTGCGAGCGCCTCGACGGCGTGCCCGAGACCGCGCGCATCCTCGTCATCGCGTCCACCAGCCGCACCGACGCCGTGGACGCCGCCCTGGTGACGCCCGGGCGCCTGGACCACCTCGTGGAGGTCGCGCTCCCGGACGCCGACGAGCAGCGCGAGATCCTCGAGCTGCTCAAGGCGCGCATGGAGCGCACGGCCGCCCGCCCCCTCTTCGAGCCCGTCGACCATCGGAAGATCCTGCCGATGATGGGCGGTATGAGTGGCGCCGACATCACGGAGATCCTCCGCCGGGCCCTCGAGGAGAAGGTGCACCGGGTCGCCGAGGGTGGCCAGGCCTCACTCGTCAGCACGCAGGACCTCCTGGAGGCGATCGACCGCTACAAGCGTGTGCGCAGCGTGGTCGAGAAGATCCGCTACGGCCAGTACCTGTGATCTCGACGACGAAGATCCGTGTGCGCTACGCCGACACCGACTGCATGAAGGTCGTGTACTACGCGAACTACCTGACCTACTTCGAGGTGGCGCGCGTGGAGTTCCTGCGCCAGCAGGGCCACGCGATGTCCGACGTCGACCAGAAAGTCCACATGCCGGTGGTCGAGGCCGTCGTCCGCTACCACAAGCCGGCGCTGCTCGACGACCTGCTGGAGGCGCGCTGCTGGATCGCCGAGCGCAAGCGCGCGTCCTTCCGCTTCGGCTACGAGCTGATGAACGACCGGGCCGAGCGCGTGGCCACGGGCTCGACCCTGCACGCGTGTTGGGACCCGGCGACCTCGAAGATGATCGCCGTCCCCGACTGGCTCGCCGCCATCATGCCGGTCGCTTCGGCGGCGTTGCCTCCCGCGGTATAATTCGAAGTCGGTCGGATGATCGAAGTCCAGAACCTCACGAAACACTACGGCTCCCTCACGGCGATCCGCGACGTGTCGTTCAGCGTCGCGCCGGGTGAGATCGTCGGCTTCCTCGGCCCCAACGGGGCCGGCAAGTCGACGACCATGCGCATCCTCTCGTGCTTCATGCCGGCCAGCGGGGGCACGGCCGTGGTGGCCGGTTACGACGTCTTCCGCGAGTCGATGGAGGTGCGCCGGCGCATCGGCTACCTTCCGGAGAACGTCCCCCTCTACACGGACCTCCGGGTGGCGGCGTACCTGGATTTCGTGGCGGAGACGAAGGGCGTGCCGCGCGGCGAGCGCAAGAAGCGCGTGGCCGACGTCATGGACCGCTGCCGCATCGCCGACGTCCAGAACCGGCTGATCGGCAAGCTCTCCAAGGGGTATCGCCAGCGCGTGGGCCTGGCCCAGGCGATCGTGAGCGACCCGGCCGTGCTGATCCTCGACGAGCCGACGATCGGCCTCGACCCGCGGCAGATCACCGAGATCCGCGAGCTCATCAAGTCGCTGGCGGGCGAGCACACGGTCATCCTGTCCACGCACATCCTGCCCGAGGTCTCGATGGTCTGCTCCTCGGTGGTGATCATCAACAAGGGCGCCATCGTCGCCCGGGGCCCCATCGACACGCTGGTCGAGCAGTTCTTCCCGACCGCGCGCGTGGAGGTGGAGATCGCGGCGCCGTCGCCGGCCGCCGTGCGCGACGCCCTGCGCGTGATCCCGGGCGTGGTGTCGGTGAGCGACCTGCCGGGCTCGGACGGCATCGGCCGCTACGTCGTGGAGTCCGCGCGCGGGCGGGACGTGCGCGGCGAAGTCTTCCAGCTCGCCGCCCAGCGGCGCTGGGACCTGCGCGAGCTGCGCCGGATGGGCATGACGCTGGAGGAGGTCTTCCTGCACGTGGTGGCCGGGGAGCAGACCGAATGAAGGTGTGGCCGATCTTCAAGAAGGAGATGCGGCTCTACTTCACCTCGCCGGTGGCGTGGGTGATCATGAGCGTCTTCCTGTTCATCGCCGGCTACTTCTTCTACTCGATCTTCGGCTACTACACGCGCGTGTCCATGCAGTCGGCCATGAACCCGATGGGCGGCAGCCTCAACGTGACCGACGGCGTGCTGCGGCCGCTCTTCTCGAACTTCTGGGTCATCCTCCTGTTCATGCTGCCGCTCGTCACCATGCGCCTGTTCGCAGAGGAGCGGCGCAGCGGCACCATCGAGCTGCTGCTGACCTATCCCGTGCGTGATGGCGCCGTGTTGCTCGCCAAGTTCCTGGCCGCCTTCGCCCTCTACGCGCTGATGATCGCGCTCACGCTGCTCTACCCGGCCATCATCTGGTACTTCGCGCCGCTCGAGTGGGGGCCGATCCTCACGGCCTACGTGGGACTCCTGCTGATGGGCGGGGCCTTCATCGCGGTCGGCGTGTTCGCCTCGTCGCTCACCGAGAACCAGATCGTGGCCGCCCTCGTGAGCTTTCTCATTCTCCTGATGTTCTACGTGGTGGGTTGGTCGGCGGACTTCGCGGACCCCGCGCTCGCGCGGGTGCTCCAGCACCTCTCGCTGACCGAGCACAACGAGAGCTTCGCCAAAGGCGTGTTCGAGACGAAGGACGTCATCTTCTACGTGGACTTCACGCTGGTCGCGCTGTTCCTGGCGCTGCGCTCGCTGGAGGCGCGCCGGTGGAAAGGATAGCGTCGTGCGACGGATCGCGGACTGGGCGTTCTATCTCGGGCTGATCGCGCTGGCAGCGGCGGTGATCCAGCCCTTCGCGCTGCCCGCGCAGGGCCGCCTCTGGTGGCCGCTCGTGGGCGCCGGCGTGGTCCTGGTCGCCCTGTCCGCGCTGCCGTGGCTGGCCGCGGCGCGCCACAAGATCGGCGGCCGGACGCTGTCCTACGGGCTCAACGCCATGGTCTCGATCGTGCTCGTGCTCGGCGTGATCGGCTTCGTGGAAGCGCTCTCGGCCAAGCACAGCGCGCGGCTCGATCTCACCGAGAACAAGCGCCGCAGCCTCTCGCCACAGACGATTCAGATGCTGAAGGGCCTGAAGGACGACGTCAACGCCGTCGGCTTCTTCCGCTCCGACCAGCCGGGCAAGCGCGTCGCCGAGGACCTCTTCAAGCAGTACGCGGGGTACGCCGGCAAGAAGTTCACGTGGAAGATCGTCGATCCCGACAGCGACCCCGGGCAGGCGCGGCGCTACGGCATCGAGTCTTACGGCACCATCGTGCTCGAGACCAAGGCGCGCTCCGAGAAGGTGCTCGACCCCGAGGAGGAGAAGCTCACCAACGGCCTCCTCAAGGTGACACGGGAGGGCAAGCGCATCGTGTACGTCGTGCAGGGCCACGGCGAGCACGAGCTCGGCAACAGCGAGCGCGCCGGGTTCTCGGAGGCCAAGGGCGCCCTCGAGAAGTCGAACTACGAGGTCAAGCCGCTCGTCTTGGCACGCGAGGGAAAGGTTCCTGCCGATGCCGCGGTCGTCATCATCGCCGGTCCACGGACCGATCTTCTCGCTCCCGAGATGGAGGCGCTCGACGCATTCCTCGGTCGAGGTGGCAAGGTGTTCGTCATGATCGATTCCACGTTCACCGGCCGCGTGCGGGGCGATGGCGTGGTGCGCTTCCTCGCCAAGTACGGGTTCGACGTCGGCGACAACCTCATCATCGAACTCAACCCTGTCGGGCGCTTGCTCGGCGCGAGCGCCGATGTCCCGATCATTCAGGCGTACGAGCCTCATCCGATCACACGGGACATGGGCGGCATCATGACCACCTTCCCGCTCAGCCGCAGCGTGCAGCCTGCGAAGACGCCCCCGGCGGGGACGACCGTGCAGCCCCTGGCCAAGACGAGCCAGCAGAGCTGGGGCGAGACCAACCGTGCCGCCCTCCAGCGGGGCCAGATCAACCCCGACCCCGAAGACCCCAAGGGTCCTCTGACCGTCGCGGCGGTCGCCTCGAAGGATAAGGCTCGACTTGTCGTCTACGGGACGTCGGAGATCGCGGCGAACCAGTATCTGAACTTCCAGGGCAACCGCGACTTCTTCCTCAACACCGTGAGCTGGCTCGCCGAGGAAGAGGACCAGATCACGGTGCGGCCGAAGGACACGAAGCAGACGCCGATCTTCCTCAGCGCCCAGCAGGGCCGCGTCGTGGCGCTGCTGCCGCTCGTCGTCCTGCCGGGCCTCGTGCTCGCGGGCGGGATCGTCGCGCTGATCCGCCGGCGCGCCGCGAACTAGCCGAGCGATGCGCTGGCAGACCACCACCGCGCTCGCCGTCGCCCTCCTGCTCGTCGGCGGCTTCTACTATGTCTATGAGGTCCGGTGGGCGCCCGACCGTGAGCGAGCCGAGACGCGCAAGGGGCGCGTCTTTTCGGCCGAGGCGACCGACGTCACCGGCGTCGAGCTCAAGCGCCGCGAGGACACGGTGCGGCTGACGCGCG
>Ga0209159_1000154_pt1 | contig 66621 bp, 50 predicted proteins | sample GraSoiAngelo_144_FD_185901 | JGI IMG/M metagenome (GOLD analysis project Ga0209159, IMG submission 185901) | Grasslands soil microbial communities from the Angelo Coastal Reserve, California, USA - 14_1009_02_40cm (SPAdes) (version 2) | ecosystem: Environmental > Terrestrial > Soil > Grasslands ...
AAGCTCGAGGTCAGCGTCCAAGCCCCACGCGACGTCGCGAAAATCGCCGCTCAGCGCGGCGCGGAAGCGTTGCGCCGCGGTCGCGTAGCCCACGCTGAAACCGATTTGCGACCGGTACGGATCCTGGCGGAAACCGTACCGGGTGCCGGTCTCGCCGATTCCCGCGACGACGCCGAGATCCGGCGCGAACAGGATTCGCACGCTCGGATTCCAGCGGGCGCCCCAATCGCGCAGCTGTCGCTTGGTGGGATCGTCCCGCGGTCCGTCCCGCGCGGCGCCGCGGTCGACCGACGTGCGCGGCCCAGTGATCAGCCGTGCCGGGGGATGGTCCATGTAGAAGGAGTTCCGCCCCCACCCCCGCGCCGAGTCCACGACTTCGTTCTTCCCCGCCCCGGTAATGACCCGCACGGTGATGCCGCCGTGGCCCGCCCCCCGCACGACGACCCGATCGTCCCCACCGTGCAGGTACAGCCGGACCTCCCTCGTTTCCTCCCGGCGGAACGTGCGGACGAAATACGGCGTGCCGTCGGGCCGAGACAGCTGGACCGCCATCGCGCCGTCCCCGCGACGCTCCATCGCAGCGACGTCGGCCTCGTCCGTGGCCTGCACGTCGACAGTCCCCGCCAACAAGGCGTAGAACCGGTCCGACGCCGTCCGCAGCAGATCGCGTCGCCGCTTGAGCGCGCGGGCCAGCCGTGCACCGTCGCGGGCATAGTACTCGGGCGGCAGCCGCCCCACTGCCGCGTCGATCACCGAGTCCGCCAACCGCCCCTGCAGCGCCCCCGCCACCGAATCCCACACCGCCTTCTCGAGGTCGACCAGCAGCCGGCGATCCAGCGCGCGACCGTCCCACGTGAGCCCGATCATGGGAGGATAGTGATCGCCGAAGCCGACGAGGTCCGGGTAATAGTAGCGCGCCAGGCCCGGGAGGACGCCGTCGAGCCGGGAGAAGGCCTGATCGCGATCCCGCGGGATCGGCCGCCACACGTGGACGCCACCTTCATCGAAGCGCGCCCAGCGCCACTGGTCGGGGTGGCGGTCCCAGTCGCCGACGAAGACGTCGAGCAGTCGGGCCGCGAGAAAGGCACGCGCATCGACGCGATGACGCGAATCCCGCGTGAGGTGCTCCCACAGCTTCTGCGTGCTCGCAATCTTCTCCGCTCCTTCGAAGCCGACGTCTTCATCCGGATCGACCGTGGGGCGCTCCTCCAGTTGGCCCAGCATCCCCTTGAATTCCGGAAACGAGTCCAGGCGCGGGTCATCGGGCATGGCCACGAGTTGGGGCTCGGCGTGGTACACACCCGCCGCCCGCAACAGCGGACTCACGACGAGGGCCCCGGCTGGATGGCTCGCGCTGATCTGATCCTGGAGGAGCCGCTCCACGAACGTCGCCCGGAGCTCGGGTGGCATCGCAGCAGCGGGGTCCTTGTTCACGGACCGGAAGACGTACACATGACCATCCGCGCCCCGGAGGCGGAGCGACTTCGTCTGGCGCCCGCCGCCGCGCTTGAGCGGCGTGAGGCCGCCGCCGAAGCGCGCCAGGTCGAGCACCGGCACCTGAATCGGCGTCGTCCAGAGGGTGCGATAATGCGCGCCCAGCAAAGCCCGATGCAGCCACCCGGCGCCGTACTCGGCGCCCGCCGTCACGGTGGCGGAGCTCCGAGCCGGCGCGCGCGGTGACCGCGGCGGTGCCTGCCCCCCGAGCGGTCCGCTCCCGGCGGCGATCAACAGCAGGCCCCAGCAGCCCATGCTACGCGCCATGATCAGAACGCGAACCCGAGCCGGAGGTAGATCGCGGTCCGCCCCGGACTGCGGGCCACGGCGACACTCAGCGTGTTGGAGGCGCTCAAGGGCGCGAACCACAGCCCACCGCCGGCGGCGGCGTGCCAGCGGTCCGACGGCTCCCCGGAGACGTACACTCGCCCCGCGTCCACCAGCCCGAACGCGCCGAAGTCGCCAGGTACGACGAGGGAGGGCCGCGCCAGTCGGAAACGGAGCTCGACATTCGCGTACAGGCCTGCGTCGCCGGCGAAGCGGTGCTCGCTGTAGCCACGGACCGTGCCGGCCCCGCCGACGAACGCCGCCTCGTGGAACGGAAAGCTCCCCCACACTCTCTTGCCGGCGACCCGCACCGCCAACGTGGGGCACGTCGGCATCGCCGCCGTGAGGTACGTCGCCGCCTCGGCGTGCGCTTCCTGAAACGGGGCGGTCACGTCCCAAAACGTCGGATAGGCGCTGCCGCCCACCGTGAGCAGCACGCCGCGAGTGGCGCTCGTGGCCCGGTCGCGCGTGTCGATGCGCAAACCGGCCTGCACTCCCACCTGCCCCCAGCTCCCGATTCCGTACGGCCGTCTCGTGTCGACGAACGTGCCGGGCCGGAGATCGGTGAACGCGTATTTCAAGATGGGGCCGACCGTCAGCTCCGTGCGGTGGCCCAGGAGCAGCACTAGGGACGGCGCGACGAGATATTGCTGCTGCTTCACCCTATAGAAGTCGGTCGAGCCCGTGTCCGGCGTCTCGTTGCCGAAGCCGTAGAACCGCACGACGTCGAACCCCGACCAGTCCGCGCGCACCGCCACGCGCGCGGCGCCTGCCCTCCGAAAGTCGCCCGCGTACGCCACCCCGAATTTTCCCGCGCCGGTCGCGAAGCCCAGGCGAAAGCTCATCGACGACTGGTAGGGGAAGCGGCGGAAGCCGTAGCGACGCAGCGTGGCCCCACCGCCCACGATCACCCCGACGTCCGGCTGGATACTGATCCAGGTCCACGGCGCCCAGGCACGTCCCTGGTCTCGCGGCTGGGCGTGGAACACGTCGGGCCGCTGTCGGGGAACCGGGGGTCGATGGTCGACTGCCGTGGTCGGTCCCGCCACGATCCACGTCGCACCGCGGCTGCCGTCGTACACGCGGGTCGACCGTCCACGCCCGGCGACCCGCGAGGAATCCACCACCTCCGCGCGTCCCGTATCGCTGATCACTCTCACGAGGATACTCCGGGTCGCCGCGCCCGAGATCGTCACGCGATCGTCACTGCCCCGGAGATATAGGCGGATCTCCTTTGTCTCGGCGCGATCGAACGTGCGCACAAAGTAGGGCGCTGCGGTCGGTGCCGCCGGCACCTTCGGGCGCCGTGCCAGGCGGAGGGTGACGCGGCCATCGGCGCGTCGCTCGACGGCGATGAGCTCCGGGTGGTCCGTGGTCTCGATATCGACGTCGGCCGCGAGCAACCCGTACAGCTCGCCCGCCGCGGCCGCCAATTTGTCCCGCCGGTGCTTCAGCGCGCGTGCCAGGTCAGCCGCGTCGCCGCGGTGGTACTCGGAAGGTAGACGCCCGACGGCGAGGTCGATCACCGAGTCGGTCAGGCGCGCCTGCATCGCATGGGCGATGGAGTCCCACACCGGTCGGTCGAGATCGGTCAGAAAGCGTCGGTCGAGATCTTCGGCGCGCCAACTCAGCCCGTAGACGCTGCCGTAGTCGTACCCGAAACCCACCAGATCCGGGTGGCTGACGCGCGCGAGCCGCGGCAAGAGACCGTCGAAGCGCGAGAACGCTTCGTCGCGGTCGCGCGGGATCGGCCGCCACACGTGGCCGTCCGTTTCGTCGAAGCGGGCCCACCGCCATTGATCGGCATGGCGATCGCCGTCGCCGAGCAGGAGGTCGAGCAAGCGCGCCGCGAGGAACGCGCGGGAATCCACGCGCTCCCGCGAGCTGCTCCGCCGCAGGTCGAGCAGTCGCTCCGTGCCCGCCACGTCGCTCGCGCCTGCGAACCCGCTCGCCCCGCCCGGTCCTTCACGCGGGCGCTCCTCGAGGATCCCCAGCATGCCGGCGAACTCCGGGCGGAAGTCGCCGAGCCGAGGATCGTCCGGCAACACGACGAGGTACGGCTGGACGTGCAGCACGCCCGCCGCCTCGAGCAGGGGAGCCGCGACCAAAGCCGCGCCCGGATGCAGCACGCTGATCTGGTCGCGGACCACGCGCTCGGCGATCGTCTCGCGCAGGTCGGCGGGCAGCCAGCTTGGATGTTTGTTCACGGAGCGAAACACGTATTCGCGGCCGTCGGCGCCGGCGAGGCGGAGCGCGCGCGTCTGAGCACCACCGCCGCGCCGCAGCGGAGTCAGGCCGCCGGCGAAGGCTCCGAGGTCGAGCAACTCGACGTCGATCGGCGTGATCCAGAGATCACGGTAGTGGCGGCCGAACAGCACCTGATGCAGCCACCCGGCCCGATACTCAGGACCGGCGGTGACGGTGACCGTGCGCGGCGGAGGCGGCGGGCTCGCGCCGCCCTGCCCTGTGGTCGGTCCCGGCGCGAGGCCGCCCGCGGCGACGAGCGCCGCGCAAACCCAGCTCCGTTCACTCGGAGGCGTGGCGGGCGGCATCGGTCACGTCTCGCTACTCGTTTCCGAGCCCGCGCAACGAGCGGTATTCGGCGGCGATCACGTGGGGCGCGCCGCGCGCTTTCACTGCGTCGAGCAGCGGGGCGGGGGGCGCGTCCTTCGCAAGCCGCACCAAGTATTCGAGCGTGGATTTGCCGTCGCCGGCAGGAAGCACCTCCCGGAGCTCCCAGCGCTTGGCGAGTTGATCGAGCACCGCTTCGACGGCCTGCTGCGCCGGTTCCAGCATGGTGGTGTGGACGAGCAGCAGAGTGTTAAACAGCCGTTTCTTGCCTTTGGAGCGATCCTCGATGTAGCGACGCAGGCGGTCCGACGCCGCCGCTACCTTCTCGAATTCCTGCGGTGCCAACGCCCGCAACATCTCGGGGTCGCCGATGACCTGATATTCGCCGGTGTGCGCGCGCGGAGCCACAATCGCCTGACCGAGCCGAAGCCGCCCGGCCAAGGCCTGGTCCGCGTAGATGTTCCCGACGTTGAGCTTCCACAGGGAAAGCACCGTGATGTTGAACATCAAAGACATCACGGCCGACACCACGGGGGCGAACACCCCGGCGGCGAGCCCGACTCCGAGGGCGAGATAGATGTAGACGACATCCTTGGTATCCTTCAGCGTATTGCGGAAGCGGATCGCCGCCACGATGCCGCCGAGCGCGAACGCCAGCGCGATGCTGTTTTGCACCAGGATCAAAGTGCCGGCAACCGTCATCGGGAGCACGATCACCGTCTGCACCACCGACTGGTCGTAGCCCCGATGCTGCTTCGTGATTATGTAGACCCAGGCGACGGGCAGGACGAGCGCCAACGCCCCGAGCATCGAGAAGAACGTGATGAGGGCGAGGTTCGCCGAGCCGAGGCTCGCGACTCCCGGCGTGCTGGCGGCCTGCTCAAGGGCGTCCTTCCTCCCACCGGTGCCGTGAATCGGTGAGAGCTTCTGGAATGCGTCGAACAGATCGACGATCTGTGGGAAGACCCGGATGAGCAGCGACACGGCGACGCTCAGGAGAACATAATAGGCCGCCAACCGCACGAACGGGGACTGCCACATGCGCACCATACGCGCTCCTTCTAGGCGCCCGGTCGCAAGCGCGGGTCAAGCGCCCCTGGGCGGGGGCCGCACCCCCGTCCCGCAATACTACGCGCCGGGACGGGTCCGGGCCAGACGCACGTCAGCCGGCTGGGTCCGCCGCGTCGAGAATGCGCTGCCGCTGCCCCGGCGTCACCATATCGCGCTCCACCACGTCGCGCATGATCCGGGCGACGAACGCGTAGCCGCGCGGCTCGACGGTCAGCCAGTGCTGCCACTCGAGCTCGTCCAGCGCCGCAGCAAGGGCGTCGGCGTCGAGCCCCGACCCGCGGGCCAACCGCGCTGTCGCGACGCGCCCGCCCAGCACTGCCGCGACCTGTAGCACGCGCTGCGCTTCCGTCGTGAAGCGCCGGAAGCCCATGCGGATGGCGGCCACCACGGCGTCCGGAAGGTCGCCCGGCATGGTCTGATCGAAGGTGCGGAACGGCTCCGGCCAGGCGCCGTGCGAGTCCCGCAGGTCGAGGCCCACCGCCACCGCCCGCAACAGCTCGACCGCGAGCAGCGGGATGCCCGCCGAATCGGTTGCCACGCGTCGCGTCACGCGGTCGAGCTCCACGTCGCTGTAGCCGGGCAGCGCCCAGCGCGCCAGCGCGCGCAGCGCGTCGCCGGAGAGCGATTCGAGCCGCACCGCGGCCCCTAGCAGCTCGCGCCCGATCCGCACCCGCAGCGCGTCGAGTTCGGCGCGGGGCGGCTGGGCCGTGATCGTGAAGAGGAGGAAGAGCGGGGCCGCCGTGAGATCGCGGGCGACAGCACCGAGCGCGAGCAATGATTCGCGGTCGACCCACTGCGCGTCATCCACCAGCACGAGCACCGGCTGCTCGTCCGAGATCGCGCGCAGCACTTCGCTCAGCGCGCGGCCCACTGGCTCCGCCGCAGCGCCCATGGCCCGGAGCGCGGTGAGCGAGGGCGGGGCCGCCCCTGCCACACCGGGCGCCTCGAGCAGGCCGCCCCGCGCGATGCCGTGCACCCCGCTCCAGGGATCGTGCATGTCCGCTTCCACGGCGCGCACCGCCGCGGTCGCCGCCCCGTCGAGGCGCGCCCGATCCATCAGTTCCTCGGCCAACCGCGTCTTCCCAGCGCCTGCGTCTCCTTCGAGGATCGCCACGGCGGGCCGCCGCTCCCGCCGACACGAGGCCCACGCGTCGAGCAGCCGCTCCAGCTCAGCGGCGCGCCCCACCAGCGGCGAGCGTTGGGCCGTCGCGGCGACGTCCGCGCCCGGGCGCGTGCGGGCGGGCAGCCGCCATACCCGCTCCCGCCGGATCCGCTCCGCGAGCGCCTTCGTGTCCACATCAGGCTCGGTGCCCACGTCGGATTGGAGGCGTGCCGCGAATTCGTCGAAGTGGGTGAGCGCGCCCGCCCGGTCTCCCGTGAGCGCGAGGCAGCACATGACCGCCCGCACGGCCGCGTCGGAGCTGCGCTCGAGCCCGAGCGCTCGCTGGGCCACGGCCTGTGCGGCCGTGACGCTTCCCGCCCGGAGCAGCTCGTCGACGCGGTGGAGCAGCGCATCCACGGAACGGCTGCGCCAGAACGTCCGTTCCGCGGCGACCCAGTCGTCGAGTCCCGACGCGCCCGGGACGCTGAAGCCCTCGAGGAACTCTCCGCTGACGAGCGCGGCGGCGGCCGCGTAGTCCCGCCCGGCCACGAGCGCTTCGAGCCGATCGATATCGAGCTCGACGGCACCCGCGCCGAGTCGCACTTGGTTGGTGTCCGACGTGAGCCCGCCGTCACCGAGGTAGCGGCGCAGGATCCGCACTGCTTCGTTGAGCGAATGGCGCGCGTCCTTCTCCAGCTTCTCAGCCCACAGCAGCCCGAGCAGATGCTCCCGGGTCCGGGCGCGCTTCGGCGAGCGTGCGAGGTACACGAGGAGCGCGAGGTTCTTGCGCCACAAGAGCTCGGGCGGCGCGCCCGCGCCGTCCACACTCACCTCCACGGGGCCGAGGACGCGGCACACGATCATAGCGAAGCTCCGCAGTGGAGCTCGGTCAGCCGCCGGGTGGCGCTGTCGGCGCGAGTGCGGTAGCGCGGGTCGCCGCTCGCCCACAGTCGCTTCACGTCCCGGTATGCCCGGCACGCGATGTCGCCGCCCCCGAGCAACGGGGCGACGCGCCACCGCGCGAGCACGCCGAATGCCCAGTCCACTTCGGCGAGCTCGGGTTCATCCACCGGGTAGCGGTACACGTCCGAGTTCTGGTACCAAACGAGCTCCCGCCGCGCACCTTCTCGCGAAGCGACACCTTGGTACCACTCCGCGCGAAGTAGGTGCAGCATTGCGCGGAAGAAGGGATCTGGATCGGACGCTCCTGCCTCCACGACAATCGCGGGCTCTGACAGCTTCAGCGCCTGACGCACATCACCGCGAGACGCAGCCTCCACGGCGGACAGTAGTCGGCCCAAGGGACGGGGCGGCGGCTCATCGGCGAGCAGGGCGTGCACACTGGCATCGTCCCGCTCGCCCAGCCGCCGGGCGACGAGGGCGATCATCCACGCGGCCCGCTGCCGCTCTTCCGGAGCGGTCGCCGGCAACGCAGCGCGCTCGGCGAGGGACGCGCGGATCGAAGGCCACCGCGCGCGTCCGGCCGAGTCGGGATCGAATGCGAGCCAGACCGCCTCGAGCTCGTCCGCGAACAGCGCGAGACGCCGTTCGCCGTAGCGGACCTGGAGCCGGCGTAAGACGGCAAGAGCCGAGTCGACGCGGCCCAGGCCGAGAGCGCCAAAGGTCTGCGCGAGCAGCGCCGAGCGGGCTAGCTGCGGGCGCGCTTCGAGGATCCGCCCGAGTTCAAGCGCGCCGAGTTGCGCGTCGAAGTGCGGCAAATAGCGCGCCCCCGCGTCGAGCGCGGTGGCGCCCGCAGCCTCCGCTTTGCGAACTTGCTCCACCGTGACACTATGGGCGCGGGCCGAGTCCAGGAAACGCCAGGCGAAGGCGACATCGAGGAGCGCGCGAATCTGGGCGGTGAAGGCATCGCTCGACGGGCCGGTGGAACGCAATTGGACGAGCGCGTGCGTCGCCTCCTCCGAGTCGCCGTCTGCGATCGCCCGCCACGCCAGGTGCTCCCACGCAGGGCCGAAGTCGGCGCGCCCCTCGAGCAGGTCATTGAACGGCGGTACGGCTTCCCGCCGGGCGTGGCCGACAAGCGGGCCACGGTGCAACAGCTCGTCGGCGAGGCGGAACCGCCCGAAGAAGAACTCCGGCCAGCGGCGGACCCCGGCCTCCAAGTCGGCGATCCGGTGATCGAGGGGACGTGCCTCAGCGTCGATGAGCCACTGGTACTGAGCGGGAAACAGACTGCGGTGCTGCTCGTAACGGGCGACCTCGTCGCTGTCTTCAGGAAGACTGAGCCACCGTCCCACTTCGACGTGGCGCCAGTCACAGATCCAGCATGTCGTGTCGGCTGCCGCGGCTCGGCCGTAGGCCGCGTACGCTTCACCCCACCGCGCCTGGGCAAACAGGTGCTCCGCTGCGAGGAACGCCCCCCGAGCCGCGGGGCCCTTGGGCAGGATCGCAGCGGGCAGCGACGGCTCGAGCGCTCGACCCGGACCGAGCAGAGAATCGAAGCTATCGGCCGCTAGATCCGCGACGCCCTGCTGCCAGGCCATCGCCGGGAACGATACCAGCTCCTGCCAGCGCCCGCCCGCCGGACCCGCCCGCACGCGAATCGTGTCGCCAGTCGCGTTCACCGCTCCCTCGAGTCGCGTCTTGCGCTGGAACCGGCCCCACGGCCGTTCGCATGGGCCGCGCACGGCTAGATCCGGATACCGACCGAGAGCGTCTGCGAAGCCGCAGGAGATCGAATCCCCGAGCCACCGTTCTGCGGGCGAACTCGTGGTCGCGAAGCGTGTGATCTGGATTCGCGTCGGGCCGCGTTGGAAGCCGAAGATGTCCGACAACCGACCGAGGACCACTAGCCTCCATGCGGGCAAGTTCGCTCCGAGTATGAGACACCCGATGGCAATCGCGATCACGCGACGCTGATAAGGCCAGACTCGCGCATGCCACAGCCGACGCCGGAACGAAGTAGCGTCGCGCCAACGGTCCTCGGGCTTCCACGCGAGGGCGCGCTTGAGCACACGCGCCTCGAGACGGGGGACACCGGACCACGCTCCGCGGGCCAAGCGCTGAGCCTCGAGCCAGTGCCGGCCCGTGTAGGCCTCGTAAATCACAAGCGCCGCCGCGTAGAGATCGGTGCCCGCCGTCGCCTCCGCTCCGCCAAGCTGCTCGGGCGACCAGTACGCGCGCGTCCCCGGTCTCATGCCCGGCTCGGTGAGCGGATCGCCGGTGGACTGCAACGTCAGGTCCGGTAGCTGAATTCTCTTGGCAATGCCGAAGTCCACGAGCACGGCGCTACCGGCAACGATGAAGACGTTCGCCGGCTTCACGTCCCGGTGGACGATGCCACGGGTGTGTGCGGCCTCGAGCGCGGCGAGTAGATCGCGGCCGAGTTTGCGAACCTCGTTGGCGGGAAGCGGTCCTTGCCGCAGGCGATGGGCGACCGTTTCGCCTTCGAGATACTGCATGGTGTAGTACGGGAGGCCATCGGGGGTCTCATCGACCTCGTACACCGGCACTATGTTGGGATGGGAGACGTGGGCGAGGGTCTTCGCTTCACGCTGGAAGCGCTCTGTGGCGATGGCGGTGTGCAGTTCGGGACGGATGACCTTAACGGCAACCAAGCGGTCGAGCGAGACCTGGCGCGCCAATACGACGACCCCCATGCCCCCGCTCCCCAGCTCGCGTTCGACCTGGTAGCCCTTCTCCGCCAGAGCGGCCCGCACCCGCTCGAAGAACGAGGGCATGGATGGATGTCCCGGCGAGAGAACATCCCCGCCGGTCGCGGGAAAGTCAAACGGCCCCGGGACCAACGCCCCGGGGCCGTGACGTCCCGCAACGCGGGCAGCGAGCTACTGCACCGTGATCGTGATGTGCATGCCGAGCGCGACGTGCGGCATACAGTACCCCTTGTAGACACCCGCCGGCGCCCCCGCGAACGCTACGTCGTACTTCTCGTTCGGCTGGGTCAGGAACGGGCCGGTGAGATCGCCCATGGGGTTGGGCATGCCCTTCTTCAGCGCGTCCACGGCGCCCTTCGGGACCGAGTCGGGGTAGAACGCGACGTTGTGCGGGCCGCCCGACACATTGATGAACCGCACAATGGTGCCCGGCTTGATGGTCAACGTCGCCGGCTCGAACGCGGCCTTGGTGGTGCCATTTCCGGTCATCTTCACCTCGGCGACGGCCGCCGCGGGCGCGGCCGCCGCGGGCGCCGCCGCAGCGTTCGCCGTCGCGGGAACGGCCGCCGCTGCCTGGGACGCGTCCGGTTTGCTCCCGCCGCCGCAGGCCACGGCGCCGAGTGCGAGAAGCGAGGTGAGCGCAATCAACCGCATGCTGTTGTCCTCCGAGACGATGGCTGGATGTCGCTTGTGAACGCGTTCACAATAACCCGGCGGCCCGCAAAACGGGAGACCGGGCGCGCCGCGGCCGCGGTTGCATTTTCGCACGCCCGCGACGACACTCATCCCCATGCCGACCCCGATTCCTCAGATCTCGCCCGATGAGCTCGCCCGGCGCCTCGACTCAGGCGAGCCCGTGCAACTGCTCGATATCCGCGCTGCCGAGCGGGTCGCGCAGGGCGCGGTGAGTTTCGGGCCTACACTCGACTTCCGTGCTCTCCCTGCCTCCCAGATCTATCGGCTGCCCCAGCTCGCACCGCTCGAGCTCGACCCACGCCGGCCGGTCGTCGTGATCTGCGGGCACGGCAACTCGAGCAAACAGGCCACGCTGTTCCTGCGCGAGCAGGGGTTCGAGGCGTACTCCGTCAGCGGCGGGATGGCGGCGTGGGAGACGGTGTATCTGGCGCGGGCCCTCACACCCACGCCCTCCGTGGAGCACGTCGTCCAGCTCGACCGGGTCGGGAAGGGCGCGCTCTCCTACGTGCTGGTGAGCGATGGCGACGCCGTGGTCGTCGATCCGGGCCGCCACGTCGAGCGCTACGACGAGCTGCTCCAGGAGCTCGGGGCCACGCCGGCCGCGGTGGTCGACACCCACATGCACGCGGACTATCTGAGCGGCGCGCGCGCGGCCGCGGCGCGGTGGCGCGTGCCCTACTTCCTCCATCCCGACGACGCCCGCTCCCCGTACGACGGGACCGAGGGTCGCTTCCCCTATCACCCGGTCACGGAGGGCGACACCGTCGCCTTCGGGCGCGCCACGCTGCGCGTGCAGCACGTTCCCGGACACACCCTGGGCAGTATCGCGCTGCTGGCGAACGACGCACTCACGCTCACGGGGGACTTCCTGTTCGTCCAGTCCGTGGGCCGCCCTGACCTGGGCGGGCAGCGGGACGCTTGGACACGGCTCCTGTGGCAGAGCCTCGCGCGGATCCGACGCGAGTGGCCGGGCGATCGACTCGTGCTCCCCGCGCACTACGCCGGCGAACCCGAGCGCCGCGCCGACCGCAGTGTCGCGGCGCGCTTCGATGTGATCACGGCGACCAATGAGGCGATCGCCATCCGCGACGAAGCGGCGCTCCTCGGGTGGGTTGCGCACAACACGCCCGCGCCACCTGAGAGCTACCGCACCATCAAGCTGGCGAATCTGGGGCTGGTGGATGTATCGGAGGCGGACGCGGAGATCTTGGAGTTCGGGCCGAATCAGTGCGCGGTCAAATAGACGTCAGACATCAGACGTCAGACGTCAGACGTCAGACGTCAGATATCAGAGCGGACGTGTGGTCTGATGTCTGACGTCTGATCTCTCAGTCCACCGGCGCCTGCAGCACGACGTACGTCCAATCTGTTCCGCCCAGGGTCTGCAGCCCGTACGGCACGCCCGCGGGAATGTGCACCAGGTCGTTCGCCGCCACCTCGATGCGGTCACCGTCGAGCAACATCACCCCGCGGCCCGTGAGCGTGAAAATCAGAATCCCCGTCGCTTCTTCCACGGAGATCGGCAGCGCGGCACCGGGTTGCATGATCGTGTGTTCGAAGCTGAGCCCGGCGAGCATGCCGGGGAGATTGAGAACAGTATGGCGGCGCAAGTCCTCCGCCGTTGTCGGCAGCTTGGTGAGGCGGCGGTAAGTGTAGCGCGGCACGAGTCCCCGTCCCCTAGGGCGCGGCAAATCGCACGGCCGACAACGCACAGGCGCGCTCCAAAATGGCGCTGCCCGTCCCCTCCCCGCAACCCCTTGGCGCACCGCACAGTACCACACCCCGCCCACTCCGGCGTGACGCCCACTGTGCAACCCGTTCCATGTCAATCGTCTCTCATGGCGTCCCTCACAGGAACCGGTCGTCATGCTGTCTCTGAAGCGTTGGTTCGGTCTCTGCTCCACGCTCCTGTCGATTGCTCCCTCGGCCCTCGCGCAAGGCTGGATCGAGCCGGTGCGGCCGCTCCCCCGTGGGGCGATCGCGAAGGTGCGCAGCGCCGTGCAGGTGGCGCTAACCGGACGCATCGCCCGCGTGTCCGTAGAGGAATGGTTCCGGAACACCGGGCCGCTGATGGACGAGGGGAGCTACCTGTACCCACTGCCGGGCGAGACCGTGTTCAGCGATTTCTCCCTATGGCAGGGCGACCGCGAGCTGAAGGGCGAGCCGATGGACGCCGGGCAGGCGCGCGCGATCTACGAGCAGATCGTGCGGCGCCGGCGCGACCCGGCCTTGATCGAGCTCGGGGGCCACGGGCTGCTGCGGGCGCGGGTCTTCCCCATCGCACCCGGCGAGACGCGCAAGATCACGCTGCGCTACACGCAGATCCTCGATCGAGTAGGTGATGCCATGCGGTTCCGGTACGCAGCCGGGACGGCAGCGCCCTCCCGGAGCTTCCGGCTCCAGGTGGACAGCGCCGCGCGCTGGGGCGACCCGTACTCCCCCACCCACCGGCTGACGGTGAGCCACAGCGGCGACCTCCTCGAGCTCGCCCTGGCGGACACCACGGCCGGCGGCGATCTGGAGCTGCTGCTGCCGCTGGCGCGCGGGTTGGTGGGGACCTCGCTCCTCACGCACCAACCGGTGGGTGAGGACGGATTCTTCATGTTGCTGCTCGCACCTGGCCGGGCCGCCGAGACGGGAGAGCCGTTGCGGCGTGACATCGTAGCCGTGCTCGACGTGTCCGGGTCGATGTCCGGCGACAAACTCGACCAGGCGAGGGCTGCGCTCGTGCAACTGCTCGGCACATTGCGCCGGGGGGACCGGTTCCGCATCGTCACGTTCGGGAGCGGTGTGCGCCGCTACGCCGCCGGGTGGACCGAGGAATCGGCGGACAACGTCCACGCCGCCCAGGATTGGGTGCGCCGGCTCGACACCAACGGCGGCACCAATATCGCGGGCGCCCTTACAGAGGCCTTCGCCGAGCGGCCGGGCGAGGGTGCCCTCGGCGTCGTCGTGTTCTTGACGGATGGACTGCCCACGGTGGGCGAGACCGATCCCGAGCGTATCGCCGACCAGGCGGAGCACGGCCGCGGGCCGTTTCGGGTCTTTGCCTTCGGAATCGGGTACGACGTGAACACCTACCTGCTGGACCGGCTCACCGACCGCGCGCGCGGCGTCACCGAATACATCCGGCCGGGCGGCGACATCGAGCAGGCGGTGGGCTCGCTCGCGACGAAGATCTCGAGCCCGGTGCTCACCGATCTCGCCCTCCGGGGCGACGGCGTCGAGTTCTACGACCTGCAGCCGGAGCGCCTGCCCGATCTGTTCGCGGGCGACGAGCTGGTGGTGTTCGGGCGATATCGGGGAGAAGGGAGAAGGGAGAGGTCCGTGACGGTGACTGGACGGAGAAACGGCCGGGAAGAGTCCTTCACAACGAACGCCCGGTTCGGCGACGAGAACGCCGGCAACGACTACGTCCCGCAGCTCTGGGCCGCGCGCAAAGTGGGCGCCCTGTCCCGAGAGATCCGGCTCCACGGACCGAACACGGAGATCGTGAACGAGCTGAAGCGGCTCGCGCTGCGCTACGGCATCCTCACCGAGTACACATCCTATCTCGTGCAGGAGCCCAATCAGGTCGTGGTCCGACCGATGTTCGATCGCGCCCCGTCGGCTGCCCCGGCCCCGCAAGACCAGGCAGGCGCCGCCGCAGTGGAGCGGTCCCGCGCGGAGCGGGCGCTCTCCGGCTCGCTCCAGCTGAGCGCCGTGACCGTCACTGGCGCGGCGGCCGACTCCGTGAGCACACGCGGCGCAGCTGAGGCCAGGCGTAGCGAGCGGGTCGGCGGTCGCGTCTTCCTGTGGCGAGACAGCACCTGGACGGACATCGCGCACGGCGACTCGTTGCAGGTGGTTTCGGTGGCGGCGTTCAGCGACGCCTACTTCGCCCTGCTGCGCGCCCTCCCCGAGCTCGTGAAGCCCGCGGCGCTCGAGCCCGCAGTCCTGGTGGCCGGCCGGCGCGTGAGCATCAAGATTGATGCGGGGGGCAAGACCGATTGGGCGCCGGGCGAATTGGCGAAACTGGTCAGGGACTTTCGGGGATGAGCCGATTTCGGATTGCGGATTGCGGATTGCGGATTCGAAGGTCCGCCTGTCGACTCGAACGCGGCCTGCCGATCCGCAATTCGAAATCCACAATCCGCAATTGACGTATGCCCGACGACCTGGCCGATGTGTACCGTAGCACGTACCGCTCCCTCGTGCGGTTCCTGTACCGCAAGGTGTGGGACGCGGAGCGCGCGGAGGACATCGCCCAGGAGGCGTTCGCCCGGGCGCTCGTCCACAAGCCCGCGAATGCCCGCGGCTGGCTGTTCGTCGTGGCCGCGAACATGGCGCGCGACGACGCGCGGCGCGCGGCGCGGGAGCGGCGTCACCTCACACTCCTGAAGAGTGAGCCAGCCGCGAGCGCGCCGCCGTCGGATGAGGCGCTGCACACGGAAGGCGAGCGCTCGCAGGTGCGCGCCGCGCTGGAGCAGCTCACACCGCGCGACCGCGAAGTGCTCCTCTTGTGGGATTCGGGACTGTCGTACGACGAGATCGCCACGCAGACGGGGTTGGCGCGCGGCGCCATCGGCACGACCCTCGCCCGCGCGCGCCGCCGGCTGCTGGAGGCGTTCGAGGCGGGAAGGACAGGTGAACATGTCGCACGTGGATGACGGCACGCTGCACGCGTATCTCGACGGCGAGCTCGCGCCGGTCGAGTCCCAGGACGTCGAGGCGCATATCGCACAGTGCCCCGGCTGCCGTGACCGCTTGGAGGAAGAGCGAGCGCTCATCGCGCGCGCCGATGAGCTGCTCGGGCTCGCCGCCCCCCCCGACCGCGCGACCCCGCCGTTCCGGCCGGGTGACCGGGCGCCCCCGGTGCGGCTGTGGTGGCGTGTGCGGTTGCCACTCGCGTGGGCGGCGACGGTGGTGCTCGCGCTGGGAGCCGGGATGTACTTTGGGCCGGGGGCATTGCGGCGGGAGCAGCCGGCGGCAGACCAGCGCACCAGCGATCTGGCCGCTGGGCGCGCCCTCCCTCCCGTGGCCGCGCCCGAGACCGTCGTTACGCACGGTGCCGCGCCACTGGCGGTGCGGCGCACGCGCGCGCCCGCGGCGCCGACCAGCGTCGTAGTGGAAGGCAAATCGGTAGCGAAGGACAAGTACACGGGAGAGGTGGTCGCGGATGGAGCGTCGGCGGCCGACGCCGCCCGGCCCGAGACCGTTGTCGCGCTCCGCGCGCGCGACGAACTCGCCGCCGGTGCGCTCAAGCAGTCGGTTGCGCCCCGCCCCGCCCCCGCCCCCGCCGCTTTCCCCCTCCCCGCCGCCCAAGAGCGTGCGGCGGCTGTCGCTCGCATGGTCGGGCCCTACGCCCTGACCGGGCCTCCGCTCACGCTGGACAGCGCCCGCGCGCTCGTGGATACGGATCCCTACGCCGTGCCCGACCTTCCAGTCCGGGGCATCTACCGGGCGCGCCTGATCGGCTTCTCCGCGGTCGTCGTCGTCGAGCAGGCGCTCGACTCAAGCACCGCAATCGACGTCATCACCGGGCGCCAGGCTCCGCTCTCGCTCCAAGCGGTCGTCGTGACTGGTGCGGCACGGGCCGATACCGAAAATGCAGCCGAGCGGGCACTGCGGGGCCGTGCCGCGGCGGCGTCGGACTCGATCGCGGCGGCGGAGCGCAAGCCCGAGGCGGCACCGGTGCGCGCGCGCGGCGCCGCTGCCAATCGGCCCGCCACAGCGCTCGTGGTGGAGGTTCGCGGTCCGCTCTCGGCTGACTCCCTGGCGGCCCTGGAGCGCCGGCTGCAACCGCTCCGCCCCTGAGCGAGCAGGCGCTATTGCACGGTGATCGTCCCGTGCATCCCCGTCGGCGGCATGCCGTCGAGGCCGTGAATCATGCAGTAGTAGGGATACGTGCCTGCGGCGCTGAACGTGTGCTGGAACGTGCCGCCCGCTGCCACGTTACCGCTGCTGTACGCCGTACCGGGCGAGCCCGTGGCACTGTTGACGGTGTGCGCGAACCCGTCGCCGTTCTTCCAGGTGACCGTCGTCCCGACAGACACCGTGAGGTTCGTCGGGCTGAAGGACGTATTGATCATACAGGCCTGTGTCGCTGTCGAGGTACAGGTCGGCGTGCCGCCGCTTCCGCCGTAGGGAGACGTTGAGCTGCCGCATGCAACGACCATCAACCCTACTGCTCCTGCCCACAGCGCCGACCGCATGGCTCCTCCAGGGTGCCCGGTGTGGGACCGCCGACAGCGGTTTCTATTGCGCTTCAGTGCTACCCTTAGAAACGTCGGGAGAGCCCGTGCCGGATGCCGCGGAGCGAGAGCGGTGGAGCGACGGCGTGGACCAGGGACGGAACTGCCCTGCCCCGGCAGCGTAGCGACGTGGAACGGCGCTAGTGCGCCTCGCGCTCCAGCGTATCCGCGGCGAGGCGAGGCGAGATCATCGGGTAGCGAGCGCCGAACCATCCCATCGCCATGAGGAATAGACCGCCGAATAGGACGGTGACGCCCAGTTCCGGAATGCCGATGGCGGGGCCGGCACCGCCGTTGATCGATGGAACGATCTCGAGATAGCGCTCCAACCAGATGCCAGCCAAGCTCACCAGCGCGAATACCAAAAAGGTCAGCGGGTATTTCTTCGGCCTGACCCCCAGGAGACCGATGAAGGGGACCAGGAAGACGAGCAGGAACACCGCGACGCCGACAGGCCGCCAGGGCCCGATCAGCCGATAAAAGATGAAATACGTCTCCTCCGGCAGGTTCCCGTACCAGATCACCAGGAACTGGGCCCACATGAGATAGGCCCAGAACACCGTGAATCCGAAGCACAGCTTGCCCAGGTCGTGCAGCTGCTTCGGCGAAATGAGCTGCACCAGGCCCATCCGGCGGCGCAGCGCAAGGGTGAGGACGGCGAGCAGCATCAGCGCGGCGAGGAAGCTGCCCATAAAGTAGAACGCGCCGAACAGGTTGCTCACCCACTTGTGGGCGAGCGACATCATCAGGTCGAACGCGAGCAGGCTGTACCCGAACGCGTACCCGACGATGAGAATCGCTGCCTCGCGGGCGATCCGGTCGCGGCCCTCGAGCCGATCCGCGGGGCGGCCGTCCGCGAGCTCCCGCACGTCGGGCGCGATGTCGTGGCGCACGAAGCGCCACGAGAGCCACACCAGCGCCGCCAGGATCAAGCCGTTGCGGGGAAAAAAGAACCGGCTCGTAAGCCAGCCGCCGATGTCGGGGCGTGGCTCGTGCAGCCACGAGAAGATGTAGGCCCGCCCGAGCGCGAGGCCCAGGAACAGCACCAGGGCGATCACCAGAAACGCGGCGGCGGACTCGGCGAATCGGATCAGGAGGCCCGACCAGTGCCCCTTCGCGAGCTTCTGCGTAGCCGCGAACACGACCAGGCCCTGCGCCAGCCCGGTCCAAAACATGAAGTTCACGTGGTAGGCCTGCCACGCTCGGGCGGCCTGGCCGGTCGTGAGCGCCCACAGGAACACCGCCGCGCCGACGCCTGACGCCACGACCCCGTAGCCGATAAACGCCCCCGCCGGGAACTGTCGTGCCTTCTCGACCAGCTGCGCGCGGGATCCAGCGGTGGCTGCGCTCATCGCTTCGCTCCGCCCCCGCTCCGCGCTTGCGCTTGGAGCGTGCGGACGTAGTTGACGAGGTCCCAGCGGTCGTTGCCCCGCACCTTGTCGCCGTACACCGGCATCAGGCCGCGCCCCATCACCTGCCCGCTCACGATCACCGCGTAGATGTAGCCGTCGGTGCGCCGCGCGATCGTGTCGTTCACCAGCGAGCGCACGCCGAAGAAGGGCCCGGGTGGCGTCTGCCCGTTCGTGGCCGAGATCGGCCCGTCGCCCCTGCCGCTCGCGCCGTGGCAGACCAGGCAGTAGGTCTCGTACACGAACCGGCCGCGGTTGATGGACTCGGACGTGCGGGTGCGGGGGTTGGCGAGCCGGTCCGCGGTCGTGAGATCCGCAGCCGGCTCGACGCCGGTGATCGGGACCGTGCCCGCGACCGGCGGGATGGGCCGGGCGTACGGCTTGATGCTGCGCTGGTGCCGCATCGTGGCGAACCATCCGACCCGGTGCACGACGTCGTCCGGATTACAGGCGGCGAGCGCCGCGAGCGCGACTAGCCACACGCGCTTACGCACGCCGCACCTCCTCCGCGCCGGTGCCGCGGAGCAGCGCTTCCACCTGCCCCGCCCGCGCCGGCTCGCACGGCACGAAGATGCCGAACTTGTCGTTCGTGAACCGGGCGTCGTAGGCAACCGTCCCGAGGCGGCGCGCCGCGAACAGGGCATTGAACAGGATGCCGAGGATGGTCGCGAGCGCGCCGAACAGGATCGTCATCTCGAACATGATCACGACATATGGCGGGATCGAGCCCACGGGTTTGCCACCGAGCACGATCGGCCAGTCGTACGACATGTAGAGCGTGATCCAGGCCCCGACGGCGCACCCGGCGATACCGCCGATCAGGGTGAACATGCGGACCGGGCTCACCGGCTGGTCGAGCGCGTCTTCGATCTCGTGCCGCGGAATCGGGGAATAGACGGTGAAGTCGGTGTGGCCGCCCTGGCGCAGCTTGCCGATGGCGTCCACGGTCGCGTCGAGGTGACCGAACACCCCCAGCACGCCCGGCGTCGGCGGCGGGTGGAAGATCGCGGTGAGCGGGTTCACGAGCTTCACGCGTGCACCGCCTTGCCGCGCGTGGGCGCCGGCAGCACTTCCTTCACCTCGGAGATCGAGACCGCCGGGAAATTCTTCACGAACAAGAGGAACCACATGAAGAACCAGCCGAAGCTGCCGGCCATGATTCCCCAGTCCGCCCAGGTCGGGTTGTAGGTGGCGTTCGCGAACCGCTCGTACGGCTCCCCCGCGAGCGACACGACAATGATCACAAAGCGCTCGAACCACATGCCGATGTTCACGAAGATCGAAATCACGAACAGCGCCAGGATGCTCGTGCGGATCGGCTTGAACCACAGGAGCTGCGGCAAGAAGGCGTTGCAGATGATCATCGTCCACGACGCCCACCAAAACGGTCCGAACGCCCGGTACCAAAACGCCGCGCGCTCGGCGGGATGGCCGCCGAACCAGGCTGTGAAAAACTCGACGCAGTATGCGTACGCGACGATCATGCCGGTCAGGAGGCACAGCTTCGCCAGGTTCTCGAAGTGGTGGACGGTGATGAGCTCCTCGAGATGGAACAGCTTGCGGATCGGCACGAGCAGCGTGATCACCATCGCCACGCCCGAGTAAATCGCGCCGGCCACGAAGTACGGAGCGAAGATGGTCGCATGCCAGCCGGGCACGATCGCCATCGCGAAATCCCACGACACCACACTGTGCACCGACAGGACCAGCGGCGTCGCGAGCGCGGCGAGGTAGAGGTAGCCGCGCGTATAGTGCCGCCACTGCTCGTTCGTGCCGCGCCACCCGAGCGACGTGATGGCGTACAGCCTTTTGCGCCAGCCGCTCACCACGTCGCGCGCCGCCGCGATGTCCGGGATCAACCCCATGATCAGGAACACCGTCGACACGGTGAAGTAGGTCCCGATCGCGAACTCGTCCCAGATGAGCGGCGACTTGAAGTTGGGCCACAAGCCGCGCTCGTTCGGGTAGGGGATGAGCCAGTAGAAATACCACTGCCGGCCGATGTGGATCAGCGGAAACAGGCCCGCCGTCATGACGGCGAACACCGTCATGGCCTCGGCCGTGCGGTAGACCGCCGTGCGCCACCCCGACCGGAACAAGAACAGGATCGCCGAGATCAGCGTGCCCGAGTGCGCGATGCCCACCCAGAACACGAAGCAGGTGATGTAGACAGCCCAGTACACCGGGTGCGAGTAGCCGGCGAGCCCCAGCCCGTAGCGCAGCAGCATGAGCAGGCAGCCGATCCCCACCGCCAGCAGCGCGACCGCGCTCGCGAGCAACGCGAAGTACCCCTTGCCCGGATTCCCGAGCGTCCGCGCGATGGCGCGTGTGACGAAGTCGTAGGTCACGCGCGTGCCGCGGGCCGGTGCCGTCGCGGTCTCAGGCATGCGGGGTCGCCTCGCCTGCCGGGCGGTGCACCACTCTGGCCATGTAGGTGATCGCGGGCCGGGTGTTGAGCTCAGCGTGCACGTGGTAGCCGCGCGGGTCCTCGGCGAGCCGGGCGACGAGCGAGGTCTTGTCGTGCAGATCGCCGAACACGATCGCCTCCGACGGGCAGGCCTGCGCGCAGGCGGGCGTTATCTCGCCGTCGCGCACGCTGCGGTCCTCGAGGCGAGCGCGGTTCTGAGCGCCGCGGATGCGCTGCACACAGAAGGTGCACTTCTCCATCACACCCTTCTCGCGCACGGTGACGTCCGGGTTGAGCAGCATGTTGAGCGGGTCGGGCCAGCTCTCCCATTCGCCACCCGGCTCCGCGTAGTTGTACCAGTTGAAGTAGCGCACCTTGTACGGACAGTTGTTGGCGCAGTAGCGCGTGCCGACGCAGCGGTTGTAGACCTGGCCGTTGAGCCCATCGGGGGTGTGGTACGCGGCGTACACGGGGCACACTGGCTCGCACGGGGCGTTGCCGCACTGCTGGCACAACATCGGCGTGACCACCGCCCCCACAGGCTTGCCCTCGCCGCCCGTGTAGTAGCGCTCGATCCGCATCCAGCTCATCTGGCGGCGCCGCACGACGAGCTCCTCGCCCACGGTAGCCAGGTTGTTTTCCGCATAGCACGCCGTCACGCAGGCCGAGCAGCCGGTACACTTCGCGAGGTCGATCGCCATCCCCCAGCGCGGCACGGCGCCCGCGTAGTTGCCGAGCGCGGCCAGCTTGTGCTGCGCCTCTGCCCACTCCTTGAGCGCCTCGTCCGCGTACGCCGGTACCTCGCGCTCCTCGAAGGGATGCGCACCGGCCTTGAGCTTGCGCGCCTCGGCGAGCGGCAGCACCTCGCTGATCCCGCGGCCCTGCTCGCGGGCGTCGCCCTCGACGGTGGCGAGCCGCCGGTGATCCCCGGTCTTCACCACCGACACCCGCACGGCGAACGCACGCCCGCCGAAGTCCGCCGGCTTGTCGCTCAGCAGTTCGAAGGCGTTGAACGAGCGGTCCTTGGCGTAGCGGCCGTACGCCTTGTGCCCCTGCCCCGTCGGGACCGCCAGCACATCGGGCCGGACGCCCGGTGTGATCCACACAGGTGCGCGCACGGCGCCGTACGGCGACTTGAGGAGCAGAATGTCTCCATTCGCCAGTTGCCACTTCGCCGCCGTTTCGGGATGGACCTCCACCCATGCGTGCCACGTGATCTTCGAGACCGGGTCGGGGAGCTCCTGCAACCACGGCTTGTTCGCGCCGCGGCCGTCGTGCAGCGCCAGCGAGGGGAAAATGATCAGCAGGGTCTCCGCGGATGCGCCTCCCGTCCCGGCCAAGCCGCCGAGCAACTGCGCGATTCCGGGGTCGAGGCGCACAGCCTGCGCGGGCGCCTCGGTATAGAGCCCGCCGTGCTGCAGGGCATCGCTCCAGAAGTCCCCGAAGTCCCGGCCCTTGCCGAAGCGCTGGTGGAGCTCCTTCCAGCGACTCTGGAGATAGTCCTTGAACGTCCCGCCTTTTCCCGCCAGCCGGAGCAGCAGATCGCCCGTGTGCATGGTGTTGGGGAAGACGGGCTGCATCACGGGCTGCTGCAGCGCGTGGATCCCGGCGCGCGGTCGCGCGTCACCCCACTGCTCGAGCGGATGCAGGTCCGGAAGCACGAGATCGGAAGCGGCCGCCGTCTCGTCCCAGTACGACGAGAAGCTGACTTTGTAGCCGACCTTCCCGAGCGCCTGCGAGAACGCGGCCGGGAGTGTATGACCGGGGTTCGCCCCGTGCACGAGCAGCAGCTGCACCTTGCCCGCCGCCAGCTCGGCCACGAGCCCGCTCATCTGCTGGAACGAGCCCGCGCCTTCGATCGCATGGTTCGGCCCGAACCGGACGGTCCTGCCGACCTCCCCGGCGACGTAGTTGAGGATGTTCACCGCGGCGACCAGCATGGCCGCCCCGTCGCCGTAGTGAGTCGCGACCCCGCCCGCAACCGCCAGCCCGCCCTTGGACGCGGCGAACTCGCGCGCCAGACGCTCGATTACGGTCGCTTCGATCCCGACGGATTGGGCCGCTGCCTGCGGCGTGGGGAGGAGACGTTCGAGGCGGGCGGCGTCCGGAGGGGCCGGCGCAAGCCGTCGGGTCAGAATCACCTGCGCCATGGCGAGCGCGAGCAGGAATTCGCTGCCGGGGTTGGGGGCGATCCACTCGTCCGCACTCATCCCGGTGAGCGACAGCCGCGGGCCGACGTAGACGAACTTCGCCATCGCCGCGTCGCGGTCGCCGTCGAAGCTGTGGGCGCGGGTGAAGCCGTTCTGATAGCCGACCGGGGAGAGCCACGTCTCCATGAAGTCGGCGCCGAAGGAGACGATGTAGCGGGCGCTCGCGAAGTCGTAGAAGGGAATCGCCGACGTGCCGAAGGCGAGGCGGTTCCCCTCCCGCAGCGCCTCGAAGGCGAACGGCTCGTAGGTGACATGCCGGCCGCCTATTTCCTTCGTCCACGAGTCGACGAGCTCGCCGAACGAGCCGATTTCGAGCCCGGTGACGAAAACGATCCCCCGGCCGCGCGCCTCTTTGACCTTCGTCGCGAGCCGGCCGATGGCGTCATCCCATGTCAACTTCTGCCATTCGCCGCTCGGCCCGCGGGCCATCGGATCGGTGACGCGGTCGGGGTTGTACAGGCCCTGGAGCGCGGCCTGGCCGCGCGAGCAGAGCCGACCGTCGTTGATCGGGGACTCCGGGTTGCCCTCGAGCTTGATCACGCGCCCCTCGCGCACCTTGGCGTGCAGCCCGCACCCGGCCGCGCATTCGCGGCACGTCGTGGCGTAATACGTCGCGGTCCCCGGTACCTGGTCTTCGGGCGGCACGAGATAGGGGACGAGGTGCTCGGTCGGCTCGGGCCCGATGCCGCACGCCGACAGCGCAGCGGCGCCGCCGCTCGTCGCGCCCAACACCGTGAGGAACCGTCTGCGATCCATGAGCGCCGGCCTCAGTAGTGGCACAGGGTGCAGTCGCGGCTCACCTGCCGCTGCACGTGACAGGTGATGCACCAGCCCATTTTGAGCGTGGCGACCTGTTGCACCTGGGGCATCGTCCGCACGTCACCGTGGCACGTGAGACAGCTCTCGGTGCCGAGGACCTTGATATGGCGCATGTGCGGGAACCGCACGAAGCCCGGAAGCGCGTGGATGCGGATCCAGTGCGGCGGCTGTTTGCTGGCCCACGCCTCGCGCACCTTCTTGATTTCCGCCTGATGCGAGGGGGTGGAGCCGGCGATCATCTGGTGGCAGCCAAAGCAGGTCTGGACAGCCGGGATCCCCGGCTCGCTCGAAATGGCGACCGTGCTGTGGCAGTAGAGGCAGGGGATCTGGTCCTGACCGGCGTGGACGTCGTGACGAAAGAAGATCGGTTGCCGGGGACCGGCGAGTTTCCCCGTGTCGCTGATGACGGGGGCTCGGAAGACCGGGGTACGTTGTCCGTTTTGCGCCGCGGCGGGGCCGGCCACGAGGAGAGCGACTGCGACGCCGGCCGCGGCCCTACCACCCCTCTTCGTCATCAATCGCGCTCGATGGCGAATGTATCGTTTGTGTGTGGAACGGCTTGCGGGCGCCGGAATGTAGCGCCAGCGGCGAACGGCGCACAAGCCCGGAGTAGGGGCACGGCACTGCCGTGCCCCTACTCCGGTCGTGCCAGGAACTGATGCTTCAACCGGATGATCGCGACGAACGCGTCGACCGCGCCCAAGTCCGGGAACTCCATCCAGCACCACCGCACCCCGGCAGACACCGGCCCGCCGCGCATCGCCCGACGTAGGGACGTAGGCAGCCCGTCGGTGACGGCCAACTCGCGCTCCTCCGGCTCCGACAGCACGAACGTCCCGCTGACGCCCGCCTCCATCGGATGGAGATACCCGAGCTTGCGGCCGCCCACCTCGTACATCCACACCCATTTCCATGCCGTCCCCATGAACACCACCTGCTCGGTGACGTGCTTGAGCGCGCGGATGCCCTCGCGCGCCTGCTTGAAGCGCTGCGCCGCGCGCGGCGGGAGATCCTTGATCGGAGCGTCCGACTTGGGGCGCTTGCGCGGGTTCGTGTACAGGTTCGTCGCCCAGTACCCGGGCGGCTGGTGCTCGATTGGGATCATGGCCCTCTATTGTAGAAACGCCGCTCGAGCTCCCGCAAGCGCGCGAGTAGCTGCGCGAGCGCGCCCTCGAGGTCGCCCAGCGCTGTGCGAGCCGCCGCCGTAGGCGTCGCATCTGCCCCTTCCACCACACCATACACGGCGACGAGGTCACCGTTCAAGCGCATCAGGTTCTCCTTCCCTCGCTGCCCCGGGGGAGGCGGGGGCTCGCCCGCCCCCGATTCCAGTGCCGCGGCTCGGGCGTCGAGCGAGTCGAGGGCGGCCGCCGCGCCTTGCCTGGCGCGGTCGCGCGCGCCCTTCACCTGCATCCGCAGGGCGTGCACCCGTTCCAACGCGGCCGAGTCGCCACGCAGGGCGGCGACAATCCGCATCGCCAGCGCGAACTGCTGTGTCAGTGCACTGGGCGCGAGCGGCGCGCGAGGATCGATCCGGACTGCGAGCGGCTGGGTGAGCGTCTCCCCACCCACCGTGAGCCGCACCGTGTACGATCCGGGCAGCACCCACGGCCCGCGCGGCTCGCGCGGCGTGTCACCGGGGATCGCCGAGATGTGGTACTCGTACCGCAGGACGGGCGGTGGCGCGCCGTGCAGGTCCCACACGAAGCGGTGCATCCCCCGAGCGGTGGAAAGCGTCTGCGGCGGTCGGATCCACATGAGGGGAATGTTGAGCGTCGTGTCCGGCTGCTCCGGCCGGTCGGGGGAGGGGGACGCGCTCGAAAAGCGGCGCACCAAGCTTCCCGCCCGATCGAGAATCTCGAGCGTGACGCGACCGCCAGCCGGGCGCGCCAGATAGTAGTCCACGATGGCACCATCGGGCGGGTTCTTGCCTGCGGGCTCGTCCGGCGGCAGCGGCGTATCGGTGTTTTCGTTCCAGCGAACCCGAACGGCGGGCGCCGGCCGGTACAGGTAGGCGGCCGTCGCCGCGGCGGCGGCCGCGATCTGGCGCAGCGGCGTGATGTCGTCCAGGATCCAGAACGAGCGGCCGTGCGTCGCCACGACGAGGTCGCTGTCGTGCACCACGAGGTCGCGCACCGAGGTCGTCGGCAGGTCGAGCTTGAGCGACTGCCAGTGATCGCCCTCATCGAACGACACGTAAACGCCCCGCTCCGTCCCCGCGTAGAGCAGCCCGCGCCGCACCGGATCCTCGCGCACCGCGTTGACGACCTCGTTCGACGGTATCCCCTCGATGACTTCGGTCCACGTCCTGCCGCCATCTTTGGTGCGGTAGATGTGGGGGTGGAGGTCGTCGAGGCGGAAGCGGTTCACCGCGGCGTAGGCCGCCAGGGTATCGAGGTGCGACGCCTCCATGAGCGAGACCTTGCTCCAGGGCGTCAGCGCGGTCGGGGTCACGTTCGTCCACTTGCGGCCGCCGTCATGCGTTACGTGGATCAGCCCGTCATCGGTCCCGACCCAGATGAGGTTCGGTCGCGTGAAGGAGGGGGCGATGGTGTAGATCACTCCGCGGTGCGCGCCCTTCTCAGGATCGAGCGCCGTGAACGCTCCGAGACTGGCCGGCACATCGTACGCCGCACGGGTCAGATCGGGGCTCATCACTTGCCAGCTCTGCCCGCCGTTCACCGTCTTGAACAGCACATTGCCACCGAGGTACAGGACATGCGGGTCGAGCGGCGAGAACAGGAGCGGCATCGTCCGGACGAAGCGGTATCGCCCCGTGCGCACCGGCTCGGGCGAGACGTCCTGGACCTCGCCCGTGCTCCGGTCGAAGCGCGTGACCTTGCCCCCGTACACGATGTTCGGGTGCAGCGGATCGGGTGCCACGTAGCCGTACTCCTCCGCGCCGATGGGATGCCACTCGCGGACGGTGATCTGTCCGTCGGCGCCGCGGCTCGCGATGCCGGCCGATCCGCTCTCCTGCTGGCCACCGTATACGCGGTAGGGAAAGGCGTTGTCGGTAGTGACATGGTAGAACTGTGCCGTGGGCTGGTTGTACCACGAGCTCCACGTCTCCCCCCCGTTCACCGTGACGACGGCGCCCTGATCGCTGGCGAGGAGGATGATGTTGGGATCGTCCGGATTGATCCACAGGCGGTGGTAGTCGTCGCCGCCCGGCGCGCCCCGCAGCGCGCTGAAGGTCTTGCCGCCGTCCGTGGACTTCCACGTCACCACGTTCGCGACGTACACGACGTCGGCGTGCTTCGGATCGACCTTCACCTCGTTGAAGTCCCCGTCGCGACCCCAGAGGCGCTGGTCCGCATTGACGAGCCGCCACTGCTCGCCGCCGTCGTCAGAGCGGTACACCCCGCCGCCGGTGGCGGCGCCCACCACCGCGTACATGCGGGCGGGCTCGCCGGCCGACACGGCGAGGCCGATGCGGCCCAGCCGGTCCTGGGCGGTCGGCAGGCCGGCGGTGACGCGCCGCCACGTGGTCCCACCATCGCTGGACTTGTACAGGCCGTTGTTGGCGGAGAGAGTCCAGGAACTGCCGATCTCCCATGGCGCCTGGCGCGCGGCCCAGAGCACGGCGAACACCGTCTGCGGGTTCGCGGGGTCGAATGCGACGTCCATGGCGCCGGTGTTCTCGTCGGTATACAGCACCTTCTGCCACGTCACCCCGCCGTCCTGGGAGCGGAACACGCCACGCTCCGCGTTCGGGCCGTACGGGTGACCGAGCACCGCGACGAAGACCCGGTTCGCATCGTGCGGGTCGACGATCACCGCGGGGATCTGCTGGCCGTCCTGCAGGCCGAGCTGCCGCCACGTCCGCCCGCCGTCGGTGGACTTGTAGATCCCGTCGCCCACCGAAAGGTCGGGGCGCTGCAGGCCTTCGCCGCTCCCGACATAGATGACATTGGGATCGGAGCCGGCGACGGCGAGAGCGCCGACCGAGCCGGTCGCCTGATCGTCGAAGATCGGTCGCCAGGTGCGCCCGTAGTCGGTGCTCTTCCACACGCCGCCGTTGTTGACGCCGATATAGAAGACGTTGGGCTGACCCGGCACACCGGTCGCCCCGACGGTACGGCCGCCGCGGAACGGCCCGATCAAGCGCCAGTGCAGGCCGGCGAGGAGGGAGGGGTCGTAGTGCTGCGCGACGGCGATGGAGGGGAACAGGGCGAGGACGATGGGCCACACGATAGGACGGAGGGCGAGCACGCGATGGTTCTCCGGGGTGAAGACGGAACGCTGTGCGGAGATTCTGCACGTTAGCCCGGCGGCGTCAAGCGACGACGGGTCGCGTCGCGGCCCGAAAGCGCGCAACGTCCAGCAAGCGCGCGACCGACACCCCCGGCACCGCCATGCGCCCGTCCTTGCTCATGCTGAGCTTGATCACATCCGCGTCGCGGCCATACCACCGGGCGCTGGGCTCGAGGTCGGACGGGTAGACGCACAGCGGCAGGCCCGCCACCGCGAGCGCCGCCTGGGACCCGATGCCTGATTCGGGCATTGTCCCGACCCACAGCTCGGCCCCGTATTGGGCCGCCAGCTCGTAGATCCGGCACACCTCCGCCAGGCCCCCCACCCGGTGCACCTTGATGTTCCAGACGCGGGGCCCGTCCAGGTCCATCATCTGCCGCGCGATCGCGGCGCTCTTGAGCGTCTCGTCGAGGCAGACCGGTGTGCGCAGCGCGCGACACAGCGCCGCGTGGGCGACGAGCTCGTCCGGGGCGAGGGGCTGCTCGATGTACAGGAGGCCGGCGCTGTCGAGGGCGCGCAAGCTCTGCTCGTGGGCGGGCCACGTGTAGGCGCCGTTCGCATCGACGGTGAGGGGTAGCTCGACGGCACCCATCGCGGCGCGCGCCGCGCTGACCGCCACCGCGTCCCATCCCGGCATGACTTTGATCTTCACGCGACGGTACCCCTGCTCGAGCGCGGCGTACACGCGGCGGGTGAGCGTGTCCGGTTTCCCGTCTTCGGGAATGCCGAGCGCCACCCCACAGGCGACGCTCGCCGCCGGCTGCACGCCGAGCCGGGCAGCGACCAGCTGCCCGAGCCCGATCCCGCGTCGGTGGGCCTCGAGGTCCCACGCCGCCGTTTCGATCCCCGCCCGGGCGAACGGATTGCCCCGCACGCCCCCCTGCAGCGCGGCATCCACGGCCGCGGGAGAGTCGAACTCCTTCCCCACGACGCGGGGGACCAGCACGCGAGCAATCAGATCGCGGGCGCTCGCGAGCGTCTCCTCGGAGTAGAACGGCAGCTCGAACGGCGGCGACTCGCCGTACCCGACGTGGCCCGCATCGTCGTGCAGGACGACGACGAGCGAGCGGCGCGCATCGATCCGCCCACCGGAGATGATGAACGGCTCGACGAACGGGAGCGTCAGCTCGAACAGCTCAGCCCGGGCGATGCGCACCGGTCGCGAGGTCGAGGAAATGCAGCGCACCGTCACGTCGCTCGAGCTCACCTGTGGCTTCGAGCTCGAGCATGGCGGCGACGAGGCCGTCGCTCGGATGAAACACCAGCGCGTGCAGCGCCCGCTGGGTGCGCGAGCCGCGAGTCGCGGCGTACTGGGAGAGCGGAAGCTGGAAAAACGTGTGGAGCTGCACGCTCTCGCAGCCGCGCCGGGCGTAGTCCACGATCAGGCGGCCGGAGCAGATGTTTCCGGTGCCGCACAGACCCGGGCGTAAGCCCGGGGATCCGCGGAGCAGATCCAGCACCCGCAGGTTCCGCTCGCTCAAGTCCCAGCCTCCGTACGCGACTCCCCGCTCGGCGTCGAACAGGCGATTGAACACCACCAGCGCGTCGGCCCCGCTGCATGCGTCCATCATCGCGAGCTGGAAGTCGTCGTCGAAGCGCGCATTCATCAGCTTGACCGCGATGCGTAGCGACCCCGGCGACGCGCTGCGGATGCGGCCCGGCACCTCGCGCAGCCACCGCACAATCTGGCCGCGGTCCGCCGCCAGCGAATCGCCCGCGAGCGTGGGGGAGAAGTCCTTCTCCACGAGCAGCGGGGGCTGTCCCCAGGCGTCGGCGAGACGCCGCGTCGTGTAGCGGTACTCGGCGTCGCGAAACGGCTCCTCGAGCCGCGGCAGATGATATTTCACCGACGGCACGACGAGGAGGCTCCCCGCTCGCGTGAGATCGCGTCCCGCCCGCACCAGGGCGAGGTACTCGTCCAGGGTGCGGTCCCAGCCCCGGCCTTTCCACGTGACCGTCCACCCCGTCCGGCCGCTCGCGGCGCGGCGCTGCTCCAGTTTCATCTTGGTTTCGTGGATCGCCCAGGCGGCCATCGACTGGGTGCCCGCCTCGTCTTGCGCGATCACCGTCTTCAGCACCACGAAGGCAAGCCCCGCCTCAGCGTCGGCGGCGAGCTGGGCCTCGTTCAGGGACAACTGGCCCGAGCCCTTCCCGATCGGATGCGGGACCGTCTCACCGAGGTAGCGCGCGGTGAGGTCGATCCCGTACGTCTCGCGCACGTGGCCCGGAAAGCCGGGGGGCAGCTCGCGCTGGAAGCGCCGGAAGTCTCGCTCGAGCTCGGCGCGCACCCTACTGGGCGAAGCGCGACAGCCGGAATTGGGGGTCGGCCGACCGCCCGGTGAGCACCAGCCCTGCGACCAACTCGCCTACCGCCGGGCCGTGCTTGAATCCATGTCCCGATCCACCGCCCACGAGCCACACGTTCTCGGCGCTCGGATGGCGATCGACGATGAAGTGCTCGTCCGGAGAGTTCTCGTATTGACACACCCGGGCCTCGAGCAGCGGGGCGCCCTGGAGCGCCGGAAAGCGGTACGCGAGGTAGTCGCGCGCGGACTGCAGCGCCTCCGGCGACGGCAGCCGCTCACCGCTGGTAGGATCGAACACCGGCCCGCGCGCGTCGTCCGCCACTTTGAACCCGCGCCACTCGTTCCCGGGGATGCCGTACGTGAAGTGATTGCCGTGATCGGCCCATACGGGAAGCGCCTCCTCGGTGAAGCCCCCGTCACCGGGGGGCGTGCCGAAGAAGAACACCTCCTGACGCGTCGCGCGCACGCGATCGCCGATCACATCCGGAAACAGCTTCCCGAGCCACGGCCCGCAGGCGAACACGTAACCATCGGCGATGAGCGAAGTGCCGTCGGAGAGCCGCACGGCCCCGCCGGCTGGCGCCGGCGACTCCGCCGCCAGCTGTCGGTACACCCCCCCTTCTGCCAGAAACCCCTCCAGTACCGCGGCGCAAGCGCGTCGCGCCGTGAGATAGCCGCCGTCCCGCTCGAAGATCGCCCAGCGCACGCGCTCGCAGTTGATCTGCGGGTAACGCTTCGCGGTCTCCGCGCCCGACAACGCTTCGAACCGAGTCCCGGCCTCCTTGAGGATCGGCAGGGCGGCCTTTTCGTACGCGTCGTCATCCTCGACGAGCCACAGCACGCCGATCGGATGGAGGAGACGCTGCTTCCAGCGCCGCTCGTGCTCCTGCCATAGCGCGAGCGCCCGCACAGCCATGTGTGTGTAAACGGCGCGGGGGCCGTAGGTAGCGCGGATCACCCGGGTCTCGCCGCCCGAGCTCGCGCGAGCGTTGCCGGGTCCCCACGCGTCGACGAGGGTCACGCGCGCCCCGCGGCGCTGGAGGTACAACGCCGTCCAGCCACCGAATGCCCCCGCCCCAACCACCACGACGTGCGGTTTCTGCTTCATGGGAACGAAGCCTTTGACTAGGGGGAATGCCGCGGCCGCGGCGCACGCTTCGAGAAACGACCGCCTCGCAATGCGGCTCACGGCAGGCTCACGCGCGCGCTGCGCGCTTCGCGCACGGCGCGGCGCACGGCGTCCCGCTCGGCCGGCGTGAGGGGGGGCCCCCAGGGATCGTCGCACGCGTCGTCCGGGATCACGCCGTCGGCCGCGAGGGCCCAGAGCACGCGGCGCACGTACCCCTCCATCGGGGGGATGAACGTGGCCGCGGCGAACCGGTCGCAGATCGCCGAGAGGCGGACAAACTTGGCGAAGTCACCGGCGCGGAAGGCCTCGATCAACCCCACCTGCAAGTTCGTCAGGGCGGCACCCATCCCCACCAGGGCCGCCCGCGCGCCCATCGTCAGCGAGTAGCCGAAGAAGCGATCCTCGCCGGTGATCAACAACTTCTCGGGATGGTCGCGGATCAGCCCGGCGAGCCGCTGGAACGTCATGACCGAATCGAGCGTCGCCACCTTGATGCCGATCACGCCGGGCTGGGCGAGGATGGCGTGCAGCGTCTGGTTGTCGTACGCGACGCCGCCCGCGGCCTCGTACAGATAGAACGCGATCACCGGCAGCTCGCGACTGAGGGCGTCGTGGTAGCCGACGGGGTCGGCGGCGCGCGGGAAGGCGAGCAGCGCGTCGGCCCCGCCCGCCTTCGCCTCGCGCGCCATCTCGACGCTCGCCGCGCCCGCGACGATCACGCTCAGCGGGAGGGCGGCCCGCCACGTGGCGAGCACCTGGCGACGCTGCGCCGGCGTCAGGTGCAGGCCGCGACCCGTATGCGCCCACACCGCCACGCCCGCCACCTGCTGGCCGGCCATCCACAGCGCATAGGCTCGCTGCGCGTCGTCGGCGAGTGCGCCGCCCCGAAACGGGACCGGGACGGCCGGGACCAGGCCCCACTCGAGCCGGGCGGTCAGGCGCTCGGGCGGTCGGGCGGTCAGCGAGAGAGCCCCGTGCGAGCGTTGCCGGACTCGATCGCAGTGCGTTGCGCGGCGGGGAGGCCCAGGAGATCGAGCTTCGCCACGGCGCTTTCCGGAATCCGGAGCGGCTGCCCCGTCCCGAACACGAACCGCTCGACTCCGACGGTGCCGAGCAGCGTCTCGAGGTGGTCCTCGGGCGGCCCCCAGATCCAGCAGATGTCCCACCAAACGCGGGCGGCTTCCTCGGGGGTGGAGCCGAAATGCACCTCCTCGACGAGCGCGCGGTCGGCGTGCGTCACGACGAGGCGCAGCTCGGCGTGGCTCCGCAGCAGTGCCCGGAGCGCGGCCGCGGGGAGCTCCGCGGCGCGATCGTTGGGGTGCCGTTGGCGTACGTCCTCCAGGCGCACGGCGATGAGCAGCGGCAGCCGCGCCGCACCGCACGCGGCCGCGAGCCCGCGCAACTCCGCGCCCCCGGGATCGAGCCCGAAATAGGTCGGATCGCAGCGCACCGCGGGTGCACCGCGGTCGACCGCCTCCCCCACCACAGCCTCCCATCCCGGCAAGCCGGGGTGCACCGCCGGCACCGGCTTGAGGCGCCGTTCCCGGGCGGTCGTCTCGTACAGCCAGGCGTTCCCTTCGGGCGGCGCCTGCCAGAACAGGCCCGGAAGGTGGGTCGCCCAGGCCTCGTCGATCCCGACGCGTTCCATCGCCCGGAGCACGGCGTCCGGCGAGGTGCCCGGCACACGGCGGTACGGGTACGCACCCAGGAAGACGTTGACGTCGATCCGCATCAGTCGGACGGGAACGCGCCGCGCGGGAAGATGCGGGCCGCGTTCTTCCACTTCACCAGGTCGAGCTCTTCCGGGGAGAGCAGGCGCTCGAGGTAGCGCAGCTTGGCCCATCCGGTGTCCATCGTGAGGTCGGTCCCCCAGAGCAGTCGCCCGACGCCGACAGCTGCGAGACACTGCTCGAGCATCCCGGCATCCACACCGCTCCCCGAGAGATCGACGTACACATTGGGCGCGGCGCGCACTGCCGCGAGCGAGTGGTGCCAATCCCCCCCGCCACCGATGTGGGCCAGGATGAAGCGCACGTCGGGGTGTCGGCGCGCCAGCGCGCACAGCTCGACAGCATCGGATGCCTCTTGCCCCGGCCAGTCGCGCCGCCGGTGTTGCCACACGTGTTGCAGCACGGGGACGTCGCGGTCGCGGGCGATGTCGCAGATCGGGTCGAGCAGCGGGTCGCTCGCACGACGACTCGCCGCCAGCTTGATGCCGATCATCCCCGCAGCGAGGCAGCGCAGGATCTCACCCCGGGCGTGCGCCGTGTAGTTCGGGTTGACGGTCACGTAGCCGCGGATTCGGTTCGGGTGGTCCCGCACCAAGGCGAGCAGCGCGTCGTTCCCGTACGGCAGGTCGGCGGGCGATGGAAAGTACGTGGGGGACGTCCTTCCCCAGCTGCCCAGGATCGACGCCACATGGATGGTGATGCCGATCTTCTCCCCGGCGGCGAGGCGGCTCGCGTTGCGCTCGCGCCAGTCGGCGCGCGGGGTGCGGTCGTGGTAAAAATGGGCGTGGACGTCGATGAGCATGCATGAATCTGAGTTGCCAGACGCCAAGACGCCAAGCCGCAAGCGGGCGGCCTGGCGTCTGGGAGCTCCACTTGTATTTTGTGCCTTGATGCGCACTCCACCCCAGCCGCCGCGTGGCCCGACGCCGCCCCGTGGGCCCACGCCTCCGAAGGCCGGGCCGCCACCACGGCCCGTGGCCAAGGCCGCTCCCTCACGACCCAGGCCGTCGCGCAAGCTGCCCGCCTGGCTCGAGCGCGCCCGGCGCCTGATCCTGCAGCCGACCCAGGAGTGGGCCGCCATCGCGGGGGAGTTCGCCAAGCCGGCAGCGATCTACCGGGGTTTCCTGTTGCCCGTGGCTGCGATCGCGCCGCTCGCAGAGACGCTCGGTACGATCGTGTTCGGCGTGCGCCGGACGATCGCCGGACCGTTGACGGTGACGGTGGTGGACGGCGTCGCCTACGGCATTCTCACCTATGCCCTGAGCTTCGCCGGCGTGTACGCGCTGGCGGGGCTGATCGACGCCCTCGCCCCGACGTTCGGCGGCCAGCGCAACCGGGTGCAGGCGCTCAAAGTCGCCGCGTACGCGGCGACGCCGTACTGGGTGTTCGGCGTGTGTGCCATCATCCCTCCCCTCACGCTCGTCGGTCGGGTGTTGGCGCTCTACAGCGTCTACCTGCTGTGGCGGGGGCTCGCCGTGGTCATGAGGTCGCCGAAGGGCAAAGTGGCCGCGTATACGCTGGTGATCGCGATGGCCGGCGTGATCATCACGCTATTCGTCCGCGCGATTCCCTACATCTTCATTTAGTCACGCTCCCGGAAGGCGGCGCGCGTCACGCCCCCTTCGCGGGCGAGGAGTGGTGCCGCCGCCAGCAGCCCTGCGACCGCGAACGCCGCCAGCCCGGCCACGTCGAGGGCCACCGGCATTTCCCCGCCGTAGCCCGCGCTCGTCCAGCCCGCGAGCAGGGCGTGTTTCAGGAGATCGACACCGTAGGCCAGCGGATTGAGGTAGACGAGGGCGTGCAGCGCCGGTCCGAGGCGACGCACCGGATAGAGCGCGCCCGACAGAAACAGCATCGGGAAGACCACGAAGTTCATCACCCCCGCAAAGTTCTCGATCGAGCGGATACTCGCGGCCAGGACGAGCCCCAGCGCCCCCAGCGCGAGACTCGACAGCACGATAGCCGCGAAGGCCAGCAGCAGCCCTGCGGGGCCCGGCCACAGCCGTACCAGCGAGAGTAGAATCGTTCCCACCACGACGGCCTGCGTCGTGCCGAGCAAGGTCGCGCCGAGTGTCTTGCCGAGCGCGACCGTGCTGCGGCGGATGGGCGCGACCAGCACCATGCGCAACACGCCCGCCTCGCGGTCCGTGACGGTGGAGAGCGCGGCGAGCAGTGAGCCGAACATCACGACCATGCCGAGCAGGCCGGGCGCCATGTAGCGCCGGTAATCGATCTCCCCGGCCCCAGTGAAAACGGTCGCGAACCCGGCCCCCGCGAAGATCAGCCACACGAACGGTCGCACCAGGCTCGCGAGCACGCGACCCCGCTGCCGCTGGAAGCGGATCAGCTCGCGTACGACAATGCCGGAGACGGCGCGCAGGCTCACGCCGCGCTCGGCTCGGCGAGCGGATGGCCGGTGCGCGCCAGGAACACGTCCTCCAGCGACTGCACTCCGGCCGCGCGCTTGAGCTCGGCAGGCGTGCCGAGCGCAGCGAGGCGCCCGCGGTCGAGCACAGCGACGCGGTCGCACGGCTCCGCCTCTTCCACGTAGTGGGTCGTGAGGAACACAGTGAGCCCCGACGCCGCGCGCAGCAGCTGGATCAGCTCCCACAACGAGCGCCGGGCGCGCGGGTCGAGGCCGGCCGTGGGCTCGTCCAGGAACAGCACCAGTGGCTCGTGCAGCATGCCGCGCGCGATGTCGAGCGCCCGCCGCATCCCGCCCGACAAGGCGCGCACCAGATCCCGCCGCCGTTCGCGCAACCCGAACTGCCCGAGCAGCTCGGCGATCCGCGGGGCCGCGAGTCGGCCCGGCAGGTTCCACAGCCGCGCCGCGAAACGCAGGTTCTCCTCCACCGTGAGATCGCGGTCCAGCGTCGGCTCCTGGAAGACGAGGCCGATGCTGCGACGGGTCTGGAGGTCGTCGCGCACGACGTCGTATCCCGCGACACGCGCCACGCCCCGCGTGGGACGCAGCAGCGTGGCGAGCAGATGGACGGTGGTCGTCTTGCCGGCGCCGTTGGGCCCGAGGAACCCGAAGAACTCGCCCACGCGCACCTCGAGGTCGAGGTGGTCGAGCGCGCGGATCGAGCCAAAGTCTTTGCCGAGGCCGCGGGCTTCGATCGCGGCGGCGGTCATTCCTTCGCGGCGAGTGCGCGCGAGGCCGGCGCCGCGCGGTAGGTCAGGGACGGCGGCGCGATGCGCGCCGCGGTGGCGCGCTCGACCGCGGCGACCGCCGCGTCGATCACGGGCCGGTGCGGCGCCAGCGAGCACACCGGGTCGGTCGCGCCCGCGTCACCGGTGACGAGAAACGCCTGGCAGCGGCAGCCGCCGAAGTCGATCGCTCGCCGCGCGCAGGACCGGCACGGCTCGGGCATCCAGGACTCGCCGCGGAAGCGCTGGAGCGCCTCCGATTCGCGCCAGATCCATTCGAGCGGATGCTCGCGCACAGTCTCGAACCGCAGCGTCGTGATGCGCCCGGCGGCGTGACACGGCCACACCTCGCCAGCGGGCGTCACCGTCATGTAAGCGCGCGCCCAGCCGCCCATGCACGGCTTAGGGAATTGCTCGTGGTAATCGGGGAGCACCCACACGATCTCGAGCCGTGTGCCGAGGCGCGCCCGCTCGCGCTGCACGACCTGCCAGGCCGCGTCGAGCTGCGCCTTGGTGGGCATCAGCGCGTCCCGGTTATGGAACGCCCAGCCGTAGAACTGCGTGTTCGCGAGCTCGATGCGCTCCGCGCCGAGCAACTCCGCGAGCCGGATGAGCGCCTCTACTTGATGCAGGTTGGCTCGGTGCAGCACCACGTTCACGGTGAGCGGGAAGCCGAGCTCCTTGGTGTACCGGTAGGCGGCGAGCTTGTCCCGATGGGACACGGTGCCGGCGATGCGATCCGAGAGCTCTGCGTCCGCGGCCTGGACGCTGATCTGAACGTGGTCCAGCCCGGCCCGCTTGAGTGCCGCGAGCCGATCTTTGGTCAGGCGGTAAGCGGAGGTGATGAGCGACGAATAAAGGCCGAGCTCGCGGGCGGTCGCGACCAGGGTCTCGAGATCGGGCCGGAGCAGCGGCTCGCCGCCCGACAGGCCGAGCTGCAGCACCCCCAGCGCCTTCGCCTCACGGAAGACGCGGCACCACTCTTCGGTCGTCAGCTCTGTCCTGAAGCGGGCGCCCGCAAAGTCGAGCGGGTTGGAGCAGTACGGGCACTGCAGCGGACACTTGTAGGTGAGCTCCGCGAGCAGCCAGAGCGGCTTAGCCTCCATAGAGCACCAGCCCCTTCGCCGCGAGCCCTTCCAAGAACGACGTGACGTCTCGCTCGAGGCCGCTCGCGCCATAGCGTTGCTCTAGGGTGGCGACGATGTCGGCGAGCGAGCGCACCCCGTCGCACAGCCCGAGGATCTCCGCTCCGGTGGGGTTCAGGGTGACGAGGCCCTCCGGGTAGAGCAGCACATCGCGCTTGCGGACGTCGTCTCGCTGGAGCCGCGCCTTAGGGTGGAGCCGCGGCACAGCCGCGGAGGTTGCCGGGTTCACCGGCCGCCACCCGGGAGCGGTCCCCGCTCCACCGCGTCCAGCAGACACCACAGCACGTCGCACTTGAACTCGAGTGCCGCGACGGCCCGCTCCTGCTCAGCCCGGGTGCGGCTGCGCTCCGTCACGAGACCGAGCGCATGCTCCGCGTCGCGCGGCGCCTGCGAGAGACGGTTCTTGAAGTACTGCAGCCCGTCCGGGTCGACCCACGGATAATGGCTCAAGATCGCCGCGAGCCGCTCCCGCACGATCAGCGGCGCGAACAGCTCCGTGAGCGATGCCGCTACCGCCTCGAGCCAGGGCCTCGTCCGGCAGAAATTCACGTACGCATCCACGGCGAAGCGGACGCCTGGCAGCAGGCGGCGGTGCGTCAGCAGATCGTCGCGGCTTACGCCCATCGCGTCCCCCAACCGCACCCAAGCCTCGATACCGCCCTCTTCCCCATCCCGCCCGTCGTGATCGATGATCCGCTGGATCCAGCTGCGGCGGACCTCGGGCTCCGGACAGTTGGACAGAATGAGCGCGTCCTTGATCGGAATGTTGACCTGGTAGTAGAAGCGGTTCGCCACCCACAGCTCGAGCTCAGCGCGCGACAGCTCGCCCGCATGCATCCGCCGGTTGAAGGGATGGAGGTGGTGATAGCGCCGCTCGAGCACGGCGCGGAGGCGACGCAAGAAATCGTCCCGCGACCACGGCCCTGCCTCCGGCGCCGGCCGCGACGGCGCCGCGGTCACAGCTCGAACTCCATGCCGTCGTCCCCCACTTCGAGGCCGGCCGCCTCGACCTCGGCCCGCTCGGCGGAAGAGCGACCGAGCATGGGGTTGGTGTTGTTGATGTGCACGAGCACAGTCCGTTGCGCACCTGCCCGCGGCAGGAGCTGCATGCTCCCCTCGGGACCGCCGACCGGGAGATGTCCCATCTCCCGCGCCGACGGGGCGTCCGACCCCCCGGCCTCGGCGAGCTCGTCGTCCGACCAGAACGTCCCGTCGAACAGCAGCAGGCCGGCTCCGGCCGCTATCGACCGCACGGCGTCGTCCACGGCTCCCGCCGCGGGGACATAGGCGAGCGTCCCGCCGGTCCGCTCATCCGTGAGCCGCAGCCCCACGTCGTACGTCGCTGCGGCCGCCTGACGGGCGTAGCGCGGGGGACGCCGCGCGACCGGCACAGCCGTACAGGCGATGCCGAGTTGCTTGCCCGCCGCGTCGGCGAGCGCGATCGCCTGGCCGTCGGGCAGCGTTCGCGGCTCGAGGCCGGCGTAGGCCGACAGGATGCGGAACAGCGGCCATTCACGATCGAGCAGCCCCGCTACTCCGAGCGGCGCGTACACGGCGAGCTTCGTCGTCGCCTCGCGGAGCAACAGCAAGCCCAGGGTGTGGTCGATCTCGCCGTCCGTGCAGACGGCGGCGCTGATCGGGGTGCCGCGAGCCCCGCGCGGCCAGAGCTCGGGGCGCGACGCGACCTGTATTCGCAGGTCGGGCGACGCGTTCAGCAACACCCAGCGCGCGCCGTCCGCGCTGACCGCCACGGAAGATTGCGTGCGACCGGTGCCGCTGAGACGCGCCTCCTGACAGTTGCGACAGCCACAGTTCCATTGCGGCAACCCGCCGCCGGCCGCGGAGCCGAGGATGATGACGCGCATAGACGAGGAAATTAAAGAGGCCGGGTTCATCACCCGGCCCCTCGATCAGCCGTGCCAACCTGGTTCAGGCGGTGCCGGCGTACGCGCCGACTTCCATCCCCAGCTCGACGACCTCGAATTCGGGTTTCGTCCACTTCATGTCACCCCTCCTGAAACGATGGTGGTCGACCACTCACGACAAGGCTGTGCAGGCATCGTGCCAAGTCCAGCCGGACAGAGGCCCAGCGTCACAACCCTGTGTCTCGCAAGCGAATGTCGTTCCTGACGATGGCCCGGCGCGGCCGCCGAGCCGGGCTGGTGGGGTGAGGCATTTGACCCAATCTGGGTGGAATCACCCAGTCGGGGCTAAGACTGCAAACCGAACTTCTTCAGACGGTAGCGCAGTGTGTCCCGCGAGATCCCGAGACGCTGCGCCGCCTTGGTCTGGTTCCCGCCAGCTTCACGCAGCGCTTGCTCGATGATCGACTTCTCCCACTGACCCAGATCGACGACCGATGGTGGCAACGTGGCAGCCCCAGCACCCGCCGCTCCCGCAGCCGCGTCCGGCTGGGCAGGTGGCGGCGCGCCATCCACGGGCCGCGTCAGCGACAGGTGCTCGACATCCAGTGTGGGACCCCGGCTCCACAACACGGCTCGCTCGATGACGTGGCTGAGCTCGCGAACGTTCCCTGGCCAGGGGTAGGAGCGCATCAAATCACGCGCTGGGGCGCTGAGGTCGCGCACCGCCTTCCCGTACTTGGCGTTGAAGACCCGCAGGAAATGCTCGGTGAGCAGCAGCACATCGGTTCCGCGCTCGCGCAAGGGCGGGACGTCGAGCACGATCACTGCGAGGCGGAAATAGAGGTCCTTGCGGAACCGCTCGTGGCGCACCTCGCGCTCGAGATCGCGGTTCGTCGCCGCGATGATGCGAACATCGATCTTGCGCTCGCGCACGCTGCCCACACGCCGCACCGCGCGCTCCTCGATCGCCCGCAGCAGCTTCCCCTGCACCGCTAGGTCGACGTCGCCGATCTCGTCGAGGAAGAGGAATCCGCCCTCGCCCGCCTCGACTAGACCGGGCTTGGATTCTTTGGCGTCTGTGAACGCGCCGCGCTCGTAGCCGAACAGCTCGGCCTCCATCAGGGTCGCCGGTAAGGCCGTACAGTTGACCTCGATGAACGGCTTCATGGAGCGGGGCCCGGACACGTGCAGGGCGCGCGCCAGGAGGCCCTTGCCGGTGCCCGTCTCCCCGGTGAGGAGCACGGGTGGTATCTCGTCCAGCGCGGCGATCTGGCGCGCCCGCTCGAGCACCGCGCGGATGGGGGGCGAGTCGCCCAACATTCCTTCGAACCCGACGTCCCGCGTTGCGCGCCGGCGGTAGTAGGACAGCTCCTGCTGCAGCAGGCGGTTTTCGCGCGCCCGGTCGGCGAGCAGCCTCAGCTCCTCCAAATCCACCGGTTTCTTGACGTAGTCGAACGCGCCAAGCTTCACGGCCTCGACCGCTCCCTCGATCGAGCCGTAGGCCGTCAGCATGATCACCGGGATCACCGGATCGAACTCGCGGATCCGCTTGAGGAGATCGAGCCCGCTCATGCCGGGGAGCCGGACGTCGGCGAAGACGACATCGGGCTGGAGGCTCGCGAGGAGCTCGAGCGCTTTCTCACCGGTGCTCGCCACCTCCGCTTCAAAGCCGTGATCGGCCAGGAAGGCCTTGGCGGAGCGCGCCAGAGTGTGCTCGTCGTCGACGATCAAAACGGTCGAGCCGCTCATGCGAGGTTGCGTACCGGCGGGGCCGCCGCGGGCGACGCAGCCGCAGCGGGCGCGGGATCACCGCCGGCGACCGGCAGCACGATGCGAACGGTCGTGCCGCGACCCACCGTGCTGGCGATCTCCAACCGTCCGCCCGCCTCCTCGACGTAGCGCTGCGCGATCGCGAGCCCGAGACCTGTGCCCTCGGGACGCGTCGTGAAGAAGGGCTCACACAGGTGTGGCAGAATCTCCGCGGGAATCCCGGGCCCCGAGTCCGTGATCTCGAGCACGAGCCGGTTCGCGCCGCCCGCGCCGCTCTGGGTCCTCGCCGCGATCTCGAGCCGCCCCCCGCCGGGGGGGGGCATGGCATCGAGTGCGTTGGAGACGATCTCGGTCAACGCCTGCTCCAAGCGCATCGGATCGACCCGAATCTCGGGTAGGGCCGCCGGACAGCTCGTCACCAGCTCGACCCGTCGCTGGGGGAGCAGCTCGGAGAAGCCGGCGAGCGTGCCCTCGACCAACGCGCGCACGCTTTCTCGGAGCGGGTGGAACGGAGTAGGCCGGGAGAATGCCAGCAGGTGAGCGATCCGAAGATCGAGCCGATCGACCTGCTCGACGATGGCCTGCAGCTGTTCGCGGGCGGCGGGGGCCTCGACGCGGCGCTGGGCGAGCTGCGCCGCCGCGCGTAGGCTCGCCAGCGGGTTCCGCAGCCCGTGGGCCACCGCCGCCGCCATCTGACCGATCGAAGCCAGTTTCTCGGACTGCACCAGCTGCGCGCGGGATTGACGGAGCTGCTCGGTCATCTGAGCGAAGGCGCGTGCCAGGTCCCCGATTTCGTCGCGAGAGCGCGGCTCGATCGCGCGGTCTAAGTCGCCCGCGCCCACGACCGCCATGGCCGCGCGCAGCTCGCTGATCGGACGCGTCAGGCCACGAGAAATGAGCCACGACGCCACGAGACCCGCCATCAGCGCGAGCAAGCTGATCGCCCACAGGACGCGGCGTTCCGTCTCGACGATGCCCTCCACCTGGGTGACGGCTCGCTGGACGCTGAACTCGCGCGCCTGACGGTAGATCTCGCGGTTCACCGTTGCGAGGGCGGGTTGCAGGCGCTCCACGAACTCCTGTCGCGCCGTGAGGTATGCCGCCTGGCGTTGCCCGGAATCGTACAGCGTGAAGACACGACCCGCGACCGCTCGAATATCGCCTTCGATCTTGCGAACGCCGTCCGCGAGTTTGATGTCGTCGGGAGGAAGCCCCGCGGCCCAGCGATCGAGCCAGTAATCCACCACCTGCTCGGTGAGCGGAAACTCCCGCTTGGCCGCAGGGTCGCCGCTCAGGTAGCGCCACACCACTTGCGTCTGGTTGAACATGGCGTCTTCCACTTCGGCGTACGTCCGCGAGTGCGCCAGGCGCTGACGCAGCGTCTCCAACGTGCCCCGCTCCAGCGCGTTGGTCCGAATCGCCTGGATCCCCACGAGCAAAGTGGGGAGGACCATCAGGGAGAAACCGAGCAGCAGCTTGCGCTGGAGGGTCATAGCTCGAAGCTTCGTGCGGCCGCGTGCGGGCGCAAGCCCCCATCATCCTGAGCGTCGCAGGCGCGAAGGATCCTTCGGATGACAGCGCCCCACGGGTTCGGTGAAGGAGTGATAGGGAGGTGGGACGACGCGGCGTCGCGCCTCAGCGATCCCTAACGGCGCTTCAGTGGCACTCGCCTCCCGTGGCCGCCGAGGCCACTTCGCGACCTCCAAACAGCAGGCGTGCGGTGTCGCGAGCAGCGACGACGATATCGCGCGTCGCCTCCGCCGGGATGCGTAGTTGGAGAGCGGGTCGTTCCGGGGCGATGGCCAGCTCGGTTGAGAGATCGATCCGGCTGCTGTTGGTGATGCGAAACGTCCTACCGCACACGTTGACGAGTGTCAGCGTCCCGGCCGGGAGCGATGCGAGGCGGGGGACGACGTCCGTGATCTGCTGCCATTTGTTCTTAGCCGCGCGAGCAACCGCAGGGTTCGCGTCCGTCGCCAGCTCCCGACTCAGCGTGTACACACGATCCGGTATATCTGGAGCGGCTGGGCACCAAGGCGTGGGCTAAACTCCACCTGGCCGGTCAGGCGCGCACCCAGATAGCTGACGAGTGTCTCCAGCGCGAGCAGCCGCAGGTTGGTCGGGCGGCTGGGGTCCCGGGCGACCGCGATGGCGGCTTCAGCGATGCGTTGGTCGTGGATCTGATAATTCCACGCTCTGAGCTGGGCCAGGACCCCCGGTCGGTCCTCAGCCACGCGCCACCGTGTGGCAATTGTAGCGGGACCATCGGGACACCGAACGACATGCGCAAGGGCCCACCCCGCATGTTCGTTCGTAGCTTCGCCGGAGGCCACCAAGCGCACCGCGTCCGCACAGGCATCGCTGGCGGCGGGCTCTTGGGCCGCCATGCGGAGAACCGTTAGACAAAGTGAGAGCCCCGTGGCTGTGAGAAGTCGCACAAGCCTCATGGCGCACCCCCCGGTGCTAGCGCAGACGCGAGTAGTCATATGTGAACTCGCGTGAACTCGCATGGTAACTTGATGTTGTTCCGCGAGTCGTGGTCCATCGCTCTTGAGTCCGCATATGCGGCGTCCTCGATCTCCAACCGCGTGGGCTCGGGGTTAGGGTTGGGTCCCGCTAGATCGAGAGGGCGCTCGCCCAGTTCTTGTGCGAATGCGGCGCAGCCGAAGGCAGCGACAGATCGAGGGCGATGGCTTAGGGATTTCTCTCTTTTCCCTTCGCGGACCGAGGGAGCCTGTCATCCTGAGCGCCGCAGGCGCGCAGGATCTGCTCCCAGCACCTCGTCCAGGATGCGGAGCGTCTTGTCCACCGTTGTCTCATCGTGCGCCAGCGACACGAAGTTGTACGCCGTCCGCTTGAACAGCACGCCGCGCGCGGCGCATCCACGCGCGACGTCGCGCGAGATGTGCTCCGCCGCGAAATGCAGGAAACACATCTCGGCGATCCCGCCGACGCCGGTCACGAGATCCCCGTGCTCGCGGTGCACCCGATGCAGCCCGTGTAGCAGGTGCGTGCCGACACGGTGCAGATGCGCGCACACGCTTTCGCGGTCCATGACGTCGAGCGTCGCCTTCGCCGCCGCGAGCGCCACGCCCTCCGTCGCCAGGGTCGACGAGATCCACGTGCGGGACACACCCGCCATGAGGTCCGTCCGACCCCCGACTGCCGCGAGGGGGAACCCGTTCGCGAGCGCTTTGCCGAGCACCATCAGGTCCGGCCGGACGCCGAACCGCTCGGCGGCGCCGCCGATCGCGAGCCGGAACGCCGTCTTGATCTCATCGAACACCAACACCGCGCCGACGCGCTGCGTCTCCGCCCGCAGCACCTCGAGCCACTCGCGCGTGGGCTCGACCACTACCACCGGTTCCACCACGACGACCGCCAGGCGGTCTCCCGCTTCGCGGATCAGGCGCCGCGTCCCTTCGGCGTCGTTGAACGGCAGCTCGGCGTACAGAGCGCGAGTCGAGGCGGGCACGCCGTCGGCTCCCTGGCACCAGTCGAGCCAGCCGTGGTAGCCGCAGCCGAGCGCCCGCTCGCGCCCGGTGGCAACGCGGGCGAGCCGCACCGCCGCAGCCACGGCTTCAGCGCCCGTCTTGAGAAACCGCACCCGCTCGATCCACGGGATGCGACGGCTCAGCGCCTCGGCGAGCTCTTCTTCCAGCACCGGGGGGAGCGGGCCCACGACGCCGGCCGCGATCGCCTGCTCGGCAGCGCGATTCACATCCGGATGGCCGTAGCCGAGCGCCACCGCGCCTAGCGCCATGACGTAGTCCACGTACTCGCGGCCCCGGGCGTCCCACACGCGGCAGCCGGACGCGCGCACCATCCGCTCCGGGACGCCCGCGTCCTCCCCCGGCTCGGCGCCACCGAACAGGGCATCCGGCCGCTTACTACCGGTCGACGTGAATCCCGGAACGCGCCAGTCGCTCACCGTATTTCACCACCTCGATGGCCATCGCCCGCAGCAGCTTCGCCTCGCGCTGGTCGAGCGGGGTGCGGTGCATGATCTCGCGCACGGTCCGCATCACGCCTTCGGCCTGGCGCGTCTTGAAGAACTCGATCACCCGAAGCGCCGCCTCGACGTCCACAAACAGCCGCTCCAGGTCTTCCCCGGCCGCCGGCGGCGCCTCGCGGCGCGGCGTCTTGAAGGGCCGCGCGTCGTCGCCGCGCGCCAGCGCCAGCTCGTACAGCATCAGGACCACCGCGTGCCCGAGCTGCAGCGAGGCGTACGCGGGATTGGTCGGAATCGTGACGATGCGGTGGCACAGATCGAGCGCCTCGTTCGGGAGCCCCTTGTCCTCGCGTCCGAACAGCAGCGCCACCAGCCCCCCCTCTGCCCGCGCGAGGATCTCGGCCGCCGCCTGGCGCGGGCGCTGCGCGTTGCGTTTCGCGCTCCGCTCCCGCGCGGTGAATCCGACCACGTGCACGCAGTCGGCCAGCGCTCGCTCGAGCCGATCGTAGCGCGCTACGCGCGCCAGGACGTCCTGCGTCTGGTGCGCGATTCCCTCGATCCGATAGGCCTCGTACTCGCGCGGATTGACGAGGCGCAGGTCCCGAAAGCCGAAGTTCTTCAGCGCCCGCACTACGTGCGCGATGTTGACGAGGTCTTGGGGCTCGTGCAGGACCACTACGATGCTCATAAATCGATTGCGGATTGCGAATTGCGGATTGCGGATTGTAAAGGTGAGGGTCGTGGCGCGAACGGCCCTCCCGTGCGATTCCGCAATCCGAAATCCGCAATCCGCAATTCTCTCATCCCACCAGCTCCAGCACGCCGAACCGCTCCGGCTCCTGCCGATCTCCCCGCAGCCACACCCATCCGTTGCCACCGCTCCAGACGAGCTGTCCCGCACGCCGCTCGCGGCCGGGGAGCATCTCGTTAATGATAAGGTCGAAGCCGATCTGGCCGCCGACGTGGGCGCGATGCCATTCCGGCCACGTGACCGCGAGGGTAATGCGGTAGCCCTGCTCGGTGCACCGCCAGGCGCCGTGGACCGACCCGGGCGCTCCCGGCCACGCTCCCGCACCGCGCACGCGCACGCCGCCTCCGTCTCGCTGCCCCCCTCCCCCTCCCCCTCCCCCCTCCGGCACTACCAGAAAGCCGGCGATGTCGCCGCCTTCCAGGTCGCGGAGGTAGAGCTGGACGCCATCCGAGTAGATGTCGTCCGGCTCGTTATCGAGCCACAGCGGCGGCGCAGTGGCGGCGCGGAAGCACAAGTCGGGCTTCGTCACCTCGACCGCGAGGTAGAGCGCCTCGTCATCCCAACCGACGTGAGCGATCGCGGAAAAGTCCTCGGGCCCGGAGTACGGCTCCTCGCTGCGGCGATACTGGTCCTCGAGCTCGAGTCGCAGCGGCTCGCTGGTATCGAATCCGTCGCACGTGCCGTCGAGTGCAGGAGGCCGATCGACGCGCAACGCCGCCGCGACCGCCGGTTTGGGGGGATCGAGCTCGACCAGTGGTTGAAACGGGGGCTCGGGATCCCGCGCTCCGGCGAGTCGTACGCGCGTCGCAGCAGCGGTGATCTCCCAGCCCGGCGGGGACGGCGAGTGGCGGTCCACTCCGCTCGTCGTCTCGACCTCGATGACCCCCCCTTTCACCCGTACGCCGCGCACCAGCGCGGCTGCGCCGATTGGCTCGAGCACCGTCACGAACCGGACGCTGCGCCCGCGCGCGCGCAGCAAGTAGAACGGTGCGCGCGTGCCGCTCCCCGGCAACCCCGGCCCCTCGGCGCGGAGCAGCTCTCCTTCTAACAGAAAGAGCGCCGTCAGCGGTCGGCTATCGGCTGTCAGCTCGAGGGTTATCGGTCCCTTCGTCTCGGGAGCGAAGTGCTGCACCCGCGACGTGAACTCGTCCTGCAACTCCGCGTCCTCCCACCGTCCCCGCGTCACCACGTCGCCGCGTCCCTGGAAGTGCCACGGCAACTCCAGGAGATGCTCCTCGCGACTCGCCAGCTCGACGATGTCGAGCACGTACGCCGGGCCCGCCACCACCGTGCGGGTGACGTCGCCGTTGCGGCCGCGCGTCCAGGACCAGTCGCCTGGCGCGTCGAACGTCTCACACATGGCGTTTCCCCCCCCAGACGCGCCGTCCAGCCGCGGCGCGTTGTGCGCCAGTGTAGAGCGGTACCAGAAGAGATCGCGCGCCACGTACGACCCGGTGCCGAAGTCGGGGAGCCAGTGCACCCCGTCGGCGTGGAGCGTGAGATGGAGCCGGTCGGGGTGCCCGTGCCCGCCGCCGAGCGGACCGCACTCGAGGCTGACGTAACGGTCGCCCGCACGCAGCACCGCAAGGCCCTGCGCCTCGAGCAGCACGCTGCCAGGAACCCAGGGCGGGACGTCGGACGGAAGCTCCGGCAGCATCTCCAGAAGAGACCACCACGAGAGCGTGAAACGGGAAACGGAAGACGGGAAACGATCGACCGGCGCGTCGTGCAGGTACGACTCAAACAGCTCCGGCTTCGGCGGCGGCGCCTGGTACAGCGCGAGGAGCCAGCTTTCGAGCGCCCGGTTCCTGGTTCCCGTTTCTCGTTTCCCGATATTCGCGAGCCCCACCTCCCACAGTTCCAGATACATCGGTTGCGCCAGCGAGACACCGAACCGGGAATCTTTTCTAGCCGGGAAGGTGAGATCCGGGAGCGCGGTGAGCGCGGGCGCGAGCAGCGCCGCCCGCATGCGCGCCGCCAGCTCGGGCTCCCCGCCCAAGTCGACGCCCGCCGCGCGCGCCCACGCGGCGCCGGTCAACAGCCCCCGCAGCGCGAACAGGTGGTAGTTTTCTCCCTCGTACCACATCCCGTCCCGCCCAAACCCGCGCATCAGGTGCGCGAGTAGCCCCGTCTCGCCTTCGATGGCGCGCTTGGCGAGATCCTCGTCCTCGAACCACACGGCGATCGCGGCCAGCGCGGCATCGTTCCACGTCTGGCGGTTCGAGAACCCCTCGTCGAACTCGCCGATCAGGTTCGCAGCCTCATCCGCCACCTGCCCGACCCCCTGCGCGGTCGCGTCGTCGAGCCGTCCAGCCGCCCGCAGCAGCACCGCGGTGGCCAGGTAGTTCAGGATCCAGATCGATTCCAGGTAGGTGGAGAAAAACAGCCGACTCGGGCCGAGCACGTTGTCCCGATTCGGATACGTCCAATAGCTCCGGGCATAAGCCCGCAGAAGCTCGGCTGCCCGCGCCCCCGCCGCATCGTTTCCCCCCAACGCCTGCAGCGCCGCGAGATGGGCGGCGCGCTCCGCCAGCCAGAGGTGCTGGAACCGTGCCCAGTGCCGGTCGTGCCGCTCGCCCGTCCACGGCTTGCCGCAGCGCGGGCAGCGGTGCTGGTTTGGGCTCCAAGGATCGAACACGAGCGCCGTGCCGTCGTCGGGGCAGATTCCGCCGTCGCTCGAGAGCAAGGCTTTGACCGGCGGGATGAGCGGCCGACGCTCGAGCAGGGGCGCGGCCCGTTCGGTGAGGCGCGCGAGCAGCGCCGTGAGATCAGGCGCATGCGCGATCTCCGCCCTTCTGGCCGACAGCGTTTCCGCTGTCACCATGTGCGCACGCCCGCCGTGGCCCAGCGCACGGGAAGCACGGTGGCCCCAGCGTCGCGCGCCGCTGCGATCGCGGGTCGCGCGTTCTCACCCGTAATGAAGAACATCGCTCCCCCTGCCCCAGCCCCGGCCGCTTTGCCACCGAGCGCCCCCGCATTCGCGAGCGCGCGCTCGAGCCGCGCCATTTCGGGTGTGCACATCTCGGAGTCGAGCAGTTGCTGGTGCCGCCAGTTCTCCCGCACCAGCATTGCCATGCGCCCCACATCGGACGCGCGCAGCGCTTGCGCCATCGCTTCCGCCAGGTCTCGCATGGCCCGCAAGGCGCCCGTCACCTGGCGGTCGCCGCGCTCGTAAGCCGCCATCACGCGCGCAATCGTGGCGCCCGAGACACGCGAGCGGCCGGTGTAGCAGAGGACCGTCTGGCGCTCGAGCACGGCGGCGAACGCCGGGTCGAGGGTGATCGGCTCGATCCCGACGTCCGGATCGCGGAAGCTGAGGCGCTGAAACCCGCCCAGCGCGGCGGCGAACTGGTCCTGCTTGCCACCGGGAATCTTCGCCTCGACGGTCTCTAGGTACCATCCCTGCTCGGCGATGTCCCGCTCGGACAGCCGCTCGCCGCGCGCACAGGTGAGCGCCGCCACGAGCGCCACATCGAGCGCGCCCGAGCTGCCGAGCCCCGACCCGGGGGGCGCGTCGGATCGCGTGGTGAGGGTACAGCCGCTCTGCACGGGAAACATGCGCAGCGCCGCCTTGATCAGGTCGAGGCGCCCGTCGAGGACGAGGCCACGCGAGTCGGCGCACTCGAGTTCCTGGCCGAGGTCATGCGCCACGAGGCGGATCAGGGTGCCCCCGAGCTTCAGCTCGACGTGCGCCGAGAGGTCGATGCATCCGTTCACCACGACGCCCCCTTCGCGCGTGGAGAACGGCGGCACGTCGGTCCAGCCGCCCGCGAAGTCGAGGCGTGCGGGCGCCGTCGCCCGGAACGCAAGCGGCAGCTCGCGCCGCCTCACGGCCCGATGCGCCACTGGGTGACGGCCGGCAGCTCTCCCCGCAGGTCCATCCGCACTCCCTGCACGCGGCGGTTCATCCCCTGCACGCCCCGCGCATGATAAAGGAAGGCAACGGGGAGCGAATCGCGAAACCAGCGCTGGGCGGCGCTCGGGTCGGCCGGGGCGCGCATGCCGGCGAGGTCCGCGAGCTGGCCGAGATACCCCAATCCGAGATCGCCGGCCGTGCCGAGCACGGCGGCGGCGAAGTCGTGGCGCCGCGGGTTCACACGGTCGAGGAACGCGCTGAGCTCGAGCTGGCGGATCGAGGCGCGCACCCCCACGCTCGCGAGGCGCGCTTGAATCATCTGCTCGAGCGGCGCCTCGCCGCTCCCGACGGCGAGCAGCTCGAACGCGATCGTTCGCCCGCCGAGCAGCCGGCGCGCCGAGTCGGGATCGGTCGGGACCGGGCGTCCGGGAACGTAGCCGGGCACGTCCGGCGGCACGGGGCCGTCGGCGACCGTCCCGAAGCCATAGAGGTAGCCGTCCACGATCTCCCGGCGATCGAGCGCCAGCGCCACGGCGCGCCGTACCCGCGCGTCGTCGAACGGCGGCCGCCGCGTGTTGAATACGATACCGTCCGGAAAGATCAGCGGGTAGTCGAGCACGGTGAGGTCGGGGCTTCGGCGCACGAAGGCTGCGTGCGCGGGCAGGATCCCGGCGAAGTCGATTTCCCCGGCGGTGAGCGCGGCGAGCTTGGTGGTGGGCTCGTCCACCACGACCACGATGAAGCGGTCGAGCCGCGGCCGACCGCCCAGCGCCTGGGGAAACGCCGAATCCGCGGCGAACACCCAGCGCCGGTTCGATTCGTGCGCCACGAACCGGAACGGCCCGTTTCCCACCGGCTGCGCGTTCCACGCCGCTTCGCGCAGTCGCGCGTGCGGAATCGAGTCCAGCAGATGGGCGGGCAGGACGGCGAGGTCCGTGAAGACGTCGGGCAGCTCCCGCTCGGGCCGGCCGAATCGCACCACCACCGTCGAGTCGTCGGCGTCGCTCACCAGCACGATATCGCGCAGATCGTTGAGCCGCGGGTATCCAGTGACCGAATCGCGGGCGCTGTTGAGCGTCCAGGCCACGTCGCGCGCGGTGGTGGGGATGCCGTCGTGCCACCGCACACCCGGTTGCAGCCGAAAGGTGAGCGTCGTGCGGTCGGCCGACCACGTCCAGCGACGCGCCAGATAGGGTTGCGGCACGAGCGCCGAATCGTAGCGGGCCAGCGTCGTGAGCAGCACGTAGCGCTGCACCTGCTTCGCGAGCGGGTGGCTGGTGAACAGCGGGTTGATGCTCTGGAGATCGGCGCCCGAGGCGTAGATCACCGTGCGCCCGCGTCGGGCGGGACCCACCCGGCACGCCGCCAACGTCGCACCTGCGAGCAGCACCCGCCCCATCGGCCGCAGCACGCCCGGATTCTAGCGGCCACCGCGGGGTCGCGCGAGATTCCGCGCATGCTCGCCGCGCTCGCGCGCCGCTCCTTCACCGGCCTCGCCGTCGTGGCAGGCGTCGTCACGCTCACATTTTTTCTGCTCCGGCTCGCGCCGGGCGATCCCGTGGAGCTGCTGCTCGGCCCCACCGCCACGCCGGCGCAGATCGCCGCCCAGCGCCACGCGCTCGACTTCGACCGGCCGCTCGTCGTGCAGTACGCCACCTGGCTCGGCCGCTTCGCACGCGGGAAATGGGGCACCAGCATCGCCACCGGGCGGCCGGTGGTCGCGCTGCTCGCCGAGGCGGTGCCGGCCACGCTCGAGCTGGTCGGCCTGTCGCTGCTGCTGAGCTATCTGCTCGGCGTCGCCGTGGGCGCGGTCCAGGCGACCGCGCGCCGCCCCGTCGACACCACGCTTTCCGTCGCGACCGTCACCCTGTTCGCCGTTCCCGGCTACTGGCTCGGCCTGATGCTGGTCATGGTGTTCACCTACTGGGCGCGCGCGCTCCCGGCCTTCGGTCGCGCGGGGCTCGACAGCGACTTCCTCTCCGGCGGGGCGTGGCTCGCCGACCGGCTGCGACATCTCGTGCTGCCGCTCGCCACCCTCACGCTGATCGGCATCGGGGGCACCGCGCGCTTCGTGCGTGGCGCCATGCTCGACATCGTGGGCCAGCCGTTCGTGCGGACCGCCCAAGCCAAGGGGGTCGCTCCGTTTCAGGTCGCCCAACGCCACGTCGCGCGCAACGCGCTCATCCCGGTGGTAGTGCTGCTCGGCCTGTCCGTCCCCGCGCTGTTCTCGGGCGCCGTCTTTGTGGAGTTCGTGTTCGCGTGGCCCGGCGTCGGTCGCCGGTTGGTCGAAGCCGTGCTGGCGCGCGACTACCCCGTCGTGATGGCGGGGACGGCGGTGAGCGCGGTCCTGGTGGTGGTCGGGAACCTGGTCGCCGACGTGCTGGTGGGGTGGATCGATCCGCGAATCCGCCACCACACCTACGCAACGTGAAGCGGCTGCTGCGCGACCGACGCGCCATCTTCGGCGCCGGCGTACTGATCGTGGTCGTCGCAGCAGCGCTCGCCGCACCGCTCGTCTCGACCGGAGACACAGCGGCGCAACACGACATCGTCGCCACGCGGTTCCTCGCGCCACTCGCTACGGACGCCCGTGGCACGGTCCACCCGCTGGGCACCGACCGGTTCGGCCGCGACGTGTGGACCCGGCTCGTCTACGGCGCTCGGGTCTCGCTCGGCGTGGGCGCACTCGCGGTGCTGCTGGCGATCGCGATCGGCGTCGCCGTCGGCGCGGTCGCGGGCTACTGGCGGGGACCGGTGCGCTCGGTGCTGCTGGCATTCACCGATTTCGTGCTCGCTCTCCCCCGCGTCGTGCTGCTGCTGTTGCTCGCGACGCTGTGGCGCCCGAGCGCGGCGCTCGTCATCCTCGTGCTCGGGTTGACCGGCTGGATGTCGGTCGCGCGCCTCGTCCAAGGCGAGGTCCGCGCGCTGGCCGCGCGCCCGTTCGTCGAGGGGGCGCTCGCGTTGGGGCTCTCGCGCCCCCGGATTCTGTGGCGGCACATCCTGCCGAACGCGCTGACGCCCGTCATCGTCGCCGCGGCGCTCGGGATCGGCAACGCGATCATGCTCGAGGCCGGCCTCTCGTTCCTCGGTCTCGGCGTCCAGCCGCCCACGCCGTCCTGGGGCAACATGATCGCGTCGGGACGGGACACGCTGGTCAATGCACCCTGGGTGGCGGCGGCGCCGGGACTGGCCCTGGTGCTGGTGGTAGTGGCGTGCACGCTGCTGGGAGATGCGCTGCAGGATGCACTCAATCCCACGCTGAGGGGCGAGACGTTGAGGTAGACGCCGAGCCTTGGCGTCTACCTCAGCGTCTCGTCACCTAGACCTTTGAGGACGCCATCGTTCAGCTCGTGCCCACCGTCGAACGGAATCTCCCGAACCGGAATCCCGTGGGCGCGCAGCCGCTGCGCGATCGCGGCCACCACCTTCGGCGTGATGAACTGATCAGCCCGTCCGTACACGAGCGACAGCCGCGCGGCCCGCAGCCGATCCACGATTGTCTCGAGCGTGAGATCCAGATCAGGCGGAAACTCGCCGCCCCATAGCATGAGACGATCGACTCGGGCCTTGCCCATCGCCGTCCAACGACTGACGGTGGCCGCGCCTTGCGAGAACCCCAGCGCGTGCACGGTCACCTGCGAGCGATCGAGCACGCCAAACACGTGCTGGTACACGGCGTCGAGGTACTGGACGTAGTCTGCGATTTCGGCGAGGCGATCCTCGCGCGTCATCCAGCTCGCACCGACGCGCCGCTCGGTTGGGCTCTCGCTCAGGTAGAACCGAGACAGCCCTTCCGGCGCCACGAGGTAGCGCGTCCCGTCGTCGAGCACACGCAGCTTTTCCAGGAAGCGCCCCGCCAGCTGTCCGTACCCGTGACACGCGAACCAGACCTGCGCCACGCCCCCCGAGCGTTCGCCGAGGGTGAAGTAGCGGGCGGTCTTCGCGACCGAAAGGTGGTGCTCGTGCACCGGGTTACCCATCCTGAAAGATGGGCTCGGCACCGCACTGTGCTGAAGCACATTCCGTGTCCTTCAGGACGGTGTCGGGCCGAGCCCACGCTTCAGCGTGGGAACAGACGCATACTCTCACGGTCGAGTCACGTCACCAGGATCGTCACGATCTCATACGGCTCCGCCACGAACCGGACGGTTTTCCCCCGTCCCTCGAGCACCAGCGCCGTCGACTCGCGCTCGTCGGCCCGCACGCGGTGGGCGCTTTTGACGCCCTCCCCGAGACGCCACGCGCCCGGCGCCTTGCGGCCGGTCGCGTTGTAGCAGCGCAGCACGAGCGGCGAGCCTTGCTGTGCGGGCTTCACCGCCGAGACCACGAGCCCGGCCCCCTCGAGCGCGATGTCGATGGACGCGGGCGCCAGCTCCGCCGCGTCGCGCAGCCAGAAGCCACGCACCGGGAGAAACACGTCCTCCCACAACGACGGGACGACGTCGCCGCGCTCGACCTCGGCCTGCGACACGGGGGCGAGCGCCAGCTCAATGCGGCACGGGCCGAGGCACTGCGCCAGCGGCGTGGCGGTGGGCCACCCGGCGTGCCCGGGGCGCGTCGGCAGATCCCCCCGCGACAGCTCGCCCACCGCCCGCAGCAGCGTCACGACGAGGTCCCCGCGCCGCGTCCACTCGTACTCGAAGAACCCGGGCGCGAGCAGCGCCAGCCCGCGTCGCCCGTCCGCCGCCGCGACGAAGCGGTGCGCCGGTGCGGTGGCGACCGGCGTCTCGAGCGGATAGTCGGCCGGACGCACGCTCACCGAGGGGCGCGCGACCGATCCGAACGCCGCGCCCGCGACGGCCGCAACGCCCGTCAGATCCGTCGGCACGCGCGCCCGCAGCCGATGCCACATCGCCTGGTTGTCGATATCGAGGATGCAACGCACGACGGGGCTGTCGGCATGCACCATCACGACGAGACGCACATCCACCTGCCCCGGACGCCTCCTCGTGACGCTGTTCGCGCGACGCTGCTCCGTGACGCCGTCCCCCACGCGCATCCTAAAGGTCACCTCGAGCGAGGCTACGAGCGGTCCAGCCGCGAGTCTGCGAACCCGGATCGGCCCCGCGGCACGTACGATGCGATCTCGTGCCGGCGGGCAATACGTGTACGTGTCCCCGGCGTCCCCGCCGTCCTCGAGCCGCAACAGGTCGAAGCAGCGCTCGCCGGTCCGGCGGTCATGCAGCGCCAGCGCACCCGTCGGCTCCAGGGCGACTTCGATCCAGTGGTTGACGACCGACCGCCCTTTCACGACGGCACCCGCTCCCCCCCCAGCTCGCTCGGGCCGACTCGTGCCTGGCGTGAGCCTGGCGCACCATACACCCAGGCCGGGCACGGCCGGCGGGCGGAGCGCGACCCGCACCCAGTCCACTTCGTCCTGATCCGGGTAATGTCGAGCGGCGTCGAGCCGCTCCTGTCCGGGGCGCCGGTCGAGCAGCTGCATCGGGATCGGCCGGCCGTCCCGCCCGGCGATTCCAAAGGAGCGAAATCCCGGATCGTGGCGCGGCGCGCGCCCCGACGGCGGTCCCACAGGCACGTCGCGCCGAAACAGCGTGACATCGGCCACCACTACGCCACCCCGCGGCCGGGCGGCGGGGTTCCAGAGCACGAGCGCATGCTGCGGGTCGGTCGCACGATCACGCACCGCATCGGGATCGTGGCGCACCAGGTCGAGCACGCTGCCGCGCACCACCTCGCGCGCGAGGGCCTCCACGCTCGTGAGCCGGGCGTCCACGGCCCGCGCAACGTCGTCGCTCGCACACCCGGCGATGGCGTCGTGGAACTGACAGCGGACCAGCGTGCGCCACGCGAGCTCGAGCAGCGGGCGCCGGTCGCGCCCGCCTCCCGTCGCTCCCCCGGCGCGGCGGGCGAGTGCGGCGAGCGGCTCCGCGAACCGCTCCAGGAACAGCTCGGCCGCCGAGCTGCGACGCTTGAGCGGCGCCCGGGTCGCGTGCACCCCCTGGAGCGTCCAGGCGTAGCGGTACGACCAACGCAGCTCGCCTGCCAGGGGCGCCGGGTTGGCGCCGTCGGCGGCCGTCTGAAAGAACTCATCGAGCCGCGAGACGCGGAACGCGCTCTGCGGCTCGACCTCGGCGAGCAGGTCGCGCAGGCGCGCCACGTCGGGGTGGGCGGCGTGGTGATCCGCGCCGACGAACACCGCAATGTGCTTCCCGGCCGCGCGCCCGACGAGCCCGGCTCGCACCGCGGCCCACGCCGCGGGCAGCCGGTCGCCGTCGGCAGGGAGCGCCGCGCCGATCTCGTACCCCGCCGGGGGGAGATGCCACACCAGGGTGTCCCGCCCGTCGGGGCCGCGCCAGCGGTACAGGTCGCGCTCCTGGCCCGGCTCGCCTCCCAAGCCGCGCCACACCACGCCGGCCCGGATGCCGAACTCGCGCGCCAGGGTGGGCCACACCGCCGGGTGGCCGAACGCGTCGGGCGAATACAGCACGTCGAGCCGCCCGCCAAGCCGTTCGGCGTCCGCCGCGCCCAGCAGCAGGTTGCGCACCAGCGCCTCGCCCGACGGGATGAGCTCGTCGGCGAGGACGTACCACGGCCCGACCTGCAGGCGCCCGGTCTTGACGAGGGCCTTCACCTCAGCTTTCCGATCCGGGCGCGCGCTCAGGTAGTCGGCGACGAGCACGGTCTGGCCATCGAGCAGGAAGCTGCGGTAGCCCGGATCCGCCTGGAGCCGCTCGAGCAGGTCGTCCAGCGCGGTGACGAGCCGCGCCTGAAACGCGGCGCGCGGCAGATACCACTCGCGGTCCCAGTGGGTGTGCGGGATGAGATGAAAGATGAGCCCGCTCATTGGCGCTGAAGCCTAAGGGGCTGACGCGGCTCCCGCGAGCGGCCATATTCCGCCCCATGCTCAAACGCGCCCTGCTCGCCCTGCTCGTCGTGCCCGCCCTCGCGGGCCTCGCATTCGTCGCGACCCGGCTCACGCCCGGTCCCCAAAGAGATGGCGCCACACTGCTCCCGTCGGGTTGGCGCATTCATCCGGCGGGCCGCCAAGTCGCCGTCGGCACGCTGCCGCTCAACCTCATGACGCTCTCTGACGGCTCGCTCCTGGTCACCAACAACGGGTACGGCGAGAACGGCCTCATGCGGATCGATCCGGTCGGCGGCGGCATCACGTGGCGGTTCCCCCTCAAGGCGGCGTGGCTCGGGCTCGCGCGCTCGGGTCGCGACTGGCGCGACACGGTGTGGGCGAGCGGCGCCGGAACGAACCGGGTCTACCGGCTGGCCTGGCTGGGCGGCGCGGGGTGGACGACCGACACCGTTACGCTCGCCGACACGAGCGCCAGACTGTTCGCGGCGGGGCTCGCTGTGGCCCCCACGCGGGGGCTCGTAGCGGTCGTGGGAAACCTGAGCGATTCGGTGTACTTGATCGACGCCGCCACGCTCGCCCGTCGGGGCGCCGTCGCGGTCGGCCACCGGCCCTACACCGTCGCGGCGGACTCCACGCATCTCTACGTAAGTGACTGGGGCGATTCGACGGTGAGCGTGATCGATCTGTCCGCCAGCCCGCCGGTGCGCCGGTCCGTCTTCGTCGGTCCCCATCCGTCCGCTCTGGCGCTCCGCGGTCGGGAGCTCTTCGTGGCGCTGGCGGGCGCGAATGGCGTCGCGCGCATCGATCTCGGGCGGGGAGCGGTGGTGGAACAGCTCACCGTGGCGCTCGACCCGCACGCGCCGCTCGGGAGCGATCCCAATGCGCTGGCACTCTCGCCCGACGGCAAGACGCTGTACGTCGCGATGGCGGGAAACAATGCGGTCGCGGTCGTGCGGCTCGATGGGCGGCGCATGCGCGTCGCGGGGCTCATTCCCGTGGGCTGGTATCCGACCGCGCTCGCTGTTTCACCCGACGGTCGGACGCTGTACGTCGCGAACGGCAAGGGCAACGGCTCGGGCGCGAATCCCGACGGCAAGTACATCGGCGACGTGATCACGGGGTCGGTCTCGATCGTGCCCGTTCCGGACGGCGTCGCGCTCGCCCGCTACACGCGCGAGGTGTACGCGCTGAGTCCGTACTCGAACGCGCGTTTGCGCGGCCTTGCTCCCGACCGCCTGACCGCCCGGCCGCCCGTCCGCCACGTGGTCTACATCATCCGTGAGAATCGGACCTACGACCAGGTGTTCGGCGACATGCCGCAGGGGAACGGCGATCCGAGTCTCGCCATCTTCAACGACTCGGTGACGCCGAACGCGCATGCCATCGCTCGCCGCTGGGTGCTGTTCGACAACTTCTACGTCGACGGCGAGGTCTCGGCCGACGGGCACGAGTGGAGCGACCGCGCCTTCGCGGGCGACTACAACGAGAAGACCTGGCCCCAGATCTACTCCGACCGGCGCAAGTGGGATCTGACGAGCGGTGAGGATCTGGCTAACCCGCACGACGCCTACCTGTGGGACGCGGCGCAGCGGAAGGGGCTCTGGGTCGTCAACTTCGGCGAGATGACCGAGTCCGACGACGAGGACTCTACGCCGCCGCGCCGGGTGCGTACCAACTTCCCGGGGCTCAAGCAGATCACCGTCCCCGAGTACCCGGGCTTCATCCTCGCCGTCCGAGACACGACCCGGGCGCGCCTGTTCGCGGATTCCGTCGCCAGCTGGGACCGCCAGGGCCGGTTTCCCGATCTTGTGATCCTTTGGCTGCCGCGGGACCACACCCAGGGCCGGGTGGCGAGCCGGCCGACGCCCCGCGCCATGGTCGCCGACAACGATCTCGCGCTGGGCCAGATCGTCGAGCGCCTGACCCGCTCCGCGGCCTGGCCCGCGCTCGCCCTGTTCGTACTCGAGGACGACGCCCAGAACGGCCCCGATCACGTCGACGCCCACCGCTCCGTGCTGCTGCTCGCGTCCCCCTACGCCCGCAGCGGCGTGGTGGACAGTACGCTCTACACCACCAGCTCCGTGGTCCGCTCGATCGAGCTGATCCTCGGCCTGGCGCCGCTCAGCCAGTACGACGCGGCCGCGACGCCGCTCTGGAACGCCTTCTCGCGACGGCTCGACTCGACGTCGTTCAGCGCGCTCCCGAACACCTGGCCGCTCGAGCAGCTCAACCCGGCCGCCTTTCGCTCGCGCATTCCCAGCCGCGATCTCGCAGCCGCCGATGCGGCGGACGAGGAGCTGCTGAACTGGGAGATCTGGACGAGCGTGCGACCGGGGGAGCGGCTGCCGATACCCAGGCACGCCGGCCTGCTTCCCGTACCCGCGATCGATCGCTAGCCGTCCGCGAGCGCGCTTCAAGTCACGCGTCCTGTCGGACCTGCGTCACAAAGCTCGTCATTAAGACCCCGCCGCGGTCACTCGGGGTGTGTGACGGTGCGCACCACGCCGCGCCGGGTGTGCGGAATTCTGACACCGGGTCTGTCAGATGTTACAACTGTACGTTATATAGCATCTATATCATATGACATTAGCAGTTGTTGCACCTTGCCCGATGTATGGGAGATTGACGCTGTACAACACGTGAACGGTGTTGTCGCTGAGGCGACTCTGGTGCGGGCATGCGGCTTGCTTGGGCAGCAGGCAGACGGTTCTAAACTTTGTCAGGAGGCGTCAGTGCTCAGTCCCTCGATCGCGCGCCGGTCTCAGGCCGCCGGGTTCACGTTCATCGAAATGATGATCGTGTTCGTCGTCCTGGGGATCATGCTCTCGATCATGGTCAAGTCGGTGCGCGGGACCTGGGTGGCCAGCTCGCGGCGCTCTGGAAGCCGCGAAGTGACCGCCTATCTGTTTCGGACGCGGGCCATCGCGATCCAGCAGAGCCGGACGGCGTGGCTGGTCCGGAGCGGCAACGTCCTGAAGATCATGGTCGACTCCTCGGGCACGCCGGTCCGGCTGGGCACGTCGATCGACCTGTCGCAACGCTACGGTGCCACGCTGAGCGCCAGCCCCAAGGACACGATCCAGTTCGACACCCGCGGGTTCGTCGCCAACGTGACGCAGACCCCGAAGCTCATCGTCAAGATCGGGGCCGTCGCCGATACGCTGTGCGTGACCGGCCTCGGTCGCATCACCACTCGGAGTTGCCCATGACCCGGGAATCTGGCTACACCATCGTCGAGCTTCTGGTCGCGGTCATGATCTTCAGTGTCGGCCTGCTCGCCATGGCGGGGACGGCGTCGGTGATCATGTCCACGCTCACCAGCACGCAGTCGCGCACCATCGCGGCGAGCGTGGCGGAATCCCGCTTCGAGCGGGTCCGCGCCACGCCGTGCGTCAGCCGCGCCGCCGGATCGGCCGTGAGCCGAGGTATCTCGGAGGCGTGGACGCTCGACCGCCTGGCGCGGGCCGATGACGTGACAGTCAACGTCACCTTCTTGAGCAGTCATCGCAAGCGGACCGAGACGTTCAGGAGCTTTCTGCCATGCTGAGCGTGAAACCAACCCCGGACCGCCGGGCCGGCTTCACGCTGGTCGAGCTCGTCATCACCCTGGTGCTCGTGAGCTTCGTGGCGGGCGCCATCGTCAAGTTGCTGCTGCGGCAGCAGCGTTTTTACAACAGCACGACCGAGCTGATCCAGACGCGGCAGCAGATCCGTCAGGCCGCCGCCATGCTTCCGTCCGATCTGCGGGGGATCTCGAGCATCGGTGGAGACATCTACTCCATGACCGACTCGTCGTTGGAGTTTCGGTCTGCGTTCGGCAGCTCGATCGTGTGCGTCAACACACTTGGGAAGCTCTCGACCGTCCCGCACGTTCTCGCCAAGGGCTCGGCGATGACCAACTGGTCCGCGCTGCCGTCGGTCGGTGACTCGCTCGCCGTCTACAATGACTCAACGAGCTTCGCGTCTACGGATGACGCCTGGGTACGACACCAGATCACCGCTGTGACCACGATTACCAGCGCGACGAGCACCAGCGGCTGTCCGACCTCGACGCTGCTGACGCAGGCGGGGGATCTCACCGCCTCGAACCCGAGCTACCAGCTCACCCTCTCGCCCGCGGCGAGCAGCAGGATCATCCCGGGCTCGGGGATTCGCTTCTTCCGCCGCGTCCACTACAGCGTGTATCGGGCAGCGGACGGCCAATGGTATCTCGGGTTTTACGACTGCAAGACCGGCCGCGTGCCGGTCTGCAACACCGTTCAGCCGATCGGCGGCCCGTTCCAGCCGTACTCGGCGACCGGGACGAGCGGGCTGCAGTTCGCTTACTACGACTCCACCGGCACGGTGACGACGAACAAGACTCTGGTCGCGCGCATCAGCGTCGTCGTGCGGGGCCAGGGGGCAACGCTCGTCAACCTGGCCGGGGGCGGCGCAACGGTGTTCCGCGATTCGCTGCGCATGGAAGTCGGGCTGCGCAACCGCAAGTGACGCGTGCGCTCGACCGGTCGATCCAGGACACCTAAAGGGAACGAGACAGGTATGCACAGGACATTGCAGTCAGAGAAGGGGATGGCGCTGCTCATGGCGCTGGGCGCCATTGTGATCATCGGCGTGTTGATCGGCGGCGTCGTATTCGTGACGACGCAGGACTACCGCGTCGGCAGCAACACGGTGCGCCAGGCGCGCGCCGAGGCGGCTGCCGAGTTGGGCTTGAACCGCCTGCCACAAGACTGGAACCTCGCCGACAACCAGCGGCTCAGGGTGGGCGACACCCTCACCAAGTCCTACACGGCGCCGCGTGGGGCGAGCGTGAAGGTCACCGTGACCAAGGTCTCCGGCGTGGCCTTCTGGGCGGTCTCCGAGGGCACAGCGGGAGCGCTAGGGAGTCAGGCGACGGCACGGCGCCGCTACGGCACGATGTTCCGGCTCGACATGCCGCAGATGAACTTCCTGGGCGCGATCACGACCCAGGGCAATACCACCGTCAACGGCAACGTCACGGTGAACGGGAACGACGCGCCCCCTGCCGGGTGGACCGCCTGCGGTACCAGTGGTCAGAACGTCGCCGGCGCGGCCATATCCCCCACGACCACTGCCACGGTCAACGGCAGCGTCACCATTAATGGGAGCCCGCAGGAGCTCATCACCCCCGCGGCCAGCGACACGAACACCTACTTCAACTACGGGAGCTCGAACTATCAGTCCCTAGCGGCGACGGCGAACCTGACGTACGCGGGCGGCACCTTGCTCACCGGCATCGCGCCCCTAGTAGTCGGAGGCGTGTGCCAGGCCAGCCTGGTCCCGGCCAACTGGGGCGAGCCGACCCACGCGACGCCGGCGACCCCGTGCGAGAGCTACTTCCCGATCATCCACGTGCTGGGCGACTTGAAGGTCACCACGGGTCGCGGTCAGGGCATCTTGCTGGTCGACGGGGACTTCACGGTGGCGGGCAACTTCACGTTCGATGGAGCAGTCATCGCGCGTGGAGGGCTCAAGATGACGGGGACCGGCAACAAGATCACGGGCGCCGTGATGGCGGCGAGCGTCCAGGTAAGCGACGACGTCGCGCTCTCCGGGAACACGTCGCTACTGTACTCCTCCTGCGCCCTGATCTCCGCCCTGTCGGCGTCGGCCTACCCCAAGCAGGCCAAGGAACGCGGCTGGGTGGACGTGTACTGAGAGCCACACGGGTCTCAAGGCGCAAGCCGAGCCGGGCTTGCGTCCCCGCGCCCCTCCACGGAGGGGCGCGGTCTGTTTGGGCCCACGCGCCCACGCGATTCCGTTTCTCGCCTTCGAAAGTTGCGACGTGACGTGGATCACGAGCGGTGATGCGTCGGCGCGACGGCGGCGCGGCCACGCCGTAGTGACTTGCTCACAACGTACGCCCCCTTGGCCCTGTCTTTGCAGACGGCCGCGCACTTTGTGCACTTGATCGCCGGCCGTCCCTGCCGATGGCACATGCCTTGCCAACTTGACACGTCGTTGCTCGGAGTCGCTCCCACATCACGCACTTCGGCCGGGAGACTCGGGTCACATTTCAAGGCTGCGCCGCCCACTCAGCCCGCGCGGCAGCGACGTCGCTGCCGCCTCCCCGAGCGCACTGCCCGCGCCTCGGGTCCACCGCGTGTCTCCCTGGACCCTCCGCCCGCGCGTGGGGGGCAAGTTCCTCTTCCTCGGCGACGAGAAGCTGTTCGTCCGCGGGGTGACCTACGGCGCATTCGCGCCCGATGCCCACGGGAACGAATACCACGACGTCGCGCAGATCGAGCGGGATTTTGCTCAGATGACGGCGAGTGGCATCAACGCCGTCCGCATTCCCCACACGATGCCGCCCGAGGCGTTGCTCGACATTGCGGCGCGGCACGGCCTCTACGTCATGGTCGGGCTCTCGGCCGAGCAGTACGTAGGGTATCTCATCGACCGCCGCGGCGCGCCGGACATCGAGGCGCTGATTCGCGCCCGGGTGCGCGGCTGCGCGGGTCACCCCGCGCTGCTGTGCTACGCGCTGGGTAACGAGATCCCGGCGCCCATAGCGCGCTGGCTGGGTCGCCGCCGGATTCAGCGTTACCTCGCGCGCCTCTATCGGGTGATCAAGCACGAGGACCCGGGCGGGCTCGTCACCTACGTGAACTATCCCACGACGGAATACCTCGAGCTGCCGTTCCTCGACCTCGTGTGCTTCAACGTGTACCTCGAGTCGCAGGAGCGGTTCGACGCCTACGTCGCCCGCCTCCAGAACCTCGCTGGCGACCGGCCGCTTATCATGAGCGAGCTGGGGCTCGACAGCGTGCGCAACGGCGAAGGCGGCCAAGCGCGCTCGCTCGACTGGCAGGTGCGCACGGCCTGCGCCGGCGGGTGCGGCGGCGTGTTCGTCTTCTCCTGGACCGACGAGTGGTATCGGCACGGCCACGATGTAGAGGAATGGGCCTTCGGCGTCACACGCGCCGACCGCTCGCCCAAGCCCGCGCTGGAAGCGGTCCGCGAGGCGTTCGCCGAGGTGCCGTTCGCCCCCTCCGTTTCCTGGCCCCGCATGTCGGTCGTGGTGTGCACCTACAACGGCTCGCGCACGATCCGCGACTGCTGCGAAGGACTGCAGCGTCTCGCCTATCCGGACTACGAAGTCATCGTAGTGGACGACGGGTCCACCGACGCCGTGGGCACCATCGCCGGTGAGTACGACGTGCGGCTGATCCAGACACCAAACCGCGGCCTGGCCAGCGCGCGCAACACGGGCCTGGCGGCGGCGACGGGTGAGATCGTCGCCTACTTGGACGACGACGCCTATCCCGACCCACACTGGCTCACGTATCTCGCGGCCACGTTCTTGAGCACCTCCCACGCGGGTGTGGGCGGACCGAACATCGCGCCACCCGGCGACGGCCCGATCGCCGAGTGCGTCGCTCGGGCGCCTGGCGGGCCGGTGCACGTCCTCGTGAGCGACCGGGAGGCCGAGCACATCCCGGGCTGCAACATGGCGTTCCGCAAGTCCTGCCTGGAGGCGATCGGGGGCTTCGACCCGCAGTTCCGCACTGCCGGCGACGACGTGGATGTGTGCTGGCGGCTGCAGGAGCGCGGTTGGACCCTCGGCTTCCATCCGGCCGCCATGGTCTGGCACCACCGCCGCAACTCGCTGCGCACCTACTGGCGGCAGCAGATCGGCTACGGCCGCGCGGAGGCGATGCTCGAGCGCAAGTGGCCTGAGAAATACAACGGCCTCGGGCACGTGCGCTGGACGGGGCGCATTTACGGCGACGGCCTGACGTACATGCTCGGGTGGCGTCGCCCGCGTGTCTATCACGGCGTGTGGGGCGCCGCGCCGTTCCAGTCGCTCTACCAACCCAGCTCCAGTCTGCTGGGTTCGCTGCCCCAGATGCCGGAATGGCATCTCATGACCGCGAGCCTCGCGGTGATCGCGACGCTGAGCGTCGCCTGGAGGCCGTTCACGCTCGCGGTGCCGCTGTTCGTGGCCGCCATCGTGCCCCCTGTCGCGCAGGCGTGGCTGAGCGCGCTCCGCGCCAGATTCCCCGACCGACCCCACAGTTGGGTGGCCCGGCTGCGGCGCCGGCTGCTCACGGCCGCGCTCCACCTGGTCCAGCCGCTCGCGCGCCTGCGGGGCCGCCTCAACGAGGGCCTCACGCCCTGGCGGCGGCATGGCACGCCGCGGCCGACGCCGCTCTGGCCCGTCACGGCGTCCATCTGGACCGAGCGCTGGCAGGAGCAGGACCAGCGGCTGCGCGCCATGGAAGCGGGGCTCCGGGCGGACGGCGCCTGCGTGCTGCCCGGGGGCCGGCACGCTCGCTGGGACCTCGAGGTCCGGGGCGGGCTGTTCGGCGCCGCCCGGCTACTCATGGGGGTGGAAGAGCACCCCGGCGGGAAGCAGCTGATTCGGCTCCGCTGGTGGCCCGTCCTGCCGCTGCGGGGACCGCTGCTGACGCTCTGCTTCGGCGGGCTCACGCTCGGAGCGGCGCACGATCACGCCTGGGTAGCCGCGGTGGTTGTAGGCCTCGGGGCCCTGCTGTTCGCGTGGCGCACGCTGGAGCAAACCACCGCGGCCATGGCCACAATGCGCGCGGCCGTCGCCCAGTTGCGGCGCGGTTCAGCGGGATGACCGACCTGGCGCTGTACCGACGCCTGCTGCGCCAGGCGCGGCCGTACTGGCTCCACTTGGCGGGCCTGTTCGGGATCGGGCTGCTGGCGAGCCCGATCGCGCTCCTCAACCCGGTGCCGCTCAAGATCGTGGTCGACTCGGTGCTCGGCTCGCGCCCGCTGCCAGCGTGGCTCGCCGCCGCCCTGCCCGCGGCCGCGACGCGCTCCCCCGCCACGCTGTTGGCGGTCGCGATCGGCCTGCTCATCGCCGTCGCGGCGCTCGCCCAGGTCCAGGGGCTCGCGAACAAGTTCATGCAAGCCTACGTCGGCGAGCGCCTGGTCCTCGCGTTTCGCACCCAGTTGGTGCAACACGCCCAGCGCCTCTCCCTGTCGTACCACGACTCGAAGGGCAGCGCCGACTCGCTGTACCGCATCAATCAGGACGCCGCGGTGATCGACAAGATCATGGTCGAAGGGATCATTCCGTTCGTCGCCGCCGGGATCACGCTGGCCATGATGATCGTCGTCATGACGCGCCTCGACTGGCAGCTCGCGCTCGTGGCTTTGGGGGTGTCGCCGCCCCTGGTCGTGCTGTCGCGCCTGTATCGGCCCCGCATGCGCCGCCAGTCGCGGCACGTGAAGAAGCTCGAAAGCTCGGCGCTCGCGGTCGTGCAGGAAACCCTCGGCGCGCTCCGTGTCGTGAAAGCATTCGGGCAGGAGACCCGCGAGACCGACCGCTTCGTGCGTCGCTCGACCGAGGGGGTGTCGGCGCGCATCCGCCTGGCGTTGATGGAGGGCCGCTTCGGCGTCCTGGTCGGGCTGACGAGCGCGCTCGGCACGGCCGCGGTCCTGCTCATCGGGGCGCGCCACGTGGGTGCAGGCGTCCTCACCCTCGGGCAGCTGTGGATGGTGCTGACCTACCTAGGCCAGCTGTACGAACCCCTCAAGACGATCAGCAAGAAGGCGGCGGGGATCCAATCCTTCCTCGCGAGCGCCGAGCGCGCCTTCGGGCTGCTGGACGAGCAGCCCGAGGTGCCGGAGCGCCCACACGCTCGGGCCATCGGGCGTGCCGCCGGCGCCGTGGCCTTCCGGCATGTGTCCTTCGCCTATGGACCCGACCGGCCCGTCCTGCATGACGTGTCGCTCGAGATCGAGCCGGGCACGCGGCTCGGCGTCGTGGGCGCGACTGGTGCCGGCAAGACGACGCTCATCAGCTTGCTCACCCGCTTCTACGACCCCCTGGAGGGAGCGATCTTACTGGACGGCGTAGACCTGCGTGACTACAAGCTTCTCGACCTGCGGCGCCAGTTCGCGGTCGTGCTCCAGGACG
>Ga0209159_1000159_pt1 | contig 64938 bp, 56 predicted proteins | sample GraSoiAngelo_144_FD_185901 | JGI IMG/M metagenome (GOLD analysis project Ga0209159, IMG submission 185901) | Grasslands soil microbial communities from the Angelo Coastal Reserve, California, USA - 14_1009_02_40cm (SPAdes) (version 2) | ecosystem: Environmental > Terrestrial > Soil > Grasslands ...
CCCTCAGGAATCCGCAGCCGGCGGCCCCGCACCCGCGCGGGCAGGTGCGCTCGAGCGACTCGGCACGCGGCGTCGAGGTCGGTCCATTCCGCCGCGCCGGGCGTCCCGCCGCGTATCACCATCCGGGCCGCCGCGTCCACGCAACCGGTCCAGCCGTCTCTCCACTCGCGCAGACGCCGGTCGCCGAACCGCGCCGCCAGCGCGTGGGGCACGTTCAGCACAGCGCGCAGGATCGCGACCGCCCACCCGAGGCGCGGCATCCGCCGAGCGACGGCTCCCAGTTCCCAGCCGGGCCGCGCCAGATAGTCGTCAACAGTGCACGCGATGCCGCAGACCAGGAGGTGGACGTTGATCACGCATTCGTCCCGCTGCCAACCCGGCGCAAGGCCGGCGATGCGGTGCAGCTCCTCGCCCAGCCTCACCACTTGATCGTCCAGGGTCAGGATGGGATTCAGACACCAGGAATAGCCCGCGAAAAACGCCGCGTCGCCCGAATCCCGTGGAGCACGCGGGTCCCTGGCCGACTCCGTCGGGAGCGTGAACGTCGTCAACGCCATCGCCGTCGCCTACACCGACGGGGCGGCGCCCGGCCAGCGCCACCCCAGCAGCCAGTCTTTCATGGTCCACCACAGGATGCGCGGGTTCCGGCGAGCCTGTGACAGGCCGTACGGGAGCCAGGCGTGACCGTACGGCACATAGACGCGCACCGGCACGCCTGCGGCCCGCGCGGCCTGCAGCGACTGTCGCGCCGGCAGGCCATACAGCAGCTCCAACTCGCACGCGGTCCCGGCATCTCGCAGCCGCGCCAGCGCCTGCCCCGCGAGCGCGTGATCATGCGTGGCGACGGCGACCCGGCACCCCCGGCCCGCCAGCCGGTCCACCACCCTCAAGAAGCCGTCCCGGGCGTCCAGGTCCGGGGCCCCCCCCCCTCCGGCATCAGCCCATTGTCCTTTGACCACACGCACGCGCAGTCCCAGCTCCACCGCCCGATCGACGTCGCTGAGGCTACGGCGCCAACGGCCGGGCAACGTGCAGCCGAGCCTTCCGCCCCGCGCGGCCGCCTCCGCCAGCAACGCCCAGCTTTGGTCGGCGGCCTCGGGCCCGAGCGAGTCGAAGTGGATGCCGCACCCGTGCGGTCGCGCCGCCTCGAGCAGCTCCGCGACCAGGTCCCCTGAGAATCCCAGGGACGGTGCCTTGATCGACACGTAGCAATCCAGCGTCGCTCGCGCGAGTGCGTGAACCGCCGCGAGATACGCATCCGCCACCCGGCGGCACGGGTCGCCTGGCCCGTCCCACGGACAGATCGTGGCGGCGAGGCCTTGACGCGCGAGGGCATCGCAAACGCGGAGCGCGTCCGAGAGGGTAGGCCCGGCTACGTACGCACGAGCGGCCCGCTCCGCGATCGGCCTCCAGGAGACCCAGACGAGGCGTCGCAGACGGGCGATCACTGTGACTGCCCGACGGAGCGCCGCACGCGACCCCAACCCGATTTCGCGACGTCGATGGCCAGGGCGGCCATGCCCAGCGGTCGCGCCGGATACGCGCGCACCGCGACACACGGCCGGATCCGTTCGGTCCACACGCGGATCCACGGCTCCGGACCGCCAAGGAACTCGTACGTGCGCAACCCCCGCCGCGCGGCGTACCGCACCGTCTCCCACAACAGCAGCTGGCCGGGCGAGCAACGGGCGAACGCCGGATCGTAGCCGATCTTCAGCAGCCAAAACCGCCCTTCGGCTTCGACGGCGAACTGTACCGCCGCCGTGCGCTCGCCGATGCGGAGATAGCACAGCCGCAGCACGCCAGTGCGGGAGGCGGCGGCAGCGTAGCGGCGGTAAAAGGCCCCGCGTGACAGATCGCTCGCCAACGCCGTCCCGTGCCGACCCTTCCAACCGGTCGATTCCACCCGGAAGAGCTCGTCCAGCAGTGGATCGAGATCCGAGGGCCCCGGCGATACGATCTGGCAACTGACCGGCCCGATTCCCTCCGCCCGTCGCCGTGCCCGCCGCAAGTCGGAGCGGCGACCGGCCTCAAGCGGCGGCTCGGTGTCAGCCCACCCCCCCGCCAGTTCCAGGAACGGGCAGCCGAGCGCGGGCCGAGAGACGACCACGCCACGGCCGCGCCATGCGGTTTTCAGGGCGGACACCGTGTCCGATTCAGCGGGGACGCGCTCCAGGAACAGCGGGAGACCGAGCGGCGCCACGGCTGCCGCCAACGCCGCGGCCGCGCCAGCGTCCCGATAGACGAAATCGGTGGGCTCGTGCAGGTGACGCAGCCCGAGCAACTCCAGGCGGGGCACCGGGCCGTGCGCCCTGACCAGCGGCGCTATGGCCGCTGGGTCTTCCGGACTCCCCAGCACAACCAGATGCACGTCGCCGGGTTTCGAGAACAGCTCGGCGCACGCGCTCACCCACGCGTAATGGTGCATGGGACTGCCCGACCCGATCGCAAGTTGATCCCACGAGTCCGCAAGCTCGGCGGGGTGAGACAGAACCCGCACCGGGCGGTGGGCGAGAAGCGGCGCTCGCGGGAGTGCTGCGATCAGTTGGGGCATCGCGCCCCCCTCCGAGCATGGGTCTTGCCGCGGCCGCCCCGAACGCCGTCATCCGCATGCGTCCTGCAAGTGAAGGTGGCGCCGAGGGCTACGGAGCTGGAACGCGCGGGCACTCACGCGCCCCACCGCACGCCGTCGCGCGAGCGAAGGCCGATTAGTGTGGAGACTTTGTTACAGTGCGCGGCCGGCCGGGCTCGACCATGCAGTATGCAAGGACTCGCACGCCCGCGGCTCGGCGATGGCGACACGCGACGAGCCGAGCATTGTCGCAGACCTGATACAGAAGTCATGAGGCGGCGGCCGTGCGAGACCGGCGAATTGGTTTTGAGGGTCAGCGATTCCGATCGAGGCAGGCGGTACCAGTCTTGCGGGTTGGCGCGTCGCTCGATGCAACGAGACCTCGACGACGTGCGACCCATGGCCAGGAGCCCGATCCTGCTCTCTCGCGAAGCCCAGCTGCTGCTGTTGACGGCCAGCGCATCGCCCGACACCACGGCTCTAGCGTCCCTGTTGAGCGCCGGGATCGATTGGGCCGGCTTGTGCGACCTGGCGCAACGCGAGCGGGCAGCGTCGATCGTATGGCGACAGGTGCAGCGACTCGGGTCGATCGACCCTCCCTCGACGAGGGACGGCGGGTTGCGGCAACTCGCAACGTTCTCCGCGGCTCGAATGCTCCATCTCGAGCACGTGCTCCACGAGATCCTCGCGACCTTGGCCGGTGGGGGCATCGAAGCGTTGCTGCTCAAGGGCGCTGGGCTCGCGTACACTGCCTACGCCTCCTTTGCCGACCGGCCGATGGGGGATATCGACGTGCTGGTGCTCCCGGAGCAGGCGGAGGAGGCGTGGTCCCTGTTCCGGGCGCAGGGCTGGACGTGGCCGTCGGCGCAGTGGCCCAGAGAGCGGTACTCGGCCCACCAGCACTTGCCCCCGCTCATCCAGCAGTCCGCGGGGGGAGCGCGTCTCGAGATCCACCGAGACCTCTTACCGGGTCACGGGTTTCGGTTGGCGACCGATGCCGTCTGGGCCCGCGCCAGACGCGTGCCCGCGAACGACCGTGTCGTCCTCGTACCCCATCCCGTCCATCAACTCCTGCACGTGTGCGTGCACTTCGCCTGGTCGCACGGGATGCAATGGGGGACCTGGCGCGCACTCCGGGACGTGGCGGCGATCACGCACCGAGACGACTTCGCATGGTCTGAGTTTATCGAGCTCGCCCGCGAGAGCCGGGCCGCGACGTGCTGTTTCTGGACGCTCCGACTGACGCAGCGTCTGGCCGACACCGAGATCCCGGAGCACGTGCTTGCGGCGCTCCGCCCCCCGAGCCCCGAGTTCGTGCTGGACAGGCTCGAGCGGCATTACGTCAGCAATCTCTTCCCGTCAGAGTCGAGCTGCCCATCCGTGCAGCTCACGAACTGGTTGTGGGAGGCCGGCATCCTGCCCGGCCGGAGCGGGCACGGGCCGGCGCGTCCGTGGCATGTCTCCGAGCGATGGATGACGGAGCAGGAGCGACACGACGCGGCGAGCGCCCGGCGTCACACTCCATGGGCACGGCTCCGGAATTTCCGTGCGTGGCTCCGTTACGTTGGGCGGATCGTCTACCCCCACACCACCTCGACTCACGCCGGCCGGTCCCCCAGCACGAGCGCCGTGCCGTTACAGGGCCCGTACCTCACCGCCACAGTCCCGCACCCAACCGCAACGCAAGGGAGCAGTCATGACCTCACCCGACGCTAACGGCGCCATCACGACGAGCTCCCTGGTCGTCGCGACGACGGACCAGGTTTCGTCCGATCTCGCGGGCGAAGCCATCGTTCTCAGCCTGCGAACCGGGATGTACTACGGCTTGGCTCAGGTTGGAGTGCGTGTCTGGGAACTGGTACGGGAACCGATCCGGGTGGCGGATCTCCGCGACATGATCGTGCGCGAGTACGACGTCGAACCCGAGCGCTGCGAGCGCGATGTCCTCGATTTCCTCGGCGACCTGGCCACCCAAGGCTTGATCGAGATCAGAGATGAGATTGCGGCCGCTTGATAGGTTCCTGCGCCTCACGCCTGCCGATCGCTTGCTGCTCGTGCAGTCGGTGGTATTGCTCGGCGCCGCGCGGCTGGGCTTGTGGCTCCTGCCCCTCACGGTCGTCCGTCGCCTGCTGGCCCGTACCGCCCCGACGCCGTCTGGCGCCCTGGCGACGCCGGAGCGCATCGCCTGGGCCGTGGCCGTCGCCCGGCGGGTGGTGCCGCGGGCCAGCTGCCTGCCCCAGGCCCTGGCCGCGGAAGCGCTGCTGATGCGGGGTGGCCGTCGGGTCGAGCTGCGGATCGGCGTGGTCAAGACCGAGCGCGGCCGCCTCGTGGCACATGCGTGGGTGGAGAGCGGCGGGCGCGTCGTGGTGGGCGAGCTCCACGAAGGGCTGTCCCGGTACACGCCGCTTCCGCCTCTTCCCAACGCGCGGCGCTGACGATGATCGCGATTCTCGGCAAGAATGGCTCGTCCCCGCCGGATGAGGCCCTCGCGCGCACGATGCTCGCCGCCGCTCCACACCGCGGCTCCTGCCTCACGCTACGGGTCCTCGGCAATTGCGTGCTCGGCATCGCCACCCGCCCGGACTTCATGGACGCGAGCGTCTCCGCCGAGGGGGCCCTCGTGGCCGCGCTGTCGGGCCGCGTGGACAACGCGCCGGAGTTGCACCGGACCCTCACCGCTGCCGGCTTTCCGCCCGCGTCGCCGCGGGACGCCGACGTCATCGTGGCTGCCCTCAAGGCGTTTGGGCCGGACGCACCGAACCGGATGCGGGGGTCCTTTGCCGGGATCGTGACCGACGGACGGGCCCTCTGGTGCTTCCGCGACCATGCCGGATTCCGCCCCCTGTTCTACCGCGACGGCTCGCGAGCCTTTGTCGCCGCGAGCGAGCCCCGACAGGTCGTCGTCGGCGCCCAGGTCCCGGAGGAGCCGGACGTCACGGTGCTCGAACAGATCTTCTACGGGCGGATGCCGTCCGACATACCCGCGGCGTTGAAGGGTGTCTCACGTCTGGCGCAGGCGTCGACGCTCACCGTGGACGGCGTGAACCGGGTGGCCGTGCGGCGCTACTGGCACCCGGCCGAGCTGCTCGAGTCCGCCCGTCTCAGCCCGACCGACGTACGAGATCGCTTCCTCCAGCTCATGGCGCAGGCGGCGGCGCGCAGCCTCACGGGCAAGGATGCGATCTTGCTGAGCGGCGGCATCGACTCCCCCGCCGTCGCGGCGTTCGCCGCTCCGGACCACCGCCAGCGCACCGGCAGGCCGATAGGGGCGCTGTCCTGCGTCTTCCCCGACCTGCCCACGGTGGACGAGCGCCGCTACATCGAGCTGGTCGCCCAGCACTTCGGTATCGAGCTCCACACCTATCGCCCCCGGGCGCGCGCGCTCGACGACGTGGAGCAATGGTGTCGCCTGCTCGGCAGCCCCGTGCCGATCCTCTCCGTGCCCGAGGTCGCCGACAGTCACGCACGGGCTCGCCGGCTCGGCTACGAGAACGTCCTGACGGGAGACTTTGCGGAATTCGCGTTCGGGAACCCTCGCCACCTGGTGTCTCACCTGCTTTCCCACCGTCGCTGGCGGGCTCTCACTACCCTGCTCGTGACCGAGCGCCGGCGCGGCGTCGAGCGGCGGCGGCTGGCGCAACACCTGCTGGGCACCTTCGTCCCCGGCCGGTGGGCCAACTGGTACGTGCACTGGCGGCGGCTGGACGCGCCCGAGCGGATCCCCGACTGGCTCGACGCCCGCAAGGCGCGGCCGGGCCCCTATCGCACCGACCTGCTACCACCCAGCCGTCAGCGGTGGCAGCAGTTGCAGCTCCTCGGCACCGAAGGCTCGACGATCACGATCGAGGCCGCTGAGGTATGCGCCGCCATCGCCGGTGTCACGGTGCGGCGCCCCTTCGCCGACGTGGACCTGTGGGAGTTCTTCCTCCGTCTCCCCGCCGAGGTGAAGTGTCCGGACCAGCGTGACAAGACCCTGGCCCGCAGCCTGCTCCGAGGCACGCTCCCCGACCCCATCCTCGATCGCCGCGACAAGACGTACTTCGATGATCATGTCATGGCCCAGGTGGATTACGCCACACTGCGGCGCTTGCTCGCGACGCCGCGGCACCGCGTGCCCGGGGTGGACTACCGGCGTTTGGCACAGCGAATCGATCAGGGCAGCTTCAACCGATTCGACTGGTTCTGGGCCAAGGATCTGGCGTGCATCCACGCGTTCCTGAGCGCCTGGTGAACGACGCACCGTCGGCGTTCGGCTTCCAGGTTCGCTCCCGGCCCCTGCTGCGGTTCCTCCGCGCCGGAGGAGGAGTGGAGGCGCTCGAGATCGCGCCCGCCCCGGAGCCGCGGAAGCGACCGGACGTCGCACCCCTGGCCGAGTGGACGCTGGCCGGCCCCGATCGTGAAGTCCGGGGAACGCTCTATCGCGTGGATCAGACCTTCGAGTTCTGGGTGACGGACGCCGGCGCGTATCGCGTCGATCCGGAGGCCGGGCGCATCGAAATCCCGTGCTGTGACGACGAGATCGTGCGCGAACAGCGCCTGTGGGGAGTCCCGACCACGCTGTGTTATATGCACCGCGGGGACCTATCGCTTCACGCCGCCGCGGTGGAGGTGGCCGGCGGCGCGGTCGTGCTCGCTGCGCCAGGGCGCCACGGCAAGACCACGCTGGCCCTCGCCTTTCACCAACACGGCTGTCGCGTCCTGAGCGAGGATCTCACGTGCTGCCGGGTCCGGATGTCGCCCGAGGTGCTCCCGGGTCCGGCGCTGCTGCGCCTCAGGAGCGACGTCTATGACGGCCAGCCTCCGCCGGGCACGCACCTGGCCATGACGCGGCCCGACCGCGTCTACCTGGGGCTCGACGACGAGCGCAAGGGCAGCAGCGCCCCCGTCCCGATCAAGGCTATTGTGTTCCTGCGCGACTCGGCGAGCGACGTGAAGCTGGAGCGCGCGCCCGCACACGTGGCACTCGCCGATCTTTGGGCCCTCAACTTCCGACTCCAAACCGATGATGGTCGCGCCCGATCGTTCCGACAGCTGACCCGGCTGACCAGCGCGGTGCCCGCCTGGAACTTGCACCGGCCGCTGCGCCTGGCGATGCTCGAACGAACCGTGGCGCGGTTGCTGGAGCAGTTCGACCGTGACCGGGGCTAGGGACCCGGAGGCGGGGGCGTCGTACTACCCCGCGCTGGACGGGTTGCGTGGCGTCGCCATCTTGCTGGTGCTGTTGCTCCATTTCGGACAGTTCGGCCATGGCCTGCCGGCTCCACAGGTGCTGGCGGACCGGTGGTTTATCGGCGTCGTCCGAACCGGCTGGATGGGAGTGGATCTCTTCTTTGTGCTGTCCGGGTTTCTCATCACGGGCATCCTCCTCGACACCAAAGGGAGCAGGCACTACTTGCGCCAGTTTTATGCGCGGCGCGTCCTGCGCATTTTCCCGCTGTACTATGGCGCCCTGGCGCTCTTCCTCATCCTCCTCCCCATGCTGCTTCCGGGCGACCGAGTGCTGCGAGACCTCACAGCGGCTTCTGCGTGGTATTGGACCTACCTCTACAATGTGAAGGTGGCAGCGGCCGGATTCACGTCGTCCAGCGCTCTGGGGCACTTCTGGTCTCTTGCGGTGGAGGAGCAGTTTTACCTGATCTGGCCCATCGTAGTGCTCTATCTCGCCAGGCGTCATCTCTTCGGCGCGTGCTGGGCCGCCGTGGTGGTGGCTTTGTTCTGCCGGATCGGACTGCGCGTGGCGGGCTACGAAGTTGCCGCAACTGTTTTGACACCCGCCAGAATGGATGCGCTGGCGATCGGAGGCTTGATCGCGCTGGCGGTGCGTGGTCCGCATGGCCTCGAGGCGATAGCACGTTGGGCGGCCCCGGTCGCCGGGGTCTTGGCGCTGCTGCTCGTCGGCCTGCTTGCCTCCAACACCGCACTCACGAGCGTGGGTTACACAGTGGTCGCCTTGCTGTGCGGAGCGATCCTGATCCATGTCCTGACCGCTTCCCCGGGTGGGGTGACGTCCAAGTTCTTCGCGTCGCCGACACTGAGGTTCTTCGGACGTTACAGTTACGCGCTCTACGTACTCCACCATCCGCTGCTGTGGTTCAGACCCCCATTCTCAGTTCGCTTCGTTCCCACGGTCTTCGGCTCCCACCTGCCGGCGTATATCCTGTGGCTGGCCATCGCGATCGGCGCCTGCGTGGCGATGGCGCTGCTCAGCTGGCACGTCGTGGAGAAGCAGTTCCTCAAGCTGAAGAAGCTCTTCCCGTATCAATACAAGAAAACACAGCCCGGCCTGCTTGCACTCCCGTCGACGTCGCTGCCCCCCGTCGCGCCGACGATGTCGTGAGCTGTAAGCCACTTGCCTCATGGGTGTAACAGGGGTACCACGATTAGCACGATTGGACGCCCTCCGGCCCGTCGCGTCAGCCGCAAGCCGACGGCAAAGAAGTTGCATCGTGCAACCGGCGAGTAGGAAGGCCCACCCCCCGGATGGGATAGGTGGGGGTGTGTAACTCCAACGCCGAGGGGGTGCGAAATGAAGCAGCGGTACGAATCACCCAGGTTAGTGGTGTACGGTCGCATCGCCGACAACACCTTCCAGACTCCCGGCGGGACGAAGGGCTGCACGACCGACTGCAAGATCGACAATTTCGGAGAACAGTCGGCGAACACTACCGGCAGCTGAAACGGCCTGCGACTCGCCGGTCGTACGGAGACCCCGGCACCTGCCAGAGGGCGCCGGGGTTTTCTCTCGCCGGTCGCCGCCCGACGGCCCGAGCTTTGCTTCCGTGCCTGCCGCACGAGCCATAGCCCATGATGCCATCGCGACCAGAACGACAGTCCCTCAGGGCCCCGCTTCGGGATGCGACGCTCCGCCGATCGTACCTGATCCGAGTGTTTGGCTTGATCTGGACGGCAGCGCGGGGGTGGACGGTGGCGTGGGGCATCCTCCTCGTGGTGCAGGGTTTGATGCCGGTGGCGCTGGTCTACTTGACGAAGCCCCTGGTGGATGGCCTGCAAGCCGCCGTGGGGCGCGGCACCTCCTGGGAAACCGTGCGGCCCGTTCTCCTGGTCGTCGTCGGCATCGGCGGCGTGCTGTTACTCACCGAGCTGCTCAAGGTCTGCCTCGAGTGGATCGGGACTGCCCAGTCGGAGCTGGTTCAGGACCACATCACCGATCTCGTGCACGCCAAGTCCACCGCCGTCGACCTCGCCTTTTACGAAACGCCCGACTTTTACGACCACCTCTACCGGGCTCGCGGCGATGCCGGCAATCGCCCTCTGGCGCTGCTCGAAAGCAGCGGTCGGCTGGTGCAAGACGGCGTCACCCTGGTGGCCATGGCGGCCGTGTTGCTCCCTTACGGCGTCTGGCTCCCCCCAGCGCTGCTGGTCAGTACCCTTCCTGCGCTTTTCGTGGTTGTCCGCACCAGCCGTCGCTACCACGATTGGTGGAAGCGCTCGACCGCGGACCGGCGTCGCGCCCAATACCTCGGCGTCATCCTCACGGAGGCATGGCACGCGGGCGAGGTCCGGCTCTTCGGCCTGGCCAACTATTTTCGGGATGCCTACCGCGCGTTGCGACGACGCTTGCGTACCGAGCGCCTGCACCTGCTGAAAGATCAGACCCTCGCGCGGCTGGGTGCAGAGGGGGTTGCCCTCCTGGTCTCGGCCGGTACGATCGCGTGGATGGTCGCACGGGCGTTCATGGGCCGTGCGACGTTGGGCGACATCGCGCTCTTCTACCAGGCGTTCCAGCGGGGCCAAGGCCTGATGCGGGCGCTGCTGACGAACGTCGGTCAGATCTACACGAACGGGCTGTTTCTGGCGAACCTGTTCGAATTCCTCGATCTCGAGGCGCGCATCGTCGACCCCCCCCAGCCCCTTCCCACTCCGTCGCGCTTGCGTCACGGGATCCGTTTCCGCGACGTCACGTTCCGGTATCCCGGAACTGATCGGGTGGCCCTGCGGAAGTTCCACCTGATGATTCCCGCAGGCCAGACAGTGGCGATCGTCGGCGCCAACGGGGCCGGGAAGACGACGCTGCTGAAACTGCTGTGTCGGTTCTACGATCCCGAAGCCGGGCATGTCGAGCTCGATGGGATCGACCTGCGCGACCTGTCTCTCGCGCAGCTGCGGCGCATGGTCACGGTCATGTTTCAACTGCCGGTGTCCTATCAGGGCACCGCCCGCCACAATATTGCGATGGGCGATCTCGCGGCCGAGCCGGACCTCTCCCGGATCGAGGCGGCCGCTCGGGATGCCGGCGCTCACACGGTGATCGCCGCTCTGCCCAAGGGATACGATACGTTGCTCGGGAAATGGTTCGCGGAGGGCACCGAGCTCAGCGCCGGCGAGTGGCAGCGAGTGGCGCTGGCGCGGGCCTATCTCAGGCAATCCCAGATCATGATCCTGGACGAGCCCACGAGTTTCATGGATTCGTGGGCCGAAGCGGAGTGGTTCGAGCGATTCCGAGCCCTTGCCCAGGGCCGCACGAGCATCCTCATCACCCATCGTCTGACGATCGCCATGCGGGCCGACATCATTCATGTGATGCAGCGCGGCGAGATCGTCGAATCGGGAACTCACCAGGAGCTGCTGGCCCAGGGCGGGCTCTACGCGCAATCCTGGCGAGCACAGGTAGAGTCCGCTGCTCACCTCTCCGAGATGTCGCCGGCGCACGCCGGGAGGTCCTGACGAACACCGTGATTGATCGCCAGCGGCTGGCCGCATGGATTCAACCTCGGCACCTCGACGACCAGGCGCTCGAGGCGTACCGGAGTGCGTTTACATCACACCCGGCGCGCCTCGTGATCATCAGGGACTTTCTGGCACCGGACGTCGCCGACCGACTGGGGCGGTTTCTGGCGAACGAAGCCGAGTTCAAACCCGAATTTGGACTGTATTCGATCGAGGGCGCGGTGAAGGAGGAAGACTGGCTGCGCGCCGACGACCAAGATCGCTTCTTCCGGCTTGGGAAGGTGGTGGGAACGCCGCCCCGATTCCAGACGAGTCCGAATGCCCTCACCTACCTCCAGTTTCGCATGGCGTTCCAGCGCCCCGAATTCAAGGCGTTCTTCGAGAGTATTTCCGGCATGCCATTGGGCTGGAGCGACGACTTCGGCGCGCATGCGATGGCAGCCGGCGACTTCCTGCGTCCGCATTCCGACGACAACAAGGACCGCCAGCTGGCGCTGGTCATCTACTTGACCCCCGGATGGAAACGGAAGTTCGGCGGGGTGCTGCGCGTGGTTCACCACGACGAACGCTTCACCGACGTTGAGCCGGAATACAATAGCCTGATCGCCTTCGACGTGCTCGCTTCTCCGGCACACCTCGTCCTCCCCATTCAGCCTGGGACGGCCGGATCGACGCGCAGGCTCAGCATTGGCGGTTGGTATCATAAGCTCGGCTGAGGACGGCGTACGCGCATGAGCGAGGCAGTGGCCATCAGCGTCATCATGTCAACCCGGAACCGGGCCCGCTATCTGCCCGACGCCTTGAGCACCCTGGCCGCGCAGCAGTGCGACGTACCGTTCGAAGTCATTGTGATCGACAACGGTTCCAGTGACGGCACACCGGCCATCGTTGAAGCGTGGTGCCGCAGCCACCCGAGGTTCAGAACCGCGCGTGAGCCGCTCGCGGGGCTCAGCCGAGGAAAGAATGCGGGCATTCGGCTGGCTCGTGCTCCGCTGCTGCTGTTCACCGACGATGACATGAGAGTGGACCCCCACTGGATCGAGGCGTATCGCGACCTGTTCGCTCGACGCAGGGATGCGCCGATGCTGGCCGGCGGTCCCATCGTGCCGATCCCGCACGATCTCGGGAGCTGGCCCGAGTGGTTTGATGAGGCGGCCCTGGCCGATACGGGACTCTTACACCACCGTGCCGAGCGGGTGTTGGGGCGCTTCGAGTACGTCTGGGGAGGGAACATGGCCGTTCCCAGGCACCTGTTCGACCGGTTTGGCTTGTGGAATGAGACGGCGGGGCTCAAGGGGGACGAGCGAGTCGCTTTGCAGGACAGCCAGTTCTTCGAGGACACCGAGTTTCAGGATCGCATCCGGCAAGCGGGGGGCAGCGTGTGGTTCTGCCCCGTCGCGGTGGTGCGCCATCGCGTCGATCGGCGGACCATAACTCCCCGGCGGATTGTATCGACCGCCTTCTCGCGAGGTCGGAACGACATTTGGATCCAGGAGCTTCCCACCTGCCATGAGGTCGGATTCGTGCCGCGGCGTAACGCCGTCGGAAGTCTGCTTGCCCTCGCCTGGGGTTTGTTCCGATGGAGCATCTGGGTGATCATGTTTCGGTTGTTCGGGAGAAAGCGCTGCTTCGAGCGTGCGCGTCGCGCTGCCTTTGCCTCCGGACGCTCCCTGGACGGCCTACGCGCGGGCCGGGCTTCGATGTCGTTGTTCCTCGCGGCTGGCCGCGTCGCATTCCCTGCGCGCACGCTGTTGCTGCGCTTCACACCCGACGGCGCGTGATGCGTCGGTTTTCCTCCGCCGGGCTCGGGGGAATCCGCATCACCGGATCAACTTCCTCAACGGCACGTTCCCCCGCCCCTTCAGGGTGACCGTCTTGTCGCCCAGCGGCGTGTCGAGGAACACGCGGCCGGTGAGGCCGAACCCCACCGCCTTGTGGGTGAGCAGCCCTTTCGCGCCCGCGCCCAGGCCCGCCCACTCGAACCGCACCGGCACCACCACGCGGCTGTGGTTGCTGGGTGAGAGGTCGAGCGGCCGCTCCAGCAGCGCGTCGCCGAAGTGCGTGTCCTCGAGGTCGATCCCCACTTCGAGCCGGGTGGAGCGGATGCGGTAGTCGTTGGGGTTGTACACGTCGAACACCAGATCGAACGTGCCGCCCGTGAAGCCGATCCCCGTGACGTCGATCTCCTGCAGCTGGAGGTCGGGCTCGGTGAACGCCAAGTTGCGCAGGGTGGCGCAGGCGGCCAAGAGCACAACGGCGACGGAAAGACGGACGGACGGAAAGGGGATGAAAAGCCGAGAACCGGAGCTCATTCGCTCATCCCCATTCCGTCTGTCCGTCCTTCCGTCGCCTTTTGTTTCAGTTGCTCCCACCACTCCATCCGCTTCTTGATGTCCTTTTCGTAACCGAAGTCGCTGGGCTCGTACCATTTCCGCCCCCGCAGCGCCTCCGGCAGGTACTCTTGCGGCACGTAGGCGTGCGCGTAAGCGTGCGCGTACTTGTACCCCGCCCCGTAGCCCAGCTCTTCCATCAGTCTCGTGGGGGCGTTACGGATGTGCAGCGGCACCGGCTCGGCGGGATGCTCCGCGGCCGCGTCGGTCGCCTGGCTGAACGCCTCGTAGACGCGGTTCGACTTGGGCGCGGTGGCGAGATATACCGTCGCTTCGGCGAGCGCCAGCTCGCCTTCCGGCGTCCCCAGAAAGTGATACGCGTCCTTCGCGGCGAGCGCCACCGACAGCGCCCGCGGGTCCGCGAGCCCCACATCCTCGGACGCGATCCGCACCAGGCGCCGCGCGAGGTAGAGCGGATCCTCGCCCCCCGCGAGCATGCGCGCCAGCCAGTAGAGCGAGCCCTCGACGTCCGAGCCGCGCACCGCCTTGTGGAGGGCGGAGATGAGATTGAAATGCTGCTCGCCGGCCTTGTCGTAGACTGGGAGAGGCTTCTCGAGCACGGCCTGCACCACGTCGCCGGGAACGGGAGAGGGCGGAGGGGAGAGGTTCGTGACGTGCTGGAAGACGGCTTCGAGCGCGTTGAGCGCGCGCCTAGCGTCGCCCTGCGCGTGACGTACGAGCAGCTCGATCGCATCGTCACCGAAGCGTACCTCGCCCTTCTCCCCTCTCCCCTTGGTCTCAGCCTCGATCGCCCGCCGCACGATCGTCCCGATGTGCTCAGACGTCAGCGGCTCCAGTACGAACACCCGACACCGCGACAACAGCGGCTGGGTCAGCTCGAAGCTCGGGTTCTCGGTGGTGGCGCCGATCAGCGTGACGATGCCGTTCTCGACCCAGGGGAGAAAGGCATCCTGCTGCGCCTTGTTGAAGCGGTGGATCTCGTCGCAGAACAGGATCGTGCCGCGACCCTCGTACTTGAGTCGCTCCTCCGCCTCCTTGATGATCTCGCGCACCCGCCCCACGCCCTCGGTCACGGCGGAGAACGGCTCGAAGTGGCGGTCGGTGTAGTTTGCGATGAGGCGCGCCAGCGTGGTCTTCCCGGAGCCGGGCGGGCCCCAGAAGATGCACGACCCCACGTCGCCGCGGCGGATCAGCTCGCCGAGCGGCTTCCCAGGCCCGAGCAGGTGCTCCTGGCCGAGGAACTCCTCGAGGCTCTTGGGGCGCATGCGCGCCGCCAAGGGCTCGCTCGAGCGTTGGAACAGCGTCGGTTCAGTCATTCGTCCACGGCGCGATCATCCCACGCGGTCCAGCAACACCTTGGTAAGATAGAACGCCGCAGCCCCTGCAAAGAAGGCGCCGGGGAGTTTCCAGCCCCGTTTGCCTTGAAACTCCGGGACGAGGTTCGACGCGGCGACGTAAATCGTGACGCCAGCGGACAACGCCAGCCCGTGGCGGACCAGGAAGGAGATCTGGTCGGTAAGCACGACCCCCGCCAGCGTCGCCAGCCCGAGCAGCGCGGCCGCACCGACCGCCTGGCCGCCCGTCCGCCCGACCGCGAGGTACAGGCTCGAGATCGTCACGCCCTCCGGCAGCTTGTGCAGCAGGATCGCGACGAACACCATGACGCCCAGCGCGGGCCGGACGAGAAACGCACTCGCGATCGCGACGCCGTCGAAGAAGGTGTGCAGCAGCAGCCCCACCAGGGCCGAGGGGCCCGCCAGGCGGTTCACGGCGTGCGTTTCCTCGCCGAAATGGAAGTGCGGGGTGAGCGTGTGCTGCGTGAGGTGCACCGCGAGGTACCCCGCGAGCACCAGCGCCGGCGCCGCCGTCCCGGAGCGCGCGAACGCCTCGGGCAGCACCTCTACGAGCGCGACGGCGAGCATGAACCCCGCGCCGAACGCGACGAAGTGCTCGATCAGCGCCAGCTCGCGCGCCGCCCGGCGCGTCACCGCGAGCGCGCCCAGGACGTTGCCGAGCGCGGCGATCAGGGCGTAGACGAGCGCGCTAGACACGGGAGAGCAGATACTCTTTCGTGTTGCGGCGCGGGTCCTCCAGCACCTCGCCCAGCAGGCGCTCCAGCGTCTCCCCCACCTCCGGCCCGGGGCGCACGCCCGCGGCGAGCAGATCGTCGCCCGTCACGACGAGGTCTTTCAACATCAAAGGATCCTTCGCAGCCCGAATTGCCGCCACGATCTTTGGGAGCGGGGAGCCGGGAGCAGGACTGGTCGGCAGCAATGTCAACAGGTCATCCGCGTACTCACGTGTCTCGGCGAGCCACCGACGGACGGCCGGCACGTGTTTGGGGTCGGGATACTTGTCGCGCCACTGGCCGATCACCCGCGCGCGTTCGATGTCCTTGGTGGAGCACCTGAGCCGGGTCAGCAGCGAGGCCGGATCCCGAGCCAGGAACGCGGTGAGCAGCACCGGATCACGCGGGAGCTTGTCCAGGGCCTTCAGCTCCCTGCTCCCCGCTCCCTGCTCCCTCAGCTCCGGCAGCCATATCCGCGCCGCCCCGATGTCCATCCATAACGCCAGGAGCTTCGAGACCCGGGTGGCCGTCGCGATCCCTTTGAACCATTCGTCCCGCACCCGTTCGGCCGAGAGCTGGGCGAGCCCTTGCACGTTCGCCTTGGCGGCCTCGAGCGTGCGCGCGTGGATCTTGAACTCGAACCGCGCGCTGAAGCGCAGCGCCCGGAGGATCCGCAGGTAGTCCTCCTGGAACCGCCAGTTGGGATCGCCCACGGAGCGGATCAGCTTGTGCTCGAGATCGTCGGCGCCCTTGAACGGGTCGCGCCACGCGTGCTGCACGGGGTGATAAGCGATCGCATTGATCGTGAAGTCGCGCCGCGCCAGATCGTCCATCAGCGACACCCCGAACTCGACCACCGCGTGGCGGCCGTCGGTACGGATGTCCTTGCGGAAGGTGGTGACCTCGTGCAGCCGGTTGTCTTTGTCGAGCACGCCGACCGTCCCGTGCTCGATCCCCACCGGCACCGTGCGCTTGAACAGCTGGCGCACCACGTCGGGCGGCGCCGCGGTCGTCAAGTCGAACTCGGACTTGAGCGGATCGAAGCTCGGATTCTCGAGGCCGAGCAGCGCGTCCCGGATCGCGCCGCCGACGCACCAGGTCTCATAACCAGAATCCTCGAGCTTCTTGGCGATCCTAAGAACCTCGTCCGGGATGGGGAGACGGTCGGGGAACTTCATCGAACGCGGAAGTGCGAACGCGGAACGCGGAACAGCAATGCGAGGTCGCTCGCGGCGGCGACGCTCAGCGCTCTGTTCCGCGTTCCGAGTTCCGCGTTCCGACTTCGGCTCATCCGCACAACACACTCCCCCCGTTCACATTCAGGATCTCCCCCGTGATGTGCCGGGCGAGCGGCGAGCAGAGAAACACGATCGGTCCCGCGACGTCCTCCGCGCTTGCCACGCGCCCCAGGGGGATCGTCCGCTCGATCTCCCGCTTCCCGCTTCTCGCTTCCCGCGCGTACGGCTTCTCGCTCATCTCCGTATCCACCCATCCCGGCGCGATGCAGTTGACCGTGATGTCGCGCGGCGCGAGCTCGACGGCGAGGGACTTGGTGAACGCGATGACGGCGCCCTTGGTGGCGGCGTAGTCGGCGTGGAACGGCTCGCCCCGCTGGCCGGCGGTGGACGACACGAGTACGATCCTGCCGCCGGCGGGGAGCAGGGGGATCGCGGCGCGGCACACGTAGAGCACGGCGTCGAGATTGGCGCGCCGCGTGCCCTCCCACTGCGCGTCGGTCAGGTCGGCGACGGGGACGTCGTCGGGGGGCCAGACGCCGTGATTGACGATCAGCAGGTCGAGTCCGCCGAGCGCGCGCGCCGCCTCGTTCACGGCGCGCCGCGCGGCGGCCGGATCTCCCAGGTCACCCGCGATCGCCACGGCCTTCGACCGCCCTTGACCGCCCTCGACCGCGCTGACGGTCGCCTCCGCGTCCTGCCGGCGGCGTCGGTACCCTACCGCGACCGCGCAGCCGGCTCGCGCCAGCAGCACCGCCGTCGCACGGCCGATGCCCCGGGCCCCGCCCGTCACAAACGCACGCTTTCCCGAAAGGTCAATCACCCCACCTCCCCAAGGCGGAACTCGGAACGCGGAACAGAGTGCTGAGCGTCGCCGCCGCGAGCGACCTCGCATTGCTGTTCCGCGTTCCGCGTTCGCACTTCCGCGTTTCGAGGTTCCGCGTTCCGCCTTCCGCGTTCATCCTCTCAACTGCTCTTCTACCATCGCACAGATGATGTGCTCGATCGCGAGGTGCAGCTCCTGGATTCGCGCCGTGTCGTCCGCCGGGACCACGAGCGCGATGTCGGCGAGCGTCTTCAGCTGGCCGCCCGACTTGCCCAGGAACGCGACGACGGTCACGTTGCGCGCCTGCGCCGCCTGCGCCGCGCGGATCACGTTGGGACTCTCGCCGCTGGTCGAGTGCAGCGACAGCACGTCGCCCGGGCGGGCGAGCGCCTCGATCTGGCGCGCGAACACCTCGTCGAAGCCCAGGTCGTTGGCGCACGCGGTGAGGAGGGACGTGTCGGTCGTGAGGGCGATGGCGCGGAGCGGGGCGCGGTTCGCCTGGTAGCGCACGACGTACTCGGTGGCGAGGTGCTGCGCGTCGGCGGCGCTGCCGCCGTTGCCCGCGAAAAACAGCGTCCCGCCGGCGCGCAGCGTCGCGGCGTACCGGTCGGCGATCGCGGCGACGGCCTCGGCGTGCTGCTCGGCCATGCGCCCGGCGAGCGCCGCGAGCTCCGCCAGCCCGGCGCGCACCCGCTCGGGCGCCGTCACTCCGTGACCGCCCGCACCAGCGCGCCGAGGTCGGCCGCCCCCCCCGCCCCCCCCGCGGTCTCCTCCAGCGCGGTCCCCACGACCACGAAGTCGGCGCCCGCGGCGCGCGCCGCCCGCGCCTGGGGTGCGGTTCTGATCCCGCCGCCCACAAACAGCGTGAGCCCCGGGATCGCGGCGCGGCAGGCGGCGATCACGTCACCCGCGACGGGGCGCGGCGCGCCGCTGCCCGCGTCGAGATAGATCGCCTGCATCCCGATGAGCCGCGCCGCCGTGGCATGCGCCGCTGCCAGCTCCGGCCTGTCCGCCGGCAGCGGCCGGGTCTGGCTCACTGCCTCGACGCTCGTCACCCGCCCGCCGTCGATCAGGATGTAGCCGGTCGAGAGCGTGGGGACGGGGTGACGCGCCAGGAACGGTACGGCACGCACCTGCTCCTCGATCAGGTATTGCGGGTTGCGCCCGGAGACGAGCGACAGGAACAGCACCAGGTCCACCGCGTCGGTGAGCTGCAGGGCGGAGCCGGGGAACAGCGCGAGCGGCAGCTCGGGCGCGGCCTCGCGGATCGCGCGCGCGACGAGCTGCGTGTCCTGGGTGCCGTCGAACGACGACCCGATCATGACACCCGCCGCCCCCGCAGCCCGCGCCGCCCGTGCCAGCTCCGCCGCCTGCGCCGGCCCGCTGCGGCTCGGGTCCACGAGCACCAGCAGCCCCGGACGGCGCGCCAACAGGCTCCCCCCCCTCCCCCTCCCCCCTGCGCTCACGCCGTCTCCGCCACGCGCCCGCCCCCTCCCCCCTGCGCTCACGCCGTCTCCGCCACGCGCCCGGCCAGCGCCGCGAGCCCGTTCACGTCCGCCTCCGCCTGCGCCTCGAACGCGTACGTGATGCACGCATCGGCGGCGAGCAGGTCGAGCGCCAGCGCGCGGCCTCCCGACGACTGCGCCGTTACCCGGGCGAGCAGCCGCTGGCCGATGAGCGCCAAGTGGTCGGGCAGCGGCAGATCGGAGTCCGCGATGGCGGCGTCCACGTGCGCGCGCAGCGTCGGGGGCGGCGCGGGAGGCCGCCGCGCGTCGAGCCAGGCGAGCACCGCCTCCCGGGTCATCGGGCGAGCAGCCGCTTGACGATCGCCGGTGCCTGGGCGCGCGCCTCGGCGAGCCGCGCCGGGTCGCCTGCACCCGCCGACGCGAAATGCGGCCGCCCGCCGCCCTTGCCACCCGACACCGCCGCGATCGCCCCCGCGATCTCCCCGGCCTTCACGCCCTGCGCCACCAGGTCGTCGGTGACGGCGACATGGATCCCCGGCCGCTCGCCGTTCGTGAACAGCACCGAGATCGCGCGCGTGTGGCTGGTGCGGAACGCGTCCATCACCAGCCCGATCTGGTCGCGGTCGTCGAGATCGCTCTGGTCGATGTAGAGCGCGATGTCGCCGATCTGCTCGACCGCTCCCTGCTCCCTGCTCCCGGCTCCCTGCTTCAGCAGCTCCTGCATCCGCTTCTCGAGCTTCCGGTTTTCCTCGAGCAATTGCTCGATGCGACGCACCAGGTGTTCCGGCTGCGTCTTGAGGACCGACGCCGCCTCGTCCACCTGCTCCTCGAGCTTGCGCACCAGCTCATACGCCACCGGGCCCGTCACCGCCTCGATGCGCCGCACGCCCGCCGCGGCCCCCGTCTCGTGAGTGAAGCGGAACAGGGCGATCTGCCCGGTGCTTGGCACGTGCGTCCCGCCGCACAGCTCGAGCGACACGCCCGGGACGTCGACCACGCGCACGATGTCACCGTACTTCTCGGTGAAGAACGCCATCGCGCCGGCGGCGATCGCCTCTTTGTATTTCATCTCGCGCGTCGTGACGGGGAGATTCTCCCAGATGTGCGTGTTCACCGTTTCCTCGACGCGCGCCAGCGTCGCGTCGTCCACGGGCCCGTGGTGCGCGAAATCGAAGCGCAGCCGCTCGGGCGCGACCACCGACCCCTGCTGCCGCACGTGGGGCCCGAGGATCTTGCGCAGCGCCGCGTGCACCAGATGCGTCGCCGTGTGGTTGCGCTCGATGTTCTTGCGCCGCGGCTCGTCCACCTCCGCCAGGACCGCGGTGGGCTCGAACTCCTGCTGGAAGTGGCCGACGACCGCGCTCAGGCCGTCCACTTTCTCGACGTCGGAGACTTCGAGATCCCACCCTTCCCCCTTCACTCGGCCCGTGTCGCTGACCTGCCCGCCCGACTCGACGTAGAACGGGTTCTCCTCGAGTACGACCTCGACCCGGTCATCCGCCTGCCGGAACTTGAGCACGTCGGTCTCGGCCCGTGTGGTGTCGTAGCCCACCCATTTCTGCTTGCCCCGGGGCTTGACGCTGCGCCACTCGCCCGGGCGCTTCGCGTGCACCGCGGGAGCGCCTTTGGCGCGCGCCTTGGTCCGCTCCAGTGACTCCTGCGACCGGGTGCGCTGCTTGCCCAGCTCGCGCTCGAACCCCGCCACGTCCACCGTCTGGCCGCGCTCGGCGGCGATGAGCTGCGTCAAGTCGATCGGGAAGCCGTAGGTGTCGTACAGCTTGAAGGCGTCCGCCCCCACGATCACTTTCACGTTCTGCAGCTCGTCGAGCCGCGCGAGCCCGCCCTCGATCGTGTCGAAGAAGCGCTCCTCTTCGGCGCGCGTCACACTCTCGAGATGGGCCCGCTGCTTCACCAGCTCCGGGTACACGCTCCCCATGAGACCCGCCACCGTGTGCACCAGGTGCAGCAGCGTCGGCTCGCGCCGGCCCAGCAGCCAGGCGTGGCGCACCGCGCGCCGCAGGATACGCCGCAGCACGTAGCCCCGGCCGTCGTTCGCAGGATAGACGCCGTCGGCGAGCAGGAACGCCACGGCCCGCGCGTGGTCGGCGAGCACTCGGTACGATGCCCCGCCCGCACCCCGGTCGTACTTCTTCCCTACCACCTCGACCGCCCGCTCGATAATCGGCGTGAACAGGTCGGTGTCGAAGTTCGAGGGGACGCGCTGCATGACGGCCGTCACGCGCTCGAGCCCGGCACCGGTGTCAACCGAGGGAGCAGGGAGCGGAGAGCGGGTGCCGTCGGCTTGCTGGTCGAATTGCATGAACACGAGGTTCCAGATCTCCAGTAGCTCCCCGGCTTCGCTCAACCGAACGAACTCGTCCAGGCTCAGTTCCGCGTTCCGCGTTCCGCGTTCCGCCTTGGCTCGGGTGTCGACCAGGATCTCGGAGCATGGGCCGCAGGGTCCGGTTTCGCCCATCTGCCAGAAGTTGTCCTCGTCGCCCAGCCCGAAGATGCGGCGGTCGGCAATCCGGGTGCGCTCGCGCCACAGTCGCCGCGCCTCGTCGTCCGCGTGGTGCACGGTGATGTACAGCCGGTCGGGATCGATGCCGAGCCAGTCCTTCCCGGTCACCCACTCCCAGGCGTAGTCGATCGCCTCGCGCTTGAAGTAGTCGCCGAAGGAGAAGTTGCCGAGCATCTCGAAGAAGGTGTGGTGTCGCGCGGTGTGGCCCACCTGCTCCAGGTCATTGTGCTTCCCCCCGGCGCGCACGCATTTCTGGCAGGTCACGGCTCGGGTGTAAGCGCGCCGCTCGAGTCCCTGGAACACCCGCTTGAACTGCACCATCCCGGCGTTGGTGAACAACAGGGTGGGGTCGTCCGCCGGGACCAGGGGGGAGCTCGGCACCTCCTCGTGGCCCCGCGCCTTGAAGAACTGCAGGAACTTGCGGCGGATTTCGGCGGAGGTCATGGGGGGAATATAGTGCCCCCACACAGCTCCTCCACGAGCTCCTTCACCCCCGCCCCCGCGTACCCCCGCCGCACCAGGAAGGCGAGCAACCGCCGCTTACGGACGGGCCCGGGGAGGTCGGAGAGCTGGCGGGCGCGCTTCGCCGCGACGGCGCGCGCTTCGATCGCCGGATCGATGCCTTCGTCCGCGAGCGCGCGACGCACCGCTTCCTCGGCGACGCGGCGCTCCACACCGTGCGCCAGCAGGTCGGTGACGAGTCGGGCCGGCCCCTTGCCGCGCGCGGCGCGGAAGGCGGCGTACTGCTCGGCGAAGCGGCGGTCGTCCAGCAGCCCGCGCGCGGCGAGGCGATCGAGCGCGGCTTCGACGGCGTCGGGCGGGTGCTGCTTCTGCACGAGGCGGCGGCGCAGGTCGACGCGCGCGTGGGCGCGGCGCGCCAGGGCGCGCAGCGCCGCGCGCTGGGCCGCCTCGATGTCGGCGAGGTCGCGCAGCCGGGCAAGCACCGCGGCCGACAACTCGTCGCCGACCCGGAGCCGGAGCGGCTCGAGCGCCGCCGCCGGCAGGGACGCAAATCGCCCCCGATCCACCTCGACCAGCCGGTAGTCCGGCTGGCGGGGATCGGGGGCGAGCGCGGTGAGCGTCGGAGGGAGCGCGGGCACCTACTCCTCGGGGGCTGGAGCCTCCTCGTCCGCCGCCACGACGGTGGGCTTCATGCCGAGGTGTTCCTTCACCCGCGCCTCCACCTCGGCCGCCAGGTCGGCGTGGTCTTTCAAGTACAGCTTGGCGTTCTCGCGGCCCTGCCCGATCCGCTCCTTGCCGTAGGCGTACCACGCGCCCGACTTCTCGATGATCCCCGCCTCCGCCGCGATGTCCACGAGCAGCGACTCGTGACTGATCCCCTCGTCGAACATGATGTCGAACTCGGCCTGGCGGAACGGCGGCGCGACCTTGTTCTTCACCACCTTCACCCGCACGTGGTTGCCGATCACCACCTCGCGCTCCTTCACCGGGCCGATGCGCCGCATGTCGAGCCGCACCGACGCGTAGAACTTGAGCGCCCGCCCGCCGGTGGTGGTCTCGGGATTGCCGAACATGACCCCGATCTTCTCGCGCAGCTGGTTGATGAACACCACCGCCGTGCGCGACCGGTTGATGGCCCCGGCGAGCTTGCGGAGCGCCTGGCTCATGAGCCGCGCCTGGAGGCCGGGGAGCGAGTCACCCATCTCGCCCTCGATTTCCGCCTTGGGGACGAGCGCCGCCACCGAGTCCACCACTACCACGTCCACTGCGCCCGAGCGCACCAGAATCTCCGTGATCTCAAGCCCCTGCTCCCCTGTGTCGGGCTGCGACACGAGCAGGTCGTCCACATCCACGCCGAGCTTCTTGGCGTACTCGACGTCGAGCGCGTGCTCGGCGTCGATGTAGGCGGCGGCCCCGCCGGCGCGCTGCGCGTTCCCCACCACGTGGAGCGCCAGCGTGGTCTTGCCGCTCGACTCGGGACCGAAGATCTCGGTCACCCGGCCGCGCGGGATGCCCCCGATGCCGATCGCGGCGTCCAAGTTGATCGCGCCCGTCGGGATCGCCTCGACCCGCACCCGCGGCGAGTCGGCGCCCATGCGCATAATGGCGCCCTTGCCGCACGTCTTCTCGATCTGGGTGATGGCGAGATTGAGGGCCTTGCGGCGCTCCTCGGTGAGACTCGGACCTTCGTTCTCGGCCGCCATAAGTGTCCTCGACATGGGTTGGGAGCCTCCCTCCCTGTGGGAGACCCGAATATAAACCGAAGCTGGGACTAGCGCCATCCCGGGCGGAACGCGTCTTCCAGGTGCTCCAACTTCGTGTCCACGATCGCGATGCAGTCGAAGCGGTACACGTCCGACGGCCGCCCGCAGCGGTCCACCCACACGCGCGCCGCCTTCACCAGCTCCCGCCGCTTCGGCCCCGTCACCGCCTCAAGCGGGCTGCCGAACGCCGTGCCGCGCCGCGCCTTCACCTCCACGAACGCCACCAGGTGACCCCGGCGCGCCACCAGGTCGATCTCGGTGTGCCCCACCCGGAAGCGGTGCGCCGCGATCACCCAGCCCTGGCTCTGCAGATAGCGCATCGCCTGCTGCTCGGCGACGAGCCCGCGCTTGTGGCGCTCGTCTTTCCACGCCGCGGGATCCGTTCTGACGCCGCTCCGCACCAGCGCAACCTAACGGGGCGCCGACGCGTCGCGTAACCGAACTATCGCCGGTGGTGCCCTATCAACGCGGAACGCGGAAGTCGGAACGCGGAACAGTGCGCTGAGCGTCGCCGCAGCGAGCGATCTCCCCCTGCTGTTCCGCGTTCCGCGTTCCGAGTTCCGCGTTTAGTCCCTCCCACAAATCTCATCCAGCTCTTCCAATCCCACCAGCACATCCCGCGGCTTCGACCCATTCGCGGGTCCCAGGATGCCCGCCAATTCCAGCTGATCGATTATCCTCGCCGCTCTCCCGTACCCGATGCTCATGCGCCGCTGCAACAGCGAGGTGGAGCCGATCTGATTTTGGATGCACACCTCGGCGGCCTGCCGGAACAGATGGTCGCGCTCGCCCAGGTCCTGTCCCGTCTCCCCGCGCTCCTCCCGATCCTTCGCCTCGTCGATCGCCGCGATTTGCTCTGTGATTTCGTGCTTGGCTTTCTCCGACGCCTCACTGGGGTGCTTGCGATACCACTCCATGAGGCGCTCCGTCTCGTCGGTCGAGATGAACGCCCCCTGCACGCGCATCAGTTCGCTCTTGCCCGGCGGCAGGAACAGCATGTCCCCGTTCCCCAGCAGGGTCTCGGCGCCGTTCTGGTCGAGGATGGTGCGGCTGTCCACCTTGGCCGAGACGCGGAACGCGATGCGGCAGGGGAAGTTGGCCTTGATCAGCCCGGTGATGACATTGACCGACGGACGTTGCGTCGCGAGCACGAGGTGGATCCCGATCGCCCGCGCCTTCTGGGCGAGGGTGGCAAGGGGGGTCTCGATTTCTCCCTGCACGGTGAGCATCAGGTCGGCCAGCTCGTCGATGATGAGCACGACGTAAGGCAGGACGCCGCCCGAGTACTCCGCGTCCAGCGGCAGCTCCTTCTGAGGTCCGGCAGGAGCGGCAGGCACTTCGCTCGGCCCCTTCAGCGACTTTTTCTGCTCGACCTTGCGGTTGAAGTCCGCGATGTTGCGCGCGTGGTTCGCATGGAGCAGCCGGTAACGCCGCTCCATCTCCTTCACCGCCCAGTTCAGCGCGCTCGCCGCCCGGCGGTTGCTCGTGACCACGTCATGGCCCAGGTGCGGCAGCGCCCCATACATCGAGAGCTCGACCATCTTGGGGTCCACCATCAGGAGCTTGAGCCGCTCCGGCGGGTGCGTGTAGATGAGGCTCGTGATAATCGTGTTGATGCACACCGACTTCCCCGACCCGGTGACGCCGGCAATCAGCAGGTGAGGCATCTTGGTGAGGTCCGCGACGACGGGCTCGCCCTCCAGGTTCTTGCCCAGGGCGACGGGGAGCACGCGGTTCGTCCGGTGGTAGTCTTCGCCCTCGATCAGTTCCCGGATGTGCACCATCCGTGGCATCGGGTTCGGGACTTCGATCCCGACCGCCGCCTTGCCCGGGATCGGCGCCACGATGCGCAAGCTCTGGGCGCGCATGGCGAGAGCCAGGTCGTCGGCGAGCCCCGCGATCCGCCCGACCTTGACCCCCGGTCCCGGCGCGACCTCGTACTGCGTCACGACGGGCCCCACGGTGCGGCCGGCGATCGCCCCCTCGACCCGAAACGTCTGCAGCGTCTCGATCAGCTTCTGGCCCATCTGCTCGATCTGCGCGAGCCCGGCGTCGGCGTCTTCGGGCGGGGCGGGGGTCAGGAGATCGATGGGAGGAATCAGGACGCCTTCCGGTACAAAGACCGGTCGAGCCGACGGCGGCGTCTTGAGCTTCCGTGTCTTCGGGAGCAGGGAGCTGGGAGCAGGGAGCGGTTCTTTCCGGGGTACTTCGGCTTGCGGCTCAGCACGCTTAGCCCTGGGCGGCGTCGGCTTTCCTGCTCCCTGCTCCCTGCTCCCTGCTCTCAGCATCGCGAGCGGATGCCATCCGACCGTTAGGAGCCCGAGGGCGGAGAGCGCGAACAGCCCCACGAGCACACCGCCCGCCGTGCCCAGCGTCTGGTGCACGCCCCGGGCGAGGAGCCCCGGGACCCGGCCCACCAGCTGCTGCGTCGGCGTCCAGGCGGTGTAGTCGCCCGGGAAGGTGGCGCCGGTGACGGTGCCGATGCCGTAGGGCAGCAGCAGCACGAGTCCCACACCCAGCACCGCGGCCCGCCCGGCGGACAGGCTGCCGAGCCGCTCGAACGCCGCGAGCGCCCACCCGATGCCGAGCAGCGGCAGCAGCAGGGCGCCGACGCCGAACACGCGCCACAGCTGCGATCCGACGGTGCCGCCCCAGCTCCCCGTGAGGGGAAGCCGCAGCAGGGTCAGTCCGAGGAACAGCCCGATGACGAGGGCGCCGATCCCGACCAACTCCTGGCGCGCCTTCCGGTTCATGTGATGCGGCGGTCCGCGTAGCTGGGGACGACGGTGAAGCGGTCCGGCTTGGCGGCGAAGCGCACGTCCTCGGCCAGGTCCGCCTCGGCGAGCTGGCGCGCCGCCTCGGAGCCCTCGAGCGCCTCCGTCCAGGTCGCGACCGCGTCGGTGAGGGCGATGGCCGCGCGGGCGGCATCATTCAGCTCGAGCCGCTTCACGCCCCGCCGCACGGCCTTGATCAGCCGGCCCGCGGTGTAGCCGTCTTCCACCGCGAACTGCTTGTCGCGCCCCGCGCACAGCACCACCAGCTCGCCGCGCTGCTCGAGCACGGCGCGCGCGCGGGCGGCGAGCGCCCGGAAGTTCGCGGGCGCGCCGACCAGCACCGGATCGCCCCCCTGGGCCGCGACCAGCGCCGGGGTGCCGTTCGTCGTCGCCAGCACGATGGTCTTGCCGCCCACCGCCGCCGCGGTCATCTCACGCGGCGAGTTACCGAGCGCGAACCCCTCGATCTTGAGGCTCTTGCGCTCGCCGGCGAGCACGACGCCGTCCTTTTCCAGGTTCGAGGCGAGCCGCACCGCTTCCTCCGCGGTCGCCGCGGGAATGATGGCCTTGGCGCCGTTCGCGAGCGCGGTGATCACGGTCGTCGAAGCGCGCAGCACGTCGACGACCACGACGCCCCGGCCGGTCAGGTCCCCTGGGTTCAGGCCGAGCGGTGTGAAGAAGACGTCGATTCTCATGACGGTTGCAGCAGCTGGGGCTCGCGTTCGAGGAACTTCGTGTCCACGCGGCCGGCGATGAAGTCGGGGTGGCGCATGACCCGACTGAGAAACGGGATGGTCGTGGTCACGCCTTCAATGATAAACGAATCGAGCGCCTGGCGCATACGGGCGAGCGCTTCCCCGCGGCTGTTGCCGTGGACGATCACCTTCGCGAGCAGCGAGTCGTAGTAGGGCGGCACGGTGTAGCCGGCGTAGATGTGGGTGTCGACGCGCACGCCCGGCCCCCCCGGCGGGTGGTAGGCGGTGATCGTCCCGGGGCTGGGCTGGAAGTTGCGCGCCGGGTCCTCCGCGTTCACGCGGCACTCGATCGCATGCCCGCGCAGCCGGTGGCCGTTCATCACGAGGGAGAGCGCTTCCCCGGCCGCCACGCGGATCTGCTCCTTCACGAGGTCGAAGTTGGTCGTCATCTCGGTGACCGGGTGCTCGACCTGGATGCGCGTGTTCATCTCCATGAAGTAGAACGCGCCGTCCTCGTCGAGCAGGAACTCGATCGTCCCGGCCCCGACGTAGCCGATCGCCTCCGCCAGCCGCACCGCGGCATCGCCGATGTCCTGGCGCAACGTCTGATCCACGGCCGGGCTCGGCGCCTCCTCGATGAGCTTCTGGTGCCGCCGCTGCACCGAGCAATCGCGCTCGCACAGGTGCATGAGCTTCCCATGCGTGTCGCCCATGATCTGGAACTCGACGTGGCGCGGCCGGGCGAGGTACTTCTCGATGTAGACCTCGTCCGAGCCGAACGCGGCGAGCGCCTCCTGCTTGGCGAGCGCGAAGGCCTGCGTGAACTGATCCGCGTCGGTCGCCACCCGCATCCCCTTGCCGCCCCCGCCGGCCGCGGCCTTGATGATCACGGGAAAGCCGATCGTCTCGGCGAGCTTCACCCCTTCGTCCCCGTCGCCAATCGGCCCGGGCGAGCCCGGCACCGTCGGCACGTTGAGCTTCTGGGCCAGCTTGCGCGCCGCCGCCTTGTCACCCATCTGCCGGATCTGCTCTCCGGTGGGGCCGATGAAGGTGATGTTCGACGCCTTCACGATGTCGGCGAACTCGGCGTTCTCGGCGAGGAAGCCGTATCCCGGGTGAATCGCGTCGGCGCCCGTGATCTCGGCCGCCGCGATGATGCGCGGGATGTTCAGGTAGCTGTCGCGCGACGGGGCGCGGCCGATGCACACGTCGTCGTCCGCGAACCGGGTGTGCAGGCTGTCGCGGTCCGCCTCGGAGTACACCGCGACGGTCTCGATCCCCAGCTCCTTGCACGCACGGATCACCCGCAGGGCGATCTCCCCGCGGTTCGCGACCAGCACCTTCTTGAACATCAGGGTTCGATGTCGCCGCGCAGGCCCGCCGCGGCGGTGCTGCCGCCGAAGGCCCGGCTCTCCCCCGACTCGACGCCGGACACCTTGAGCGCGAATTCGCTGGGATTGGTGGCGTAGAAGATCGCGCTCTCGTAGCTGATCATCCCCTGCTGATACCAGTAGAGCAGCGACTGGTCGAAGCTCAACATCCCGTACTGCACCGAGCCCTGCGCGATCAGGTCGGGGATGCTGAGGGTCTTCGTCAGGTCGCGCATGTTCTCCTGCACGGCGGCCGTGTTGATGAGCACCTCCGCCGCCGGGATGCGGCCCTGGCCGTCCTTGCGCGGCACCAGCCGCAGCGAGATCACCGCCTGGAGCGCACTGGACAGGAGGTGGCGTACCTCGTCGTGCTGGTGCGGCGGGAAGAAGGAAATCACGCGGCTGACCGTCTGCGTGGCGTCGGTCGTATGCAGCGTCGAGAACACCAGGTGCCCGGTGTCCGCCGCCTTGAGCGCCGTGTCGAGCGTCTCCATGTCGCGGATCTCACCGATGAGGATCACGTCGGGCGCCTGGCGCAGCACGTGGCGCAGCGCCGAGTTGAACGACAAGGTGTCGTTCCCGACCTCGCGCTGTGAGATGTTCGCCAGGTTGTCGCGGTGCAGGAACTCGATCGGGTCCTCGATCGTGATGATGTTGACCCGCCGGGTCGCGTTGATGTGGTTGATCATCGCCGCGAGCGCCGTGGACTTCCCCGACCCCGTCACCCCGGTGATCAGCACCAGCCCGCGTGGGCGCAGCGCGATCTCCTCCAGCACCTGGGGCAGGTTCAGGTCGACGATCGTTTTCACCTCGTAGGGGATGGCTCGGAACGCGAACGCCACCGTGCCGCGCTGCTGGTACACGTTGGTCCGGAACCGGCCCACCCCGGGCACCCCGATCGCGAAATCCGCCTCCTTGTGCTCGGCGAACTCCTTCACCTGCCGCGGCGTCATGATCTGCTCCGCCAGCGACTTCAGCTCTTCGGGCTTCATGGGGTTCGAGTCGAGCGGCACCAGCTCGCCGTTCAAGCGGATCGTCGCCGGCCGCCCCACCTTGAGGAGCAGGTCGGACGCGTTGCGCTGCACCATCAGGGTGATGGCCTGCTTGAAGTTGAACGTGGTTGGGGCGTTAGGCATGGGGATCCACCCGGAAAAGGGCCTGCCCGAACTCGACCGGCTGGGCGTTCTCCAGCAGCACCTCCCGAATCACGCCGGTGACCTCGGATTCGATCTCGTTCATGATCTTCATCGCTTCGATGATGCACACCACCTGTCCCGCGGCGACGCGGGTCCCCACCTTCACGTAGGGCTCCGCACCCGGCTCGGGAGCGGAATAGAACGTCCCCACCATGGGGGACTTGATCTCCACGAGGTGGGTCGCCGGGGGCGGGGCGACCGAACCCGATGTCGGGGTGGCCGCCGCCGGCTGCGCCACCACCATGTGCTGCCCCCCCCCTCCCCCCCCTCCCCCACCGCCCGCATTGCTCGCGTGGCCCACTTTCGTCACCCGGATCGTGGACCACCGCCCCAACAGGCCTCGGCGCACCTCGATCGCGCCGACCTCGGGCGCGTCCTTCAGGATCTGCACCAGCTGCGCGATGATGTCGAGGTTCATAAGGTAGAGAATCTACACGAGTTCCAGCAGTTCCGTACGGCCGTCCGAGAGCAGCACGGGCCCCTCAGGGGCCAGGTGCACGTCGTCTTCGATGCGTACGCCGCCGTCGCCCGCCACGTACACGCCCGGCTCGATGGTGACGACGGCGCCCGCGGGGAGCGGCTCCGCGTTCGTCTTCGAGAGCCGGGGGGCCTCGTGCACTTCCAGCCCCAGACCGTGGCCGAGCGAGTGGCCGAAGGCATCACCCAGGCCGCGCGCCGCGATCAGCTCGCGCGCCAGCGCGTCGGCGTCCCGCCCGCTCATCCCCGCACGCACGCCGGCGCGGGCCCGCTGCTGCGCGTCGTACACCAGCCCGTACAACGTCCGCTGCCGCTCGTTCGCCCGGCCGCCGACCAGCACCGTCCGGGTGATGTCGGCGCAGTAGCCGTCCACCTGCGCGCCGAAATCCAGCAGCAGCCACTCCCCCTCACCTCCCCCTCCCCCTCCCCCTCCCCCCGTCGCTACCGCGCGCGCGCTCGAGCGTGCGTGCGGCAGCGCGGTCCGCGGGCCCGAGGCCACGATCGTCGAGAACGGGTGCCCCTCGCTGCCAAGCCGCCGCAGCGCGCCCTCGAGCAGACCCGCGATCTCGAGCTCCGTCATCCCCGGGCGCACGAGCGTGAGCGTCTGACGCAGCGCCTCGCCGGCGAGCGTCGCCGCGGTCCGAATCGCCGCCACTTCCCCGGCGTCCTTCGCCGCGCGCAACCGCTCCACCAGCTCGGTGGTCGCCTGCCACCGCCACGCCTTCCCCGCGCCGCCCGCCCCCCCGAGCCGCTCAGCGTCGTGGACCGTGAGCGCGTGCGCCTCGTACCCGAGCGACGTGAGCGGCCCGAGCGTGGCCAGCTCCTTGAAGAACCGGTCCCACACGCTCGTACTCTCCACCTCGACGCGCGCCACCGCGCCGGCTTCCGCGCGCGCCTGCTCGTCGTAGCGGAAGTCCGTCACCAGCAGCACGTCGGCGCGCGTCACCATCACCAGCGCGGCCGATCCGCTGAAGCCCGTCAGGTAGCGGATGTTGGCGCGCGAGGTGACGAGCAGCCCGTCCAGCTCCTCGGTCGCGAGCGCGCGCACGAGCGCCTCCTGGCGCGCGCGCCGCCGATCAGCGCCCATGGCGGGACTGGAGATAGCCCACGAGGCCCTCGAGTCCCAGCCGATAGCTCTCGGCGCCGAACCCCGCCACCACGCCCACCGCCACGTCCGCGAGCAGCGAACGGCGCCGCTCCGGCTCGCGCCCGAAGATGTTCGAGAGATGCACCTCGACGAACGGCACGCGCACGGCGAGCAGCGCGTCCCGCACCGCGAGGCTGGTATGCGTGAACGCGGCGGCGTTGATCACCGCGCCGTCCGCCTTCCCGGAGAGCTGCTGGATCGCCTCCACCAGCTCGCCCTCGTGGTTCGTCTGGCACCACTCGAGCTCCACGCCGAGCGTACGCGCCCGCTCGCGGGTGCGGGCTTCGACCTCCGCCAAGGTCGCCCGCCCGTACACCTCGGGCTCGCGCTCCCCCAGCAAGTTCAGGTTGGGGCCGTTCAGCACCGCGATGTGGGGGGGCACTAGGACTTGAGGCCCCGCAGCCAGGCCTGGAACTGATCGAGGTCGCCCTCATCTTCCCCGGGCGCGGCCGGCCTGGGACCAGACGTGCGGCCCGACGGCCGCGGTGGCGGCGCGGGGGGCGCAACAGGAGCCGGGGCCGGCGGCGCGGGGGGCGCGGCAGCCGCGCTGAAGAACTGATCGAACGAGAACCCACCCGTCTGTGATGGGGACGGGGGGGGCTGCAGCGGCGACGACGGCGCTGGAGGCGACGCTGTCGCGGCGACGGACGGCGCCGCGGGCGGGGGGGGCGCCGCCTCGCCGAACACCGCATCGAGCGAGATGCTGTCCGCCGCCGGCCGCGTCGCTTCGCCCGGCGCGGTGAATTCAGGCTCCGCCTCGAGCCCGAGCGACGCGAACGCGCCCGCGAGCGGCGAGCCACCGCCCACCTCGGGCGTCGGATCGGACGGCGGAAGGGGAGGCAGAGTGGGAGCCGGAGCGATCGGATCCGGCGCGGCCGCAGGCAGCCGGCCGGCCAGAATCCGCTTCAAGAAGCTGGGTAGCGACTCACCCGTTCTCCCTCTCCCCATGCCGCCGGGGGAAAGCGCTTGGACCCGCGCTCGCAGGCGCGCGTCGCCCGGTCGCTGCGTCAGCAGCGCCTGGTACACCCGGAGCGCGTCTTCCTGGTGCCCCTGCCTCAGATAGAGCTCGGCCATCGTCTCGGTCAGCACCGGCTCGGCGCGCGACAGCGTGGCCGTGTCCGCGGCGCCGTCGTCGTCCGCGAGCCGGACCGCCGGCGGCGGAGCCGCCGCGGGGGCTGCTGCGACGGGAGGTGGGGGCGGCTCGACCAAGTCATCGGGCATGATCAGCGGCAAGTCGATCGTCGGCAGATCCTCCTGCGGCTCCGCCGCCTGGGGTGGCGGCGCGAACATGCCGCTCTCGTACTGCGTATGCGCCAGCCCCTCGACTTCCATCGCGCGCGGCTCGAGCACCACCTCTTCCTGCACCTCGATCCCATCGGCCCTGGCCGCGCCATGCGCTGCCGCATCGATGTCGATGGTACCGTCGAACGTCTCGATGTCCTGCGGCGTACCCGCGGCGGCGATGTCCGGGGCGGACGGTCGCTCCGACACGTGCTCGACCAGCAAGTCGGGCTTCGCCATCGGGGCGGTCTTCTCCTCGGGCACGAGCCGCACAACGGGCTCAGGCGTTGCTCGTGGCGGCGCGGGGGGCGCGGGGCGCGAGGGCGGAGGGGGCGCGGGGCGCGCCGAGGGTGCAGGGGTCGCCCTGGGGGCCGGGCGCGCGGCAGCCGCGGGGGGCGCGGGGGGCGCGGGGGGCGCGGGGCGCGGGGGGCGCGCGGGGGGCGCCGCCGACACCGCCCGCACCGGTGCCGTGGGCTGCGTCGCCACGGCCTGCACCGCCTGCCCCGCCAGTGCCGCCTTGCCCTTGGCGCGCGCCAGCGCTTCGGCCGCGTCGCCGTTCATGGGATCGGCAGACAGCAACCGGCTGAGCCACTCCACCGCCTCATCGTAGCGCTTGCCGCGCTCGGCGATGTCGGCGAGCATCTTGAGGCCGAGTACGTTCTCGGGGTCGAGCGTCAGCACCTTGCGAAACACGTCGGACGCGGCGGCCTCGTTCTTCTGGTCGATCATGCACCGGCCGAACACGATGTGGGCGCTGACGTAATCGGGGTGCCGCTCGAGCCCGGCCTTACAGAGCTCGATGGCCCTATCTAGTTCTCCCGCTTTGCGATAGGCATCCGCCAGGGGCGCGAAATTGCGTCCCTTGGGGTTTTCAGCCCAGCGCTTTTCGAGCTTTTCAATTTCGCTGGTGTAGGCCACGGCTAAGTGGTTGGGAGAATTGAAGGAAGATAGTGTTTGCTCGGGCGGGCTGTCAATTGGAAACGCCGCCGTTCGCTTGAGTTTTCGCGTTGTGGTTTTTAGACTTATGCCCCTTCTCACCCGCTCTGCGCCGGAGTCTGGTCCGCTATGATGCGCGCGATGCGCGAAATCACCAAGCCGGTGTTCTGGGTCGTCGCAATCAGTTTCATCGGCTGGCTCGCCTACGGTCAGGTCACGGACTTCATCGCCGGCGGGCGCGATGTGGTGCTCAAGGTGGACGGCGAAATCGTGCGGTCGCAGCCGTTCCAGCTGCAATACCAGGCGGCACTGGAGCAGTATCGCCGCCAGCAGGGCGGCGCCCGGCTCAGCCGGGAGGAAGAGCAGCAGGTTCAGAACCAGGTCGCCGACCAGTTCATTCAGAAGATTCTCTTGGACCACGCGTTTCGTGGTCTCGGCATCACGGTGTCGGACGACGAGATCATCGAGGCGGCCCGGAGCTCACCGCCGCCGCAGATCGTGCAGCAGGTGATCCGGGATGCCACGTTCCAGACCAACGGGCAATTCGACATCAGCAAGTGGCAGCGCTACCTCGCGAGCGCCGGTCCGGAGTTCACCTCGCAGATCGAGGCGTTGTACCGCGACTATCTCCCCCAACAGAAGCTGCAAGAGTACCTGACGGCCGATATCTACGTCTCGGACGCGAAGCTGTGGCGCATCTGGCGCGACCAGCACGAGACCGCGACGGTCGCGGCGCTGATGCTGGGGGCGAGCGATATCCCGGATTCGCTCGCGCCGCTCTCGGATGCGGAGCTGCAGCGCTACTACGAGGCGCACCAGAAGGATTTCAAGCGGCCGGCGACTGCCTGGCTGAGCTTCGTGGCGCAGCCGCGCGTCCCGGACGCGGCCGACACCGCGGCGGCGCTCGCCACGGTGCGGCGGCTGCACGCCGAGCTTGCGGCCGGGCACGCGAAGTTCGAGGACGTCGCCAAGAAAGAATCGGCGGACTCGGGCTCCGGCCCTCAGGGCGGCGATCTCGGCTGGGTGAAGCGCGTGGGGTCGGGTTTCGACCCGCAGTTCGTCACGGCCATGCTGCGCCTCAAGCCGGGCGAGCTGAGCCAACCGGTGCTGACCCAGTTCGGATATCACCTGATCCGCGTGGACGCCGCGAAGGGTGACTCCGTGCACGCGCGTCACATTCTCGTCGCCGTCGCGCTCCAGGGGAAGCATCTCGACGCGGTGGACGCCCGCACCGACACGCTCGACCGCCTCGCCGCCGAGCAGCCCGACGGACGGCGCCTGGACAGCGCGGCACAGGTGCTCCACCTGCCGCTCGCGCACGCGCCCAGGCTCCTCCAGGGCGAGCGGCTCACGCTCGGGAAGTACGTCGTGCCCGACGTGGGCGTGTGGGCCTTCGAGGCGACTCCGGGCGAGACCAGTCCCGTGATCGAGGGGGAGCGGGCGGCCTACGTGTTCCGGCTCGATTCGCTGTTTGCTGAAGGCGTGCCACCGCTCGCGCAGTTCCGGCGGCGCGTGGAGGACGCCGCGCGCTACGAGAAGAAGAAGCTGGTGGCGCGCGAGCGGGCGCAGCAGACGGTCGCGGCGTTGGGCGACGCCCCCGACCTGCTGGCCGCCGGCCGGGCGCGAGGCGTCCGGGTGGAGAAGCTGGGGCCGTTCACGCGGGTGAACGCGTCCCCCGAGTTCGCGCGCGATCCCGTCGTGCTGGGCGCCGCCTTCGGCCTACGACCGGGCCAGAGGACGGGGCTGCTCGCGGGAGAGGGAGGAGAGTTCTTCCTGCTGCAGGGTATCGCCCGGACGGCGGCGGACTCGGTGGCGTGGCTCAAGCAGCGCGATCAGCAGCGGGAAGCGCTGCTCCGCCCGGTGGCGCAGGCGCGCATCCAGCAGTACCTCGCCGCGCTGCGCGCACAGGCGAAGGTCGTGGACCGGCGCAAGGAGCTGTTCCGCCCGACGACGCCGAGCGGCGCCTAGTCGCTCAAGCGCTTCGGATCGCCGCCCGAAGAGAGGGGGGAGGAGGACGCCGGGGGCTGCATGGCGCGCGGCGGCGACGCCGGCGGGGGTTGATCGTTGCCGCTCGCGGCGTCCTTGAGGCTGCGCTGGAACTCTTTGATCCCCTTCCCCAGCGACGAGCCGATCTCCGGAATCCGCTTCGCGCCGAACACCAGCACGAGCACGAGCAGCAGGATCAGGATGTGGCTGAACGACAGGTCCCCGAACATACGCGCCTCGCTTCAGAAGATCGACCGGGCGAAGTAGTACGCGATGGCCACGCCCACCAGCGCCAGCAGCGACACGTCGAACCCGATCGGCCCCAGCGTGATCGACACCACCAGCAGATCGAGATGCACCGGCCCGAGCGTGGGCGTCACGGCCCAGGTGAAGATCTCTTTCGCCGGTCCCTGCGGCAAAAACCGCCGCAGCAGAGAGTGCGTGAAGCCGCCGAGCACGAACCCGGTGGCGAGCACCCCGAAGTAAAATAGCGGCCTGCGCGGGCCCTGCGCCACGGTCTAGCTGCGCCGCTCCACGGCGTACGCGATGCTGTCGCGCAGGGCGTCCCGCGCCCGCGACGGCGGCAGGAGCTCCAGCTCTGCCTCGGCCTGCTGCGCCAGCTCGAGCGCCCGGCGGCGCGCGTAGTCGAGGCCGCCCACCGCCGCCACCCGCCGGATCACCTCGCCGACCAGGCCGTCGTCCGGCTCCGGCGTCGCCAGCAACTCCGCTACCAGGCGCCGCCATGCCGAGCCGCAGCCCGAATCGGGCCAAGGCCTCGCGGTACGCGTTCGGAGCCCGCAGCGCCCCCACCTCGCACGCCCCTGACAAGAGCGACGCCGTCTTCGCCCGGATCAGCTCGTCGTACTCCTCCTCCCCGTACGCCAGCTTGTCGTGCGCCTCGAGCTGCCGCATCTCGCCGATGGTCATCGCGTTCGTGACCCGGGCGAACACGCGCAGCGGCTCGAGGTCGTCGAGCCGCACCAGCTCGATGATGGCGCGGGAGTAGAGGTAGTCACCCATGATCACCGCGACCTGGTGCGAGAACAGCGCGTTGGTCGTGGGCATGCCGCGGCGCAGCACCGAATGGTCCACCGAGTCGTCGTGCACCAGCGTGGCGAGATGGATCAGCTCCACCACCGCCGCGAGCGTCACGGCGCGGGGGTCGTCGCCGCCGGCCGCCTGGTGGCTGAGCAGCAGCAGCGTGGGACGGAACAGCTTGCCCTTCATCCGCAGCAGGTGGTCGTTCACCGCCGCGATGATCGAGAAGTCCGCGGCGATGATGCGCCGCAGCTCGCCCGCGACGCGATCCAGCTGCGCCGCCACCGGCTGCTGCACGTCCCGCAGCGTGACGGGCGCGACCTGCTGGCTCACGTCACTTGGCGCGGGCGAGCGCCTTGGCGCGCTCGCCCACGTCCATGAAGCGGATGTCGACGGCGAACGCGCGCCCGTACACCTCGCGTGCTTCGGCCTTCTTGCCCTGCGCCTCGAGCGCCCGGCCCAGCCAATAGAGGATTGCCAGCCGCTCCTGATCGCCCGACGCCGGCAGCTCGAGCGCCCGCCGCAGAATCGATTCGGCCACGACGTGCGCGCCCTTCTCGATGAAGCACAGACCGAGCGCCTCCGAGCTCTTCAGCTTGCCCTCGGGCGCGCGCAGCGCCTTCTGGAGCTCGGCGATCGCCTCGTCGAGCAGCCCCATTTCCTTGAAAGCGATGCCGAGGTCGTAGTGCGACTGGAAGTCGGCCTCGTCGATGTTCTCGTCGATCCCCTGCTTGAAGCGCGCCAGCATCTCCTGGAAATCGCGCTCCTCGTCCCCCGTCGGCTCCTCGTCGGCCACCTTCATGCGCGTGTCGCGCTGAGGCAACTCCTCATCGAGGATCATCGCGCCCAGGTCCACGAAGTCGCCCTCGTCCACGGCCGCCTCGTCGCGCACCTTCAACTTGGCGTCCCTGGGCGCCACCCGGCCTTCGGGCGCCTGCGCCCGGGACGCGGGCGCCACCGGCGCCAGCATGCCGAGCGCGGCCTGCGCGCGCTCGTTGCTGGGATCGTGCTCCGCCACCCGCTGGTAGACCGATCGCGCCTTGTCGGGCAGGTCGCTGCGCAGCAGCGCGTCCGCCAGCTCGAGGTAGGCGTCGATCAGCTTCGCCTTGTCCCCAGACTTGAATGCGAACTCCACCTGCTTCTGGCGGTGCCGCACGCTGTTGGGGTCGAGCCGCAGGATCTCGTCCACCAGGTCCCGTGCCTGGGGGAGGTTGCCAAGGTTCTCGAACCCCGTCGTGGCGAGGTCCAGCTCTTCGATCCCGCGCTCCCGCTCGCCTTCCTCGATCAGCGCCTCGCCCAGCGCCTGGTGTGCCTCGGGATCGTCGGGGTCGTCCGCGACCCGTGCCTCGAGGTCCTGGATTTTCGGCTGCGCGGACGTCGCGTCCATGCCACCGAACACGAGCGAGCTCCGCTCGCCGGCGTCGCCCGCCTGATCGTCGAGGCTCAGATCGATCGCGCCGGAGCGCCGGCCCCCGGGCGCGGTAGGTTCCTCCGTCTCAAAGTCCGGCTCGAGCTCGAGCGGCGGTACTTCGACCATGGTCTTGCGTTTGGGCGGCGCGAGCGGCGATGGCGGCGGGCGCTTGGGCACGACCGGCTTCACCTTCGGCGCCGCCGGCACCGGCGGCTGGAACCTGGGCGCTGGCGCTTTGGGACTGGGCGCTGCCGGCCGCTTCGGCGCGACTCCGCCGCCTTTGGAAGGGGGCGGGGCCACGCGCGGGAACGTCGTGCGCGGTGGCGACGCGGGCGGGCGAGCCGCGGGGGGCGCCCCAGGCTGCTCGATCTCGATCTCGGTGTCGAGCAGTGGCTCGAGGTCCAGCTCGGACCCCGCCGCCTCCGCTTCGCTCGGCACCGTCGGCTCGAGCTCCGCCATCGGCCGCACGTCGTCCGCCTTCACTTCCTCGCGCAGCGACTCCATCTCGGGCGCCTCGAGCCGTACCTCACCGAAGTCGGCGCTCGTGGTCTCGAACCCTTCCAGCTGCACGTTCGTCGGCTCGAGCCCCTCGATCAGGCTCGTCGATTCGATTTCGAGCGACGTGTCGGGCTCCGCCACCGGCTCCGGCTGCCTCACAGACAGCGGGACCGAGCGCGGGGACGGGGGCGGAATCGGGCGCGCACCAGGCTTCACCTTCGGCGTGGGCGGCGCGTCCACATCCAGGAACACGAGTGTCTTGTGCTTCCCCGACTTGCTGAGATCCTTCTTCGGCTCCGGCTTCGCCGGCGCAGCCACCGCGCTGGTGCGGCGCGCCGGCTCGCCGTACATGCGGAGATGCTCCTCCAGGATGCGCCGCAGGTCCGCGCTCTCGGGCGAGATGTCGGTGAACTCCTTCAGCGCGTTGAAGGCCTGCTGAATCTTCCCCGCCTTCTGCATCCGCTCGGCGTACTCGACGAAGTTCTGCTTCGCTTCGGCCATGAAGCCTTTGGCGGCGTACAGCTTGGCGAGCTTGAGGTACGTCGTCTGCCGCCCGGGCGCGTTGCGCAACACCTTGTTGCACATCGCGATCGCGTTGTTGTGGAAGCCCAGCTCGGCGTACTTGTCGACGGCCCGATCGTAGTAGTCGGCGGCCTGGGCCGGGTCCTTGACCTTGAGGTAGAGATCGCCGATGCGATTGAAGATGGAGAGGTCGGGGTTCGCCTCCCCTTCCCCCTCCTGATCCTTGAGGACTTCCTGCCACGCCTCGATGGCCCCCTTGGGGTCCTTGGTCTCGAGGCTGCGAGCCTTGTCTTTTTGCTTCTCAAGCTTCGACATGGAGCCCTAAAGATACGGACCGCGTGGGGAGGGGACAAGCGGAACCTCCTGTCCACACGGCGGTTACGAGATTCGCGCCCATCCAGTACGCCACTTCGCGCCAATCTGACACCTCGCACGACACCAGGTCCGCGCGCAGGCCAGGCGCTATCTGGCCCCGGTCCCCGGCCAGCCCGAGCGCCGCCGCTGCGTTGACCGTGACCGCTAACAGCGCCTCGGCGTGCCGCAAGCCGAGCTGCGACACGCCCAGCGCCATGACGAGCGGCAGGCTCACGGTCGGCGACGATCCCGGGTTGAAATCGGTGGCGAGCGCCAGCGCGGCACCCGCCTCGAGCAGGCGCCGGGCGGGCGCCTGGCGGTGCGTGCCCAGGAAGATCATGGTGGCGGGCAGCAGCACGGCGACCGTGTCGCTGCCCGCGAGAGCGCGTACGCCTGCCGCGGACACACCCGCGAGGTGGTCCGCCGAGAGCGCGCCCAGCTCGACCGCGAGCTCCGCGCCGCCCGAGCCCTCCAGCTCGTCGGCGTGCAGCTTGAGGCCCAGGCCATGGCGCCGGGCGGCAGTGAGGATCGCGCGCGTCTCCGCCACGTCGAACACCCCGGGCTCGCAGAACACGTCGCACGCGACGGCGAGGCGCTCCTGTGCCACCGTCGGAATCAAGTCGTCGCACAGCAAGCGGACGTAGTCGGCGCGGCGGTCGCGGAACTCGGGCGGCACCTCGTGGGCGCCGAGGAAGGTGGGAACGAGCGCAGAGCGCGCGTCCGCCGCGACGGTGGCGAGCGCGCGCAATTGCTTCAGCTCGGTCGCCGGGTCGAGGCCGTATCCCGACTTGGCCTCGATCGTGGTGCTGCCGTGGGCCAGCAGCCGCTCGACGCGGGAGCGCGTCAGGTCCGTGAGCTCCGCCTCCGGTCGCGCGCGCACGTCCCGGACCGACTGGAGGATCCCGCCGCCCAGGGATGCGATCGTCTTGTAGTCCTCGCCCAGGGCTCGGCGCTGGTGATCGTCGAGGCGCGGGGCGCCGAACACGGCGTGCGTGTGGCAGTCGACGAAGCCCGGGAAGAGCACCCCGCGCACCTCTTCGACGGCCGCGCCCGCGTGGGCGTCGCGCAGCTCGCGGTACGTGCCCACGGTCCGGATGCGCCCGCCGTCGATCAGCACGGCCGCGTCGCGCAGCACCTCCACCTGCGCCATGTCGCGCCCGCGACGCGCGCGCGCCGGCCCGCGGCAGGTGACGATCTGGCGGGCGCCGACGAGCAGCGTGCTCAGTCGCCCGCCTCGCGCATCGGCAAGCGGATGCCGTGGCGTCGCGCGGTCGCGAGTGCCTCGGGGTAGCCCGCGTCCGCGTGCCGCGCCACGCCGATCCCCGGGTCGTTCGTGAGCACCCGCTCGAGCCGGCGGCCCGCCGCCGCCGTCCCGTCCGCTACGCTCACCTGCCCGGCGTGGAGCGAGTTCCCGATGCCCACGCCGCCGCCGTGGTGGAACGCCACCCACGCGGCGCCCGACGCCGTGTTCAGCAGGGCGTTGAGGATCGCCCAGTCGGCGATCGCGTCCGAGCCGTCGCGCATCCCTTCGGTCTCCCGGAACGGCGACGCGACCGAGCCCGTGTCGAGATGGTCCCGGCCGATCACCACCGGGGCGCCGACCTCTCCCTGCTTCACCAGGTCGTTGAGCGCGCAACCGAACGCGGCACGCTCGCCCTGTCCCAGCCAGCAGATGCGGGCGGGCAATCCCTGGAAGGCGACACGCTCCCCGGCGAGCCGGATCCAGCGCGCCAGGTGCTCGTTTTCGGGGAACAGCTCGCACACCAAGCGGTCGGTACGGCGGATATCGTTCGGATCGCCGCTCAGCGCGACCCAACGGAACGGCCCCTTCCCTTCGCAGAACAGGGGCCGGATGTACTCGGGGACGAAGCCCGGGATGTCGAACGCGTCGGCGACACCGGCATCCTTCGCCTGGGCGCGGATGTTGTTGCCGTAGTCGAAGGTGACCGCCCCCAGCCGCCGCAGCGCGAGCATCGCCCGCACGTGCGTCGCGATGCTCGCGGTGGCGCGACGCAGGTAGTCGTCCGGATCCCGCCGCCGCAGCGCGCCCGCCTCGTCCAGCGACAGGCCAGCGGGGATGTAGCCGTGCAGCGGATCGTGCGCCGACGTTTGGTCGGTGAGGGCGTCGGGGACCCAGCCGCGCCGCACCAGCTCCGGAAGCACCGCGGCGCAGTTGCCGATCAGCCCGACGGACAGCGCTTCGCCCGCCCGTTTCGCCGCGTCGCACCAGCGCAGCGCCTCGTCGAGCGACGCGGTCGAGCGGTCGAGATAGCGCGTCGCGAGCCGTCGCTCCACGCGCGCGGGATCCACCTCCACCGCGAGGCACACGCCGCCGTGCAGCGTGGCGGCGAGCGGTTGCGCGCCTCCCATCCCGCCCAGTCCCCCCGTGAGGACGACGCGCCCCTGCAGCGATCCGCCGAAGTGCCGCCGGGCCACGGCGCCGAACGTCTCGTAGGTCCCCTGCAGGATCCCCTGGGTGCCGATGTAGATCCACGAGCCCGCGGTCATCTGGCCGTACATGATCAGGCCCTTGCGCTCGAGCTCGCGGAACACTTCCCAGGTGGCCCAGCGACCGACCAGGTTCGCGTTCGCGATGAGGACGCGCGGCGCCTCGGCGTGCGTCGTGAACACGCCGACCGGCCGGCCCGACTGGACCAGCAGCGTCTCGTCGTCGCCGAGGGTGACGAGCGTGCGGCAGATGGCATCGAATGACGGCCAGTCGCGCGCCGCCTTCCCCGTGCCCCCGTACACCACGAGGTCCTGCGGCCGCTCGGCCACCTCGGGGTCGAGGTTGTTCATGAGCATGCGGAGCGCGGCTTCCTGGATCCAGCCTTTGCACGATCGCTCCGGACCGCGCGCCGCGCGGACGGTGCGGGGGCCGGTCATGGTGCGCGATCCTCGAAAGAATTGCGGAGTGCGGATTGTGGATTGCGGATTTGCCGGGCGAGTTCGTACGCCACGACGCTCACCGATGGATTCCGCAATCGGCAATCCGCAATCCGCAATGGCATCACCTGCCCTCCCCCTCGGGATCGAACTTCCCGTCCCGGATCCCCCCTGCCACGCGCTCGATGTCCCCCGTGAGCGGTCGGTCGCCGTCGAGCGGCGCCGCCGCGCGCCGCAGCGCGGCATAGGTGCGCGCCACGCCGCGGCCGGGAGTGAGCGGCTTCAGAAACTCGAGCCCCTGGGCCGCCGCCAGCAGCTCGATCGCCACGATCCGCACCGCGTTCCCGAGGATCCGCTCGGCCTTCCACGCCGCGCTCATGCCCATCGGGACCACGTCCTCCTGATTCCCCTCGGTGGGCACCGACTGCACGCTCGCCGGCGTCGCCAGCACGCGGCAGTCGGCGGCGAGCGCCGCCGCCGCGATCTGCGCCGTCATGAACCCCGACTCGAGACCCGGATCGCGCGCCAGGAACGGCGGCAGCCCCGACGACAGGTCCGGGTTGACGATCCGCTCGAGCCGCCGCTCGGCCAGGCCGGCGAGCGTGGCGAGGGCGATCGCCACCACGTCGAGCGCCAGCGCCACCGGCTGGCCGTGGAAGTTGCCGCCCGACAGGACGTCGCCGTCGAACACGAGTGGGTTGTCGGTGGCGGCGTTGAGCTCGGTCGCGACCAGCCGCTCGGCGAACGCCAGCCCTTCGCCCACCGCACCCAGCACCTGGGGCGTGCAGCGCAGCGAGTAGGCGTCCTGCACGCGCGGGTCGTGCACCCGGTGCGACTCCCGGATCGCGGAGTCGGTGAGCAGCTCGCGCAGCAGCGCCGCGGAGCGCCGCTGCTGCGGATGGGGCCGGGCGTCATGGATGCGCGCGTCGAACGGCTCGGGCGTGCCCCGCACCGCCTCGAGGCTCATCGCCGCGGCCGCGTGCGCCGTGCGCCACACCACCCAGCCATCGTGCATCAGGAGCGCCGCGAGGCCGGTCTGCGCCTGCGTGCCGTTCACGAACGCCAAGCCTTCCTTGGCCTCGAGCGTGATGGGGCGCAGCCCCTTCGCCTGGAGCGCCGCGCCGTCTTCACCCTCGCCGATCATGGCGAGCGCGAGGTGCGCGAGCGGCGCCAGGTCCCCCGATGCGCCCACGCTCCCCTGCGACGGGACGCGCGGGTGCACCCGCTGGTTCAGCATCGCCACGATCAGCTCGGGGAGCGCGGGTCGGACGCCGCTCGTGCCCCGCAGCAGCACGTTGGCGCGCAGCAGCATCATGGCGCGTACGGCCTCAACCGACAGCGGATCGCCTACGCCCGAGGCATGGCTGCGGATCAGGTTGCGCTGCAGCTCGCGGGCCTGCTCGGGCCGGATGCGCACGTGCGCGAGCTTCCCGAAGCCGGTGGTCACGCCGTACATCGTGTCCCCGCGCGCGATCGCGGCTTCGACCACCCGGCGGGAGCCGTGGACGGCAGCGAGGGAATGCGCCGCTACGGCGACGGAAGCGCCGTGGCGGGCGACGGACACGACGTCCTCGATAGCGAGGGAGTGACCATCCAGCGTGACGGGGGCCGGCATGCGAGAGGAAGCTACGTGCAAGGGTGGGGCGACGCCAAGTCGTGAAGGGCGTCACGGAGAAGCGTCACGAGAAAGCGTCACGAAACGACGCCGTTCCGTGACGCTCCCTCGAGACGCTTGTTCGTGACGCCAGCGTCTACCTCGACACCACCTGCTTCCCAGTAAGGGTCGGGCCGTGCGGCGGCGCCAGCTCCGGATTCCCCGGATCCGTCTGCACGCTCCAGTCGAAGATCACGTATTGCCGTCCCACGAAGGTCATTCGCAGGGCCCCGTAGTGCACCAAGGAGCCATCCACGATCTCGAAGACGTATCCGAACCCTGGGCGAGCAAGCAGCGAATCGCCCGAATAGCCGCTCGCGGGTGCAAGGTCGATCGACGTGAGATCGGGGATCGGGCTCGCACTGTAGAGCTGCATGCTGGTCCCAGTGTAGACCGGGACGATCCAGAGCGTCGAGTCCGACGCGTTGACGTGAATGACGAAATCGATGTCGCTCCGACTGCCGTCCTGCACCAGGCCCAGTTCCCCGGCATCGCCATACCCATTGCCGTTCAGGTCGTCCCAGAACCGGAAGCCTGATTGCGCGTTGTGCGTGCCGCCAAAGCCCCACACTAACACGTTGCGGGCGTCCGGCCGCGGCGTGTCCGACCAGAGCGGCGACGTCCAGAGGCTCTCGTAGCCCAACGTGTCGACCGCCGACACGCCGAAGCAGCGCGTCACGCCGTTGGGAAGCTGGGCGGCGAGGAATTCGTGCGACACCGTCGTCCCCTCGAGCGCCCAGTTGACGCACTGGTTCTGCGCGAGGTTGTAGTCCGAGCTGTACACGCGATACCACTTGAAGCGCGACAAGTCGGGGGTATCCTGCCAGTCGAGGTGGATCGCGCTGTCGAGCGAGATACCCGTGAGCGACGACGGCGCGCCGATCTGCAGGTACTCGTTGACGGTCACCGCATTGCTGGCGACGCTCTCGAGCCCGTTCAGGTCCACCGCCGTGACGAAATACCGGAGATGGGGGACGCCGTTGTCGTGGAAGGTGTTGGAGGTCGTGACACCACGCAGACCGAACGACCCGCTGAGGCTCGCACTCGAGTACACGTTATAGTATGCGAGGCTCGAGTCCTGAACGTCGTCCCAGCTCAGCAGGATGCCTGCCGGGCTGTTCGGATCGCCGCTCTGCTCGAGCTGGTAGGTGAGGTGTTGCGGCGCCGGCGGCGGCGGGCCGACGTTCGTCGTGGTATTCGTCTGGCAGCCGACGCTCAGCGCGGCGGCGGCCAGCAGGGCGTATCGCGAACGGAAGCGCATAGCGGACTCCAGACGAAGCGTTTGGGCGGGGCGTGAAGCAGGCGGCATGCCTCGGGGCAAGTCGTGCGAGCGACGCCGCTTAGACTCCCCAGCCCGGAGCCGTCTGTCACCGGCGGAGGACAGGGGAGCGCGCCGCTCATCGCAGCAGGCTCTGCTGCTCGTAGTCGAACTTGATGTCCGGCTGGTCCAGCAGCGAGATGGTGAAGTTGAACGCGAAGTTGCCGTTTGGGCTCTTGAAGAACGAGAAGCTCGCGTGCCAGCGATGCAGGTCGCGGTCCAGGGCGATCACGTGCTGGCCGAACTGGCGGGTGTCGAAGTCGTAAGACGACGTCCACCGCGCGGCCCAGTGCGCGGTCGGGCTGAACGACAGGTTGAGGCCCATCGTCTGGCGCCCTCCCGTCCCCCCCACGAAGGGAACCGTGGTCGCGAGCGTGTCGGTCCGCGGGCGCGTGCGCGTCAGAGAAAAGGTGACGGCGAGGTTGAATCCCTTGCCCGCGCCCGCTCCCCCGACCGGGACGGCACCCGCGCCGACGAACCCCTTCTGCCCGAAGGGGCCGCCCTGTCCGGTCGTGTCGACTCCCGGCGTCCCCGGCGCGGCGGCGGGGGGAGCCCCGGGGGCAGCCCCGCGGCGGGGAGCGAGTCCGAGCAGGCGCCCGATCCCGGCGATCGTCGTCGGCGTGACGGAGAACGAGGCGGCGAGATTCGTGAGGAACGGGTCGAACTTCGCCGTGTCGACGCCCGCCTGACCGCGCCACAGGTCGTGGGTCAAGCTCAGGCTGAATCCCGGCAGCAGGTCCGAGGCGAAGGTGTTGTTGATCGTCTGGGTCTGCCACCCGGTGCGACCGGGGTGCTTCGCCTGCTCGAAGTTGTAGGCGAGCGCGCTCGTGTTGATGCCGAGCAGCCGGAGCTTGCGGGGCGCGCGGTCCGCCGCGGTGTCGCCGGCCGCCGGCTTGAGCTTCGCCTCGAAGTTCTGCGACAGGCCGAGGCTGATGGTCTGCTGCGGGTCGCTCCGGGCGTTGAGCGTGCGGCCCGTGGGGTCGAGGGCGCGCGCGAACTCGGCGGAGACCTCGGAGCCGGGCGCGTACCGATAGCTCACGATCGGCGAGATGGCGTGACGGATGCGCGCGATCGGGCCGAACCCAGGGAAGAATCCGAACAAGGTCGGGGACAGGCCGGCGCTGAACTGCAGCCGCTTCCCCTGTTGCACCCAGTCGCCCCCGGTGAACTGGTTCCGCACCATGAACGGACCCGCCGACGTCTGGTTCACGATCGCGATCCCCGGCTGCAGCTTCCACGTCCCGGTGAACAGCGACGGGAGGTTGATGCCGGTCTGCCAGTCGACCTGCGTACTGAAGGTCCGGTAGTACAGCAGGCGGCGCCGCCCGCCGGGCACCGTGGAGTCGGGGATGATGTACTCCTGGCGCGCGTTGTTCGTCTGATCGTTCGCGGTGAAGCTGTTCGTCCAGTTCCACGGCCCGACCCGGAGCGGGGTCTGGAAGCTCAGCGTGGTCACGCGATTGTCGGAGAAGAACCGCAGCGTGTCCGGGAACCCGGAGTCGCCCGCGACGAGGAGCGGCGCCTGCAGTTGGTGAAAGGTCTGCTGGTTCGTGTACGAGAACCCGGGCGACCACGTGATGGAGGGCGTGATGTTCACCGGCGCCGGGGTGAGGCTGACGTTCGGGAAGCTCTGCGTGATGAGCCCGCTGCCGACCTCCTGGTGCCGGTTGCCGCCGATGTTGAGCGTCCCCCAGTCGAGCTGCTTGCTGAAGCTCAGCTGGGACGTGATGCTCGCGGTGGCGAGGTACGGGTTCACGGTGTTGGTCTGAATGACGTTGGTGTTGGTCAGGTAGTCGATGCTCGCGTTGAACTTGGTGCGCGACGAGAAGCTCTGCTGATGCTGCCACCCGACACGGATCGAGTGTGCCGGCACGTCGAGCTGGGCGTCGCGCTCGAAGCCGAGGCTTCCGCTGACGAACTGGTCGAGCCAGCGGTAGCGCACTTGCGAGCGGACCGCCAGGTAGCGCTCGGCGTACCAGTCACCCGACACCAGGAAGTCGAGGTAGTCGTTGGGGACGAAGTAGTAGCCGACGTTGGCGATGTGGCGCTTGTAACTCCGCGTCGGGCGCACGATGTCGTTCAGGCCGAACCGCGGCCGCAGCACGCCGCCGTGCCGCCCCTTCCGGATGTCATTGAAGATGAACGGCAGCCACATGATGGGGACGTCGTGCACGTACAGCACGGCGGGCCGCGCGACCATCACGTTCTTGTTGAGCCACTTGACCTGGCCGGTCGCGAAGTGGTAATCAGGCACGGGGTGGTCGTCCGAGGTGATCTCGCTCTTCGCACCGTACAGGCGTGTCGAGCCGGAGTCCACCGCGAGGTCGCCCCGCACGTACCACGTGGCGCCGCCCTGCTGAAAATCGGTCAGGGCCTTCCGCACCGTGCCGCGCTTCACGCAGGTGTCGTAGCGCATCCCCTCTCCCACCAGCACCGTCCCCTGATCGAACAGCTGGGGATCGCCCGCCGCATCGAGCCGGCAGCTCGCCTGGCGGTACTTGATCGCGTCGGCCTGGAGCTTGGTCCCCTCGCGCTCGACGTATGCCTCACCCTGCAGGTGGATGGTCTGCGAGTCGCCGCCCTGAACGACCAGCGTGTCCGCTACGTACTGCGTGACGCGGTAGCCCTTGAGCCTCAAGAGCGAGTCGATCACCGCGTCGCCGGCCGGGAAGCTCCGCGTCGGCCCGGTGGGAAGTCCCAGCCGGCGGGCCGTCGCAGTATCGAGCGAACGCGAGGCGAGCGTGTCGCCGCCGGTCCGGCGGGGCGTCGTGTCGCCGCGTTGGGGAGAGGGAGCGGGCAACCGCCCCTGAGCGCCGAGGGGGCCCGCGCCCGCCCCCGCGATGAGCGCGAAGAGCACGAGTCCGGCCGCAGTCGTGGCCCCCCCCTCTCCCCCCGCTTCCTTCCCCTCTGTCCCTGACTCGCGCTGCTCGCGCCGGGCGCGGCGGCGCGTCACCACCCGGGAGCACCAGATGCTTACCTCGTAGAGCAGCAGCAGCAGCAGGATCCCGACGAGCATCGACAACGCGTCGGGCGGCGCGAGGAATGCGGCGGCGACGGCAGCGACGGCGACGGCATAACGGCGGCTGCGCGCGAGGAACTGCGGCGTCACGAGCCCCAGTGCGGTGAGGATCACCACCACGAGCGGCAGCTCCATCGCGAGCCCGATCGCGATCATGAACTGCGCCGCGAACGCGAAATACCGGTCCGCCGTGATGATCGGCGCCAGCACCTGCTGCTGGAAGCTGAGCAGCATGCGCAGCAGGTGCGGCAGCACCCATTGGTACGCGACGGCGGCCCCGGTCAGGAACAGCAGCACGCCGACCGAGAGCGCCGGCACGATCAAGCGTTTCTCGCGGTCGTACAGCGCCGGTGCGAGAAACGCCCAGGTCTGGTAAATCACGACGGGGGACGCGATCAGCAGCCCCAGGACGAACGCGAACTTGAGGGTGATCAGGAACGGCTCGGTGGGACTCGTGAACCTGAGCTTGCCGTCGGGAAGCAGGGGGATGATCGGACGCATCAGCAGGCCGATCACGTCCACGTACTCGACGATGACCCACCCCACCATGCTCGCCAGCAGCACGGCCACCAGGCTCTTGAGGATGCGCCAGCGCAGCTCCTCGAGGTGATCGAGGAACGGCATCTCGGCGCGGTTCTGGTGCGTCTCAGCCACGGCCGTGCGGGCTACCGCCCGAGGCGTTGCAGCTTGTCCTTGGCGAGGTTCGCTTCGTCGGACCGGGGGTAGCCGGCGATGACCCGGGCGTAGTACGTGCGGGCCGCCGCCTTGTCCCCGCGCTGCTCGGCGAGCAGGCCCAGCTTGTAGAGGGCCGACGGGGCCCGCGACGAGTTCGGGTAGGTCTTCACCACCTGTTGATACACCGCAGCGCCGGAGTCCGCGCTCTCCCCGGCGAACGTCTCGCCGACGTAGAACAACGCGTCGGGCGCGCGGTCGTGGGCGGGGTAGACGCGGAGGAACTCGCGGAAGCCGATCCGGGCGGTCGCGAGGCTGCCGCGGCGGAATTGCTGCAGCGAGAGATCATACATCTGGTCGGGGCCCGGTCCCGCCACGTTGCCCGATGGGCCGACGGGCGGCGCGCCGCCGGGGCGCGCCGTGTCGACCGCGGGCACCGGCTGGCGCGCCTGCGCCTCCAAGCGGCCCCGCAGCTCCGTGAGCCGCTGCTGACTCTGGCCGGTGAGCTCCTGCACCGTCACGAGCTGCTGCTGCACGGCGAGGAGATCGGTCTTCACGTCGCCGCGCATCTGCACGAGGTAGGCTTGCTGCGCGGCGAGCGCCTGTTGCACCGCCGCCAGCAGCCCACGCAGCGAATCGATCTGCGCCGCGCGCTCGGCGTCCGCGCGCGCGCGGTCGGCCTTGAGCGCTGCGACCTGGAGCTCCACCCGCCGGACGTCGCCTTTCAGCGCGCATCCGGCGGCGAGCCCCAGGCCGAGCAACGAGGACAACCGGCGGCGCAGCACGAGTGTCCGCCCTACGGCTGCTTCAGGACGTCCCCGCCCGAGACGATCTCGAACTGATCGTTGCGGTTCTTCGCCCAGGCCTCCTCGTTGTGGCTCGGGTCGAGCGGCCGCTCTTCGCCGTAGGACACCGTCTCGATGCGACCGCCGTCGACGCCGTGGCTCACGAGGTACTGCTTGGCGGACGTCGCGCGCCGGTTGCCGAGGGCGAGGTTGTACTCGTCCGAGCCGCGCTCGTCGCAGTTCCCGGCGACGCGGATCCGGAGGTTCGGGTTCGCCTGGAGGATGGCCACCTTCTGATCGAGGACCGCGATGTCTTCCGGCCGGATGTTCGACTTGTCGAAGTCGAAATGGGTCATCGTACCGAGCAGCGTCTTCACGGCCTCGCTGGTCCGGCCCATGGCGGCGAGCGAGTCCGCCGCGCGCTGCCGGGCGACCCGCTCGGCCTCTTCCCGCTCGCGTGCCTCCCGCTGCGCTCGCTCGATCGAGTCCTGCCGCTTCCGTTCCGCCTCCGCGATCGAGTCCGCATTGGGCCCCTGCGGGGCCGGGGGTTCCGGCTTGGCCCCGCCGCCACACGCAGCGACCGCCGCCGCGACGAGGCCGCCGAGCACGAGCAATTCGAATCGTTTCATCGTTACGCCCTCTCCCGATTCAAGGGGTGGAAGCGGTGGTCTCCGTCAGCCGAGGAGACCAGGCCGGCAGCCGCACGCCGCTCGACGTGAGCAGCGCGCGAATCCGGCCCGTTTCGACATCGACGATCCAGAGCTGCCGATACCCCGCGCGGTCCGACACGAACGCCATGTGCCGGCTGTCGGGCGCCCACGTGGGATCCTCGTTCCGCCCGACGGAGGTGAGCTGCCGCACGGCCCGCGTGCGCACGTCCAGGACGAACACCTGATACGTCCCCCCGACGTCGCGGTGGAAGGCGACCGACTGCCCGTCGGGCGACCAGTCCGGCGCGTAGGAGGCGCCGGTCACCCCGTAGTCGAACGGCGCGAACAGCTGCTGGTCCGTCCCGTCCGCGGCCATCACGTAGATCTGCGGCAACCCCGCGCGCGTGGAGACGAACGCGATGCGCTGGCCGTCGGGACTGTAGGTCGGTGACAAGTTGTCTGAAAAGCGCCCCACGGTCAAGCGCTGTAAGCAACAGTTGTCCTTGAGGTTGACGGTGTAGATGTCGGTGCCTTCCTCGGTCGCGCGGCTGAACGCGAGCGTCTTCTCGTCGGGCGCGAACGCCGGCGTGAAGTCGAGCGCCTGCCCCGTGGTCGCCGCGCCGACGCGCTTGCCCGTCGCCACGTCCTGGACGAACAGGCGGCCGTGTCCCTCCCAGAACTCCATGTACGCGAAGCGCCGTCCGTCGGGCGCCCACGCGGGCGACATCGCCTGGTGATCGCTCGACGACACGAGCCGGACGTCCGCGCCGTCCTGATCCACGCCGTACACCTTCCCGTCGCGCACCAGCAACACGCGGGTGGCGGCGATCCCGGCGACGCCCAGCGTCGCTTCGAGCACCCGGTCGGCGAGGCGGTGCACCGCGAGCCGGAAGCCGGGATCCTTGAGCACCGGCAACCGCGCCCGGAACTCGCGGCGGATGCCCCCCGCCGCCACGTCGTGCACGGTCACGACCGTCGTGTCCACGGGCGCCGTGGCGATCGCCACCGCGAAGTCGGCGCCGAGCGCCTGGTACAGCGGGTAGTTGAGGCTCGTGGCCGCCGCGCCCCCCCCGGCTCCCGTCGCTTTGCCCGTCGCCGCGCCCGGACGCCCCGCGGTGGCGGACGGGGGGGGGGCGGCGGTCACGCGGATGGAGTCCCCGCTCGGCAGCGTGATCAGCTCGAAGCGGTCGCTGTAGTCGAGATCGCGGGCGATGATCGCGCGGATCGAGTCGAGCGCCTGGGCCCGTCCCGGCAGCACCACGACGCCGGGCCGCACGCCGGGCCGGTACACGATGCCGATGCGCACACCGCGATCGATGGCGGAGGTGTCCTGGGCGGAAAGACGGAAGGACGGAAGGACGGAAAGCGGAACCAGCACGAGGGCGAGCGTCCGGGTCATTGGCGGCGTCCGGAGAAATAGAAGCGGACGAACAACACCTCGGAGCTCCAGCCGTCCGGCAGCCGCCCGAACGCCTTGAAGCGTCCCGCCTCCTCGACCGCGCCTTGCGCTTCGAGGTCGAACGCGAAGTTCCCGGAGCGCTTGATGAACTGCAGATCGGTCACGGACCCGTCGCGGTGCACGAAGAAGGACACCTCCGACTCGAGGGGCGTGCTTTGGAGCGGTCGCTGCCAGCGGCGCAGCACCTGCGCCACGATGTTCTGCAGGTACTCGGGGAACGGGAACTCCACGCCCTCCGTGCTCACCGTGGCGACGTCGTTCCCCGTGGACGGCGTCTCGCCGGGCAGCGGCGCGGCCTTGGGCGTGGTGCGGGGCGCCGCCTCCCGCTTGGTGTTGTCCGCCACGGGCGGCGGCGCCGCCGCCGACACCGTGCTCTTCGGAGGCCGCTTGGCCGTCGGCAGCGGCGCCGGCTTCTCCTCGGCGGGCCGCTCGACGGCTTCGGGCGCCTTGCGCGTCTCCTCGGTCGGCTCGGGGGCCGCCACGAGATGGACCTTGTACGTCGGCGGCGCCGGCCGACGCGCCTCCGCGGCGCCGACCACCAGGAACACGCCCGCCAGCGCGTGCACCGCGATCGTTCCCGCGAGCCCCACGCCCAGGTCGCCGGAAGCCGCGCGGCGCCCTCTCACCGCTGGATCGTCTCCGGCTCGGCCACGAGGCCGACGTCGCCCACGCCCGACGCGCGAATCACGGCGAGCACCTGCACCACGTCCGCATAGGGGACCCGTCCGTCGGCCCGAAGGTACACCCCAGTGGGCCGTTTGGTTCGCACGAACGCGGGAAACGTGGCGCGGAAGTCCTCATAGGTGAGGGGCGCCTGGTCCAAGTAGATGCGCCCGTCGCGGTCGAGGCTCACGACCAGGCCCGACTTCGGGTCGAGGGGGCGGGCCTGGGCGCGCGGCAGCCGCACGTCCACCCCGCCCTGCATGATCGGCGCGGTGATCATGAAGATGATGAGCAGCACGAACGCGACGTCCACGAGCGACGTCACGTTGATGTCGGCGTTGAGCGGCAGCTCGCCGTGCCCCCGCAGACCGCCGCCTCCCAGCAGGCCACCCCCCCGCGCCATCTACAGCCTTCCCTCGCGCGCCATCGTACCGATGATCTCCTGCGCGAACCCCTCCAGCTCCCCCGCGAACAGGCCGAGCCGGTTGACGAAGATGTTGTAGGCCATGACCGAGGGGACCGCGACCGCGAGGCCGGCGACAGTGGTGACGAGCGCCTCGGCCACGCCGGGCGCGACGGCAGCGATGTTCCCGGAGCCGCCGACGGCAATGCCGATGAACGCGTCCATCACGCCGAGCACCGTGCCCAACAGCCCGAGCAGCGGGCTCACCGAGCCGAAGGTCGCGAGCCAGGGGATGAAGCGCGCCGCCGCGTCGCGCTCGGCCGCGACCTCTTTGGCGAGCACCATCCGCAGCGCCTCGAGCTGCGTCGTGGTGAGCGTGCCCTGGGTGGCAATACCCGATCCTCCCGGCCCGTTCTCCGTCAGGCCGCCGGGCTTGAGCTCGGAGAAGAAGTGAATCCCTTCGCGCAGCAGCCGGTTGTAGGGCGACGGGGGCAGCCGCATGGCGGCGTGGTAGGCATCGTCGAGCCGCGGCGCCCGCTCGATCTCGGCCATGAAGCGGTCGGCCAGCCAGCGCAGCCGGCGGAAGTCCCACCACTTCCTGAAGATCAGAAACCAGGACACGAGCGAGAACAGCACGAGGATCGCGAGCACGAACTTCGTCTCGCGACTCGAGGTGAGCACCAGGTCCCACGGGGTCGTCGGGACCGCCCGGCCGACTTGGAGCAGCACGTGTCAGTCCTCCACCACGGAGCGGAGCGTGAGTTGCAGTCCTGCGGCGAGCGTCACGCGGGGTCGCCACCCCAGCAGGCGCGCCGCCTTGTCCACCGCCAGGACGCTGCGCCGCAGCTCGCCGGGCCGCGCGGGGGCCCGGCGAATCTCCGGCGTGCGGCCCGCGGCCGCGGCGAGCCCCGCGGCGAGCCCGTTCACCGACGTCTCGATGCCCGTGCCGACGTTGAAGGCACGGGCGTCCAGGTCGGTGAGCGGCGGCAGCGGGCGCGTGCTCGCCGCCAGGTTCGCGCCCGCTACGTCCTTCACGTACACCATATCGCGCGTCTGGTCCCCGTCACCGTAGATCGTGAGCGGCTCGCCCCGCAGGATCCGCCCCGAGAAGATGGCGACGACGCCGGCTTCGCCGTGGGCATTCTGGCGCGGCCCATAGACGTTGCTGTAGCGCAGCGCGGCGGTCTCGAGATCGTAGAGCTGAGCGAACGTGGCGAGGTAATACTCCGACGCGAGCTTGGCGGCGCCGTACGGCGACACAGGCAGCTTGGGCGCGGTCTCCGCGAGGGGCAACGCCGCACTCTCGCCGTAGACCACGCCGCCCGACGAGGCGAACACCACCCGCCGCACGCCCCCCGCTCGCGCCCCCTCGAGCAGGTTGAGCAGCCCGATCACGTTCACGCTGCCGTCCAGCACCGGATCGGCGACGGAGCGCCGCACGTCCATCTGCGCCGCGTGGTGGTTGAGCAGGGTGAACCCGCCGGTGGCGAGCAGCTGCCGCGCCTCGGGCGAGCGTACGTCGGCCTGGACGAAGCGCGCCGCGGTCGGCACCCTCTCGCGGCGCCCCGTCGACAGGTCGTCCAGGACGGTCACCTCACAGCCCGCCTCGAGGTAGGCGTCGGCGACGTGAGAGCCGACGAAGCCCGCTCCGCCCGTGACGAGGACCTTATCCGTCATCGAGCCGTTCCAGGTCGAACAGCTTTTTCAGGGACTCGAGCAGGCCGTAGCCCCGGCCCGATCGGGCCGCCTCTTTCAGGGCAATGGTGGGTCGATGCAGGAACTTGTTGAGCAGCGCGTGGCTCAAGTGCTCGATCTGCTCCCGGTCCTCCGCGCTCAGGTGTGCGAGCCGGCGCAGCGCGCGCTCCAGCTCCGCCGCGCGCATCTGCTCCAGCCGGTCGCGGACCTCCTTGAGCACCGGCACGACGGCCAGCCCGCCGTACCAGGCCCAGAAGCGCTCGACCTCCTCGCTGACGATGCGCTCGGCCGCCGGAATCTCGGTGCGCCGCTCGGCCGCCGCCTGCGCGGCGACCGCCTGCAAGTCGTCGACGTCGTAGAGAAACACGTTCTCGAGCTGGCCGACCGCCGGCTCCACGTCGCGCGGCACGGCGAGGTCGAGAATGCAGAGCGGCCGGTCGCCACGCCGCGCGATGGCGGACGCCACGCGCTCCCACGTCACGACCGCGTGGGGCGCGGCGGTCGAGCTGAGCACGATGTCGGCCTCACCGAAGTGCTCCCACGCCTCGTCGAGCGCCAGCGCGCGGGCGCCCCCCCCCAGCGCCTCGGCGATCGCCTGGGCGCGTTCGTAGCTGCGGTTCGCGACCAGCGTGACGCGGACCCCTTCCGCCGCGAGGCACGTCGCCGCGAGCTCGGCCATGTCCCCCGCGCCCAGGATCAGGGCGGAGCGGCCGGCCAGCCGGTTGAAGATCTTGCCGGCGAGGGCCACTGCAGCGGAGGGTGCGGAGGCGGCGCCCATCCCCAGCCCCGTCTCGCTCCGCACGCGCGCGCCGACGAGCAGCGCCGACTGGAACAGGCGGTGCAGCACCGGCCCCGCCTGCCCCTTCGAGATCTCCCACGCCTCCCGCACCTGTCCCTGGATCTGCGACTCGCCGAGCAGCATCGAGTCGAGCCCGGAGGACACCCGGTACAGGTGCCGCACCGCATCGCGGTCGCGGTGCGCGTACCCGAACTCGCGCGCGCCGCGACCCTCGACCAGCCGCTCGGCGAGGAGGGTCCACACTATCTCGGGCACCGTGTCGCCCGGTTCGGTGAGATAGAACTCCGTGCGGTTGCAGGTCGAGAGCAGCACGCCGCCGCGCGCGCCCGCGGCGAGGACGCGCCCAAGCGACCCCGGCACCTCGCGGGCGGCGTGCGCGAACCGCTCGCGCACCTCGAGCGGCGCCGTGCGATGGTTCACCCCGAAGACGGCGATGCTCATGCGCCGCGCCACATCAGAGAAACCGCTGGGTGCCCGGCGCGCTCAGCTTGAGGGCCAGGTAGACGAGGAGCACCGCCGCGAAGCTCGCGATGCTCGCGAACGCGGCGCGGCGCCCCACCCAGTGGCGCACGACCCGGACGCCCACGGCCCAGCCGAGCACGAGCCACGTGAGCATCCCCCACACCACCTGGGCGGCATCCACGTGCGCGCCGCCGGCGTAGCGTACGCCGAAGCCGAGCAGCACCCCCAGGGTCACCGTGGGGAAGCCCAGCACCAGCGCCAGATGGTTCAGCCGGTCCAGCCGCTCGAGCGGGGGGAACAGCCGGAACACCTGCCCGAACCGCTTCGCCTTGAGCTCGCGAAACTGGAGCAGGTAGAGGGCGGCGGCGCTGAACGCCAGGGCGAGCAGCGCGAGGCCGAGCAGGCTGACGGTGATGTGGAGGATGGACCACGGACTCCGCTCTGCCCCGGGGGCGGACGCCGCCTCGGGGGCGATCCCGATCAAGAGCGCGAGGCCGACAAGCCCCGTCGCCAGGGGGCCCGTGAACACTCCGACGGCGGACGCCCGGAAGGCGCCTTCGCTCACCACCTGGAGCGCGACGAGGAACAGCGCGAGGAGCGAGAGGGTGGGCGCGACCCCGTGGAACGGCGTGAGCCGCGCGACGCCGATCGAGTGCGCGACCACGCCCGCGAGCGGGACGCCGAGCGTCAGCCCCCGCGGCGCGGACCGCAGGCCCGAGAACGGCACGAGCACCAGCGCCGTAGCCAGCGCATACAGGCCCAGCGCGATCAGGTGAGGAAAGAGGACCACGGTCCGAAAGCAAACCCGGTCTCCGGCCCCCGTCTACCGGGGCCGGCGACCGGTCAGGACGGCATCTTCCGGATCAGTCGCACCGGCATGCCCGGGATGAGGGCGGGATGATCGACGTTCAGGATCAGGCCGGAGCACGAATGCTCCCGCGTGTGTACGATCTCGACGACCACCTGCACCTGTTCGGAGGCGGTGCCGGGGCGGCCCACGGCCGGCCGGAACACCTCGAACAGGTCGCCCAGCGTGACGCCCTCCGCCCGGCCGCGATTGATGAAGATGATCTGTTGCAGCGCCGCCAGCTCGTGCACGTCCCGCTCCGCGATCACCTGCCCCTGGAGCCCCTGCTCGACCGGCGTGGGTCGCACCTCGCCCGGGTCCTTGAACGGCTCGAGCGGGAGCGCCAGGTGTCCTTCGTGGATGCGGCCGAACTGCATGTTGGCCAGCACCTGGGCGAGCACCTGTCGCTGCTGCAGCTCCGTCACGCGCGCCACGCCTACCGGCACCACCACGCCGCCCCAGCCGGCGATGTCCCGGTCGACGCGGACGATGAGCAGGGAGTCTCCGACATGGTACGAGGCGTTGCGCGGCGGTGCCACCGCGATCTGATCGTAGATCGTGGCGCTGGTCCGGTCGGTGAGGCGGGGGATCGAGGACAGCGCCGTGTTACCGAGCACGCGCCCGTATGGCATGCTTTCGTTCTCGGTGAGGAAGCCCGCGGCGTAGAACTCGCCCCGGCGCAGCGGATGATACGCCTGGTGCAGGTATCCCCGCAGCACGTCCTGTACTTCCTGAGTCGCGTTGCGACGCCGATCGAAGATGGTCTGATAGCTCTCCGTCGGCGACGGCGCCGGCGGTGCCTCGATGACGCTCTGCGCCGTGTCGAGGATGATACCGGTATCCGCCGTCACGGTGTCGGCGCCCGGCCCGCCGTGGGCGCGCACCGTATCGGCCGTGGGCGGCCCGGCCACCGCCGTCGACTCGGGCGGCGCCTGGGCGACGCTCACGCCCGTCTGCAAGTTCAACTCCTCACCCGGGTAAATCCAGTGCGGGTCGTCGATCAGGGCCGTGTTGAGACGGTAGATCTCCGGCCACAGCAGGGGATCGTTGTAGTAGAGCTGCGCGATCGACCAGAGGGTCTCGCCCTTCGAGACCGTGTGCGTGGCGGGTAGCTGCCCCGGTGCGACCGACGGGGCCGGCGCCTGCGTCGTGTCCTGCGCAGCGTTCGACGTGTCACGCCGAGCCTGCGTCGTGTCCTGCGCCGCAAGCGCCGGCGCCAGTCCACCCCCCCACGCGAGCAGCCCCGCCACAAGGGCGAGCAGGGCTGCTCGCTCAGAACGGCAGATCGTCGTCCTCCTCATCCAGGGCCTCCGGGAACGCTTCGAGCGATTCCGGCTTACCGCTGCTGCCGTCGGGCGCCACTTTGGCCGCGGCCTTGGCGCGCGCGAACTCGCCCGCTTCGCCACCCCCGCCCCCGCCCCCGCTGGCCCCCTCGGCGCCTCCCCGGGACGACAGCAGGATCACTTCCCGCGCGATGACCTCGGTGACGTAGCGCGTCTGCTTCTCACGATCTTCCCACGTCCGGTATTCGATGCGGCCCTCGACGTAGATCCGATTGCCCTTCTTCATGTACTTCTCGGCCAAGTCCGCCAACTGGGCGCCCTTGTTGTTCCAGCAGATCACGCGATGCCACTCCGTCTTCTCCTGCTTCTCGCCCCCCTGCCCCGTCCACTGCCGACTCGTCGCCAGTGAGAGCGTGGCGACCCGGGAGCCGTTGTTGGTGCTGCGCACCTCGGGATCGGCCCCCAAGTTCCCGATTAGCATGACTTTATTCAGGCTCCGGCTCACAACAAACCTCCAGATGCTCGGCGGGTCGGAGACCAAGGGCGTCAACAGTATATGACCCGCAAGTTATTCTGTCAATCAAAGATACGCCACTTGGGCTAAAGTTTTGCAGACGCCTGTCCCGTCTGCCCTGCTGGAATGGCAGCCCGGAGGATTACCGCGTCCTCGACCGGGCGCCGGTAGTAGCGCGCCCGGCGGGCGACTTCGGTGAAGCCCAATGACTCGTACAACCGCCGCGCGATAACGTTCGACTCCCGTACCTCGAGGTATACGACGCGCGCGCCGTGGTCGTGCAGCGCGGCGAGCATCCGTTCGACCAGCGCCCGTCCCACGCCCTGCCTGCGGTACGCCGGAGCGACACCCACGTTCAGGATCTCCGCTTCGTCGGCGGCCCAATGCGCAATCGCGTAGCCCAGGACGGCCCCCCGCTGCTCGGCCACGAGAAACGGCACCCCGGAGGCGATGCACTCCTCGAAGTCGTTCGCGGACCAGGGGTCGGAGAACGTGGCGCGCTCGATGGCGACGACGTCGGCGACGTCAGCCGCCCGGGCGGGACGGATCCGGTAACGGGCGGCCGTGGCGCGCCTCCCACTTGGCCTGCGCTTCGGCAGGGCGACCATACACGGGCTCCGCGGTGTCCGGATCGGCGATCGCTCGCGCCGCGCCGTCCCGGGCGAGGAGCGAGAGCAGCAGCGTGGCCGCGGGTGGCAGGCTTTCCGGCGGGACCGGATCCGCGCCGGTCCAGCGCGAGACCTCACCGGCATACCGCATCGCGCCGTCGCCGACGGCGAGCCGCGGCCGCGTCGGGGCGACGCGCTCCAGCTCCGCGATCGTGAACACCGCGGGCGGGACCAGCGTGGCGACCCGATCCGGCTGAAACGCATACACCGCGCCGTACACCTGACCGCGCAACGCATCGAAGCAGGCCGCAATCGGCTCGGGTCCGACCTTCAAAGCCGCGCCCGCCGCGGCGGCCATGAGCGAGGGCACGGCGACGAGCTCGAGGCCCGCCTCCTGCGCCAGCCCCTTCGCCGCGGCCCAGCCGATGCGCAGGCCGGTGAAGCTGCCGGGTCCGTCCCCCAGCACGATGCCCTCCAGATCCCGGGGCGTGATCCCCAGCCTCCCCAGGACGAAGTCCACGAGGCGGACGATCTCGGCCGCGTGGCGGCGCGCCCCCTGGACCTGCGCGCCGCTGTCCGCCCGCGGCGGGCGGCCGGCCGCGACGCTGGCAATCTCGGTAGCGGTGTCGATGGCGAGCCAAACCCCGCCCATCACCGAATCTCCTCGACCTCCCGGACATCAGGCGCATCACTGTAGCTCAGCCTAAAGTGCCGCGTCAGCGGCGGCACCCACGCTCCCGCCCGCTCCGGCCATTCGACGAGCACGATGGCCCGCTCACGGATCATGTCCTCGAAGCCCAGATCGCGCGCCTCGTCCGCCGTCTTGAGCCGGTAGCAGTCGACGTGGTAGACGGGGACACCGCGGGCCTCGTAGTGGTGCACCAGGGCGTAGGTGGGGCTCGTCGCCAGCGCCTGCGCCCCCAGCCCGCGACAGATGGCCTGCACGAGCGTCGTCTTGCCCGAGCCCAGCTCGCCCGAGAGCCCGATCACAGCCGGCGCGGCGAGTCCGCGGCCCAGCTCCTCACCGAACCGGTTGAGCGCGTCCGCGGAGAGGCGCATGGGACGCCGTGTCTCCTTCGGCCCGGAGCTCGAGGATCTGGTCGCGCAGCAGCGCCGCCAGCTCGAAGTCGAGCTCCTCGGCGGCCGCCTGCATCTGACCCTCGAGCAGCTTGACCAGCGCGTCGCGCTCCTTGGCGTCGGCCGGCCGCGGCGCGGTCTTCTCCTCGGCTCGGGTCGTGCGGGCGTCGGCCACGCGAGTGACGAAGCGGATGTCGCCCACCGACTTCACGATGGACCGCGGCGTGACGTCGTGCTCCCGATTGTATTCCGCCTGGATCTTGCGGCGCCGGGTCATCTCGTCGAGCGCCCGCTGCATCGAGCCCGTCACGCGGTCGGCGTAGAGGATCGCCCTGCCGTGGAGGTTTCGGGCCGCCCGGCCCACGGTCTGGATGAGCGAGCGGTCGGAGCGGAGGAATCCCTCCTGGTCCGCGTCGAGGATCGCAACCAGCGACACCTCCGGCAGGTCGAGCCCCTCGCGCAGCAGGTTGATCCCCACGAGCACGTCGAACTCCCCCAGCCGCAGCCCACGGATGATCTCGACCCGCTCGATCGCGTCGATCTCGGAATGGAGGTAGCGCACCCGGACACCGTGCTGCTGCAGGTAGTCGGTCAGGTCCTCCGCCATGCGCTTGGTGAGGGTGGTGACGAGCACGCGCTCGTTCTTCTTCTCGCGCAGCCGGATCTCGTGCAGCAGGTCGTCCACCTGGCCCTTCACCGGCCGGACCTCGACCTCGGGGTCCACGAGCCCGGTCGGCCGGATGATCTGCTCCACCACGACGCCACTCGACAGCCGCAGCTCCTCGTCCCCCGGCGTCGCCGACACGAACAGGATGCGCGGCACGAGTCCCATGAACTCGTCGATGCGCAGCGGCCGGTTGTCGAGCGCCGACGGCAGCCGGAAGCCGTAGTCCACAAGGGTTTGCTTGCGGGAGCGGTCGCCCTCGTACATCCCGCCCAGCTGCGGCAGCGTCTGGTGCGACTCGTCGATGATGCAGAGGTAGTCCGCCGGGAAGTAGTCGAGCAGGCACGCCGGCCGCTCGCCGGGCTGCCGCCCCGTCAGGTGGCGCGAGTAGTTCTCGATACCGGTGCAGCGGCCCACCTCGAGCAGCATGTCGATGTCGAAGTTGGTGCGGGACTCGAGCCGCTGCGCCTCGAGCAGCTTGTTCTGGGCGCGGAGCTCCGCGAGCCGCGCCTTGAGCTCCGTGCGGATCGCTGTCACCGCCCGCTCGATGGTCGGCCGTTCGGTGACGAAGTGCGTGGCGGGATACACGGCGGCCCGCCCGAGCTGCGTGATCGTGTCGCCGGTCAAGGGATCGATCTTGGCGATCCGCTCGACCGTGTCGCCCCAGAACTCGACCCGAACCGCCTGCTCGTCGTAAGCGGGGAACACCTCCACGGTGTCGCCCCGCACCCGAAACGTGCCGCGCTCGAACGCGACGTCGTTCCGCTGGTACTGCACCCCTACCAGCTCCTCGAGCAGGGCGTCGCGGGCGAGCTCCTGTCCCACCGTCGCCGTCACCAGCCGCTGGCGGTACACCTCCGGGTCGCCCAGGCCGTAGATGGCGGACACGCTCGCGACGATGACCACGTCCTCCCGCTCCATCAGGCTCGACGTCGCGCGCAGCCGCAGGCGATCGATGTCGTCATTGATCGACGAATCCTTGGCGATGTAGGTGTCGGTCTGGGGGACGTAGGCCTCGGGCTGGTAGTAGTCGTAGTACGAGATGAAGAACTCGACGGCGCTCTTGGGGAAGAACGACTTGAGCTCGCCGTACAGCTGGGCGGCGAGGGTCTTGTTGTGCGACAGCACGAGGGTGGGCCGGTTGAAGGCGGCGATGACGTGCGCCATGGTCATCGTCTTGCCGGAGCCGGTGACGCCCAGCAGCGTCTGGTAGCGGTCACCCCGGGCGAGCCCGCCCCGCAGCTCCTGGATGGCGCGCGGCTGATCCCCCGCCGGCGCGAACGGGGAGACGAGATCGAAGGGCATCCCGGAAATCTAACCGACCTGCGGCTGCACCTGGGGACCGGACTCGCGGCGCGACACGTCGGTCACGCCCTTCACGCGCCGGATGGCGCGGATCACCTTGTTCAAGTGGGTCTGGTTTTCGACCTCGACGAGCACGGCGCCGAACACGGCCCCGTCCCGCGTCGCCAGCTCGGCCGAGCGGATGTTGGTGCCGGACTCGCTGATGGCGGTGCAGATGTCGGCGTACAGGCCGCGGCGGTCCTCCCCGCCGACGGCGAGCCGCACGACGAACGTCTCCCCCTCCGACTCCTGCCAGTCGATGTCGATGCGTCGCTCCGCCTCGGTCGAGAGCACGAGCAGGTTGGGGCAGTCCGAGCGGTGGATCGAGATGCCGCGCCCTTGCGTCACGTACCCCACCACCTGGTCCCCCGGCACCGGCTGGCAGCACTGGGCGTACCGCACCATCAGCCCGTCCACGCCCTGGATCTTGATGCCGCGGCCGAGCCGCAGCCGCTGGATCACGCGGCCGAAGGCGGTCGGCTTGGGCGGCTGCAGCTCGTCGGCGGGGAGGTCCGGGTAGAGCGCCCGCATCATCGTGCCGAGGGCGACGTCGCCGCGCCCCAGGGCGGCCTGGAGCTGCTCCGGGGTGCCCACCGACAGCGTGGTCGCGGCGCGTCGCAGCTGCTCCTCCGTCGGGGGCTCGAGGCGGCGCCGCCGCACCTCGCGCGCCAGGATCTCCTGGCCGAGCTCGAGGCTCTTCTCGTGCTCCTCCTGCTTGATCCACTGTCGGATCTTGTGGCGGGCACGGGCGGTCTCCACGTGGGCAAGCCAGTCGCGCGACGGCTTCGCCTGCGGGCTCGTCAGGACCTCGACGGTGTCGCCGTTCTTCAGGGGCCGGTGCAGCGGGGCGATGCGCCCGTTGATGCGCGCGCCCTGGCAGTGCTGGCCCACCTCCGTGTGCACCGCGAAGGCGAAGTCGAGCGGCGTCGCGCCCTTGGGCAGCCGCTTGACGTCGCCCCGGGGCGTGAACACGAAGATCTCGTCCTGGTACAGGTCGACCTTGAGGAACTCGAGAAACTCCTCGGGCGTGTGGGTGTCCTGCTGCAGCTCGATGAGCTGGCGGAACCACGCGAGGTGGCGGTCGAGCTCGTCGGCGGAGCGCTTGCCTTCCTTGAAGAGCCAGTGGGCGGCGATGCCGTACTCCGCCGTGTGGTGCATGTCGCGGGTGCGGATCTGGATCTCGTACAGCTGCCCGCCCGGCCCGAACACCGTCGTGTGCAGCGACTGGTAGCCGTTCGACTTGGGACTCGCGATGTAGTCCTTGATGCGCTCCTGGAGCGGCGTCCACTTGTGGTGGATGATGCCGAGGACGTGGTAGCACTCGGGGATCGAGTTCACGAGCACGCGCACCGCGAGGAGGTCGTAGATCTCCTCGAACGGCTTGTCGCGCTTTTTCATCTTCTTGTAGATGGACCAGAGATTCTTGGGCCGGCCCGTGATCTCGATGTCGGCGAGGCTGGCTTCCCGCAACGCGTCACCGAGCGGCGCCCGCAGCCGCTCGATGGTCCGCTCGCGCTCGACCTTCTTCGCTCGGACCTTGCGCGACAGCCCGCGGTAGTCGTCGCGCTCGAGGAACTTGAAGGCCAGGTCCTCGAGCTCGGCCTTCACGCCCGCCATCCCGAAGCGGTGCGCAAGCGGCGCGTAGATCTCGCGCGTCTCGAGCGCGATGCGGCGCTGCTTCTCGTCGTCCAGATGCTCCAGGGTCCGCATGTTGTGGAGCCGGTCGGCGAGCTTGATGATGATGACGCGGGCGTCCTTCGCGATCGACAGCAGCAGCTTGCGGTAATTCTCCGCCTGCTCCTCGGCGGTGGAGCGGAACGTGAGGGTGGAGAGCTTGGTGAGCCCATCGACCAGCTCGGCGACCTCGGGCCCGAAGGTGCGGCGGATGTCGTCGAGCGAGACGTCGGAGTCTTCGACCACGTCGTGCAGCAGCGCCGCGGCGATCGTGGTCGAGTCCATCTGCTGCTCGGCGAGAATCGTCGCCACCGCCACGCTGTGGGAGACGTAGTCGTCGCCCGACTCGCGCTTCTGGCCACGGTGGGCCTGCGCGCTCACGCGGTAGGCGCGCGAGACGAGGTCCAGGTCAAGGCGGTCCCGCTGGGCCGCCACGGCCCGGGCCAGCTCGGGGGCGAGCATGGGGGCGGTGCTGGTCACCTGTGGAGGATGGCGAGTCTCGCGAAGGGAGTCAACGCGGGGGTCGGAAACGTCAGGCGGCGCCCCATGAATCCCGTGGCTCGGCGACTAGAACGTCGACGTCGCTCCCGCGAGCACACGCCGCCCGATGACCGAGCCACCGTAGACCTGGAAGCGCTGCTGATCGAACAGGTTCGTGGCGGTGACGTACACGCGGAGGTGGGGATTGATGCGGTAGCCGGCGCTCAGGTTGACCATCTGGCTCGCCGGAATCTCCCCGTCCCAGACCCCCGTCGTCCAATGGTACCCGGACACGATGCGCGCATCGACGCCCGCATCGATGCCCTGGCGACCCGCGTACGCCAG
>Ga0209159_1000160_pt1 | contig 64904 bp, 64 predicted proteins | sample GraSoiAngelo_144_FD_185901 | JGI IMG/M metagenome (GOLD analysis project Ga0209159, IMG submission 185901) | Grasslands soil microbial communities from the Angelo Coastal Reserve, California, USA - 14_1009_02_40cm (SPAdes) (version 2) | ecosystem: Environmental > Terrestrial > Soil > Grasslands ...
CTCCTCGATCGCGGCCACGAGGGATTCGCCCGTCTCTCTGCCCTCGAGCGCGACGACGCACGGTAGCCGCTTCGTGTAGATCGTGTGGTCGGGAGTGGCGGGGCCGATCTGCGAGAGCCGCGGCCCGTGGGCGGAGGACACGAACTCGAGGATCGGAGGCGAGTCGTCGAACGTGACGATCACGCGGCGCGTACGGCTCAGCGCGCCGCGCAGGCGCGGCGCCGCCGCGAGCGCGGCCGCCCGCCGCGCCGCCCCCTCCCGCATGGGGACGCGCGGGCCGCCGAAGACTCGCCGGCCGCGCTTCCGCGCGGCGATCGCCTCCTCGGCGCGCGTGACCAGCTCGAGCGTCGCGTCGTAGGCGTCCCGAACGGTTGCGCCCCAGGTGATCGTGCCGTGACGCTCGAGCACGAGCGCCGTCGCGTCGGGATGGCGGCGGAGCGCGTCGGCCACGTCGCGGGAGATGCGGAACCCCGGGCGCCGGTACGGGAGCGTGATCACGTCTTTGCCGTAGACCTCCGCGAAGACGTCGCGGTGGTGGTCGTTGTTCGTCAGCGAGACGATCGCGTCGGCGTGCGTGTGGATGACGGCGTGGGACGGCAGGAAGCCGTGGAGCAGCGTCTCGATGGACGGGCGGGTCCCGCCGGAATCCAGGAGCCCGTGGGCAAGATAGCTCACCATCTCCGTGTCGCCCATGTCGTCGCGCTCGAGCAACGCCAGGATGTCGTCCATGCGCACGCCCGGGAAGTCCTTGCGCTGGACGGACTTGAGGTCCGAGCCGCTTCCCTTCACCCGCAGCACCTGGACCTCGCGGCCGCGGTGGTCGCGCTCGAGGGTCTTGATCGAGGTGTTGCCGCCGCCCCAGACGACGAGCGAGGTCTCGGCGCCGATCAGACGGGAAGCGTAGACGAGGAGATCGAGACCCTCGAGCCGGCGGGCCTCGGCATCGTCCCAGCGTGAGTGCATCGCGGCATCACGATACCATGATCCCAGACTCGCCTCGCGGCGCGCGTCGCCGAGCCTCCGCGGCCGCCGCTCGGCTCGCACGACCCTGATCCCAGACTCGCCTCGCGGCGCGCGTCGCCGAGCCTCCGCGGCCGCCGCTCGGCTCGCACGACCCTGATCCCAGACTCGCCTCGCGGCGCGCGTCGCCGAGCCTCCGCGGCCGCCGCTCGGCTCGCACGACCCTGATCCCAGACTCGCCTCGCGGCGCGCGTCGCCGAGCCTCCGCGGCCGCCGCTCGGCTCGCACGACCCTGATCCCAGACTCGCCTCGCGGCGCGCGTCGCCGAGCCTCCGCGGCCGCCGCTCGGCTCGCACGACCCTGATCCCAGACTCGCCTCGCGGCGCGCGTCGCCGAGCCTCCGCGGCCGCCGCTCGGCTCGCACGACCCTGATCCCGACGCGCCCGAGTGGACGTCGACCTCCCGCGACTCTATCCTTATAATCGCGGGGATGGACGGGAGGGGGTCGCCGGGGCTGGGCGGAGTCCGCTGTGCGACGTCGGAGGATCTGGGAGGCCGATGACGATGAGTCACGCGCTCGACGGGCTCATGATGGACTACCCGCTCACGCTGACGCACTTTTTCGAGCGGAGCCGTCGGCTCTTCGCGAAGAAGACGATCGCCACACGCATCCCCGGCCGTCCGCTCTTCCGCCATACGTACGCGGACTTTGCCGAGCGGACGACCCGCCTCGCCGGCGCCCTCCGGACCCTCGGCCTCCGGAAGGGCGACCGCGTGGCGACCTTCGCCTGGAACAGCCACCGCCACCTCGAGATCTACTGGGCGGCGCCGCTCAGCGGCTGCGTCCTCCACACGCTGAACTTCCGGCTCTCGGCCCAGGACCTCGTCTACATCGTCAACCACGCCGAGGACTCGGTGATCTTCGCCGACGCGAGCGTGTGGCCCGTGCTGGAGGCGATCCGCGACAAGATCCCGAGCGTGCGCCGGATCGTGATCATGCGCGACACGCCCGACGCGACGGTGCCGGCCGGTCTCGACGAGTACGAAGCCCTGCTCGCCGCCGCCACGCCCGTCACGAGCTGGCCCCGGCTCGAGGAGACCGACGCGGCCGGCATGTGCTACACCTCGGGCACCACGGGGAGCCCGAAGGGCGTCGTGTACACGCACCGGGCGATGTTCCTGCACTGCCTCGGGGAGGCGTTGACCGACTCGTTCGGGATCTCGGAGGACGACACGATCCTGCACATCGTCCCCATGTTCCACGCCAACGCCTGGTGCCTGCCGTTCACGGGCGTGATGGTGGGATCGACCCAGATTTTCGCGGGGCCGAATCCTCAGCCGCGCGACGTCTGCGAGCTGGTCCAGAACGAGAAGGTCACGTTCACCGGCGCGGTGCCGACGATCTGGATCGCCGTGAAAGACCTCTGCGAGAAGGAGGGCTGGAACATCGCCTCGCTCCGCACGATCGCGATCGGTGGCTCGGCGGCGCCCAAGCACCTCCAGCTCGCCTTCAAGGATCAGTTCGGTGTGGTCATGTCTCACGCCTGGGGCATGACGGAGATGACGCCCCTCGGCACGATCGCGCGGCTCAAGAGTTACATGAAGGGCTGGTCCGAGGACGCGCAGTACGACGTGCGCGCGCGCGTCGGGTACCCGTCGGTCGGCGTGGACGTCCGCATCGTGGACGACGCCGGCGCGGAGCTGCCGTGGGATCGGACGAGCATGGGCGAGCTCCAGGTGCGGGGCCCGTGGGTCGTCGGCGCCTACTACAACAACCCGGACTCGGTCTCCCGGTTCACCGAGGACGGCTGGTTCAGGACCGGGGATGTCGCGACGATCGACGCCGAGGGCTATGTGCAGATCACCGACCGCACGAAGGACCTGATCAAGTCCGGCGGCGAATGGATCTCGAGCGTCGACCTCGAGAACATGATCATGTCGCACCCCAAGGTCCTCGAGGCGGCCGTCATCGCCGTGCCGCACCCGAAGTGGGTCGAGCGACCGCTGGCGTGCGTCGTGCCGAAACCCGGAACGCGGCTCGACCGAGCGGAGATCATAGACCACCTCCGGCCCCAGGTCGCCAAGTGGGCGCTGCCGGACGACGTCGAGATCATCGACGCGGTGCCCAAGACGAGCGTCGGTAAGTTCGACAAGAAAGTGCTGCGCGAGCGCTACAAGGGCTGGAAGCCGAGGGACGCCTGATGCGTTGGACCGGCGCGCTGCTCGCGGGCGGGCTCCTGTTCCTCCAGACGGGCGGCGGGACCGGGCTCGGCCACGCGGTGGACGGGATCACCCGGTCGAGCACCGCACCCGTGCCCACGGTGACGCCGCTGCCGGCGCCGCGGCCCGACAGCGTCTGGGTGCCGGACCGATATCTCCCCGCTCCGCACACCGGGGGAACCGTTCTCGTCCCGGGCCACTGGGAGCGTCGCGTCTCCGACCACGAGTCCTACGTCCCGCCGCTCACCACGCTCAACCCCGCCGACGGGCGCCTCCAGACGTTTCCGGCCGGCGTGAGGCCGCGAGCCGAAGAGCGCACGGCCCCGTGACGGCCTTCTTCCGCCGGCACCGCGTGTTCGTCGTCCTCCTCGCCCTCGGTACCCTCGTGACGACCCTCGTCGCGTACCGGATCCGGAAGCAGCAGGCGGCCGCCGTGCCCCGGCGTCAGCTCGAGATCGTCGTGGCCGTGGTCAAGCCGATCCGGAAGGACCTCGACGTCAAGCTCGCCTACACCGCGGACGTGCTCCCGAACCAGCAAGTCGCGATCTTCTCCAAGGTGAGCGGGTACATCAAGCGGCTCGGCGCCGACCTCGGTGACTTCGTCAGCGAGGGCCAGCTCCTGGTCGAGGTGGAGGCGCCGGAGCTCGCCGCCGGCGTCGAGCAGGCCCGCGCCGCCGTGGCGACGGCGGCGGCCAACCTGAAGGTCGCCGAGTCGAATCTGGAATCCGCGAAGGCCAACGCCGTCAACCAGGAAGCGAACCTCGTCAAGGCCCGCACCGTCGCGACCAACGACGCGCGGAACGCCGCGCGGCTCACGGACCTCCACGGCCGAGGGCTCATCGCGGCGATGGACCTGGACAACGCGAAGACGAACGCGGAGTCCTCGCAGGCGTCGCTCGCCGCCGCCGAGGCGCAGCTCGCCGCGGCACGCAGCCAGATCGACACCCAGCGGAGCCAGGTCGCGCTCGCGCAATCCAACGTCGACGGCGCTCGCGCGTTCCTCAAGATCGCCCAGACCAACCTCGACAACGCCCGCATCCTCGCGCCGTTCGCCGGCTACATCTCGGCGCGGAACCTCTACCCGGGCGCCGCGGTCAACTCCCAGCAGGCGGGCACGTCGACCCAGGCGGTGGGCATCCTGGTCCTCCAGGACATCGCGACCGTCAAGGTGCAGCTCGAGGTCCAGGAACGGCACATCACCCTCGTCCGTCTCGGCTCGGTCGCGCGCGTCCTCGTCGACGCCTACCCCGAGCGCATGTTCGAGGCGCGGGCGACGCGCATCGTCCACGCCCTCGATCCGAGGACGCGCACGCTGGGCGTCGAGATGATGATCACGAATCCCGACGCGCTCCTCAAGCCCGGCATGTACGCGCGCGTCGAGCTGGTCATCGCGCATCATCCCGGTGCGATCCTGGTCCAGGGCGAGGCGATCTCGAATGAGGGCGACACGCCGGTCGTGTTCGTCGTCAACGACGGTGTCGTCGGCAAGCGGACGATCGCCACCGGCGTCGGGGAGGGCACGCTCGTCGAGGTCACCAAGGGGCTCGGCGGAGACGAGCTCGTCATCGTCGAGGGAAAGGAGCTGGTCCGCGACGGCCAGCGAGTCCGCGCGGAGGCGAGGAAGTAGCATGTGGATGACGCTGCTCGCCCTGCGCAACTCGATCGCCATCCTGATGGCCGCGCTGGCCGTGGCCATCCTCGGCTTCGTCGCCCTCGGGCGACTCCCCATCGATCTCTTCCCCAACATCAACCTGCCGATCATCAACATCGGGACTGTCTATACGGGCGCCGGCGTCCTCGACATCGAGAAGACGGTGACCTATCCGATCGAGAAGGCCGTCAGCGCCGTCAGCGACGTGAAGTTCGTCGACTCGAAGTCACGGCAGGGGCTCTCCACGGTGCGGCTCTGGATGAACTGGGGCGCCGACGTCAACAACGGCCAGACGGAGGTCATCCAGCGGATCCAGCAGATCCTCAGCTCGCTCCCCACGGGGATCAGGCAGCCGTTCGTCTTGAGGTTTGACCTCTCGAACATCCCGGTGTGCCTCGTCACCGCGTCGGGGGGCGGGCTCGACGAGAAGCAGCTGTATGACCTCGCCTACAACACGATCGAGCCTCAGCTCGAGCGGTTGGGCGGGGTCGCCTCGGCGTCGGTGGACGGCGGCAAAGTGCGACAGATCACGGTCAACCTGAACCGCGACCAGCTCTTCGCCAAGGGGCTGTCGGTGCTCGACGTCGTCCGCGCCGTCAACGACTCGAACTTCCTCCTGCCCGCCGGCGACATCAAAGTCGGGCGACTCGACTACAACATCTACACCAACAACCAGTTCCGGCTCGTCCAGCCGATGGAGGACATCGTCGTCCGCAAGTCGGGCGGGAGCGGTGTGCCGATCCACATCAAGGATCTCGGGTACGTCGTGGACTCGCACGAGACGCAGACCGCCGTCGTGCGGATCGACGGTGCGCGCGGCGTCTTCATGCGCGTCAACAAGCAGCCGGGCGCGAACACCGTCACGGTGGTCGACCAGGTCCGGGAACTCATCCCGAAGGTCATCGGCGTGCCGCCGGGCGTGAAGGTCGGAATCACGTTCGACCAGTCGATCTACATCCGCCAGGCCATCGAGAGCCTTTGGCACGAGGCCATGCAGGGCTCGGCGTTGGCCTTCATCGTCATCCTGATCTTCCTACGCTCGCTCACCTCGACCCTCATCATCTCGGTCGCCATCCCGCTCTCGATCCTGCTCTCGTTCATCGTCATGTACTTCCTGGGGCAGACGCTCAACGTGTTCACGCTCGGCGGGCTCGCCCTGGCCGTGGGTCGTCTGGTCGACGACTCGATCGTCGAGCTGGAAAACATCAACCGGCACCTGGCGATGCCGGGCAAGGAGCGCCGGCGGGCGGTGCTGGACGCCGCCCGCGAAGTCGCGATGCCGATCTTCTCGGCGACCATTACGACGATCATCGTCTTCGTGCCCACCGTCTTCCTCGAGGGTCAGATCAAGCTCCTCTTCATCCCGCTGACGTTCACGATCTCGATCTCGCTCTTCGCCTCCTTCCTGGTGTCGCGGACCGTCACCCCCCTCCTCGCCCTGAAAGTCCTTCGGCCGGAGAGGTCGATCGACCCGGCCTCCCGATCGCTCCGCGATCGGGTCTTCCGATTCTCACGGAGCTTCTTCGAACGCACGGAGGAGGTGTACCAGCACATCGTCGTCTGGGCGCTGGGCCATCGTCCGCTCGTCATCGGCTCGATCGCCGTCACCTTCGTGGCGAGCCTTTTCCTGGTCTTGGCACCCCGCGTCGGTCTCAAGCCGCTCATCGGGACGGAGTTTTTCCCCCCCTCGGACGAGGCGCAGTTCCGAATCAACGTCAAGGCGCCGATCGGCACGCGGATCGAGGAGACCGAGCGAATCGTCAAGGGGATGGAGTCCATCGTCCGGGCGGCCGTCCGCCCCGAAGAGCTGAAGACGCTCGTCACCAACGTCGGCATCCCGCAGGGTCGTTCAGCCGTCTTCACCGGCAACACGGGCCCGCACAGCGCGACGGTTCAGGTCTACCTGACGACGGCGGACAAGCGGCAGCGGAGCGACCGCGAGATCGTGAACGCGATCCGACCGGCGTTCGTCGGGCAGTTTCCCGGCACGCGCTACCAGTTCGTCGCCGGCGGCCTCGTCTCTCGCGTCGTCAACTTCGGTTCGGAGACGGCGATCGAGGTGGAGATCCTCGGGTACGACCTCGCGACCGCCGAGGCCCTCTCGCGTGAGGTCGCACGGATCATGCAGTCGACGGAGGGCGTGGCCGACGTCAACGTCAGCCGCGACGCGAACTATCCACAGTTCGATGTCAGGGTCGACCGGGAGAAGGCGGCGTCCGCCGGGCTCTCGCAGCGTGACATCGCGCAGGCCGCGCTCTTCTCCCTGAACTCGAACTCCAGCGTCAACCCCTCGATCTTCACCGACCCGCGGACGGGCAACCAGTACAACCTCGTCGTCCAGCTCGACGAGTCGTACCGGCAGACGCCCGACGATCTCCGCCGGCTCTTCGTCACCGCCAACGACCGCCCCGTGCTGCTCTCCACGATCGCCGAGATCACCCAGTCGACGGGGCCGGTCGAGATCGAGCGGAAGTACCAGCAGCGCCTCGTCCGCGTCGCCGCCAACGCCGTCGGCCGCGACCTCGGGTCGGTGTCCGAGGAGCTCGAAGGGAAGTTCCGTCGCCTTCCGCTGCCCGCCGGGTTCACCATCCGCCTGGGCGGGCAGACCGAGCAGCAACGCGAGGCCTTCGGGAGTCTGTCCTTCACGTCCCTGCTCGCCGTCATCCTCGTCTACATGGTGCTGGCGTCGCAGTTCCGATCGCTGAAGGACCCGTTCACGATCATGTTCTCGGTGCCGATGGGGCTCATCGGTGTCTTCTGGGCCCTCTATCTGACCAAGACCACGCTCTCGAGCACCTCCTTCATGGGGATCATCATGATGGTCGGCATCGTGGTCTCGAACGGCGTGCTGCTCGTCGAGTACATCAATGAGCTGCGCCGACACGGGGTGCCGCTCCTGGAGGCGGTCCCGCGCGCGGGACGGGTGCGGCTGCGGCCGATCCTCATGACCGTGTTCGCCACCGTCGTCGGCCTGCTGCCCATGGCCTTCGCGTTCGGCGTCGGAACCGAAGCCAACCAGCCGCTGGCGATCGCCGTCATCGGCGGTCTGCTCGTCTCGACCTTCTTCACCCTCGTCCTCATCCCGACCCTCTACGTCATCTTCGAGGAGCGCTTCCCCCGGGCGCCCGCGGACGATCGCTCCTGAGGTCGCGGTAGCCGGCGAGGATTTCCCGTGTGGATGACCCTCCTCGCCCTGCGGAACTCGATCGCGATTCTCATGGCCTCGCTCGGCGTCGCCATCCTCGGACTCGTCGCCCTCGGTCGGCTGCCGGTCGACCTGTTCCCCAACATCAACCTGCCCATCATCAACGTCGGCACCATCTACACCGGTGCCGGCGTCCTCGACATCGAGAAGACGGTCACCTACCCGATCGAGAAGGCCGTCAGCGCCGTGAGCGACGTCAAGTTCGTGGAGTCGAAGTCGCGGCAGGGGCTCTCCACGGTGCGGCTCTGGATGAACTGGGGCGCCGACGTCAACAACGGCCAGACCGAGGTCATCCAGCGGATCCAGCAGATCCTCAATTCCCTTCCCACGGGCATCAAGCAGCCGTTCATCGTGCGCTACGACCTCTCGAACATCCCGGTCGTGCTGGTGACGGTCTCGGGCGGCGGGCTCGACGAGCGACAGCTCTACGATCTCACCTACAACGCCATCGAGCCCCAGCTCGAGCGGCTCGGCGGCGTCGCCTCGGCGTCGATCGACGGCGGCAAGGTCCGGCAGATCACGGTGAACCTCAACCGCGACCAGCTCTACGCCAAGGGCGTGTCAATCGTCGACGTCGTGAGCGCGGTGAACAGCGCCAACTTCCTGCTCCCCGCCGGGGACATGAAGGCCGGCCGCCTGGACTACAACCTCTACACGAACAACCAGTTCGCCATCGTGCCGCCGATGGAGAACATCGTCGTCCGCACGGTCGGGCCCAACGGCGTGCCGATCCACGTCAAGGACCTCGGGTACGTCGCCGACTCCCACGAGACCCAGACTTCCATCGTGCGCATCGACGACGAGCGCGGCGTGTTCCTCAGCGTCAACAAGCAGCCGGGGGCGAACACGATCGCGGTCGTCGACCAGGTGAAGAAGCTCCTCCCGAAGCTCCTGGGTGTCCCCCCGGGCGTGAAGGTGGGCATCACCTTCGATCAGTCCATCTATATCCGGCGAGCCATCGAGAGCCTCTGGGACGAGGCGATCCAGGGCTCGGTGCTCGCGTTCGTCGTGATCCTGGTCTTCCTGCGATCGTTGACGTCGACGCTGATCATCTCGATCGCGATCCCCCTGTCGATCCTCCTGTCATTCATCTGTATGTACTTCCTGGGCCAAACGCTCAACGTCTTCACCCTGGGCGGCCTCGCCCTCGCGGTCGGCCGGCTCGTGGACGACTCGATCGTCGAGCTCGAGAACATCAATCGACACCTGAACATCCCGGGCACGCCGCGGCGTACGGCCGTCCTCGACGCCGCGCGTGAGGTGGCGATGCCGATCTTCTCCGCGACCATCACGACGATCATCGTCTTCGTGCCGACGGTGTTCCTCGAGGGTCAGATCAAACTGCTCTTCATCCCGCTCACGTTCACGATCTCGATCTCGCTCTTTGCCTCCTTCCTCGTCTCGCGCACCGTGACGCCACTCCTGGCCCTGAAGCTGATCACGCCCGAGAAGCCGGTCGGCCCCGCGTCCCGGTCGTTGCGGGACCGTCTGTTCCTCGGCTCTCGGTACTTCTTCACGTGGATCGAGGAGCGTTATGCGCGATCGATCGAGTGGGCGCTCGCGCACCCGCGCCTGGTGGTGGGCTCCACCGCGGGCGCGTTCGTGGCCAGCCTCTTCCTCGTGTCCGCGCCCTCCCTCGGTCTCGGGCCGCTCATCGGCACGGAGTTCTTCCCGGCGTCGGACGAGGCGCAGTTCCGCATCAACCTCAAGGCGCCGGTGGGCACGCGGGTCGAGGAGACGGAACGGATCGTCAAGGCGATGGAGTCGATCGTCAAGGCGGAGCTGCGCGCAGAGGAGCTGGTCTCGATCGTCTCGAACGTCGGCATCCCGCAAGGGCCGTCGGCGGTCTTCACCAGCAACACGGGCCCGCACAGCGCCAGTGTGCAGGTCGACCTTTCGACCGCGGACGAGCGCAAGCGGAGCGACCGGGAGATCATCGCCGCGCTCAGGCCCCGCTTCGCCGGGAAGTTTCCCGGCACGACGTATCGCTTCGTCCCTGGCGGCCTGGTGGCCCGGACCATCAACTTCGGGTCCGACACGGCGCTCGAGGTCGAGGTCCTCGGCTACGACCTCGGCGCGGCGGACGCCCTCTCGCGCGAGCTCGCCCGCATCATGGCGTCCACGAGCGGCGTCACCGACGTGACGATCAGCCGCGACGCGAACTACCCACAGTTCGAGATCACGGTCGACCGCGAGAAGGCGGCGGCCGCGGGCCTCTTCCAGCGAGGGATCGCGGAGGCCGTCCTCTTCTCGCTGAACTCCAACGCGAGCATCAGCCCGTCGATCTTCACCGACCCGCGGACGGGCAACCAGTACAATGTCGTCGTCCAGCTCGACGAGCCGTACCGGCGGACGCCGGAGGATCTGGGGCGGATCTTCGTGACGACGGACGACGGGCGCCCCGTCCTCCTGTCCACGATCGCGGACATCAAGCAGTCGGCGGGTCCGGTGGAGATCGAGCGGAAGTACCAGCAGCGTCTCGTCCGCATCGCGGCCAACGCCGTGGGCCGCGACCTCGGCTCGATCTCGGAGGAGCTCGAGGCGAAGTTCGGTCGGCTCCCACTGCCGGCCGGCTTCACGGTCCGCCTCGGGGGCCAGACCGAGCAGCAGCGCGAGTCCTTCGCGAGCCTCTCCTTCACCTCCCTCCTCGCGGTCCTGCTCGTGTACATGGTGCTCGCGTCTCAGTTCCGCTCGCTCAAGGATCCGTTCACGATCATGTTCTCCGTGCCCATGGGGCTCATCGGCGTCTTCTGGGCGCTCTACCTCACGAACACGACCCTCTCCACGACGTCGTTCATGGGCATCATCATGATGGTCGGCATCGTCGTCTCCAACGGCGTGCTCCTCGTCGAGTACATCAACGAGCGGCGCCGCCACGGCGAGCCCCTGCGCGTCGCGGTCCCGCGGGCCGGGCGGATCCGCCTGCGCCCCATTCTCATGACCGTCCTCACGACCGTCGTCGGCTTGCTGCCGATGGCGCTGGCGTTCGGGGTCGGCACGGAGGCGAACCAGCCGCTGGCGATCGCGGTCATCGGCGGGCTGCTCGTCTCGACCTTCTTCACGCTGATCCTCATCCCGACGCTCTACGTGATGCTGGAGGAGCGGTTCCCCCGCACGATCCGCGAGGCGGAGGAGACGTCGTGAGCCGCGGCGCGCCTTGACACCCGGCGCGCGTTGTCTACACTCCTCTCACCGCTTCGTATCCTGCGGCCCTGCATCGCCAGAAAGGGAGGAGCCATGGAGCCGATCCGCCGCCGCCGCTTCCTGACGACAGCCGCTGGAGGCCTCGCCGGCATTCTCGCCACGCGGGTTCCGCCGGCCCGCGGCCAGCAGCGGGAGATCTCGTACCTCTGCTGGAACAACTTCGCCCCCGCCTCGGACAAGAAGCTGGCCGAGATCGGCCAGCGCTTCACCAGGGACACCGGCATCAAGCTCAAGATCGACCACGTCTCGCACATGGGCCCGCAGCAGGCCAAGTACGCGTCCGAGGTCCAGACCCAGGCCGGGCACGACCTCGTCGAGATGCGCATGCACTTCCCGTGGCTGTACGAGCCCCAGCTCGTCGACGTCTCGGATGTCGTGGGCGAGCTCGAGAAGAAGTACGGCAAGGCGATCAGCTCGGCGTACGAAGGCGCTCACGTCAACGGGGTGTGGCGCGCCGTGCCCCAGTACCACGGGATGTTCGTCGCGACCTATCGCGAGGACCTCTTCAAGAAGGCGAGCCTCAAGGTGCCCGACACCTGGGAAGACCTCTACACCGTGGGCAAGGAGCTCAAGAAGATGGGGAACCCGGTGGGCATCCCCATCAGCCAGAACTACGACTCGATCTCCACCGCCGGGCCCGTGCTGTGGTCGTTCGGCGGCATGGAGGTGGACAAGGACGGCAAGACCGTGCGCATCAACTCGCCGGCCACCGCCCAGACGATCGAGTGGTACAAGAAGATGTTCCGCGACTGCATGGAGCCCGAGGTGCTGTCGTGGTCGGACGCGAGCAACAACGAGTCGATCCAGCAGGGCAAGGCGGGCTGGATCCACAACCCCGTGAGCGCCTACATCGTGGCAAAGCAGCGGAAGCTCGTCACCGCCGATGGCATCAACCACCACCGGAGCCTCGGCGGCCCCCAGGGCCGCCACGAGACCGACACTCCGCGCCACATCGGCATCTGGAAATTCTCGAAGAACGTCGAGCCCGCCAAGGAGTGGATCCGGTACCTGCTCGGCAAGCGAGAGGTCTACGACGAGTACATCATGTCGGGCGACGCGTTCAATCTGCCAGTCTACGACAAGCTCCAAGACCATCCAGTACTGCGCACGGATCCCAAGTACGCCGCCCTCAGAGGCGAGGGGGTCCAGTACCACACCTATGGATGGCCGGCGCCGCCCTCGGACAAGGTCCAGCTCATCACCAACACCTATCTGCTGCCCAACATGCTCGCCAAGGCGGTGACGGGCACCTCGACCAAGGACGCCATCGCCTGGGCCGAGATCGAAATGAGGAAGATCCTCGCCGGCTGACATGGCCGTCAGAGCAGACGACATCCCAGTCCCGCGCGGCCGCCCGCGGCTCGCCGGGCGCGTGCGCGAGTGGCTCGACCAGGAGTCGATCCTCGGGCCGGTATTCGTCACGCCGGCCCTGCTCCTCCTCGTGCTCCTCGTCGCCTATCCCTTCCTGATGGCGCTCTACTTCGCCATGTCGAACGCGTTCATCGGCCGCCCGAGCGAATTCATCGGGATCAGGAACTTCGTGCGGCTCTGGGACAGCGACGCCTTCCGTCAGACCTTCCAGAACGCCTTCGTCTTCACCGGGATCGCGGTGGCGTTTAAGCTGGTGTTCGGAATCTGCCTGGCGCTGCTCCTCAACGAGCAGCTCTGGTTCAAGCGCTTCATCCGCGGCGCGGTGCTGCTGCCGTGGGTGATCCCCACCGCGCTTTCGACGCTCGGCTGGTGGTGGATGTTCAACTCGCTCTACAGCGTGGTGAACTGGACGGGCATCGCGGTCGGGTTCATGGATCCGCCCGGGCCAAACTGGCTCGGCCAGAAGTATTACGCGATGACGGCCGTGGTGACGGTCAACGTGTGGCGGGGGCTGCCCTTCTTCGCCATCACCATCCTCGCGGGGCTCGTCGCGATTCCGCGCGAGCTCTACGAGGCGGCGGAGGCCGACGGCGCCGGCCCCGTTGCGCGCTTCTGGCTCATCACCCTCCCGCTCCTTAAGCCGGTGCTGGCGATCGTGGTGCTCTTCTCGACGATCTTCACCTTCAGCGACTTCAACATCGTCTACGTGCTCACCCGCGGCGGGCCGATCAATTCCACCCACCTCTTCGCCACGCTGTCCCGTGTGGTGGGCATCGACACGGGGCGGATCGGCGAGGGCGCGGCCATCTCGCTCTACCTCTTCCCGCTGCTCGTCTTCGTCGTCTGGGCTCAGCTCCGCTTCGTGCGGAAGCAGGCATACTGATGGCGGTCGCGAAGCGGCCGCGGCTGCGGAAGCTGACGATGCATCTCCTGCTCGTTCCTTTCCTCGTCTTCGCGCTGTTCCCCTTCTACCACATGGCGCTCACCTCGCTGAAGCAGGATCGCGAGCTCTACGACCGGCACGCGGTGCCGCTCATCATCCGCCAGGGGCCGACGCTCGAGCACTACGGCAAGCTGCTGTGGGACACCGAGTTCCTCACCTGGACCAAGAACAGCTTGATCGTCACCGTGCTCGCCACGAGCGTGTCCGTCGTGATCGGGACCGTCGCGGCCTACGCGCTGGCGCGGCTCAGGTTCTTCGGCGTGGACACGTTCGGCACCGGCATTTTCGTGACCTACCTCGTGCCCACCTCGCTCCTGTTCCTCCCCCTCGCCCAGGTCGTGAACTGGCTGGGGCTTGGCGATTCCAAGTGGGCCCTGGTGGTGACCTACCCGACGTTCCTGGTGCCGTTCTGCACGTGGCTCCTCATGGGCTACTTCCGCACCGTGCCGAAGGAGGTCGAGGAGTGCGCGATGGTCGACGGCGCCACGCGCATCCAGGCGCTGCTGCGCATCGTGCTGCCGATCGCGATCCCCGGTCTCGTGTGTGCCGCCCTGTTCGCATTCACACTCTCGTGGAGCGAGTTCATCTACGCCCTCACGTTCACGTCGTCGTCGGACCAGATCACCGCGAGCGTCGGCGTGACGAGCGAGCTGATCCGCGGCGACATCTATTTCTGGGGCTCGCTCATGGCGGGAGCCGTCCTCGGCTCGGTCCCGATCGTGATCCTGTACGTCTTCTTTCTCGACTACTACGTCTCCGGCCTGACCGCGGGCGCGATCAAGTAGGGGCCGGGGCGGCGCGAGCAGCGCGTGGCGACGGAAGAGAAGGTCGGCACCGTCACGGACTACTACGCAAAGGTCGGCGTCGCGGCGATCACGCTCGGCGACGGCGCCCTCCAGGTCGGCGACAGGATCCGCATCCGCGGTCACACGACCGACGTCATCCAGCGGGTCGAGTCGCTCCAGGTGGACCACCGCGGGGTGCAGCGCGCCGAGCGCGGCAGCGAGGTGGCGCTGAAGGTCGGCGAGCGTGTCCGCAAGCACGACGAGGTGCTCCGCCTGCCGGGAGACTGAGGGCGCCCGAGACACGCTCAGCGGCCGTCCCGGCCGACGAACGCCTCGAGCATCCCGTCGGCGCAGATCCGCCGGGCGGTGAGCGCGCGCCGCATCGCGAGGCGGCCGCGCGCCTGCTCGGCATCCGTGGTCGCGAGCGTCGAGAGGATCCGCACCGCGCGCTCGGCATGCTCGCCCTCGACCTCGACGTGGACGTAGTAGAAATCGAGCGCCGCCCGGTCCACGCCGTAGTGCTTCTCCATCGCGTCCGCCATCCGCTGCATGTGGATCGGGTTGATCGACTCCGTCGCGATGTTCCCCCCGCAGAGGGCCTCGAGCGTGGACGAGCGCTGCAGCAGGAACAGCTCGTTCTTCTCGATGATGGTCGTGGGCAGGTACTCCGTCGAGAACAGCTCGTCCCGCGCGATGCCGAGGGCCTCGGCGAGTTTGACGAAGAGGTAGGCGTGGGCCGTCGTCTTCCCGCCCACCGTGTCCGCACCGCCTTCCTCGACGACGAGCGGGATCAGGGCGCGCTGGCGCTCGAGGTCCTCGAAGGTCGGCGTGTCGCCGCCGACGGAGATGATTTTCCACGCCGCGTGCCGGAGCGTGTCGAGGAAGAAGCACCCCTGCTGCCGGATGACGCGCTGGAGCTGGGCGCGCGGGAGCTCCCCCCGAGAGATCAGCTGGAACAGCGGGTGATGGAGCCAGGGGTGCGTCTCGCGGGCTTCCTTGAGCAGGGCCTCGGCGAAGGCGGCCGGTGGCAGGGGCATGGCGTCCTCCTTCCTGGGCGATTCTACACGACGCGCTCGCGCGCGAGGCCCCAGAGGACCAGAAGGATCGGGAGCAGGTACATGTGTCCCCCGCTCCACATGAGGCCCGCCCCGAGCAGTTGATCGTCCACCGCGCTGATGCCGAGCACCGCCGCGGTCCGCACGTAATACGGGTAGTACGCGCGCTCGGGCACGGCGAGCAGCATCCCCAGCGCCGTGTTCTGCGCGGTCGCGAGCAGAAGGTACAGGATCTGGAAGCCGGCATGGGGTCGCGGGCGGAGCCGCGGCGCCGGCTGGACGATCGGCCACCAGAAGAGGATCGCCGTCGAGAAGAAGGTCGCGTGCTCGACGGCGTGCACCAGCTCGTGCTCGGCCGCGGCATCGTACATGAACGGCAGGTGCCAGACCCAGACCGTGGTGACGTGGAGGATCCCGGCCACGGGCAACAAGGTGAGGGCCGACAGCCCGGTCCGGAGCGGCGCGCCACGCCGCAGCGTCGCCCCGAGCGCGCGCCGGGCGCCGGCCGGCACGCCCCAGAGGACGAGCGGCAGCGGGTTGCCGAGGACCAGGAGCGGCGCCGCGACCATCGTCAGGAGCAGGTGCTGGCCCATGTGGGCCGAGAAGCGCTCGGCCGCGAGGGCGTCGAGGGGGGAGAGGAGCGCCGCCCCGATCGTGGCGAGGCCGAGCACGTAGAGCGCGAACCGCCAGCGCGGCGCCGCGTAGCCGGCGGCGCGCAGCCGGCGCCAGCCGCCGGCGTAGGCCGCGCCGACCGCGAGGAGGCCCAGCGAGACGAGCGTCTTGAAGAGGACCTCGAGCACGGGCCCGCCGCGCCCGTCAGGCGAGCCGGCGCTCGAAGCGCGCGGCGATCCGGGACATCGAGTAGGTGAAGACGAAGTAGACGACCGCGATGAAGAGGTAGAGCTCGAACGGGCGAATCTCACGGTTGTTGACGATCTGCGCCGCCTTGGTGAGGTCCACGTAGCCGATGATCGAAGCGAGCGAGGTGTCCTTGAAGAGCACGATCATCTGTGTGACGAGCGACGGCACCATGTTGCGGATCGCCTGTGGCAGCACGACGAACCGCATCGATTGCGCGCGCGTCAGGCCGAGCGCCGTCGCGGCCTCGACCTGGCCGCGCGGCACCGACTGGATGCCCGCGCGCACGATCTCGCCGAAGTACGCCGCCTCGAAGACGACGAAGGCCGTGAGCGCGACGCCGTACTCGGGGATGGGGCGCCGCAGGAGCTGGGGGATGATGAACCAGATCCAGAAGATCACCATCACGAGCGGCACGCCGCGGAAGAACTCGACGTAGAGCGTCGCCGGCAGGCTGATCCACCAGGCGCGCGCGAGCCGCGCGATCCCGATGAAGATGCCGAGGACGAAGCCGAGGACGATCGCGGGGATCGCGAGGCGCAGCGTGCCGCCGGTGAAGCCCCCGAGGCCCAGGAGCCCCTGGACCACGAGGAAGGCGAAGTTGTTGACGATGACCGAGAGGTCGAGCACCGGCTCACCCGCCGCGCGCGATGAGGCCGGGGATCGCGAAGCGGCGCTCGACGCGGGCCATGATCGTCGCGATCCCGACACAGAGCACCAGGTAGATGACGGTGCCCGCCGTGAGCGCCTCGATCGCTCTCGCTGTGTAGGTCTCGATCTGGCGGGTCTGGAAGGTGAGCTCCGCCACGCTAATCGTGAGCGCGACCGACGAGTTCTTGAGCAGGTTGAGCGACTCGCTCGTCGCGGGCGGCACGATGAGCCGGAGCGCGATCGGCAGGATGACAAGCCGGTAGGCCTGGAACGTCGTGAGCCCCATCGCCACGGCGGCCTCGAACTGGGTCTTCGGGATCGACTGGATGCCCGAGCGAATGACCTCCGACATGCGGGCGCCGTGGTAGACGCCGAGCGCGAACATTCCGGCCCAGAACTCGGCTCCGTGGTCGAAGAGCCACTCGCGGGCCGCCTCAGGGAGGAGTGGCGGAACCCCGAAATACCAGAAGAACATCCAGACGAGCAGCGGGACGTTGCGGAAGAACTCGACGTAGAACGCCGCCACGGCGCGCAGCGCCTTCCACGGGACCGTGCGGAGGGCGCCCGACAGGATCCCGAGGCCCACGGCGAGGAGCCACGCGAGGCTCGAGATCGCGAGCGTCGTGCCGAGGCCCTGGAGCAGCCAGCGCCCCGACTGGCCGCTCCAGAGCACCTGCCAGTGGAAGTCGTAGTGCAACGAGGGTCCGGCCTACTTTGGCACCACCTGCATGATCAGGAAGCGCTTGTTCTCCGGCGTCAGCGGATAGGGGGTCTCGCCGTTCGGCCCGAACCACTTGTCGTAGAGCTCGAAGTACTTGCCCGACTCGATCGCCTCCATGAGCCCGACGTTGACGGCGTGGCGGAAGTCCGAGTCATTCTTCCGCATCGCCATGCCGTACGGCTCGTAGGAGAAGAAGTCGCCCACGACCTTCCAGTCGTCCGGCCTCGGCGCCTTGGCTCGAAGCCCGTAGAGCTGGATCCCATCGTTCGTGTAGGCGTCGACCTGCCCCTGCGCGAGCGCCTGGAACGCCGCCGGCTGGTCCGGGAACTCCTGGAGCCTCGCCGTCGGCATCCGCTCGCGGATGAGCTTGGCGTTCGTCGAGCCCTGCTGGGCGGCGACGCGCCTGCCCGCGATCGATTCAATCCCCCTGATCGGGCTGTTTTTCTTCACCAGGAACTGCGCTCCGGTGACGAAGAAGGTCAGGCTGAAGTCCACCGACTCGCGGCGCGCGCGGGTATCGGTCATCGTGCCGGCGATGAGGTCCACCGCGTTCGACGACAGCAAGGGGATGCGCGTCGGCGGCGTCGACTCCTTCTTCTCGATCGTGATGGGCTTGCCGAGCTTTCGCTCGATCGCGGGCTTGACGGCCTGCTCGACCAGGTCGATCGAGAAGCCGACCCACTCGTTTTGCTTGTTGACGAACGCGAAAGGCGGGGATGCCGTACGCGTCCCGATCGTCAGCACGCCGCTCTGACCGATCTTCTCCAGCGTGCCCTGCTGCGCGAGCGCGGGCGCCGCGATCGGCAGCGCGAGCCCGAGGATGGAGAGAACCGCCAGCATTCGCCTCATCATGACCCTCCGCTCAGTGGGTGAGAATTTTCGACAGGAACTCCCGGGCACGCTCCGACCTCGCCGCGGCGAAGAACTGCTCGGGCGGGGCTTCCTCCACCACCCGGCCGGCATCCATGAAGACGACGCGGTGGGCCACCCGCCGCGCGAATCCCATCTCGTGCGTGACGACGATCATCGTCATGCCGTCCTTCGCGAGGTCGGTCATGACGTCAAGGACTTCGTTGATCATCTCCGGATCGAGCGCAGAGGTGGGCTCGTCGAAGAGCATGATCTTCGGCTGCATCGCCAGCGCGCGCGCGATCGCGACGCGCTGTTGCTGGCCGCCCGAGAGGTTCGCGGGGTAGTTCTCCGCCTTGTCCGGGATGCGGACCCGCTCGAGGAGCGCGCGCGCCGTGCGCGCCGCCTCGGCCTTGCTGAGGCCGCGCACCTTGACGGGCGCCAGCATGATGTTCTCGAGCACCGTCATGTGCGGGAACAGGTTGAACGACTGGAAGACCATGCCGACGCGCGTCCGTAGGGCCGAGAGGCTGACGCCGGGCCTCGTGAGGGACTCGCCGAGCACGACGAGCTCGCCACCCTGGATGGGCTCGAGCGCGTTCACGCAGCGGATGAGGGTGCTCTTGCCCGAGCCCGACGGGCCGCACACGACGACCACCTCGCCCGCCGTCACGGCCAGCGTGATGTCGCGCAGGACGTGCATCTTCCCGAACCACTTGTTGACGGACTTGAACTCGATCACCGCGTCGGCCATCAGCTGATCACCACGAGAACGTCGCCGGCGTTCACCGCCTGGCCGGGGCTGACGCGGACCTCCGCCACCGTTCCGGGGGCCCCGGCCCGCAGCTCGTTCTCCATCTTCATCGCCTCGATCACGAGGAGCGTGTCGCCTGCCACGACGGTGTCGCCCGTCCTGACCGCGACGTGGGTGATCCTTCCCGGAAGCGGCGCCGTCAGGGTCTGGGGCCCGGCGCCCGCCGCCGCGCCGCCCTTGGTCCGGATGACGTAGCGAGTCTCCTCCTCGAGCCGGATCAGGTACGTCTCCTCCGCGACACCGACGACGCACGCCCCGTCGCGGTCGGCGACGTCGGCCACGTACGAGACCCCGTCGATCAGCAGCGAGTATATGCCGGGTCCGGTCAGCCGCGCATCGACCTCGCGAACCTCGCTCCCGATCGTCAGCCGATAGCGCCCGGCCGTGCCGGTCACCTCGACCGTCTCGACGCGGTCGCCGATCGTCGCGACGAACTTCATGGTAGTGCGAGCCGCAGGACGTCGCGGGGCTGGGGCCCCGCCGTCCGAGGCGAGCCTATGATCAAGTTGCGGGTCCCCGGGACCGGCAGACTCGGTGGGTGGCCTGAGGCGCTCATCGCGATCTCCATCCGGAGCGACGACCCCATCGCCACGCGTCCGCGGCCGGCGACGGCGTCAGCGGAGGGTGGCCGAGGCGCTCGTACTCTGTGAGGACGGCGGCGACGAGGGCAACCGAGCGCAGGCGGCCGCGCGCCGGCGGGAGACCTGCCATGATCCGCTCGAGCAAGCGCGTGGACAGCCGGCCCGCGCGGAAGTCCGCGTGCGCGATGATGTGGGCGAGCACTGGAATCGTCGTCCGGACGCCCACGACCCTGTACTCGGCGAGCGCGCGCGCCATCCGCTCGATCGCCGTCGCGCGGTCGACGCCCCAGACAATCAGCTTGGCGAGGAGCGTGTCGTAGAAGCGGGGTACCGTGCAGCCTTCGTAGACACCCGAGTCCTCGCGAACCCAGGGACCCGATGCCCCTCGGAGCGCCGTGATCGTCCCCGGCGACGGGAGCCACCCACCGAAGGGGTCCTCGGCGTTGATCCGGCACTCGAGCGCGGCGCCGCGCCACTGGACGTCGTCCTGGGCGCGGCCGAGTGGCTCACCGCTCGCGATCCTGAGCTGCTCGCGCACGAGGTCGATGCCCGTGACCAGCTCGGTCACGGGGTGTTCGACTTGAAGGCGGGTGTTCATCTCGAGGAAGTAGTAGTTCCGCTCCGCGTCCACGAGGAACTCCACGGTGCCCGCGCTGACATAGCCCGCCGCCTTCGCGATCCGGCACGCGGCCTGCCCCATGCGCTCGCGCATGGCGGCGTCGACGAAGGGCGACGGGCACTCCTCGACGAGCTTCTGGTGGCGCCGCTGGATCGAGCACTCGCGCTCCCCGAGGTGGATCACCCGACCGTGGGCGTCGGCAAGCACCTGGATCTCGATGTGTCGCGCCTCCTCGACGTAGCGCTCGAGGTAGACCGCGCTGTCGCCGAACGCGCCGGCGGACTCGCCCCGCGCCGCCCGGAGTGCCCCCTCGAGCTCCGCCGCCTGACGGACGAGGCGCATGCCCTTGCCGCCGCCGCCCATCGCCGCCTTGATCATCAGCGGGTAGCCGATCTCGCTGGCCGTGGCGCGCGCCGCGGCGGCGTCGGTGACCGGCTCGAGGGTCCCGGGGACCATGAGCACGCCCAGCTCGCGCGCGATCCGGCGCGCCGCGATCTTGTCGCCCATCGCGCGGATCGCGGACGGCGGTGGACCGACGAAGACGAGCCCGGCGGCGCCGCACGCCTCGGCGAACGCGGCGTTCTCGGCGAGGAACCCGTAGCCGGGATGGACCGCGTCGGCGCCGGCCGCCTTCGCGACGTTTACGAGCCTCTCGATGTTGAGGTAGCTCTCGGTGGCGGGGGCGGGCCCGATCGGGTACGCCTCGTCGGCCATGAGCACATGAAGCGCCTCGCGGTCCGCCTCGGAGAAGACCGCGACGGGCGCGATGCCGAGCTCGCGGCACGCGCGGATCACGCGCACGGCGATCTCGCCGCGGTTCGCGACGAGGACCTTCGCGATTCGACGGGTGGTCATGAGCCTCGGCTCGAGACGCCGGTGGCCATCACCTCGTCCCTCTCGACCTGCAAGCGACGCCTCCATCCGGTGAGCGGCTCGATGCCGTCGCGCGGCTCCTCCATGATACCCGACCCGTTCGTCGGGTCGGCGCCCTGCGCCCTGGCCGCGACCCCACGACGACGTGGATCACTGGAGCCCCTTGAGGGCCTCGCGCAGGAAGCTCTCGTCGACGACGTCCCGCTCCGCGATCGGCGCCTTGATGAGGCCCTGCGCGTACCACCACGCGGTTTGGCGCTCGATGTCGCCGGGCATCAGCCGGCCGTCGCGATCCTGATAGGGGAACCCGCGGCGGATGAGGTCCGGGCGGGCGCCGGTATGCTTCGCCGTGATCGCGACGACCTCGTCGAACGCGGGGCCTGACCTCTTCCGGAGCACGGCGTCGAAGTAGTGGCGGGACGATTTTACGTAGCCCTTCATGAAGGCGACGGCGCGCGCCCGGTCCAGGGCGAACTTGTGCGAGTAGAGCACCGCGGCGCAGCCCGAGGGGCCGAGGAGCGCGACGAACTCCTCCGACTCGACCGCGAGGCTCACCTCGCCGAGCGCGTCGACGGCCTGGCCGCGGCGGTCCACGTACGTCTTCGAGACCCGGTCGATGACGACGCGCACCGCTAACGCCCGCTCGCGGCGGCGAAGGGCTCGGGGAGGTCCATCACCTTCCGGGATTCTATCAGGGTTGACGCGGGCTCCCGGTGCTCTTAGCATCGCCGAGCGTGACCGTTGAGGATGGCGCAGCGCGACGTAACCCACGGACCCGTCGGAGGACGACATGCGCTTCAACCTGACGCTCCTGCTCGTTGTGGTGCTCGCGCTGGCTCCGCGCCAGGCGCCCGCGCAGCTCATGCTCGTCGGCAACGACGAGAAGGTGACCTGGGACGACGCGGGAAAGCCGGTCTTCCTCCCGCCCGGAAAGGACACCGTGTCCGTCGTGGACATCTCGAACCGTGAGGCGCCGCGGATCCTCGTGAGCCTCCCGCTGATGAACTCGGTCTTCGGGCCGCCGACGAACCTCCAGATCACCCCCGACGGCAAGCTGGCGCTCGTCGCCAACTCGATGGCGTGGGCGCAGGACGGCGGCGCCTGGAAGCCCGCGCCCGACACCAAGCTCTACGTCATCGACCTGACCACGAGCCCGCCCACGCACATCGCGACGGTGGAGGTCGGCAAACAGCCCTCCGGCCTCGCCATCAACCGCGCGGGCGATCTGGCGCTGGTAACGAACCGCGCGGACAACTCGATCAGCGTGCTCGCGATCCAGGGCAAGGAGGTGAAGCTGATCGACACGGTGGCGATGGGCGAGATGGTCGCGGCCGTCGCGATCGCGCCGGACGGCCGGCGCGCGTTCGCGGTCAAGTTCCCCGGCCACAAGGTCGCGATGCTCGAGATCAACGGCCAGAAGGTCACGTACACGAAGTACGACATGCCGGCCGGGCTCTGGCCGTACAACATCGACATCACGCCGAACGGCAAGCTCGCCCTCACCGCCGACAACGGCAACGGCGGGGCCTCCGACGGTCACGTGGACACGGTGAGTGTCATCGACCTTGAGGCGAATCCACCGCGCGTCATCGATCGGGTGGTCGTCGGTGACGCGCCCGAGGGCTTCTCGATCAGCCCGACCGGCGAGATCGCCGTCGCCATCCTGCTCAACGGCAGCGCCGGCGTGGCGAAGAACGCCTGGTTCGCGAACCGCGCGGGCAAGGTCGTCGTACTGAGGATCGACGGCAAGAAGGTGACGAAGGTCGGCGAGGTCGAGGTGGGCGGCTTGCCCGAGGGGGTCGTCTTCAGCCCGGACGGCAAGTACCTCTACGTCGGCAACTACACCGACCGCGACGTGTCCATCCTCAAGGTGGAGGGCGCTACGGTCACGGACACGGGGAAGCGCTTCAGGCTCCCGGGCCAGCCGGCGTCCATGCGCGGCGCCGCGCGCTAGGAGGTCAGGCATGGACGTCACCCGACGGAACTTCCTCCTCTCCACCACCGCCGCGGCCGCAGGTGTCACGCTCGCCGGGCAGACCCCCGGCGCGGGCGCCCAGGCGCCGACACTCGTCGCCCAGGCGGCTGCCCACCCGGCGCCGCGAGGCTTCAATCCCGCGGACCCGGCGCTCAAGTTCGACATCGTCATCGCCAACGGCGACGTGCTCGATCCGAGCCAGAAGCTCCACGGCAAGCGCGACATCGGAGTCAAGTTCGGCCAGATCGCCGCGATCGCGCCGAGCCTCCCCGCCGACCGCGCCGTTCAGCGGATCGACGCCGCGGGCAAGCTCGTCACGCCCGGGCTCGTGGATCTGCACACGCACCTGGTTCCGCATCTCGGCATCGGGCTGCCGGCCGACGAGCTGGTGCCGATCACCGCGGTGACGACCGCCGTCTCGGCGGGCGACGCAGGATGGCAGACCTTCGGGGCGATCCGTCACTACGCGTTGCCGCAGTCGCGCACGCGTATCTTCGCCTTCGTCCACATCGCCTCCATCGGCCTGGCCGGTGGGCTCGCGCCGGGCGAGATGCTGAACATCGACTATGCGAACGTGGACGGCTGCGCCAGGGCCGTCGCCGAGAACCCGGACGTGGTGCTCGGCGTGAAGGTACGCATCACCGACTCGGTCGTCGGGCAGAACGGGCTCGAGCCGCTACGACGCGCGATCCGGGCCGCCGAGATGGTCGGGAAACAAGTCCCGGTCATGTGCCACATCGGCGCCGCGCCGGGCTCGCTGTCGGACCTGCTCGACCTGCTGCGGCCGGGCGACATCCTGACCCACGCGTACAGCGGCGCCGGCAACAACACCGTGCAGAACGGCCAGCTCCTGCCCGCCGCGCGCGCGGCCAAGCAACGCGGGGTCATCTTCGACGTCGGCCATGGAGGCGGAAGCTTCGACTACACGGTCTGCGAGCCCGCCCTGCAGCAGGGCGCGCCGCCCGACACCATCTCGAGCGACATCCACGCCGTCAGCATCAACACGCCCGGGTATCCGACACTCCCCAACGTGATGTCGAAATTCCTCAACCTGGGCATGCCGCTCGAGGACGTGGTGGCCAAGGCGACCGTCGAGCCCGCGAGAGTCATCGGCCGCGTGCCCGGTCTCGGCACGCTCCAGATCGGCGCGCCGGCAGACGTGGCGATCTTCGATCTGGTGGACGCGCCGGTCGAGTTCGTGGACACGCGCCAGAACCGGCGCAGCGGGACCAAGAAGCTCGTCCCCGTGTTGACGGTGCGGGGCGGGCGGCCATTCGGTCGGCCGCCGATGCCCTTCCCGTTCACGTATTAGGACCCTCGGCGGCGGGCTTCGCCCCCCACCACCCAGAGTCCACCCCGGGCCTAGCGCGGGCAGAGCTCGAGGCTCGCGAAGAAGTACGGGATCTCGAACGCCGCGGACTCGAGCGAATCGGAGCCGTGCACCGCGTTCGCCTCGATCGACGCGGCGAAGTCTCTTCGGATGGTGCCGGGCGCGGCCTTCGCCGGGTCCGTCGCGCCCATGAGCTCGCGCCAGCGCTGGATGACGTTGTCGCCCTCGAGCACCATCGGCAGGCACGGCCCCTGGGTCATGAACGTGCAAAGGCTCCGGTAGAACGGCCGCGCCGTGTGGACGACGTAGAAGCCCGCCGCGTCCTCGTGCGACATGCGGATCAGCTTCACCGCGAGGATCTTGAAGCCCGCGTTCTCGATGCGGGTCACGATCTGGCCGGCGACACCCTTGGCGATCGCGTCCGGCTTGATGATCGCGAGCGTCCGCTCGACGCTCATGCGCCGAGCACCGTCGCCACGGTCGCGCCCATGTCCGCCGGGCTCTGGACGAGCGTCGCGCCGGCGGTCGCGAGCGCCTTCATCTTCTCCGCCGCCGTCCCCCGGCCGCCCGCGATGATCGCGCCCGCGTGCCCCATGCGTCGGCCGGGCGGCGCCGTCTGGCCGCAAATGAAGGCGACGACGGGCTTCGTCACGTGCGCCTGGATGAACGCGGCGCCCTCCTCCTCGGCCGTCCCGCCGATCTCACCGATCATCATGATCGCGCGCGTCTCGGGATCGTCGTTGAAGAGCCGGAGAACGTCCACGAAGCTCGTGCCGTTCACGGGGTCGCCGCCGATTCCCACGCACGTGGACTGGCCGATCCCCCGCGCCGTGAGCTGCCCGACGACCTCGTAGGTCAGGGTGCCGCTCCGCGAGACGACGCCGACCGGGCCGCGCTTGTGGATGTGGCCGGGCATGATGCCGATCTTCGCCTGGTCCGGGGTGATGATGCCAGGACAGTTCGGCCCGATGAGCCGGCTCGTCGTCTCCGCGAGGAAGTGCTTCGCCCGGACCATGTCGGCCACCGGGATCCCCTCGGTGATGCAGACGATCAGGGGGACACCGGCCGCGGCCGCCTCCATGATCGCGTCGGCAGCCGCCGGGGGCGGCACGAAAATGAGGGCACAGTTCGCCCGCTCGTTCAGGACCGCCTCAGCCACAGTGTTCCACACGGGGAACCCCTCGTGCGTCGTCCCGCCCTTCCCCGGCGTGACGCCACCGACGACAATCGTCCCGTACTCCTTGCAACGGGCCGCGTGGAAGGCCCCCTCGCGACCGGTGATGCCCTGGACGACGACGCGGGTCGTCTTGTCGACGAGAATGCTCACCGCGACCCTTTCGCCAGCGCCACGGCCTTGCGCGCGCCGTCGCCCATGTCGTCGGCGGTGACGAACCTGAGCCCCGACTCGGCGAGCATCTTCTTGCCCAGCTCGACGTTGGTCCCTTCCATGCGCACCACGACGGGCAGGCGCAGGCCGAGCTCCTTCACGGCGACGATCAGGCCCTCCGCGAGACGATCGACGCGCAGGATGCCGCCGAAGACGTTGATGAAGACGGCCTTCACGCTCGGGTCGGAGGAGAGGATCCTGAACGCGTTCTCGATCTGCGCCGGAGAGGCGCCGCCGCCGACGTCCAGGAAGTTCGCCGGCTCGCCGCCCGCGAGCTTGATGATGTCCATCGTCGCCATGGCCAGGCCGGCGCCGTTCACCATGCACCCGACGTTGCCGTCGAGCTTGATGTAGTTCAGGCTGTACTTCGACGCCTCGACGTCGAGCGGGTCTTCCTCGTGGGGGTCCCGGAGCGCCGCGATCTCCGCGTGGCGATAGAGCGCGTTGTCGTCGAAATTGAGCTTCGCGTCGAGCGCCAGGACGCGGCCGTCCCGGGTGAGGACGAGCGGGTTGATCTCGGCGAGCGAGCAGTCCTTGGCGAGGTAGAGGGTGAAGAGGCTCCGGATGAGGCCGACGCCCTGCTTGAATTGCGCTCCCGCGAGCCCGAGGCCGAAGGCGAGGCGCCGCGCCTGGTGATCCGCGAGGCCGAGGGCCGGGTGGGCCCACTCACGGAGGATCTTCTCCGGCGTCCTGGCGGCGACCTCCTCGATCTCCATCCCACCGGCCTGGGAGGTCATGGCCACGTGCGTCGAGCGGGCCCGGTCGAGGGTGATCGAGAGGTAGAGCTCCCGCTCGACCGCCGAGGCCTCCTCCACGAGCACCGAGCGCACCTCGATCCCCTCGGGCGGCGTCTGCGGCGTCTTGAGCCGCATGCCGAGGATCTGCCGCGCGGCGGCCTCCGCCCCCGCCGGGTTGTCGGCGAGCTTGATCCCGCCCGCCTTGCCGCGCCCGCCCGCGTGCACCTGAGCCTTCACCACCACCCGGCCGCCGAGCCGGGCGGCGACAGCGCGCGCCTCCGCCGGCGTGGTCGCGATGTCGCCCCGCGGCACGGGCACGGCGAACTCCCGCAGCAGCGCCTTCGCCTGGTGCTCGTGGATCTTCATCGCGCCTGGGGTGGGGTCCTGTGTCGACTCAGCGCGCGTCCCCGACCACGCGGGTCATACCGGCTGCGTCTTCTGACTCCGGAACTTCCGCAGCAGCCAAACGATCGGATCGAGGCTGTCCGCCACGCGCTCCTTGAGCGGGATGATCGCGTTGTCGGTGATGTGGATCCCCTCGGGGCACACCTCGGTGCAGCACTTGGTGATGTTGCAGAGCCCGACCCCGGCGGTGGTCCGGCCGAACGCGGTGCGATCGCGCGTGTCGAGCGGGTGCATTTCGAGCGACGCGAGCTTGATGAAAAACCGGGGCCCCGCGAAAGCCGGCTTGTTCTCCTCGTGGTCGCGCATCACGTGGCAGACGTCCTGGCACAGGAAGCACTCGATGCACTTGTGGAACTCCTGGATGCGATCGATGTCCTCCTGCATCATCCGGTACGTGCCGTCGGGCTCCGGGGGCTTGAGCCTGAGCGGTGGGATCGTCTTGGCCTTCTCGAAGTTGAACGCGACATCCGTGACGAGGTCGCGGATGAGCGGGAACGCACGGATCGGCGCCACGGTGATCGGCTCACCCTCGGCGAAGAGGTCCATGCGGGTCATGCACATGAGCCGAGGCTGGCCGTCGATCTCGGCGCTGCACGACCCGCACTTGCCCGCCTTGCAGTTCCACCGCACGGCGAGGTCCGTCGCCTGCGTCGCCTGGAGGCGGTGGATCACGTCCAGCACCACCATCCCCTCCTCGGCCTCCACGCGATAGTCCTTGAACTCGCCCCGCGTCGGGTCGCCCCGGAAGACGCGCAGCGTGAAGGTCGGCATCACTTCCTCTCCTGGAAGAGCGCCCTGAGCTCCGCGGGCATCTCGGGCAGGGGCTCGCGCGAGAGCTGGAGCGCGCCGTCGCGTAGCCGCAACACCACGTTGACCCTGCCCCACTGATCGTCCGTGTACGGGTGGTCGTCCCGCGTGTGGCCGCCACGGCTCTCCTTGCGCTCGAGCGCCGCCATGGCGCAGCACTCGGCCACGGCGAGAAGCGACCGGAGGTCGAGCGCCGTGTGCCAGCCGGGGTTGTAGGTGCGAGCCCCCTCGGCGCGCACCCGCTTCGCCCGCGCCTTGAGGGTCTCGATCGTCCGGAGCGCCTCCTTGAGCTCGCGCTCGGAGCGGATCAGGCCGACCAGGTTCTGCATCGTCTCCTGGAGGTCGGCCTGGATCGCGTACGGGTTCTCGCCGCCCGCGCGCGAGAACGGCTCGAGCACCTCGCGCGCGACCGCCTCGACCTGGCCGGCGTCGACCGTGAGCGGGCCGCCGAAGTCCTTCGCGTAGAGCGCCGCGTGGAGCCCCGCACGCCGCCCGAAGACGAGGAGGTCCGAGAGCGAGTTGCCGCCGAGACGATTCGAGCCGTGCATCCCGCCCGCGACCTCCCCCGCCGCGAAGAGCCCGGGCACCGTGGCGGCAGTGGAGTCGGCGTCCACGCGCACCCCCCCCATCACGTAGTGGCAGGTCGGCCCGACCTCCATCGGCTCCTTCGTGATGTCCACGCCCGCCAGCTCCTTGAACTGGTGGTACATGGACGGCAGCCGCCTCCGGATGTAGTCGGCCGGGCGGCGCGACGCGATGTCGAGGTACACGCCGCCGTGGGGGCTCCCGCGTCCGGCCTTCATCTCGGCGTTGATCGCGCGTGCGACCTCGTCGCGTGGCAGCAGGTCGGGCGTGCGGCGGTTGCTCTTCTTGTCGTCGTACCAGCGGTCGGCCTCGTCCTCGTTGTCGGCCGTCTCCCCTTTGAAGAACTCGGGGATGTAATTGAACATGAAGCGCTCGCCCTTGTTGTTCTTCAGCATCCCGCCGTCGCCCCGCACGCCCTCGGTCACGAGGATGCCGCGCACGGACGGTGGCCACACCATCCCCGTCGGGTGGAACTGGACGAACTCCATGTCGATCAGATCCGCGCCCGCCCAGAGCGCCAGCGCGTGGCCGTCGCCCGTGTACTCCCACGAGTTCGACGTGATCTTCCACGCCTTACCGATCCCGCCCGTGGCGAGGACGACCGCCTTGGCCTTGAAGAGCACGACCTTCCCGTGGGGTCGCCAATAGCCGACGGCGCCCGAGACGCGCTCGCCGTCCTTCAGCAGGCGCGCGATCGTGCACTCCATGTACACGTCGATCCCCTGGTGGATCCCGTGGTACTGGAGGGTCCGGATCATCTCGAGGCCGGTCCGGTCCCCGACGTGCGCGAGGCGCGCGTAGCGATGACCGCCGAAGTCGCGCTGGAGGATGCGCCCGTCCTTGGTCCGGTCGAAGAGCGCACCCCACCGCTCGAGCTCCAGCACGCGCTCGGGCGCCTCCTGAGCGTGCAGCTGCGCCATCCGCCAGTTGTTCAGCATCTTGCCGCCGCGCATCGTGTCGCGGAAGTGGACCTGCCAGGTGTCCTCAGGCCACACGTTGCCGAGCGCCGCGGCGATGCCGCCTTCGGCCATGACGGTGTGCGCCTTGCCCAGGAGCGACTTGCAGATGAGACCGACCGAGACGCCCTGCGCCGCGGCCTCGATCGCGGCCCGGAGTCCCGCGCCACCGGCGCCGATCACGACGACGTCGTGCTCGTGTGTCTCGTAGTCCACGTTCGCCATTAGAGGATCCTCAGGTCGCGGATCACGCCCATGGAGACCAGACGGATGTACAGGTCGGTCACCCCGACGAACACGAGCGAGAGCCAGGCGAATGTCGGGTGGTGCTCGTTCAGCCGGCTGACGACGTGCCAGAGCGTGTAGCGCCGGGGCGCCTTCGAGAAGACGTCGACGTGACCCCCGCAGACGTGGCGGCAGGAGTGGCACGAGAACGTGTAGCCCGCGAGGAGGATCACGTTGATCCACATCACGAGCGTGCCGACGCCGATGCCGAAGCCGTCGGGGAACCGGAACGCGAGGATCGCGTCCCAGGTGAGGAAGACGATGAAGATCAGCGCCACGTACCACGCGTAGCGGTGGAAGTTCTGGAGGATCAGCGGGAACCGCGTCTCACCCGTGTAGCCCGCCTTCACGTCCTTCACCGCACAGGCGACGGGCGCCAACCAGAAGGAGCGATAGTACGCCTTGCGGTAGTAGTAGCACGTGAGCCGGAAGAGCGCCGGGCCCCAGAGGATCAGGAGCGCCGGCGACACGACCCCGATGGTCGGGAAGGTGAAGGCTGGGAGCCCCCAGGGAAGCGTCAAGTGCAGACACGACTTCGAGAGGCACGGGGAGTAGAACGGCGAGAGGTACGGCGCGACATAATAGTGGGCGTTCTGGAGCGCCGCCCACGTCGAGTAGACGACGAACGTGGTCAGGACGACGACGACAGTGAGCGGCAGCGCCCACCAGGCGTCCTTCCGCAGGTGGGCCGCCGCGATCGGCGGCCGCGCCTGGCCGACGACTTGACCGATCATGCTCCCTCCCGGGCGTAGGCCTTCACCCCGTCCTGGTAGAGGTCGCCGCCGTGGCAGTCGTTGACGACGATCGCGGGAAAGCCCTCGACTTCAAGACGACGGATCGCCTCGGTGCCCAGATCTTCGTAGGCGACGATCGAGAGCTTCTTGATGAACTGGGAGAGCACCGCGCCGGCGCCGCCGATGGCGCCGAAGTACACGCCCTTGTACGCGCGGAGCGCGTCCCTGACCGCCTGGGAGCGGTAGCCCTTGCCGATCGTCCCCTTGAGCCCGAGCCCGAGGAGGGACGGCGTGAACGTGTCCATCCGGCTCGCCGTCGTCGGGCCGATCGAGCCCACGACGTCGCCGGGGCGCGCCGGCGACGGCCCCGTGTAGTAAATGATCTGGCCGCGCGGGTCGAACGGGAGCTTCTCGCCCTTTTCAATCAACGGCAAAAGGCGGCCGTGGGCGGCGTCGCGCGCCGTGTAGAGGACGCCCGTGATCCTCACGCGATCCCCGGCCCGGAGCGACTCGACGTCCCCGTCGCTGAGTGGCGTTCCGATCTCCTTGATCCCGTCGGCCGCCGCCGTCACGCTCACAGCGTCACCTCTTTGTGCCGGTGCGCGTGGCATTCGATGGTGACGGCGACCGGGAGCGAGGTGATGTGGCAGGGGTACGTCAGGATGTGGATGCCGAACGCGGTCGTGTCGCCGCCGTACCCTTGAGGGCCGATCCCGACGCGGTTGGCGCGATCGAGCAGGTCCTTCTCGAGCGCGTCGAGCTGCGGGTCAGGGTTCGGCGAGCCGAGCTCGCGGAACAGCGCCTTCTTGGAGAGGATCGCCGATTTTTCAAAGGTGCCGCCCACGCCGACGCCCAGGATGAGCGGCGGGCACGCGTCGGGCCCCGCCGTCTTGACGCACTCGATGATCCACTCCTTCACGCCGGCGACGCCCTCGGCGGGTGTGAGCATCTTGTACTTCGACCGGTTCTCGCAGCCACCGCCCTTGGCCATGACCATGATCCGGAGCGTCGCGCCCGGGCCGACGTCGACATGGATGACGGCGGGCGTGTTGTCGCCGGTGTTCACGCGATCGAACGGCGAGCGGACGATCGAGGCGCGGAGGTACCCCTCCCTGTAGCCCTGCCGCACGCCGTCGTTGATGGCGTCGTCGAGGCCACCCCCGGTGACGTGGACGTCCTGGCCGAGCTCGACGAAGCAGACGACGAAGCCCGTGTCCTGGCAGTAGGGGATGCGCCGGGTCCGTGCCATCTCGGCGTTCTGCTTCAGGATCTGGAGCACCTGCTTCCCGGCCGGCGACCGCTCCCGCCGGAGCGCCCCGTCGAAGGCCCGCAGCATGTCGGGCTCGAGGTCGAGGTTCGCCTCGATGCAGAGCTTCTTGACCGCGTCGGTGATCGCGCTGACGTGGACGTCCCGCATGGGCGACCTACGTCTTCTGCTGGCCCATCGACGCGATGAACTCCTTCTGGCGCTTGGCCATCTCCTGCGGCGGCACGTCTTCCTTGTGCGTGGCGAGGCCCCACCGGTGGCCGGACGGATCCTCCACCTGGCCGTAGCGGTCGCCCCAGAACATGTCGGTGAGGGGCATGAGGACCTTCGCGCCCGCCTCGACCGCGCGCCTGAAGGCCTTGTCGACGTCGGGCACGTACACGTACAGGTAGCTGGTGGGCCCGCCCACCGAGGCCGGCGCCCTGCACCCCATGCCTGGCTGTTCATCGCTCAGCATGAAGATGGAGTCGCCGATCTTGAGCTCGGCATGCATGAGACTCTTGCCGTCCGGGCCGGGGATGCGCATCAGCTCCTCGGCCCCCAACGCGCGCTTGTAGAAGTCGATCGCCTGTGCCCCGTGACGGACGGTGAGCGCAGCGGTGATCGCGTGGAACCCGTCCGGGATCGCCTTCGCCATGATGCCCTCCCTCTAGAGCTTGAGCTTGTCCACCAGCTCACGCACCGCCGCCGCGGACTTCTGGAAGGCCGCCTGCTCGTCCGGGGTGAGCTTGATCTCGATCACCTGCTCGACGCCCGCGCGACCGAGCTTCACCGGAACGCCGACGTAGAGCCCTCGGACACCGTACTGCCCGTCGAGGTAGGCGGCGCAGGGCAGGATCTTCATCTTGTCCTTGACAATCGCCTCCACCATCTCGACGGTCGACGCCGCCGGGGCGTAGTACGCGCTGCCGCTCTTCAACAGCCCCACGATCTCGGCGCCGCCATCACGGGTGCGCTTGACGAGCGCGTCGATGCGGTCGGACGGGAGGAGGTCCGTGATCGGGACCCCGGCGACGGTCGAGTAGCGCGGCAGCACCACCATCGTGTCGCCGTGACCACCCAGGACGAACGCGGTCACGTTCTCGACGGACACCTCGAGCTCGTGAGCGATGAAGGTCCTGAAGCGCGCGGAGTCGAGGATCCCGGCCATCCCGATGACGCGTCCGGGCGGGAAGCCCGACCTCCTCCACGCGAGCTGGACCATCGCGTCGAGCGGGTTCGTGACGAGGATCAGGATCGCGTTCTTCGAGCGCGCGACAACCTGCTCCACGACGCCCCCGACGATCTCGGCATTCTTGAACAGGAGGTCGTCGCGGGTCATGCCCGGCTTCCGCGCCATGCCGGCCGTGATGACGACAATATCGGAGTTCGCGCTCTCGTCGTACCCGTTCGACCCGATCAGGCGCGCATCGTAGCGGTGCACTGGTCCGGCCTGAGCCAGATCCAAGGCCTTGCCCTGCGGCAGGCTCTCGATGACGTCCACGAGGACGACGTCGCCGAGCTCCTTCTCGACGGCGTACTGGGCGACGGAGGCGCCGACGTTGCCGGCGCCCACCACCGTGATCTTGGGTCGGCCAGCGAGCAATGTGCCCTCTCTTGCTTAACGGCTCGCCACGGAGGCCGGGGGCTGGATCACAGACTCGCCTCGCCTGCGGCTGCGGCTCGCACTGCGGCCCCGCGACGTCCTACGGCTCGCACTACAGCTTCGCCATGTTCTGGATGATGGCGGTGCCGAACTCCGAGCACTTCACTTCTTTCGCGCCCTCCATGAGGCGCGCGAAGTCGTAGGTGACCACCCTGGACTGGATCGTCTTCTCCAGCGAACGGATAACCAGGTCCGCGGCGTCCGTCCAGCCCATGTAGCGCAGCATCATCTCGCCCGAGAGGATGACCGAGCCGGGGTTGACCTTGTCCTGCCCCGCGTACTTCGGCGCGGTCCCGTGCGTCGCCTCGAAGAGCGCGTGCCCGGTCTCGTAGTTGATGTTCGCGCCGGGGGCGATCCCGATCCCGCCCACCTGGGCGGCGAGCGCGTCCGACAGGAGGTCCCCCGTGAGGTTCGGGGCGGCGATCACGTCGAACTCGTCGGGCCGCGTGAGGATCTGCTGGAGGAACGCGTCGGTGATCGCGTCCTTGACGAGGATCCTGCCCGCAGGGGGCTTGCCGCCGCAGTCGTCCCAGCTCACCGTCCGGTCGCCGAACTCCCGCTTGGCCAGCGCGTACCCCCACTTCATGAACATGCCTTCCGTGTACTTCTGGATGTTCCCCTTGTGGACGAGCGTCGCGGTCTTCCGGTTGTTCTCGATGGCGTAGCGGATCGCCGCGCGGATGAGCCGCTCGGAGCCCTCTTTCGACATTGGCTTGATGCCGATCGAGGAGGTGTGGGGGAAGCGGATTTTGACGACCTGCATCTCCCTCTGGAGGAAGTCCACCACCTTCCGGCACTCGGGCGTCCCCTGCTCCCACTCGATGCCGGCGTAGATGTCCTCCGTGTTCTCTCTGAAAATAACCATGTCCACCTTGTCCGGCCGCTTCACTGGCGAGGGGACACCCTGGAAGTACTTCACGGGGCGAAGGCAGACGTACAGATCGAGCACTTGCCGAAGCGTCACGTTGAGCGAGCGGAACCCTTCACCGACGGGCGTCGTGAGCGGCCCCTTGATGGCGACGAGAAACTCGCGGATGACGTCGAGGGTTTCGTCGGGGAGGAGGTTGGGCGGGCAGTCGCGGCCGTAGACCGCCTGGGCCTTCTCGCCCGCGAACACCTCGGCCCACGCGATCTTCTTCCGCCCCCGGTAGGCCTGCTCCACGGCGGCGTCCAGCACGCGCACGGCCGCGCGCCAGATGTCGGGGCCGGTGCCGTCGCCCTCGATGAACGCGATGACCGGGTTGTCCGGGACGCGGAGCTTCCCGTGGTCGATCGTGACCTTGTCGCCCCTCGGAATCTTGACCCTCCCCGCCATTACGTCCGCTCTCCCTGGGCCGCATTCAGCGCCGACCCGGCCTTGAACCACGTGATGTGCTCGTCGGTGAGGCTGTGGAGCGCCTCGATCGTCTCGGTGCGCCCGTCGGGCTTCCTGATCGTGACGGTCACGGGCTTGCCGGGGGCGAGCGTCGCGAGACCGGTCACGCTGACGCGGTCCTGCGGCCCGAAGCGGTCGTAGTCGCGCGGGTCCTTGAACGTGAGCGGCAGGATCCCCTGCTTCTTGAGATTCGTCTCGTGGATGCGGGCGAAGCTCTTCACCAGCACGACCGCACACCCGAGGTAGCGCGGCGACATCGCCGCGTGCTCGCGGCTCGAGCCTTCACCATAATTCTCGTCGCCGATCACCACCCAGCGGACGCCCCTGGCCTTCAGGTCGCGAGCGATCCTGGTGAATGGCTGAGGCTCGCCGCCCGAGAGCGGGTGCACGCCCTTGCCCGCCTCGCCGGTGAACGCATTGACGGCACCGAGAAACATGTTGTCGCTGATCTTGTCGATGTGGCCGCGGAAGCGGAGCCACGGCCCCGCCGGCGATATATGGTCGGTTGTCGTCTTTCCTTTAGTCTTGACCAGAATCGGCAAGTCGACGAAGTCCCGGCCATCCCAGGGGCTGAACGGCTCAAGAATCTGCAATCTCGCGCTGTTGGGTCGGACCATCACCTGGACGGAGTCGGGGTCGTCCGCGGGCGCCTCGTAGCCCTCCGCGCCGCGCGCGAAGCCGTCGCGCGGCAGCTCCTCGGCCTCGGGCGCCGTGAAGCGGAAGGGCTTGCCCTGGGCGTCGGGGATGGTGCCGTGCACGGGGTCGAACTCCAGGGTGCCGGCGAACGCGAGCGCGGTGACGATCTCCGGGCTCGTGAGGAACGAGAGCGTGGCGGCGCTGCCGTCGTTCCGCCCGGGGAAGTTCCGGTTGAACGACGACACGATCGTGTTGGTCTCGTCGGCGCGCACGTCGCTCCGCTTCCACTGGCCGATGCACGGCCCGCAGGCGTTGGCGAGCACGGTCCCGCCGATCTTCGCGAAGGCGTCGATGAGGCCGTCGCGCTTGATCGTCTGGTAGATGCGCTCGGAGCCGGGCGTGATCCAGAAGGGGACCTTCGCGCGGAGGCCCGCCCTGGTCCCTTGCAGGGCGACGTGGGAGGCGCGGCGCATGTCCTCGTAGGAGGAGTTCGTGCACGAGCCGATCAGCGCGTTCGTGATGCGGGCGGGCCAGCCGTTCGCCTTCGCCTCGGCGGCGAGCTTCGAGATCGGCCGGCCGCGGTCGGGCGAGTGCGGGCCGACGATGTGCGGCTCGAGCGCGTCGAGGTCGATCTCGACCAGCTCGTCGTAGAAGGCCTTGGGATTCGTGAGGACCTCGGGGTCGGGCTGGAGGTGCTCGCGGGCCCGCTCGGCGAGCTCGGCGATGTCCGCCCGGTCGGTCGCGCGCAGATACGCCGCCATGCGCCCGTCGAACGGGAACACCGACGTCGTCGCGCCGAGCTCGGCGCCCATGTTGCAGATCGTCCCCTTGCCGGTCGCGCTGATCGACTCGGCCCCGGGGCCGAGGTACTCAACGATCTTGTTGGTGCCGCCCTTGACGGTCAGGAGCGTGCACAAGTAGGTGATGATGTCCTTGGGCGCCGTCCACCCGGAGAGCTTGCCGGTCAAGCGGACGCCGATGAGCTTCGGGTGGAGCACCTCCCACGGAAGCCCCGCCATCACCTCGCCACAGTCGGCCCCGCCGACGCCGATCGCGAGCATGCCGAGGCCGCCGCCGTTGGGCGTGTGGGAGTCGGCGCCGATCATGAGCCCGCCCGGGAACGCGTAGTTCTCCAGGACGACCTGGTGGATGATCCCCGAGCTCGGCTTCCAGAAGCCGATCCCGTACTTCCTCGACGCCGAGCGGAGGAAGTCGTAGACCTCCTCGTTCTCCTTGATCGCGCGGGCGAGGTCCTCCGCGCTGCCGGTCTCGGCGCGAATCAGGTGGTCGCAGTGGAGCGTCGAGGGGACCGCGACGCGCTTCCGTCCCGAGTGCATGAATTGAAGCAACGCCATCTGCCCGGTGACGTCCTGCATGGCGACGCGGTCGACCCGCAGTTTCAAGATGGCCTTGCCACGGTCCCACGTCTGGCGCTCGAAGTCCCAGCAGTGCGAGACGAGGATCTTCTCGGAGAGGGTGAGCGGCCGGCCGAACGCTTTGCGGGCACGCGCGAGACGCCGCTCCATCGACGTGTACAGAGAACGGACCTCGGCGACGGACATCAGCGCCTCCTCCTGCACACGATTCTCACACCTACTCACGCGGGTTGCGAGCCGGCGTTCGCGTCCTTCCAGCGCGCGCACCTCGGCGCGACCGAAGACGCACGGGCTGAATGACAAGTCAATCTAACGCGCCGCGCCGTCAGCGTCAAGGACGGCGCGGTCGAAGACGGAGCAGGCGGAGCGCCGCGCGCTGCCGGAGGCGGACGATCGAGCGCATGGGCCGGAGGTCCATCGGGCACACCTCGGTGCAGTTGCCCTGCCCGTGGCAGCGCGCGAGCGCGTCGTCGGAGAGCAGCACGCGCCAGCGCGCCGCCTGGCCGTCGTCCCGCGGATCGAGCTCGAGCGTGAACGCGCGGTTCAGCGCCGCCGGACCCGGGAAGCGGGGGTTGTGGGCGACGATCGTGCACGCCGACAGGCACATCCCGCAGCCGATGCACTCGATCGCCGCGTCGATCTCCCGGCGCGCGCGCGAGCCGCTCGGGACGTCGGCGGCGCGCGCGGCGTCGGGCCTGGGCGTGAACGCCGCGCCGACCGTGCCGAGCTTCGCGACGAACGGCGTCATGTCGACCACGAGGTCGCGGAGCAGCGGGAAGTGGTAGAGCGGCCGCACGCTGACGGGCCCGTCGCCGAGCGCGGCGAGCCGCGTCCGGCACGCCCAGCGCTCGCGCCCGTTGACGACCATTGCGCACGACCCGCACATGCCCACGCGGCAGGCGTAGCGGAAGGCGAGCGTCGGGTCCTGTGTGCGCTGGACATCGACCAGCGCGTCGAGCACGGTCGTGTCGGGGCCGGCGCCGATCCGATATTCCTCGACGCGCTCGGGCGTGCCGGCGGACCCGCGGAGCACCCGAAGCGTCCTCGTCATCGGCGCTATACTACCGCCACTCGTATGTCCCATCGTCACGATCGCCTCGAGCTCCTCGACCGTTACCTGCGCATCCCGACGATCAGCCGGCAGGTCACGGCAGAGATGGTCGACGCCGTCCGCGCGTTCTGGCGCGACGTCGGCGTCGAGCTCGTCCCGCTCGACGCCGACGACGGTCGTGGCACGCCCGCGCTCTTCGGGGAGCTCCCCGGGCCCACGGGCGCGCCGACCCTCCTACTCTACGGGCATTACGATGTCCAGCCGACCGGCGATCTCTCACGCTGGCACTGGGAGGGCATCGCCTGCCGCCCGTTCGAGCCGACCTACTTCCGCGAGGGCAAGCGCGTGGACCCGCGCGCGCTCGACGCGGAGGCACTCGACGACGTCGTCGTGGTGGCGCGCGGGGGCGCCGACAACAAGGGCCAGCACCTCGCGAACGCCCTGGGCGCGCTCGACGCCGTACGAGCCGAGACGGCGCAGTGGACGGTGAAGATCATCCTCGACGGCGAGGAGGAGCACGGCAGCCCGAACCTCACGGCGATCGCGCAGGCCCACCGCGCGCGCCTCGCCGCCCACGTGCTGATCGGCTCCGACGGGCCGAAGCACAAGAACCGCCCCACCCTCGTGATGGGCGTCCGCGGCCTGCTCGGCGTGGACATCGTCGCCGACAACGGCCAGCCCGCGTCGGTCCACTCGGGCAACTACGGCAATATCGTGCCCAACCCGGTGCTGCCGCTCGCGCGCCTCATCGAGGACATCGAGGCGCGCGTCCGCGACTACGCCGCCCGCCACGACCGGTTCCACCGCGAGGCGACCGAGGTCTTCGCCAAGTGGAAGGACAAGGCCGTGTGGAGGCCCTACCTCTGGCCGACCGTCAACGTCAACCACCTCATGACCGACGGCGCCTCAGCCGATCTCAGGCGCACGATCATCCCCCGCTCGGTCCATGCTCGCCTGGACATCCGCCTGACGCCGGACACGCCGCTCCTGGCGATGGTCGAGATCGTCGAGCGCACCGCGGCCGACCACCGGACCAAGAATCGCGGCATCACGTTCACGGTGCGGACCTCCGGGCAGCCCGCGAGCTATACCTCGCCGGCGCGCCCGGAGTTCGGCTGGCTCCTTCGGCTCCTCGAGGCGCAGGAGGACGGCGAGCCCGTCGCGCTGCCCATCCTCGGGGGCACGCTCCCGCTGCACGTCTTCACCGACGTCCTCGGCATCCCGGCGCTCTGGATCCCGGCGGCGAACAGCGGAAACCAGCAGCACGACATCAACGAGCACTACGTCCTGCGCCACTTCTACCGGCAGGCCGCGCTCTACGCCACGATCGCCTCCTCGCGGCCCAGCTAACATCCTCGAAGGGGGCCTCGACGGCCCCCTCCGAGCCTCCCCCCGAACGGGGTTGCGCGGGCAAAGCCCGCGCTCGAGCAGCGGTGACTCAGACGCCCAGCTGAACCGTGGGCCGCCGCGCCTCCCGGCGCCGCCTCACTACCACCTCCACACGAGCGCGAAGACCAGGGCCGACACGACGAGCGCCAGGACGAAGAGGGCGCGATGCCAGCGCACCGGCAGGCCGAAGTCGAGGAGCACCGCCCGCACGCCGAGGAGGGCATGGACGAGGACGAGGGCGAGCAGCGCCGCCTGGACGCCGCGCCTGAACGGGTTCACGAGGTGAGCCGCCACGACGGCGAGCAGGGCCACGGCCGCCGCGCGCTGGATGAGCCACGCCCACATGCCGACCTTCGTGTCGCGCCAGCCTTCGGCGGTCGTCCACTCGCGCTTGAGGACGCGGCTCAGGCGGCGCCCCCGAGCCGGTTCACGGCGATCCGGCCGTTGGCGATCACGAGCCGCACGGCATCGAGCGCCTCGATCCGCTCGCCCGGGTCGCCGGCGACGGCGATGAGGTCGGCGGCGAGTCCCGGCGCGATCCGTCCCGTCTCCTCGTGAAGGCCGAGGACGCGGGCGGCCGTGGACGTCGCCGCGCGGATCGCCTCGAGCGGCGACATTCCCGCCTTCACCATCAGGGCCAGCTCGGGAACGATCGAGCCGTGCGGGTTGAAGGGCGTTCCGGCGTCGGTGCCCGCGGCGATCGGGACGCCGTGATGCATCGCCAGCTGGAAGCTCTCGAGATGGCGGGCGATCACGGCCTCCGACTTCCGCACCGCGAACTCGGGGACCCCCGCGCTGACGCCGTGGGTGACGATCCGCTCCGGCGCGATCAGCGTGGCGACGAGCGCGATCCCGGCCTTGACCATCTTGGCGGCGATCGCCTCCGTGAGGAAGATCCCGTGCTCGATCGAGCCGATCCCGGCCTCGACGCACGCCGCGATCCCGTCCGTCGCCTGGGCGTGTGCGGCGGTACGCCGGCCCGCCTTCTTCGCCTCCTCGACGCCCGCGCGGATCTCCTCCGACGTGAGCTGCGCCGAGCCCGGCTCCACGCCCGGCGTCATCACGCCGCCCGTCGCGAACAGCTTGATGACGTCGGCGCCCGCCTTGAGCTGCTCCCGGACGGCCTTGCGCACGTCGTCAGGCCCGTCGGCCTCGCGGCCGAAGCGCCAGCCGTGGCCGCCCGTCATGCAGATGCCCCGGGCCGCGGCGAGGACGCGGGGACCGGGGATCAGCCCGGCAGACACGGCGTCGCGTATCGCCAGCGCGATCCCGTCCACGCCGCCGAGATCGCGCACCGTGGTGACGCCGGCCTCGATTGTCTGCTTGGCGCGGAGGACCGCCTTGATCGTCCGGATCGCGACCGGGTCCTCGAACAGCACCCGGGCAGGATCGGCCTCGCCACCGAGGCAGAAGTGGACGTGACAGTTGATGAGCCCGGGAAGCAGCGTGAGGCCGTCGAGGGCGAGCTCTGTGGCGTCCCCCTCGCGGCGGCCCCGGAGGACCGCGCCGATCCGCCCGCGCTCGATCACCACCGCACGGTCACGCACCGGCTCGGCGCCCGTGCCGTCGATCAGCGTCGCCCCCGTCAGGATGAGCCGGCCCATGGTGGAGGGCAAACTTACCCCATTCTCGAGCGTCTGTCACCGATGGGACGAGGCCTCGCGGGATCCTCCCGTGGGAGGTCCGGGAACCGGTCTCTGACGTCTACCGTTGATTCGGCGACGGGACCAGTTGATTCGGGGACGGCCAGGGTGTACTAAAAGGTCGACCCAGCACATGACAGCGCGTGTGACGCTCGCAGCCCTCGCCGTGGCACTCCTCGCAGGAGCCGCGCTCGCCGCGGAGCTCGACTTCGAGGCGATCGGGGCACTGCCGTATCGGCCGCCCAAGCCCGCGCCCGCCTTCGCGCTCCCCGACCTCCAGGGCAAGACGGTGCGCCTCGCCGAGCTACGCGGCAAGGTCGTGCTCGTCTTCTTCTGGGCGACCTGGTGACCGGACTGCCGGGAGGAGTTGCCTTCCGTCAACAGGCTCTATCAGGACCTCAAGCAGGAGGGGCTCGAGGTCCTGCTGGTCAGCTTCAGGGAAAGTGCGGCGCTCGTGAAGCGCACGGCGGCCGAGCGCGGCTATGTCGCACCCGTGCTCCTCGACGAGTCCGGCGAGGTCACGGGGAAGCTTTACGGGGTCTGGGGACCGCCGACCGCCTATTTCGTCGACCGTCAGGGACAGCTGCTCGGACGTCTGGTGGGCCCGCACGACTGGTCCGCACCGGCGGCCCGGAAGCTCGTCGAGGCGCTGCTGGCGGCGCCCCCGGCGAAGCGCTGACGCCGCGCGCCCCCGTCAGTCGCCGATCTCGATCATCGACGAGACCGCGACGGCGCCGTCGGGCGTGGCGCGCGTGAACGCGACGGGCTCCTCCCACACCGCCGGGACGCCGTCGCGCGCCTGCACGCGCACCGAGACGAGCGGCCCGGCCGCAGCGACGGGGAAGTCGCGGCGGAAGTGGGCGCCGCGGCTCTCCCGCCGCGCCAGGGCGGAGCGCGTGATGAGCCGGGCCGCCATCGCCTGATTCTCCAGATTCAACCAGTCCTGCCATGCGAGGTTGAGCGCTGGGCCCCCCGGGACGCCCACGCCCTCGAGCCGCTCGGCGACGCTGTCGATCGCGTCGAGCGCCGCCGCGAGCCCACGGGCGTCTCGCACGAGCCCGACCTCTTCCCACATCACGTCACGCAGCTCTCGCTGGAGGGCGTAGAGGTCGCGCGTCGCGGGCCGCTCGAGGGGCGCCGTCACCCGCCGCGCGAGGTCCTCCAGCGCCACACCAGCGACTCGCGGCAGCGGCCCTCCGGCGACGGACTCGGCCATCACGTCGCCGGCGATGCCCCCGAACACGGTGGACTCCGCCACGCCGTTACCGCCGAGGCGGTTAGCTCCGTGGACGCCGCCCGTGTCCTCGCCGGCGGCGAAGAGCCCCTCGATCGCGGTGCGGCACGCGGTGTCGATCACGACGCCCCCCATCATGAAGTGGGTCGTCGGGCCCACCTCGACGGGCCCGCGCGCGAGGTCGCGACCGAAGTCGCGGCAGCGCTTGACCATCCCGCGGAAGTTCGTCTCGACCACCTCGGCGCCGAGATGGGAGACGTCGATCCAGACGGCGCCGTTCGGCGTGCCCCGACCCTCTGCGACCTCGAGGAACGCGGCGCGCGCTACGAGGTCGCGCGTCGAGCGCTCCATCCGCCTGGGGTCGTAGCGCTCCATGAAGCGCTCGCCGCGTCCGTTGCGGAGGTGGCCGCCCGCGCCCCGGAGCCCCTCCTCGAGCAGCGCGCCGGTCATCAGCGAGCCCGGGATCACGAGCCCCGTCGGATGGAACTGCACCATCTCCATGTCGCGCAGGGGGAGACCCGCGCGGTAGGCGAGCGCGACGCCGTCGGCGGCCTTGTCCGCCGAGCACGCGATCACCCGGTACATCGTGGGCCCGCCGCCCATCGCCAGGAGCGTGGCCGGCGCCCGGACGGCGACGAAGCGCCCCGTGCGCAGGTCGAGGACCAGCGCGCCCGCCGCGCGCCCGGCGGCGTCGCGCAAGAGCTCGACCGCGCGGCACTCCTCGAACACCGTGACGTTCGGCCGCGCGAGGGTCTGCTCGGTCAGGCGGTTCATGATCTCGATCCCGGTGAGGTCGCCCTTGTGGATCGTCCGGTCGTGGCTCTGGCCGGCGAAGGGCTTCTGGTGGATCCGGCCCTCGCGCGTCCGGTCGAAGAGGCAGCCGTAGCGCCACTCGAGCTCGAGCGCGCGGCGGGGCGCCTCGGTGACGAGCGTCCAGACGAGCTCCTGGTCGTTGATGAAGCCGCCGCCCGCGAGCGTGTCCACGAGGTGCGCCTCGAGCGAGTCGGGCTCGGTGAGGACCGCGTTGTAGCCGCCCTGCACCATGCGCGTGCAGCCGGCGCGCCCGAGGAGGCCCTTGACGACGACCGTGACGCGGAGCTTCGGCGACGCGTCCGCGGCGTGGAGCGCGGCGCAGAGGCCCGCGCCGCCCGCGCCGAGGATCAGGACGTCGGCCTCGGCGGCGTCGATCACCCGGCGAGCAGCGCCATGATCAGAGCCCGGCCTACGGGAAGGAGGTCCGGGAGCCGCTCCTGCGCCGCGCCGGCGGCCACCAGCGGGCCGGCGGCGAGAGGAACCAGCGAAAGCGAAAGGGCCACGATGCGTGTCATCGCGGCCCCTATCTTATCGCGGTTCGAGCGCGGGCTTTCGAGCGCCGGCTTTGCGTGCGCAAGCGGACCGAGGCCAAGACCGGGGCGTCGGGGGGAGCGGCGCCGCTCCCCCGACGCTGATCAGTGCGAGCGCGCGTCGTCGAAGCCGTGCGACGACTTGATGCGTTCCTCCGTGCCCGGAATGTACCGCTTCTCGAGCTCCTGGAAGTGCGCGACGCGGGCCATCACGTGGTGGCTCTCCGTCGGATGGCCGACCTTCGTCTTCTCGAGCCGCCACTGCGCCTGCTCCTGGTCGCGCACCAGCTCCTCCATCGCGTTCCACATCGCGTACGTCGCCGCGTGAGCGGCGAAGAGGGTGATGAAGATGAACCGGTAGCCGAGCTCGCCGAGCTCCTTGAACGTGAACGGGTTCGGGTCCGCGTGCCAGCGGAACGACGAGGAGTAGTTGAATGCGAGCGGCAGATCCGGGTGCGTCTCCCGCATCGCGCGGGCGAAGGCGACCGCGGGCTCGCGCGAGGCGTTCGACAGCTCGCACCAGACCAGGTCCACGCCGGCGTCGGCGTAGGCCCGACCCCGCCGGATCGCTGCCTCCAGGCTCCCGCCCACGGCGCCGTACGCATCCGTCCGCGCGATGATGACGAAGTCCGGGTCGAGACGGTTCCGCGTGTCCACGGCGGCGCGATACTTGCCGAGCGCCTCGTCCAGGTCCACGACGGTCTTGCCGGCGATGTGGCCGCAGCGCTTCGGAAACCTCTGGTCCTCGAGGTGGATGCCGGCGACGCCCGTCTTGACATACTCCTGCACCGTCCGGATCGTGGAGAGGGCATTGCCGTAGCCGTCGTCAGCGTCGGCGATGATCGGGATCGAGACGGCACTCGCGACCATGGAGGCGATCCGCGTGACCTCGGTCTGGGTGAGGAAGCCCATGTCGGGCCAGCCCTGGGCCAGGGCCATCGAGTAGCCGCTCAGATAGACGCTCTTCATGCCGACGCGCTCGGCGAGCTGGGCCCCGAGCGGGTCGTAGACGCCGCCGGTGAAGAGGTACGGCTCGGCCTGCAAGAGCTGGCGGAACGCGCGTCCCGTGTTCTCCACGATCGGTCTCCTCCTCAGGCGGCGCGACGCGGCGCGACAGAGGTCGCGCACCAGCGGCAGTAGGTCATCGTGTCCACCTCGATCGAGCAGCTCCGGCAGCCCACGGTGCCGCACTCCTGGCAGCCCGTCCGCCGCGCCGGCGCCTCCAGCGTCATCCCGCACTCGCACGTGGCGTTCATCGCGTCTCCTCCCCCCGTCGCCCCCGTCTTCCGTGTCCGGGGCGACCGCGTCGCGTGGTCTCACTCTCGGGCCGCGCGCGAGACAAAGCAACGTTATTGTTTTTATAGACGCGATAAAATATATTGATCAAGAGAATTTATGGAAATCCCGCAGGTCGAGGCGTTCCTCGCGGTCGGCACCTTCGGCGGCTTCCGCCGCGCGGCGGACGCGCTCCGCATCACCCAGCCAGCGGTGAGCGCGCGGATCCGGGCGCTCGAGGATTCCCTGGACGTGCGGCTCTTCGAGCGCGGCAAGCACGGCCTCGCCCTCTCCGCCGCGGGCCGCGCCCTCCGGCCCCATGCCGAGCAGCTCCTCCGCGCCGTCGCCCTGGCCCGCCAGGCGGTCCACGACCTCCGGCCGGCGTCGGGCGGCGCGCTCCAGATCGCCGCGGTGCTCTCGATCTGCACGTACCTCCTGCCCGACGTGCTCAAGCGTTTCCAGGCCGCGTACCCCAGGGTGCTCATCACGGTCCGGTCGGGCCACTCCAAGGAGGTCCTCGAGATGGTGCTGCGCGCCGAAGCGGAGATCGGGCTCGCGCGCTCCCTCCACCACCCCGAGGTCGAGACGGTCTCCCTCCGGGACGACCCGCTCATCCTGGTGGCACGCCCGGCCGCCTGGCCGGGACGAGAGCGGCGGGCGCGCCTCGAGGAGGTGGCGGATCGACCGCTCGTCTTCTTCGACCGGGGCTCGAGCGACTGGACGCTCACGCACGGCCTTTTCCGCCGGGCCGGGCTCGTCCCCAACGTGGCGCTGGAGGTCGAGACGATCGAGACCGCGAAGAGGATGGTCGAGCGCGGCGTGGGCTTCGCGTTCCTCCCCCACCTCGCCGTCGGGCGGGAGCTCCGCCGGCGCACCCTCGCCGCGATCGAGATCGTGGACGCCGAGCCCATCAGCCGGAGTCTCGACGTGATCCACCCGCGCGCGCGGCCGCTCTCCGGCGAGGCGCGGGCGCTCTTGGGCGTGCTGCGGTCGGCGCTCGCGCAGGCCGGAGGACGGGTGAGCGTCAGACGACGCGCACGCGCGGGCGCGGGTCGAGCCTGATGCGCCCGAGGCGACGGAGGTGGTCGGCGACGACGTCCCACGCCGGCGGCCCGTCGGCCTCCGTCGCGACGCTCGCCCAGCCCGCCGTCTTGTAACGCCGCGCGGGCTCGAGCGGCCGGGCGCCGACACGGATGTCGCTGATCCGCCGCCCGAGCGCCTGGGCGGGGTCGATCGCGTACGTGAGCCCCCCGAGACGGACCATGTCTCCACCCTGGCGATAGTAGGGATCGGGGTGGAAGAGGTTGTCCGCGACGTCCTCCATGATCGCGTGGATCTCGCGCCCCGTCAGCTCCCGCACCCAGGTGTTCGCGTACGTGAGCGCCGTGTGGGCGTAGACGTCCGCGAGCGTGATCTCCTGCCCCGGCAAGATCGTGACCCCCCAGCGGAACCCCGGCGAAACGGCGACCTGGGCGTCGAAGCGCTTGAGGAGCGCGTCGAGGATCAGCTCGTCGAAGGTGCCGTTGAAGTTGCCGCGCCGGTAGAGGAGCGACTCCGAGACGGCCAGGCGCTCGCCGAGCTTCGCCTCCCACGGGCTCGCGAGCTCGCGCAGGAGGCGCGCCATCTCCGCGTCCTCGGGGACGTGCCGCGCGAGGACGGGGATGAGTCGGTACCGATGGGCGGCGATCCGCCCGCGGCGGACGTCGAGGTCGAGGCGGCTCAGGAACTTCCCGTGAGAGCCCGAGTTCACGACGAGCGTCCGGCCGACGACGATCGGCTGGGGCAGCGCGTCGTGCGTGTGGCCGCCCAGGATCACGTCGAGGCCGCGGACGCGCGCGGCGAGCTTCCGATCCACGCTGATCCCGTTGTGGGAGAGGAGCACGACCAGGTCGGCCTTTCGGTCGTCGCGCAGCTCGTTCACGAGCGCCTGCACGCCGTCCTCCCGGATCCCGAAGGTGAGATCGGGAACGAACCGCCGCGGATGCGCGACCGGCGTGTACGGGAACGCCTGGCCGATGACCCCCACGCTCACGCCGCCCACCTCGCGGATGGTGGAGGGCCGGAACACGCGGTCGCCCCAGCCGTCCCTGACGTTGTGGGCGACGAAGTCGCCCGCGAAGAGCCCCCGTCGCTCGCGGTCGCCGACGAGGTCCCGGACGCGGTCGATGCCGTACACGAACTCCCAGTGCGCCGTCAGGACGTCCACGCCGAGCTGGTTGGAGACGCGCACCATGTCCTCCCCGCGGCTCCAGAGGGCGGGCGCCGAGCCCTGCAGCGTGTCGCCGCCGTCGAGGAGGAGCGTGCGGCCGGGCCGCGCGGCGCGGACGCGCTTGACGAGCGTCGCCAGGTGGGCGTAGCCGCCCATCCGGCCGTAGCGCGCGGCGAGCGCCGGGAAGTCCAGGTAGGTGTACGCGTACGCCTCGGCCGTGCCGGGGGCCAGGTGGTAGGCGCGCAGGAGCTCCGCGCCCGTGAGGAACGGCGGCCTGCCGCGCTCGTCGCCGACGCCGATCAGCGTGTCGGGCTCCCGGTAGAACACGGGGCGGGTCGTCGCGTGGGTGTCGGTCAGGTGCAGCAGCGTGACGTTGCCGAGGGGCTCGAATTCGAGGAGGCGCTCGGGCCCGTCGGCGGCGTCGAGCCGACGCGGGTCGATCCCCGCCGCGGCGGCGATCGCGAGGAGCCTGACGAGATCCCGCCGGCTGACGTCGCCGGTCATTGTAGCGGGGGCCGCGAGACCGGTACACACCGTGGGTGGCGTGCCGTGGGCACGGCGTGGCTCCGTCCGGCCAACGCCCGTTGCGTCAATGGCGGATGCCGGGGACGCGCAGGGGCTTGCCCGCGTCGAACGTCGTGAGGTAGAGCTCGAGCTCCGCGTATTCGACGGAATCCGCGGCGAGCATGTTCGTGCCGAGTGGCGTCATGCACCACTGGAAGCGCTTGCGGAGATCCCACACCTCGCCCTGGCTCGTGCGCCACGTCGGGAAGTGACGCGTGAGCCCGTCGGCGACGTCGGCGAGCAGCCGGCCGCCGAGGAACTTGTTCGCCCCACGGTCGGGCGCGTGGCAGTCGGCGCACGAATGGTTGCGCTCGCCGACCTTCCGATTGAACGTCGCCTGCCCGCGCGCGATCGCGGCCCGCGCCTCGGGGCTCGAGGTGTCGATCGCGACGGGCAGGCCGTTCCCGGCCATCTTGACCAGCATCGTCATCGTCAAGTTGTCCTCCGACTCGGCCGGGTACGGCCGTCCCGTGGTCTCCTGGCCGTGCGCCTCGAGGAAGTCCTCGAGGCTCATCACCTGCCCGTACACCCTGACGTGCCTCGGGTAGCGCGTGGCGACGGATCGCATCGCCTGCGCGGGGCCACCGGCGTGGCAATCGGCGCACGCGCGCCCCGCCGGCCCCTTCTCCCCCCACCGCCCCTGGGCGTCCTCGGCGAGGAGGATGGCCGGGTTGTTCGTCGGATCGAGGTTGTCGCCGAAGCCGATCGGCTTCTTCCGCGTGAACGGATTCCGGTCGGGGTCCGTCTCCGGCGGCAGCGGCCCCGTGAGCGTCTGGAGGTAGGCGACCAGATGGGTGATTTCCTCGGGCGTGAAGACGCCGTTCCGACCCCAGGGCGGCATCACCGTGTGAGGGAACACCACACGGGGATCCCAGAGAAGCTGGTAGAGGTACGGGCCTGGCAGGCGGCGGTCGCCGATCGTCGAGAGGTCGGGCCCGACACTGCCCGCGGGCCACACGTCGTCACCGGGCACGAGGTGGCAGCCGGCGCACGGGCCCTTCGCGCGGTCGAGGAAGAGCGCGCGTCCCCTCGCCGGGTCGCCCGTCGATCCCGCCGGCGCCGGCGCGCGCTCGACGGCGGGCTCGGGCCGCGCGTCGTCGTAGGCGTAGGTGCGGAAGGCGCCGAAGTCGCGCGTCGTCCACCCCTTGTAGCGGATCGCCGCGCGGCGGCCATCGGGGAGAACGCGGAAGTCGCCGCGGGCCTCGGGGATCGCCCGCGACGCCCAGGTCGGCCTCCTGGCGTGGTCGGTCGCCTCCCGCGCCGTGGCCCCGCAGCCGAGCGTGAGGGCGCCGAGCACGAGGGCGTGCAGCACAGAGCGTCGCCGCACGGAACGCATCGGCGCCCCGCTCAGGCGAACGTGATGTCGACCGCGCCCTCGTACCTGCCGCCGGTCGTGTCGAGGAACTCGACCTTCAGCGGGCCGGGATCCGTCGCCCGGAAGGCGAAGGAGAAGAAGGGGTTCTCGCTCACGCTCTGGGTGGTGTCGAACGTGACGATCGTCTTGCCGAGGTACGTCACGACCACCTTGTGGATGTAGTTGTACGTCTTCGGGATGATCTTGCCCTGCGCGTCGCGCTCGATCCGCTCCATCGGGTGGATCACGAGCGTGCGGACCTGCACGACGTCGCCGGGCTTGATGCTCGACGGGACCCTGATCCGGACCTTGCCGATCTCCGACACGCGCCCTAGCCCCCGCACCCGCCGACAGTGACCTTGACCTCGCGCGTGCTCCGCCAGAGCGTGCCGTCGCTCTGCTCGACGATGGCGTGGACTGGGCCCGTCTCGCCGAGGCGGATGTTCGCGCCCACGAACGCCTGGCCCGCGGCCGGCGTGAGCGTGACCCGCGTCACGACGGGAATCCGGTTCTTGTCCGCGACGATGTAGATGTGCTTGACGTAGCTCGTCGGCGTCATCGGCGAGTCCACGCGCACCGACACGGGGACGACCGCGCCGTTCTCGGCGATGAGCGGGATGTCGAGCTTGATCAGGCTCTCACCGTCCCGGATCGGCCGGCCCGCGAACACGCGCTTCATCGCGACGTCGACGCTCTCGTTGAGCCCGAGCGGCTGGGCGCGGGCGGGCCGCGGCGCGGCGAGCACGCCGCTCGCCGCGGCGACGCCGAGCGCACCGAGTGTCCCGAGCATCCGCCGTCGCGTGAGCGTGGAGGATCCGCGCATCGCGGTCTCACTGTACACCCGTTTCAGCCGTCCGGACGGAGCCAGGCCGCGCCTCCCTCGGGCCACCCACGGTCGGCGCCGGGCTCGCGGCCCCCGCTACAAGAGGTAGGCGGAGGGGTCCGGCTTCAGCGCCCGGGGGAGCCAGAGCGGGCGGCGGAGGTTGCCCGGCCCGGGCGCGGGGCGCGCGAGCCGGAGCCACTCGCGGTAGACCTCGAAGGACCGATTGGTGTCCACGACGACGTCGCCGTAGCGATCGTCGGGGCCCGGCCTCGCGACGGTCACCTTCTGGTGCCAGCAGTGCTGGCCGCTCACGGGATCGGGCTGGACCGGGAAGGTCAGGTTCTGGTGGACGCCCGCGTCCTGCCACCAGACCCGGGCGGAGTCGGGGTCGTCGCTCACGAACGGTCGCACGCCCTCGAGCTGGCGCATCCGCCACTTCCCGCGCTCGACCTGCTGGAGCTCGACGAGCGCGCTGGACCAGCGCTCGCCTCCCGCGTCTGGATGAAGCCGCCAGCGCCCCAGGTGGTGCGAGCACGCGATCACGCCGGGGCGGATCGCCTCCGTCACCCAGGCGCGATCGACGAAATGACCGATGGCCGTCGTGACCCTGAGGAGATCGCCCGTCGTGACGCCGAGCCGCGCCGCATCCTCCGGATGGAGCCACAGCGGGTTCGTGTGCGAGATCTCGTACAGCCATTTCGAATTGCCCGAGCGCGTGTGGATGAGCGTCGGGAGCCGGAAGGTCGGCAGGAGCACCATCTCGCCCCGCGCGCGATCGATCTCCGACCAATGCACGTGGCTCCGGATGTAGCTCGGCACGGCCTCCGCGGGCCACTTCCACTCCTTGAGCGTCCGCGAGAAGAACTCGAGCTTCCGGGACGGCGTCGGAAAGCCGAGCCGTGCCACGCCGTCCACCTCGAGGCCGACCGCCTGGCCGTCCCTGACGACCACGTGCGTGGCCGGATCCACGCGGGCGCCGTCGAGCTCGCCCGCCGAGAGCGGCTGCTCGTGGGTCCGGTAGACCTGATCCTCGACGAGGAACGCGCCGTACTTCCGCATGTAGGCGAGCGGCGTGAGCCCCTCCCGCGCCGCCGCGTCGGGGAGGCCGGGGACGCTCCGCTCGAAGATCCAGCGGTAGACCTCCTCGGCCCGGAGCTTCTGGCCCGGACGATAGGGCGACTCGAAGTACTTCCGCACACCGAGGCTCCCGTCGGGGTCGATCCGCCACGAGAGCTCGATCCAGAACTCGTCCTCCTCCCACACCTGTCCGAGTCCCACCGCCTCGTGAGCCTGCCAGGTGAAGTCGAACGTCCGGCCCTGCCGCTCGAGCATCACGCGCAGCACGGGCTGGCGGAAACCGATCCAGCGGGCCGCGTGGGTCTCCTGCGACATGAGGTCGTGGCGCTCCGAGGCGTGCCCCATCGGCAGGACGAAATCGGCGAACCACGCCGTTTCGCTCCATATCGGTGTCAGACACGCGTGCCTCTCGACCTTCGCCTCATCGGTCAACATCTCGATCCACGACATGCCATCCGGATTGGTCCACACCGGGTTGTAGACGCGCGTGAAGTACATCGCGAGCTTGCCGCGCCCCTCCTTCAGGAAGTGCGGCAGGAGGTAGCTCATCTCGAAGAACGCGAGGGGGTACTCGCGCGGCATCAGGAGCTCGCTCCACACCCGGGCGGGTGGCGGCATGAGCGGCGGCTCGGGCACGGCCTTGTGCCAGGCGCTGGGCGCGGTGCCGCCGGGCGTGGCGACCGCCCCCATGAGCACCACGATCAGCTCGAGCGCTCGCGCCACCTGCCAGCCGCCGAGGTTGCCGGCCGCGGCGTTGCGCCACACGTGGGTCGCCAGCGCCGGGCCCGCGCGACCGATCGCGCGCGCGACCTCGACGATCGCCGCGGCCGGGACCCCGCTCTCGTTCTCGGCGAACTCGGGCGTGTAGCGCGCGTAGAGGTCGCCGAGGGCCCGCTCGAAGGTCTCGAAGTCCACGGACAGGCCCCGCCGCTCCTCGCGCAGATACTCCTCCCAGTTCACCCAGCGGCGCACGAAGTCCCGGTCGTAGAGCCGCTCGCGGACGAGGACGCTCGCCATCGCGAGCAGCAGCGCCGCCTCGGAGCCGGGCCAGGGCGCGAGCCACCAGTCGGCCATCGACGCGGTGTTCGACAACCGCGAGTCGATGACGCAGACCTTCGCGCCACGCTCCTTGGCCTCGATGATCCGCTGGGCGTGCGGGTTGAAGTAGTGGCCCGCCTCGAGGTGCGAGGAGAGGAGCAGGATGAAGCGGGCGTTCGCGTGATCGGGCGAGGGCCGATCCATGCCGTGCCAGAAGGCGTAGCCCGCGCGGGCGCTCGAGGAGCACACGTTGGTGTGGCTGTTGTGGCCGTCGATCCCCCAGGCGTGGAGGACGCGCTGGAGATAGACGAGCTCGTGGCCCGGGCGGCCGAGGTGGTACATGATCTCCGTCTGCCGGCCCTCGACGAGCGCCTTCCGGATCCGGCCGCCCAGGTCGTCGAGCACCTCGTCCCAGCTCACGCGCTCCCACCGCCCGCCGCCGCGGGGCCCGACCCGGCGCAGGGGGTAGCGGATCCGCTCCGGATCGTTGATCTGGTTGAGCGTCGCCGGCCCCTTGGCGCAGTTGCGTCCGCGGCTCCCCGGATGCGCCGGGTTACCCTCGAACTTCTGGATCGCGAGCGTCCGTGTGTCGACGTACGCAAGGAGCCCGCACGCCGCCTCGCAGTTGAAGCAGATCGTGGGGACCAGGGCGTAGCGGCGCGTGACCTTCCGCGGCCACGCGGCGGGGTCGTACTCTTCCCAGTCGTCCCAGCGCTCGACGGGAGGATAGCTCCGGAGACCGCCAGCGGGCGGAGCGAGCTCGCGGGCCACGGGATGCAAGGGCTCGGGGGCGCGGGGATCCCGCTCCCTCACGACAGGGGCACCGACTGCCCGGCCTTGATCCACAGGTCCTCGTAGATCCAGAGACCGATGAGGGCGAGCGCCCCGCCCAGCACCGCCGAGTACGGGTTGGGCCAGATGAGGACGACCGGGAGCGCCGTACCGGCCGCGATGACGCCGCCCCAGAAGGGCGTCTTCCACGCGCCGCGCGTGATGAGCGCTGCGGCGCGGGCCGCGTCGCGGTTCGCGTGGGGCACGAGGAGCTCGGCTAAGACCACGAGCCCGTGGCCGAGGAGCGCCGCCGCCATCACCACGCTGAGCATCCACAGGCCCCCGAGATCGACGCCGCTGACGAAGCCGACGATGAGGAGCGAGGCGCTCCCCGCAACCACCGCGGCGAGGAGGAGCTGCGGCAGGAGCAGCGCGCTCTGCCAGAAGTCGCGCCCCTCCGTCTGCCCGAAGAGGAAGGCGCTGTAGCCCGCCGACGCCCCGGCGAGGACGAGGGCCGGGAGCGCCAGGAAGCGGACGATCTCGCCGCGGCCCAGGAGCGCGCTCCCGAGCCACAGGAGGGCGACGCCGCCGTAGGCGACGAGAATCCACGCGCCCCAGACCAGCCAGGATCGGTGGTTCGACCTGACGAGGATGTAGTGGAAGCGCTCGGGGCGCTTGAGGTCGAGCACGAGGAAGGCCGTCGTCGCGAGAAGGAAGAGGAGCGCCAGGGCCGGCGCGGTGACGCCGAGCAGCGTGACCGACGGCAGGCCACCGCCGAGTACCGCGACCGCCGCGATCAGGAGCGGGCCGGCGGCGATCGATTTCGTGAAGAGATACGCCGCGACCCTCCGCCCCCACGGCCGCGGCGCGTGCGGCACGTCGTAGACGGGACGGGAGAGCGCGCCGTCCCCCGTGTCGGCCTGGACCGCGGCGACCATCCGCACGAGGTCGAGCTCCCCTTGGGGGCGCTCCGCCCAGAGGTAGCGCTCCGTCGTCGACTGGAGCTCGGGCGTGAGGGTCGAGGCGTCGGCGCCGAGGTAGAAGACCTTGGGCCGCGTGCCCTGGTCGGCCTTGCGCACCTGCACGGGGGCGCCCGCGACGAGCCGGGCGATCCGCGACTCGGGATCGTCGAGGTCGCCGGCGACGATCGCCTGCTCGGGGCAGACGATCACGCACGCGGGCTCGAGCCCCACCTCGACGCGATGGGCGCAGTAGTGGCACTTCGCGGCGGTCCGCGTGTTCGGATCGATGTAGAGCGCGTCGTAGGGACACGCCTGCATGCACGCCTTGCAGCCGATGCAGCGATCGCCGTCCAGGTCGACGATGCCGTCGGGTCGGCGATAGAGCGCGACCGTCGGGCAGATCGTCACGCACGGTGCCGCGTCGCAGTGGTTGCAGCGGAGCACCGCGAAGTAGCGCCGCGTGTGCGGGAAGGTCCCCCGCTCGACGTACTTGACCCAGGTGCGGAACGCGCCGAGCGGCACCTGGTTCTCCTCTTTGCACGCGACGGTGCACGCGTGACAGCCGATGCAGCGGCGCTGGTCGATCACGAAGCCGTAGCGCAGACGGGCTCCTAGCGCAGGCTCGAATAGTACGCCGCGAGGTCGGCGATCTGGTCGTCCGGGATCGACTTCATCAGTTCCTTGAGGGCCTTGAGCGTCGCGTCACCCGGGTTCCGCCGGTCCGCCTTGAACAGGAGCATCTGGTTTGCGAGATATCCGGGGGGCTGCCCGCGCAGGTCGGGAATCCCCTTCGCGGGATCGCCCTTCCCGGACTCCACGTGGCAGACGACACACTGCTGGGACGCGACGCGGCCCCGCTCGACGACGCCGGCGTCGACCCTGACCGCCGTGGGCTGGCGCGGCTGGCTCGCGAAGTAGGAGGCGAGGTCGTCGACGCCGGCCTCGAGCACGTACTTCGCGTAGGGCTCCATCTCGGGTGACGGCCGCCGGCCCGCGGCGTAGTCCTCGATCGCCTTCTTGAAATACCAGGGCGCGATCCCCGCGATGATCGGCATCATGTTGGACGGGCTCTGGCCGCCCAGGCCGTGACAGGCGCTGCAGGCGAGCGCCTTGGCGGCGCCGGGCGCGTCGAGCGGTCCCGCCGCGGCGGGTCCGCTCGCGAGCACGACGCTGAGGCTCAGCGAGCCTCCGATGAGGCGGAAGATCGTTCGCATCGGGCGCTCCCTCCTCCCGGTCGGAGGGGGCCTCGAGGGCCCCTCCGAGGCTGACTCCGACCCTCGCCTACGCGAGCATGTCCTGCCAGACGCTGGTCGCCCAGCCGACTGCGTTCTGAGCCCACTGGGCCGACTGGCCGGGCGTGAGCTTCTGCTCGATCTGGACGACCTTGCCGCCCTCGATCTTGTACGCGTTGACGACCGCGATCGCCTCGTGGTCGTTGACCCAGCTGTAGCAGGTGTTGCCCGGCGCCATCGCCGGCGGTTCCTTGCCGTTCAGCAGATGGACGACCGCGACGGCGCAGATCTTGCCCATGGCGTTGGCGATGTTGCCGGACTTGGGCACCGGCAGCCCGATGGTCGAGTCGCCGACGACGTGGACGTTCTTGTGCTTCACCGACTCGTAGGTCAGGTGGTTGACCTCGCACCAGCGCTTGTCCGCACCGACCAGGTCCGCCTGGACCGCGATGGTCCCGGCGCGCTGGGGCGGGATCAGATTGATGACGTCGTACTTCACCCGGTCGCCGAATTCGGTGGTCACCTCGCGCGTGGAGGGATCCACCTTCACGACCTTGTTCGAGGCGCGGTACTCGAGGTTCGGATAGTCCTTCCACGCGGCGCGGAAGAGGGCGGCCTTCGAGACGACGTTCGCGTTCGCGTCGAGCACGACGAGCTTCGACCTGGGCTTCTTCGTCTTCAAGGACCACGCCACCTGACACGCGCGCTCGTACGGGCCGGGCGGGCAGCGGTAGGCGACGGGCGGCACCGTCAGCACGAAGACGCCGCCGTCCGGCATCGCCGCGAGCTGCCGGGCGAGCTCGACCGTCTGGGGACCGGCCTTCCACGCGTGGAGCACGCGGTCCTGGGCCGCGGCGAGCCCGTCGACCTGTTCCCACTGGAACTCGACGCCCGGCGAGACGATGAGCCGGTCGTACTCGAGGTAGCCCTCGCCGACCCGGACGCGCCGCACGTCGGGCTCGATCGCGCTCGCCGCTTCGTGGTAGACCCTGACGCCGTGACTCCGGAGACCGCCGTAGCCGAAGGTGAGGCCGTCGATCGAACGGACCCCGGAGAGGACGAGGTTCGAGAAGGGGCACGACACGAACTGTCGGTTGGGCTCGAGCAGGACGACCTCGATCGAGGCGTCGGCCAGCCTCAGGTACTTCGCGGCCGTCGCGCCGCCCCAGCCGCCGCCGATCACGACGACGCGGCGGCCCGCTTTGGGCGCAAAGTCGCCCTTGATCGCCGGCCCGCATCCCGCGGCGAGCAGGGCGAGCCCGGCGCCGGACGCCGACGTCCTGAGGAATTCCCTGCGCGTCAATCGCGCCATGACACCCCTCCACCTCGCTCGGATGTTCTCCGCCGCGCGGCTCACATCGCGCTGAATCGTCGATTCGAGAGACGACACCGACTGGCCCTGCGCCATGAGTCGCCATCGAGCGTTTTCAAACGCTTGCAATCTACCTCAAGAGAGGTCGGAAGACCATGCCGACCCATGGCGACCGATGGTTTGGTCAAAACACGGTCAAAGGGAGACGCCGGGTCGAGCACGGGCTTCTTCGCGATCGCGCTCGCTGGCGATGTCTCGTCAACTCGCGATCGGATCACGCTCGGGGTGCGGAAGCGCAGAGAATTGCGCGTTCTGAGCGCGCGGCTAACCTCGTGCGGGACAAGGCGATCCTCGAGCGCATTGACCGACCTTTGCCCAGACTGGGGAGCGTCAGGACGCGCAGGAGCACCCCTGAGACGTGCGAGCGCTCAAGGGGTACTCGAAGACGTCGGACGCTCCCCTCGCGTCTCTGGGCGCGCTTTCCCGCTCGCAGGGAGCGTCGGAGAGTGATAGCACGCCCCAGAATGCCGTACGATCAAACGAGGGAGGACACACATGGCTGAGACGCAGACGACCACCGTGTCGATCGAAGACGTGATCTCGCTCGTCGTTCCGCCAGCAGCGGGCGGGTATCTCAAGCTCGTTTGCGACGAGAGCGAGCGATACTTCCAGCCACTCGGGGGGCGCTGGGGCGGGCTCCCAGGCCAGCGCGATGGCGTCGACAACTTCGTCGCCGCGCATCCGAGCGACGCGTACTTCAGCCCGTGCTCGTGGGCACGACCCGTCACGCCGTCGCCGATGATGTCGTGCTCCGTCCTCTGGTGCTCGAAGACGCTCGGGCTCGCGGGCCAGCGGCAGAGCGAGCCCAGATCGCGACTGCTCGACGGCGAGGCAGAGCGGGCCATCGAGAGCTTCACGCGCTCGCCCTCGCACGGATGGCCCCCAACCGTCATCATCGACGAAGGCGCTCGGGTGAGCGCCGTGTGGAAGCTGGAGCACGCGATCACTGAAGGCCACCTGCGTGCTGCGGTGCAGGCCCTCGCCGTCGCGTACGGCGGCGACCGAGCGCAGGCCGACCCGAGCGAGGCGCTGCTCGCAATTCCAGGCTCTCGCGTGACGACCGTCTACCCGTCTGTCATAGTGCGCATCGTCGCCTTCGAGCCGCCGCGCGCGTACCCGATCAATCTCGACAAACTCATCTCGTAAAAGGGAGGACGTTCATGAACACGAAGCGACGCGAACTCGGGATGACCCCTCTCGACGACCAGGATGGCGACGACAGCGCGGACGCCCTTGAGCCCATCGAGGGCGGCGAAGAGGAGGGCGAAGCCGCGATGCAGCACGCGTGCGCGGCGTGCGGCGAGACGAACACGATCCTGCCTCCTCGCGGTCACAAGTTCGTGAGAAAGAGCCAGGTCGAGCGCGAATTCGATCGGCTCGACGAGGCGTTCCGCTCCGACATCGCAATCGCGTTTCGCGAAAGCTACGCCGCGAAGCTGAGGCGGCGCTCGTGCCCGCTGCCGACGTGAACACGAGAACTTGATGAACTCGGACGACGACGTTGTCCCCGTCGAAGGGCAAGTGCTCCGACATCGCGACGTCCCCGGCGGTCGCGCGCTCCTCGTCCGTTGCCTCGCCTGCGATCGGGTCCACGAGCTAGCGCCACCGCCAGGCTGGCGCGTGATCAAGCTCAGCCGCCGCGAGCGACGCCGACAGATACTCCGCGAGAGGGAGAGCGAGGCCGCGCAGGAATTCTGGTGGCGCTACAGGGCCGCGCTCGCCGTGCGCCGTCGCCGTTAGTGCGCGATGCTCGCCTGATCGCGCTGCACGAAGCCGGGCACGCCGTCGCCGCGCACGCGCTCGGCCTCGTTGTCACACGGGTGACGATCGAGCCCACGTACGACACGTTCTATCAGAAGTGGCGCTTGGGCGTGACGGAGATCGAGGTGATCGGCGACCTCACGCGTGACTTCTCGTTCGCGATGCGCGACCGACTCCACCGCGAGGCCATCTTCTCCCTGGCAGGCCCCGCCGCCGAGCGCCGCGCCTTCGGTCAAGTCGCCCTCGACGCGGACGACACGGACGAAGAGGTCGCACGGTGGCTCCTCTCGCGCGATACGCCGACGCGTGACCTTCCGGAGGTGCTCCGGGCTGCCAAGGAGAGTGCCGCGACGCTAGTGATCGAGCGCGAGTCGGCGATCGCTCGGCTCGCCGCCGTGCTGATGCTCCACCGCACCCTCACTGGAGCGCAACTCTGCAAGCGGCGCCGCGCCTACCTCTGAAGCACCTTCAGCTTATCGCCGAGAGTCGAAGAGAATGAGGTGAGGTTATTCACGAGACGCGCTTCGCTCGGAAGCAGAGCTAGTTGATTGATCACCCTGCGCGCCTCGCCGAGAAGTATTCTTTCGCGCCTCGCGACTTCTTCGTCGGAGAGGCTGCCGAGCACCGCAGTCTCGAACTCTGCTGGCTTGATGAGCAGAGTGACTCCGGCAGGAAGCGGACCATAACTGCCAGCCAGCCAGTTGCGTATCTCGGCCATGAGAGGAATCAGTTCGCTTTTCATGTGACGGAGCCGGGACCGGTAGGGCGCATCTAGATTGGCAGGTGATTGCGAGACCTGTCACCGGCCCGGCTCCATCATGTATCGTACCGGCGGTTTGTCACCGTACCAAAAGAATTTAAAAACCGGGCCGAGCGGTGATCTGCCCGGCCCGTCCGTCGAGCGGCGGCAGGCGGTACGCGCTTAGCCTCGCATGCTACGCGCGTCAGTCAATGTGCATGTTCCCACTCGCCATTGGGGGGCAGAAGAGAGCCGCGCACCCACCGATGTCGCCGTTTCCGGCAAAGCCAGAGAAGATTATTTGATCAGCCCGGCCATTGGACGAGTTGTCTACCGCGCAGATGAAACACACGCCTTCCAGTGTGGACCCGTCAGGTGTCGTGAGGAGGCACGGGTCGACCCCGGGCACACAGAGGGTGTGGTTTTGGGGGGATATCACCCCTGGACCCGAATACGCGAGGCTGATGTTCGTTTCCCTGTCAACTGCGTTAAACGTGCCCATGACTGTAACCGCAGAGCCACATCCCGTCAGCGGGCAGGATCCGCTAAAGCTGAAGCTGAAGCTCACACCCTTACCGCCAAAGCTTATGACCGGCGGAACACAGGTGAAGCAATCGGATGAACCACCTACGGTTCCAGACCCCTGCGCCGACACCGTTTGCGCACTCGCCCTTTCGGCGGAAAACGCGGACAGCGTAAGCATGAGCGCTACGATCAGACTCCGTTTCATGCCAGTCGGACTCCTTCTTGCTCGCTGTTGTTCGTGTCCCGACGAACGCAGCCAAGGAATCGTCGCCGCTACCGCCTCCCTTCGCGCTCGGTCAGGGTTTCCCCACGAGGGTTAGTCCTCTAATTGCGCGCCGAAAATGAGGAGAACCCTGTAAACACATGAGGGGAAATCCCTGACGATGCTGAGATGAACGTCGAGGCGATGTCCGGCGTGCGGCGAGGACAACCGGCTCGCGCCGCCCATGGGCAGCAGATTCGAGAGGAGGCCACGTCCGTCGTACGACGCCCTGATCCTCGCCGCGCGTTGCGCGTCGTGCAAACGCGCGTACGAAGTCGAGCCACTCGGCTGGCGTCTGAGGAAGCTCACTCCGCAGGAGCGCCGCCAGGAGCGCGAGGATCAACTCGGGCGTGAGTTCAGGGAGACGTACGAGCGGGCGCTCGCCCAACGGCGCGAGCCTACGTGATGGAACGCTGGCGCGAGGTGCTGCATACGAAGACGTACGTCATGGTGGCGTGGGATCACAGAAATGATCCCAGACCTCAGATCGTCGCGCTCTGCAAGCCGTTCGGCATCGACCCGCCGCTCGACAGACTGGACCCGGAATTCCCCGAGCGGCTGCTGCAGGCGCTCGCCCACAAGCACCAACTGTATCTCTACGACGTCCCCAGCCTTGAAGGCAGCGACGCGTACGGCTTTGTTTTGTCGCGGGAGCCGCTCGACGAGCGTGAGCTACAGCAGATCGAAGCGTGGCACTGGCAAGAACCATTCGGCGAGGTCTACCGTTCCGACCTGAGCAGATAGAGTCGTCGGGTTGCCCTCCACGGTCACGAGCGTGCCGGGTAACGCCGAATGAACTCGGATGGCCGCATAAGAAAAACGGGATATACGGCTTCCACCGCTGCTCTATATTTCAGGATTGTCTTGTCGTCGCAGGTCACGAAGACGGCACACCCGCTTCGGATCGCGAGCATCACGTGATGCGCGTCGACACGATCCAGGCCGATCTCCCGTAGTTGCCGGGAGGTCGGCTCGTCCTCCACTAACGGATTGGAGATGTACCCACGGTGACCCAGGTCGATGTCGTTGAATCCGTAGAGGCGGTGGTCGTCCACGAACGTTACCTTCGGCAAGAGCGCAAGAATCGCCTCGTGCGCCGCCTTGTAGTCCTTGGGCACTCGTGCCGCCTCGCGGTCATGGACTGCCGAGACAACCAGCGCGATCTCGCCACTATCCGCGCGGTCCTTGAGTTGCCGGATCGCCGCGTTCTCCAGCGGAGCTGCATCCCACCGACGCAACGTCGACACAACATCGTTATCCGCGTAGACCCTCAGTGTCATTCACTCGGCTGCCTTCCGCAGGGCAGCCCGCGCCGCGCCCTGCACCGCTTGCCGGGGCATCCGCTCCCAGGCGGTGCCGGTCGCACTCCTTGGCGAGTGCTCCATCCCCATCGTGTAGAAGGTCGCGCGCCTGCCCTGATCGTCGTATCGCGTGACTCTCGTCACCCCTCGTCCACCTTTCCCGCGACGACGCGGAGCTTCGTGTGGGAGTTGACCAGGGCAGCGGGCACAAGCCACCCACGGGACCGCTTCCCTATCTCAGGCCACTCGTAGGGAGCAAGGACGTCTTCGTTCAGGTCGAGAGTGACTTCGATCAGGGTGACGTCGATCAGGGCTACGTGTATCGGCTCGTTCGTTAGCCAAACGCCCGTGTGAAGGTCTCTCGTCCCAAAGGAGCCGGTCGCGTCCTTAAAGCCTTCCACGAGGATTGCCTTGGCGTTCTTAGCGGTTGTCTGGTGAAAGAGTCTCATAGGCTAGCCCGCGAGTTATCACTTCGAATAACACTGTCCGCCTTTTACCCTACGCGGACAGCTTTCGGAGATCGCGGGCGCGGTGGACGCTCGTTTTGCCTTCCATGCCGAACCTGACTAGCCACTGCACCGTGACAAACTCTCCACCGTCTTCGTTTTTCACGCGGACGACGAGGCCTCTCGTAGGCCTGGCCCACTCGCCCTTGGAGAGGGTCGACTCCCGAAGCTCGACGGCATCGCCCGGCTTGAATGAAGCGTCTCCTAACGGCTTCTTCTCGTCAGCCATGCATGGGTCTCCCGCATGGTGAGGTAGTGGCGGAGCCGGACCGGATCGGGGCACCTGTATGAAGGTGCGATTGCGAGACCCGGGCACCGGCCCGGCTCCAGCGGTCATCGTATCAAACGAAAGGCACCGGACGAAAAAATGAAGGGCCCGGAGCATCGCTCCCCCGGCCGACGGTCCACCGTCTGTTACTCGATGCCTCGATACCATCCTACGGGCGGGGCAACGTGTTGCTGCCTGGCATAACCGCGAGCCCGCAGACAGCTTCGATATGCTGCCTCGTCGAGTCCGATGCCGACTCCCGTCACACTCGCGGCGCTGGACTCGCGTGCGCACTGCTGGCTGTCCAGATAGAACTCCTCTGCGGTGGCGCCTGGCTTGGACCAGTAGTACTTGCCGCATCCTGCGATCCCGCTGAACGCCACTCCAATGGAGACCAGGCGCATCGCCAGAAGTCGGCGGTAGTTGACCCCGTGTCGCGGTTTATTTTTCGCCGCTTGCATTGAATGTTACATCGGTGACGACACCATTTTCGCCGACGGACACGACGAGAACCTTACGGTATTGTTTAATCTTACGAGCGAACGGAATTTCTTCGAAACGGGTCTGCGTGTACACATACACGAGACCTCTTTCGTCTTTCCGCTGCACGAGCGGGAAAATGTAGCTTCCTGTCGGTTGTCCCACTAAGGCGATCACCTGGGCTTGCGTAGTTTCGCCCTTCTTGATTTGCGTGATCTTTGTCTCGTCGAAATTCGTGTGGTCCTTTTCGAATGAGCTAGTAAATTCGTGACCTACTAGCACCAGATCTACAAAATAGAATCCCATAGCACGGACTGGTGTGACCCCACTCACAGCTGATCGCTCGCCCAGCTTCGTCGAATACGCATAACTGATCGTTTTGACAATCTGCTCGTTCTTCAGCATAGTTCCTTCGCGATATGGACTGCCGAACCGCGCGACAATCTCGGCGTAGGTCGTTTTCCCAACCTGAAGAGAATCGGTCGATGGTCGAACGAAGTCGCGGCCAGCGCATCCGGCGCTCAAAAGAGCGACCGCGACGCCCATCAGAACACTTCTAATTCGCATGCGCTCTCCTCCTCGGGGCAGCAGCCCACGCGACGATTGCCCGAGCCACCGATTTTCGCCGGGTCCACCGGCCCGGCTCCATCAAGAATCGTACCGATGCTTGTCACCGTACCAAAGAAAAAACGAAAGAAGGCGGAGTTCATGGTTCGTTCACTTCGCCTTCGGCCCGCGTGGGTCCACGGTGTCGGGGAGGCAAACAAGGTCTCGACCGTCTTTGATTGGATTGCCGGAGAGCGATCTGCCTTCAATCAACGTTCGCACGGACGTCAATGAACTTATAACTGAATGTGTAGAAAACCGACTTATCCTCGGATCCTCTTCGAGACTCTCAAGGAATTTCATTAGAAGCGGCTTCGGACCTAACACCCGCCAGATGGCGACGTATCCGCGCCCGTTGAAGTCGACCGACAGTAATATGTCGCGCAGTTTCCAACTCGTTGGCTGGAAGGGATAACTCTTCGACTTGAAGAGACCAATTCCCCTTGAAAGATCGAGCGTTCTTATCAGTTGCATCTCCCGGACTGGAAATTGTCCCAGATCTCGATCCCAAGATTTCCTTCCGACCCGGCCCAATAATATGGGTCGGCCACTAAGCTCCAGTCGTGTCCTTTCTCCTGCGCTTTTCCATAATCGTGAGCGCACCCAACAGAAGTGAGCAGGTAGAACGCGACGAGCAGTGCGGTGCGTGCGAGGCGTATCATAGGGTGCCCTCCGGCCGCGCTCGTGAAACGAGCAGGCTAGGCTCCAAGTAACCTGTGGATAGCAGACACAACTGGTTTCAGAAAATCGAGCTTCTCAAGTACGCCGAGGGCTGTGCCGATTGCCGTGACGAACTGAATCACGGCCTTTGCAGTCTTTCCCCAGAACGAGCCCTCTACTTTTGCCACGTTGAATCCTGCCGATGCCAGCAGGCGAAATGGAGTCTCGGCGATCCAGGTCAATCCCCATCCAAGCCAATAGAAGGGACTGAAGAGCTTGCGCCACAGCGGTCCAAGCCAACTACGGTAGACCCCTATGACCCGATCTAAACGATCGAGGAGCGCCGTGTGCGACAACCCAAGGTTTGGGAGATGAAAGACATTCTCCAAGAGCGAAATGTTGCCAGCAGGGCCTCCTGTGACGGCAGGAGGTGTGTAGAATACATCCCAGGTGACAGCGACATCGCGCATTTCGTCGTTGATCTGACGCCTCAGTTCCCTCGCTTCGTCATCCTCTTGCCACTCATGCGAATACCGGTTCCAGTGGGCTCTTGCATGATAGGCTATGATGCGGTTTCTAAAGGCGGTGAGCAGATCGAGTCGCCGCTTCGCTTCCCAATAGAAGATGGCCCGTCGCATCAAGGGGACTCAATTCGCCGTGAACCGCGCGGGTCGCCCTGCTCCGCCATGACTCCATTTTAGGTGTGTGCACGCCGAAAAAGAAAACGGGCCGGGGATGCCTTCCCGGTCCGTTACGGGCCACGCGGTAAGCTGGCGGCGCGTGTGTTAGGCTAGCCCGTTGTGATCCATATACCGATTGAAGCCAAACTGAAGTGCCCTCATTGCCACGTCGCCTTCAAGAGCGAGTGGAGCGTGGTCGATCTCGGGAATGATCCGGACGGCGTTTGGCAACTTCGACAAACGCACTGCACCGACTGCGACCGCCAGATCGTTGTCCTTCAGCAGTACACGGAGGCGTTTTACCCGCCATCCCCGGCGACTTACCTTCCCCGACAACTCAAGGGGGAGAGGATGGTCTGGCCGAGAGCAGTGGCACGCACACCCGTCCCCTCTGGCGTCCCGAAGGCAGTCGCCGAGGACTACCTCGAAGCCTGCAACACACTGCCGGAGAGTTCCAAAGCAAGTGCGGCTCTCAGTCGTCGCTGCCTTCAGAACCTCCTCATCGAGAAGGCAGGCGTGAAGAAGAGGGCCTTGGCCGACCAGATTCAGGAGGTACTCGACTCAAAGCAGCTTCCCTCCCGGCTTGCCGATGACCTGCACGCTGTGCGCGTCGTGGGCAACTTCGGGACGCACCCCATTAAGAGCAAGAGCACCGGGGAGATCGTGGACGTTGAACCGGGCGAGGCGGAATGGAACCTCGACGTGCTAGAGGCGCTATTTGAGTTCTACTTCGTCGAGGAAGAGCGGGCGAAGCAGCGGCGGGAGGCGCTGAACGCTAAGCTCAAAGACGCTGGCAAGCCGCCCTTTATGTAGCTCTGCCCAGAAGCAAACGAAGGGCCGGGTGGCAGTCCCCGGCCCGTCGTCGAGCAGTGGACAGCGCCAGTCCTACGTCTCCCAGCGCCTCACCACCGCCGAGCCG